>Ga0315902_10009952_pt1 | contig 12625 bp, 5 predicted proteins | sample LakEriMetagenome_9_FD_203523 | JGI IMG/M metagenome (GOLD analysis project Ga0315902, IMG submission 203523) | Freshwater fungal communities from buoy surface, Lake Erie, Ohio, United States - Buoy 12 MA117 | ecosystem: Environmental > Aquatic > Freshwater > Lake > Lake biofilm | place: USA... | reverse complement strand
CGCCGTTGCCGACGCCGAGGGAACTGTAGTTGATGGCGTCGGCAGTGCCGGCTCCGGTGTTCGTGATCGTGGCCGTGATCGTGGACGACCCGCCGGCGATGATCGTGGCCGCCCCGGCCGCGGCCGAGAGCGAGTAGCTGCCGGTGGTCGTCGATACCGGGGCGTTGTAGTTGAGCAGCACTGTCGAGCCGGTGGCCGAAATAGACCAGCTGCCGGAATAGGTGTTGGTGAAGCTCGACGTGTTGAGCGTGAACTTCGACGCATCGAAGCCCGAGATCCCGGCCGAGCTCGTGGCGATCGTAAATGTCTTGCTCACACTGCCGTCGAAATTCGGCACGTTGCCGGCGGCATCCGCCCCGGTGAGGCTCGTGATGAGGATCGTGAATGGGCTGCCGCTCGTGGCCGAGATGTTGAGGGGGCTCCCCGAGACGGCGATCTGGTCGTAGGCCGTGCCCGCGCCGCCCGTCCAGTCGTTGATTTCCCAGAGATAGGAGCCGCCGGCGGCCCAGGTGAGGCCGGTGGTGTAGGACTGGAGGCCCGGCGAGTTGCCCGGGGAGAGGATCGCGCCGGTGCCGATCGACACGCCGCCCGCGGCACTGATCGTGCCGTCGCCGGAGATGGTGCCCGCGGCGATCTGCACCGGGGCCGTGAGGGCCGTCGCTGAATTGTATCTCAGCTCGGCGCCCGCCTTGTTCACGAGCACTCGCTGCGACGAATTGATGCTGCCGCCACTGCTGACCCGCAGCATGCCGGCGTCGATCACGGTCTCGCCGAGGTAGGTGTTGGCGTTTGTGAGTTCGAGCGTGCCGGCGCCGGTCTTGAAGAGCCCGCCGCCGTAGTTGCCGCTGAGCACGCCCGAGAGCCGGGCGTCGATCGCGGCCGAGCCGTTGTGCACGCGGACGAGCCGCGGCGCAGCACCGAAATCGAGGCCGTTTTGGAAGTCGATCGTGTTGTTGGAGTTGACGTTACTGAGTACGAGAGCGTTGTCGTCGGGCACAAAATGGGTCGAGCCCCAGGTGACCGTGCTGGAGTTGCCGCCGAGCTGCACCGTCCGCACGGCCCCGAAGGCCGAGAAGCCACCGTCGCCGACCCAGCGGATCTGGTTCACGCCCGTGCCCGTGGCCAAAGTGAAGTTGCCGGCAGTGCCGAGTTCGAGCACACCACCGCTGCCGAGCACCGTATTGCCCGCGGAGTAGACGTTCGAGTTGTTGGCCCGCACAGCGCCCTCGTAGATCCCGAGCTGGCCGGTCACCCCGCGGTCGGCGAGCACGAGTGTGCCGGCACCGCCCTTGTAAAGCTGGCTTCCAATCGCAGTGGCGGACAGCGTGACGATGCCGGTGGAGTGCTGGTGGATAAAGTTGATGCTTCCCGCAGCGCCCAGGCTGCCGTTGCTGATCGTGTAATCGCCATTTCCCGAGAACAGAAGGCCTCTCGCGGAGAAATTCTGGTTGCCCAAGTCAAGCGTTCCGCCTCCCGTCGTGTTGACGTCGAGCGAGTAGACGCCGCGAGTGCCCGCCGTCATGGTCAGGTTGCCGGAAGTTTTAAAGTTGTTGCTCGTGAGGTTGGTGTTAGCCGCGAGATTGGCGGCACTCGTGTAGCGGACCACGTTGCCGCCCGTCACCGTGGCGAAGCCGACGCCGCTGCTGTCTTGCACCACGACCTGCGGACCGTTGGGCGCGTAGAGCGAGTTGGTCAACCCGAGCCCGGTCGAGGGCGTGAGCGTGGCCCCGGTTGGGAGGTCGAGCACCATCAGGACGCTAGTGGGAAGCGTCCATGTCCCCGTTGTGAGCGTGATCCCGCTGCCGCCGTTGGGGGCGAGCGAAATGCGCGACTGGCCGCCAGCACCGGGATACCCCGTTGCCGCACCTGATTGATAACTCAAAGCCCCAGTCGTTATTGCAGTGGCGCCCGAGGACTTGGCCACGAGCCGCAGCTCGCCGCCTTGGCTCGGGGTGAAGAAGCCCAAACCGTTCGTGTCGTTGTTGTTCCCGAAGACGATGTTGCCGGACGAAAGGGCGCCGCCCTGCTGGTAGTCCACCGTGAGCCTGCCGCCGTTGATGTTCGTCTGACCGACATACGTGTTGGCGCCCGTGAGCGTCCAGTTGCCGGCGCCATTCTTAAAGAGGCTCGTCGTGCCTGAGACACTGCTGCCGATCACGCCGGAAAACGTGTTCGCCGCGTCGCTAATGCCGCTGAGCCAGAAATGACGCTGGCTCGCACCACTCGATTGGAAATTGCCACTCCACGTGAGCGGCCCCACGCCGGAGGCCTGCAGCATGAACGCCATACGATTTGCGGTGCTTCCCGAGTCTAAAGAGATCACGCGATCCGTCGAGGTCGTGTCGCCGACGTAGCGGAGTCGGGCAGCCGGGTTGGTGATTGCAGTCGCAGAGCCGACCCTGATCGTGCCGTTGGGGGTCGTCGTGGGGGCGCCGAGCGAACTCGCCCCCCCGCCCACGTTGCGGATCGAATCGATGACGATCGTGCCGGCGGTGCCAGCGGGGTCAAACCCGAAGGGGCCGGTGTAGGAGTTGGAGCCCATGAAGAGCGTGCCGGTGCCGGCCTTGGCGATGAGCACGCCGGAGTTTGTCGCCGTGATCGGACCGTTCCAGACGAGCGGCGCGGCGCCGGTTACGCTGACCGCCGCCGTGCCGCTGGCGGTGTGGGTGAGGTTGATCGCCGCCGACACGGTGTTGAAGCCGCTGGTGGCGGCGCTACTCAAGGCCGTCGAACTTGCCAGATTGAACTGAGCGCCGGCGCTTGACGTGAGCACGTAGCCGGAGGCGCTGGCGCCGAACGTCAGCCGCTGAATCGACAGCGTGCTCGTGAGGTTGGGCTGGGCGACAGCGGCGTTTTCAAAGTTGGCGATGCTCGTCGGCACGGCGCCGCTCGACCAGTTGGCGCCGAGATTGAAGTTGGTGCCGGTGTTGCTCCAGGTCGGGCTCTGAGCATTCGCCGCGGGGGCGAAGGCCGCGACCACGGCCAAGGCGATCAGCACTCGACACCAAGCGACGGCGACGTGAGTGCGTGTGTTTGTGTTCATGCCTGCCAACCCCCCGGCGAAGTGAACAAAAGAATAGGTCACTGCTTCTTCTCTTTTTCAGAGCGTTGGGAATCCACCGTCCCTCACCTGTGGAATCTAGGCCCCCCCGGCATGCCCCGCAATTGACGGAAACGTCATTGGCAAAAATTTTTGTAATGCCGCTTCCGTCATTGGCGGGCATGTCCCCGGGCTTCCGCCCGGGGCTTTGTGGGGTGGGTCCCCGGGCTTTCGCCCGGTTTTTTTCGCGGGGGTGGTGTACCGACCGACAAGAAGCCCCCGGCGGAAGCCGGTGGGGTGACGCGCGAAAAGAGCTGCGACCCCTTTTTCAGCCGGCGAGCTTCGGGTGGGGTGTGCCCTCGTTGAGCGTCGGCCGCTCGGGGCGGCCGTTGTGGGTGTAGACGAGCCGCATGTGGTCGAGCCCCATGAGCCTGAGGATCGTGGCGTGCAGATCGTGCACGTGCATCTTGTCTTCGACGGCCTTGAGGCCCGCTTCGTCGGTGGCACCGATCACCGTGCCTCCCGGCACACCGCCGCCGGCCATCCACATCGTGAAGCCGGTGGGATTGTGGTCGCGGCCGTTACCCTGCTCGCTCATCGGCGTGCGGCCGAACTCGCCACCCCAGATCACGAGCGTGCTGTCGAGCAGCCCACGGCGGCGGAGATCGGCCAGCAGCGCGGCCACCGGCTTGTCGATCTGCCGGCAGAGCTCGGTATGGTTCTTCTCGATCCCCGAGTGGGCATCCCACTTGTTGCCCGCGCCGTGGTAGATCTGCACGAACCGCACGCCCCGCTCCACCAGCCGCCGCGCGAGCAGGCAGGTGCGGCCGAAGGCGGCCGTCGGCTTCTCGTCGAGCCCGTAGAGCGACTTCGTCTCCTCCGTCTCCTGGGCGAGATCGACTGCCTCGGGGGCCGTCGCCTGCATCCGGAAGGCGAGTTCGTAGTTGCGGATCCGGGCGTCGAGCTCCGTCTGATCCGGGAGCGCCGCGGCATATTCGCGATTGAATCGCGCGAGCAGGTCGAGCTTCCCCTGCTGCCGGTCCGCCGTGATCCCCTTCGGCGTGCGGAGATTGGCGATCGGCGGCTCGCCCCCGGAGAGCTTCGTGCCCTGGTAGATCGCGGGCATGAACCCGGCTCCCCAGTTGCGCGGGCCGTTTACCACCTGGGCGTCGCTATCCTGCATGACCACGAACGCGGGGAGGTCGTCGGCCTCGCTGCCCAGGCCGTAGGTGGCCCAGGCGCCGAGGCTCGGCCGGCCGCCGAGCAGGCTGCCGGTGTTCATCTGGCAGATACCGCCCGAATGATTGATGCCGTCGGACACGCACGACCGGATCACGGCGAGCTCGTCCACCATCGTCGCCGTGTGCGGCAGCCAGTCGCTCACCCAGATCCCGCTTTGTCCGTGCTGCCTCCACACGCGCTTATCGGCGAGCACCGGCGACCGCGCCTCTCCCATCGCCGTGATCACCGTGCCAAAACTCTCGGGCAACGGCTTGCCGGCAAGGCGGGCGAGCGCAGGCTTGGGATCGAAGAGGTCGATGTGGCTCGGGCCCCCTTCCATGAAGAGGAAGATTACGCTCTTCGCCTTCGGGGCGTGGTGGGGCGGCAGCGCGGCGGCGCGGGCGGGCCGCGGCCCCTGCAGGAGCCCCGAGAGGGCGACGGCCCCGAAGCCCGCGCCCGATTTCACGAGCCATTCCCGGCGCGAGGCGACCGCGGCGTCGTGATGCGCTTCATTCCACTTTGCTTTATTCGACATACAGAAACTCACTCGTGTTGAAGAGCACGTGGCAGAGATCGACGACCGCCTCGTAGCGGCGCAGATCGTCGACGCGTGGCTGAGGCAACCCACGCACGAGCGTGCGGCCGCGGCCCGACGAATCGGCGGCGAACCCGGGCGTCTCCTCGAACGTCCAATGGCCAACGACCGCGTCGCCCGGATCGCCGTCCTCCCAGAGCAGCTCGCTCTGCACGAGCGGCCGGTTCGAGAGCCGCACGTCGTCGATGAGCCCATCCCACACGTGCATGGCGGCGGTGCTCGGCGGGGCCTTGTCTGCCTGGCCACCGTCGCGGCCGCCGATCGCGAACGCCCGCGGCGAGGCGTGGCTGCCGGCGAGGGAGTGGGGCAAAGTCTTCACCACGAGCGGCGCGTCGTTGTCGGAGAGATCCTTCACGAAGAACGTCACGCTCCGCTCCTGCTCGCCGCCGCTCGTTTTCACACTCGCGGCCACGTAGTAGGGCCGCTGGAGTTGGAGATAGATGTCGGACGGAATCACGGCATACCCGCTTCCCGCGCGGGCCGCGTCGCCGGAGAGCTGGAGGATGAGGTTGCGCGGCTTATGCTTCGACTTCTCGCTCGTCACGCCGAGCGACCAGCCCGGATCGGACGGCTTGCCCGTCCACTGCGACGCGATCGTGCGGACGGCTGCGTCGGCGAAGAGCGACTGCAGGATCACGTGGGCCTCGATCGTGAAGTCGCCCGCGGGCCAGCCTGCCCCATCCGCCCGCAACACCGCCGCCGGATTTGCGGGATCGATCACGGCCGCGAGACCCGCCCGCTGCGGCATCCGCTGCACGACTGAGATCGACTGGGTCGACGCCGCGTCGTCGATCCGCGGGCGCTGGCCCGCGAGAAACGCCGCCGCTGCATCGAGCCGCTCGGGCGCAGGCTCGCGGCCCGTCACACGGCGGATCGCCTCGGCCGCCACCGCAGCATCGTCGCGGCCCCCGGCCTGCTCGACCGCCAACGCCAGCGACCGGGCCCGCGCGAGCATCCACTCGCCATTGACGAGATAGAGCGCCTGGAGCGCCGTGGTGGTGGCATTGCGGCGGGCACAGCTGGCGTAGGCATCAACGCCGTCGAACACGTCGCAGAGGTCGTCACGAGTGTTGCGGAGCACTGTGGTGTAGATCGCCCGCCGCGTCTTCGATGGCGGCGTGCTCGGGCCGGCCACCCGCGGGTCGAGATCGCCCGCGATGGCGAGCGCTGCATCGCGCACCTGCTCCGCGTCGAGCCGCCGCGGGTTTTGCCGCCAGAGGAGCTTGTTTTGCGGATCGGCCGTGGGTCCCGCCGACAGCGCCGCCGCGGAGGCGCGGGAGCCGCGGCGATAGGCCGCGCTCGTGACGACGAGCCGGTGGAGGTGCTTCACGCTCCAGCCGCTCGCCACGAACTCGGCCGCCAGCCAGTCGAGCAATTCCGGATGCGTGGCCTGCTCGCCGAGGGCGCCGAAATCGCTGGCCGTGCCGACGAGGCCGCGGCCGAAGTGCCACTGCCAGAGCCGGTTGACGAACACGCGAGCCGTGAGCGGATTGTCGGGGGAGGCGAGCCAGGCGGCGAGCGCGGCGCGGCGGCCGGTGGACCGCGGCGTGCCGTTCTCGTCGCGAAGCGGCGCGGGAACGAGGGCCTCGCCGCCGAGCACGGTGGGCACCCGCGGCTCGATCTCGCCAAGCGATTGCTTGCCGGGGATCGTGGTTGGGGGCGCCGTCGGACCCACATCTGCGACCGTGAGCGCGGTCGGCGGAGGCGGCGGCAGCGACCCGGCCGCCTTGAGCGCGGCCAGCTCGGCGTCGATCGCCTCATAGCGCAGCCGCTCGGCCTCGGGCAGCTTCTTGGACTCGAACCTCAGCTGCCGGCTGGCCAGCTGCACGATCTGCTCCTCGTGCGGCGTGCGTTGGGCGATCGGCTTGAAGATCAGCTCCTGCACGGAGGGCGGAAACCGCTTGAAACCCGTCCACACCTCGGGATCGCGGCATGCCGCGCGGATCGCGGTCTGCTCGCGAACCAGCTCGGCGGCGGGCGCGAAAGGGATCGCGTGCTGCGCGGCCTCCACCGTCTGGTCGTCCTTCCATACCAGCGGCGTGAAAAACGCCTGCAGGGCAAAGTAGTCGCGTTGCAGGATGGGATCGTATTTGTGGTCGTGGCAGCGGGCGCAGCCCATGCCCATCGCGAGCAAGACGTCGGCCGTGACGTCGGTCAGCTCGTTCAGGATCTCGCGTCGCTGCGTCTCGACATCGACCTGGTTGTACTCGTAGGGCGTCTGCCGCAGGAAGCCGGTGGCGGCGGTCATCGCGGGGTCGTCCGCGAAGAGTTCGTCGGCGGCGAGCTGGGCCTTCACGAACCGGTCGAACGGCATGTCGACGTTGAAGGCCTCGATGCACCAGTCGCGGTATCGCCAGGCCGTGGGGCGGAACGCGTCCTGCCGGAAGCCGTCGGTCTCGGCGTAGCGGGCGAGGTCAAGCCAGTGGCGGGCCTGCCGCTCGCCGTACCGCGGGTCGGCGAGCAGCCGATCCACGAGCCGGTCATAGGCGTCGGGACTCGGGTCGGCGACGAACGACTTCACGTCGGCCGGCTCGGGCGGCACGCCGAGCAGGTCGAAGAACAGCCGCCGCACGAGCGTCTCGCGATCGGCCTCGGCGACGGGCTCGATCCCCTGCTCGGCGAGCTTCGCGAGAATGAAGGCATCGACGGGTGAGCGGATCTCCGCGCGGAGCAGCCCGGCGGGGATGCCTTCGCCCGTTGGCCGCAGCGGCACGTCGGGCCGACGCACGGGCTGGTAGGCCCAATATGACCGGTCGGCGTCGGTGATCATGCTTTTCTGTTTCCGCTGCGGCGGACCGAAGAGCGGCTCGGCCTCGACCTCTTCTTCGGGCAGGCCCTCGGCGAGCAGTTCAGCCGCGGGCTTCGTGCCCGGCCACGGGGCACCCCGCCGCACCCACTCGGCGATCGCCTCGATCTCGGCGTCGGGGAGCTTGCCGTCGGGGGGCATCTCCCAGCCGTCGTGACGGATCGCCATCACGAGGTTGCTCTCGTCGGGCTCACCGGGCACGATCGCCGTGCCCGATTCACCGCCGCGGAGCATCCCCACGAGGCTGTCGAGCCGCAGCCCCGCCTTCTGCTTTGTGTCGCCGTGGCAGGACATGCAGCGGGTGGCGAGCACGGGTCGCACCTTCTCCTCGAAGAAGGTCGCCTGGGCATCGGTGCCGCGGGCCACGCCGGGCAGGGCCATGCTCAGCAACGCGCCGATCCCGACGGCCGACCGAAACGCCGTCCGGAACACGAGCACGTTGGAAGCAGGTCGCGAAGGCATCCAGTACCTCATCGACCAATAATGGCCGCCCCCCGTAGTCGCGGCTATTGTCGTTTTCGACAGTCCGGTGGGAGCCGGGTTAGCGATCACGCCCGACGCCGCCCTCCCTTTTGGTACGCTGCCGCCATGAAAGACCTGCTATGGACCCTGTGGCTGGCGACGACCGTCGCGGTGGCGGGAGCCCGGCTTGCCCGAGCCGAGGTGGTGGTGCTCGTCGGCGATCCGGCGGGCCGCGTGGCGAAAGATCCCGATCCCGCGCGGATGAACGAACCGTTCGCCATCGCGTTCGACGCCGAGAGACGGATGTACGGCGTGGAATACACGCGAGGCAACCGGCTGTTTCGCGTTGCGGCCGACGGCACGGTGGAGTTCGTTGCGGGGCGATTCCATGTCTCGAACCCGCGCGACGCGTTGGCCCCCGATGCAACCACCGCGGCCGCCGATGTGCGATTTCACGGGCTGCACGACGTAGCGATCGGACGTGACGGGCTCGTCTACGTGGCCGACACGTTCAACCATCGGATCAGGGCTTTCACCCCCACGACCACCGCCGTCACAGTCGTCGCCGGCAGTGGCCAGGCGGGCTTTTCCGGCGATGGCGGGCCGGCTGTGGCCGCCGCGTTCAAGCAGGCCTATTGCTGCTCGCTCGTGCCTGCCGGCGACGCGCTGCTCGTGGCCGACATCGGCAACCACAGACTCAGACGGGTGAACCTCCGCGCGATGACGGTCGAGACGCTCGCGGGCAACGGCACGGCCGGCAGGCCGGTGGATGGCGCGGCGCCGCTCGAGACGCCGCTCGCCGGGCCGCGGGCCGCCTGCATCACGGCCGACGGCACGATCTACCTCGCGCTGCGCGAGGGCAACGCGCTCGTGGAGATCAAAGGCGGCAGCGTCCGCACCGTCGTCAACGCGGCGGGCACGTCGGGCTACAGCGGCGACGGTGGACCGGGCCGTGAGGCCCTGCTGGCGGGCCCGAAGTATGTGTCGCTCGATCGCTGCGGCCGCGTGCTCATTGCCGACACCGAGAATCACTGCATCCGCCGCTACGATCCGGCCACCGGAATCATCACGACCGTCGCCGGCATCCCCACGAAGATGGCCGCAGGCGTCGGCGCCGACCTCCGCTCGACGCATCTTGCCCGGCCGCACGGCTGCACGATCGCCCCCGACGGCCGGCTCGTGATCGCCGACAGCGACAACGACCGCATCCTCGCCGGCCCGCTCGCCGAGTGAGCGTTCAGGATGGAAGAGAGCTGCGTCCCCTTTTTCCGAGGAGGCCGCGTTCGAAGCCGCGGGCGACGCACTGGGCGGTCGTGGCGGCGTCGAGTTTCTCCTTGATCGCCACCACGTGGGCCCGCGAGGTTCGCTCGGTGATCATCAGCCGCTGGGCGATCTCCTGGTGCGACAGCCCCTCGCAGAGCAGCCCGAGCACCTCGAGCTCGCGGGCGGAAAGCGGGCCGCCCTTCTCGGCGGCGGCGATTCGGCGGGCCACGTCTTCGCCGATCGGCCGGCCCCCGGCATGCACCTCGCGAATCGCCGCGAGCAGCTCGTCGAACCGCACCGTCTTCGTGATGTAGCCCGCGGCGCCGGCCTCGAGGGCCGCGATCACGTCGGCCTGATCATCCGATGACGTGAGCATGAGCACCCGCGCGGTGGGCGCGCCCCTTACGAGCCGCCGCACCGTCTCGATGCCATCGATGCCGAACATGCTCACGTCCATGAGCGTGACGTCGGGCCGGTGCCGCTGCCAGGCCGCGATCGCCGCCTCGCCGTCCCCCGCCTGGGCCACGATCTCGAGCTCCGCCTCGTCGGCGAGCGTGTGGGCGAGCCCCTCCCGAAAGACGGGATGGTCGTCGACGATCAAAACGCGGATGCGGGGGGCGTTTTCCATATCCATCACTATTGCATCGCTTTCCGCCCGACCGCGAGGGTCACGCGGGTGCCGCTGCCGGGGGTGCTTTCGATCGTGAGCTCGCCGCCGATCCGCCGGGCCCGCTCCTGCATGCCGCGGATGCCGAAGTGGCCGTCGGCCGCGGCCCGCGCGGCCACGTCGAAGCCACGCCCGTCGTCGGCGATCGTGATCGTGAGGCCGCCCGCATCCGTGCCGGAGAGCCGCACCGCTATCCGGCTCGCGTCGGCATACCGCACCGCGTTGGCCACCGCCTCGCGCACGATCCGCACGATCTGGTGCCGCACCTCGGGCGTCAGGCCCGCCCCGAGATCCGCGCCGTCGGCCGGTGCCTCGAAGGCGATCGTGGTGGCGGCCGGAGCCGCGGCGTATTCCAGCTGCGCCTCGAGTGCCGCGGCGAGCGGGGCGTCGGCATGCACCGGATCGCGGAGGTCCCAGAGAAATTCCCTGGCCTCCGCCTGGAGCGTGGCGAGCAAGCGGCGCTGCCGGTCGAGGATCGTCTTCGCCCGCTCGTCGCCGAGCCGGCCGGCCGCCGCATCGAGCCGGAGCGTCGCCGCCGCGAGCCCCTGGTTCAGCGAGTCGTGAAACTCTCTCGCGATCCGCCGCCGTTCCTCGGCCACCGCCTCCGACTGGATGTTGCGCTCGATCACGGCGAGCTGCCGGCGCACCTGCCGCCTGAGCAGTATGATCCACGTGGCAGCGAGGCCCACGATCGCCGCGAGCGCCGCCAGCCCTGCGGCCGCGGCCACGAGCAGCCGCCGCGGCGTCCACCACGAGGGGGAACGGATCACGGCAAACGCATCCGCCGTCTCGAGCAGGAGCGTGCAGGCCTTGGGAACGGCTCGGTAGTTTTTCCCCTCGACGGCCGCCACGCGGCAGACTCCGGTGGCCCGCGCGAGCGACCCCGCCGGTGCCGCGATCTCGACGCCGGCGGGCGGCTCGATCGTGTAGTCGATCCCGCCGTGTCGCACGACAAGCCGCGGCGAGCCGCCGGCATCGATCACCGGCCCCTCGATCAACACGAGATCGCCATCGTGCACGACGAGCGCGGCAGTGCGGCCATCGCCCACGGGGCGCGGGGGAGGAGGCGGGCCGGTGCCGGTTATCCGCAGCGTGGCGTCCGCAAGCTCGACGCTATAGAGTCCCATCTCGGGAAACCCTACCGTCTCCACGATGTCGCCCGCGTGCACGCCGCCGGCCGTGCGGTCGGTCGGCACCACGCGGAGCCCGCGGTCACCTTCACGAAGATAGATTGCGCCGGCGAGCGGCCCTGCCACGGCGGCGCCTTTCACTCTGACGCGGTGGTCGCCGATCGTCTGCGTGACGAGCGCGTCCAGCGGCGTGAGCGGGATCGCGAAGGCATCGGTTGGAGCCGGCTCGAGCACCTCGAGGTCGGCGAGCTGCTTCACGCGAATGAAGGGCTCCACAACCTGCCGGCGGTCGTTCACGTTGCCGACGATGATCCCCGTCGCCCGCACGCGGGCGTCGACGAGTCGCCGGGCCGTCGCCTCGGCCTCCGATGACGGCGCCTCCACCTCGATCCGCGCCGGCTCCCCAGCCGCGTGGAGCGTGAGCACGATCGCCGCGTCGCCCGCCGGCGCGACCTCGCGAATCACACCCTCGATGCTCACGCGGTGATAGTGATAACGGCCCGTGGACAGGTCAGCGGGCTCGACCGGCGTCGCGGGCGGCTGGTCGCCCCGGCCGATCACCTCGACCCGCTCGGGGCGGATGCCACCGATGATCACCCCGTGTTCCGCCGTTCCGACGATGCGGACGAGATCGCCGGGCTGCACGACCGGATTCGCGCCGCCGAATACGAACGTCACGCCGGTGTCGTCGGCCAGAAAGATCGTCCGCGTCGGATCCTGATACGTCACCAGCCCTTTGAAGGCGATGCGGGCGGGCGGCGCGCCGGCGACTGTCGAGTCTCCGGCGATCTCGGCAGCCGTCGTGAGCGTGCGCGGCGCAGCCGCCGGCTCCGTGGCCGCCGCGGCGGCCAGTCGCACCGCGATGATGAGCAGAACCACGCTCCCGGGCATCGGCACAAGCCCTCGGCCAGCCTCCGTGCCCTCGGCGTGACACGAGGAATCGCCGGCCGCAGTTAGCCTAGGGCTTCCGGAAATGCTTCTCAACGCCGGTGTCGGCAGCGGAGCGAATAGGCCGCTGCGGCCCCGGCATGGCCCGCAATTGACGGAACCTTCATTGGAGAAAGTTTTCCCTGCCGCTTCCGTCATTGGCGGGAGACCCGCCGGGGGCTAATGTGCAGCCACATGCGGCTGTTACGGCTCCCTTCCAGCCCCCTCACAGCGCTGCGTATTGACGATTGAAAGAGCCATGCAAGGAAGCCCGAAGCGCAAGCCGAAGGGAATGCATGCAAGGAAGCCCGAAGCGCAAGCTGAAGGGAATGCGGCGGCAATTCTCGAAAAACCCGCGGTTTCCCCTCGGCTTGCGCCTCGGGCTTCCAGAGAGACGAAGCCTTTTTTCAAAGCTCAATAACAATCCGTCGACCATGAAATCGATCCGGCTCCGTTTCCTCGTCACCTCACTGGCCATCGCCGCGGGCCTCGTGACCGACGCCGCTCGTGCCGC
>Ga0315902_10009946_pt1 | contig 12629 bp, 10 predicted proteins | sample LakEriMetagenome_9_FD_203523 | JGI IMG/M metagenome (GOLD analysis project Ga0315902, IMG submission 203523) | Freshwater fungal communities from buoy surface, Lake Erie, Ohio, United States - Buoy 12 MA117 | ecosystem: Environmental > Aquatic > Freshwater > Lake > Lake biofilm | place: USA... | reverse complement strand
CTACGAGTTGAGGAGGCGAGGGGTTACCCCTGCCGTTGAGCCGGCGTATTTGACCAGCGGAGCCATGGATGGCGCAGCGCAGGCAAATCCGAGTGAGCCGGAGCCTGGAGGGCGGAGGCGAACGTCCGGCGAGACGGTACGGGGTAACCCCGAGCCGGCGCCCATCTGATCCGGGAGAGACCACGGCAAGCGAGACGCTTGCCCCACGTTGTTGGTACCATCGCGGCAACTCGGGCCGAGTGGCGAAACTGGCAGACGCACGGGACTTAAAATCCCGTGGAGAGCGATCTCCGTGCGGGTTCGATCCCCGCCTCGGCCACTCGGTTGGGATTGATCCCACGGCCGGCGGCCGGTATTTGCCTGATCATGGACGAGAACTGCCCGCAGTCGCGAGCGACAGGCATGGCCGCCGTGTGGCTGCCGTGGCTCGTTGCGCCCCTGTTCGTGGCCGCCCCGATCGCGGGATGTGCCGTGGCGGGCCGGTGGCGGCCTGCGGTGGCCTGTGCCGTGGCCGAAGGGCAGTCGGCGGCCGAAGTTTCGCCGCCTGCGGGTCCGGCTGGCGCGGTCGTAGCGGTCGAGCGGCGCTGAGGCCCGTAGCGGGCCCGGCGGTGGCGTGGGCGGTGGCCGCGCACTAAGGTTGCGGAGAGATCCGCCGTCGAGGAGCGTCTGCCCATGTCGCTGCGTTCGAAAATCGCCACCATCGCCACGCTGCTCGTGCTCGCGGCGATCGTGGTCAACACGCTGCTCCAGACCTACGCGGCTCGTCAGGCGGTGTTGCAGCAGGCTCGCGATGGCGGCGACAGCATCGCGGCGGCGCTCGCTCGGGCCGTGGCCTTCGCGGCGGAAGTTCCCGCCCAGCCGGGCGAGTCGCCGGATGGCCGGGCCCAGACACGCCGGCTCGTGACGGAACTGGTGGCGGGCGACGTGCGGGAGGTGCGGATTCTGGATGCTCAGTCGACGGCGCTCGTGAGCCGGCGGATCGACGAACGCGGCACCGCATCCGATGCCGACGTGCCGCTTGTTTCGCTCGATGCCGCCCTGGTTCGCGACAGCATCGCCGCCAAGAAGCCGCTCGGACGATTCGAGGCCGAGACGTATCGCGTGGCGGCGCCCGTGCGGTATGCAGACGGCCGGACGGCCGGGGCCGTGCTCGTGGTGATCTCGACCGCCTCCAGCCGCGAAGTGCTGTGGTGGCAGGCCGCCGCCGCTGCCGCGTCGGTGCTGTTTGTCGGCGTGCCCGGCGCCCTTGCGGCCGCCTGGCTGGCCCGTTCGATCGCGGGGCCGGTGCGGGAGTCGCTGCGTGTCGCCGAGGCGATCGCAGCCGGCGACCTGACCGGCGTGGTGCCGGTCGGCAGTGACGACGAAGTGGGGCGGCTGCTCGGGGCCTTTGGGCGGATGCGGCAATCGCTTGGGAGCCTTGTACGCCGAATCCAGACCGCCGGCGAGCGGCTGTCGACCGTCGAGGCCGATGCGTCGGTGGCACTGACGCGTCAGGATCGCGCCGTACGCGGATTCAGCGGCTCGACGACGGAGATCTCGACGGCCGTCGCCGAAATCTCCGCAACGAGCGAGAAACTGCTGGAGGCCACGAGCGACGTCACGCAGGCGGCCCGCGAGGCGGCCCGGGTGGCCGATGAGGGCCGCGGCGGCCTCGAAAGCATGGCGGCATCGATGCAGCATCTCGATGAAACGATGAACGCGTTCACCCGGAAGCTGGCCACGATCAGCCAGAGGGCCAGCGGAATTACGTCGGTCGTGACGGCGATCGCCAAGGTGGCCGACCAGACGAACCTGCTCTCGGTGAACGCCACGATCGAGGCCGAGAAGGCCGGGGAGTCGGGCCGCGGCTTCCGGATCGTCGCCCAGGAAATCCGGCGGCTCGCCGATCAGACGGCGCTCGCCACCAAAGACATCGAGCGCATGGTGCGCGACATGCAGGCGGCCGTGTCGAGCGGCACGATGGAGATGGACCGGTTTCGCAACGAGGTGAGCCTGCGGATCACCGAGGTGGCCGACGTGAGCGAGAAGCTCGGCCGGATCATCGAGCCGGTGCAGGCGGTGACCCGGTCGCTCGAGCACGTGCACGAGGGGATGCAGACGCAGTCGCAGGGCGCCCGACAGATTCGCGACGCCATGGACTCACTCCGCGACGGCGCCGGCGAGTCGGCAGCCTCGATGGCCGTGTTCACGGCGACGCTCGACGAACTCCGCCGCTCGATCACCGACCTCAACACCGAGGCCTCGCGTTTCCACGCCGAAGGCACGTAGGGAAGGCATGGAGGACAGGCACGTAGGACAGGCTTCAGCCTGTCATGACCGCCGACAGGCTGAAGCCTGTCCTACCGTCGCGAGGTGTCGGCCTGCCGGGCGGCCTGTCGAGCGGCCAGAAACCGGCGCAGGCCGTGCACGATCCGGGCCGGGGGTTGCGTGCCGGATTGGCTGAAGAGCGGTGTCTGGCCGTCATCCGTGACGATCAACTCGACGGAGTCGGGTGGCAGTTCGGCGCCCCCCAGGAGGGTGTCGAGGGGAGCGGCGGCCGCGGAGTCGTCCAGCGATTCAGGGGCCACCTGGGCGACGACGAAGTTATCCCGGGTGAAAGAGCCGAATTCCGGGTCGTTGATCAGCGATTCGGAGTGCGACCGGGCCTTGTTGTCGCCCGGACGGGCCACGACCAGGAGGATCGGCCGACGGGCGCCCCGGGCCGTGGCCACGGCCGCGTCGAGCGATTCATGGATTTTGGCAGTTTCGCCGTCGGTTTCGGTTTCCTGAGCCACCTGGGGTGCGGGCATGTGGGCCTGCATGCTGGTCAGCCATTCCGCGGCCGACTGGCCCTTGTAGCCCGTTTGGGCCGTAATTTTTCGGCCATCGGGGCCGAGCAGCAGGACCGAAGGGAACGTCCTCACGCCGTAATTGATGCAGACCTGGGACCGCTCGTTGCGGACGGCCTGGGAGATCCCGGCCTGGGGCAGATCGATCATCAGCAACACGACGTTGTCCCGGGCCCAGGCTTGGAACGCGGCGTTTCCAAACACGTTGTGTTCGAGCGTCTTGCAGTGCGGGCACCAGTCGCTGCCCGTGAACAGGGTCAAGACGGGCCGGCCGGTGCTCGTGGCCGTCGCCAGAGCTGAGTCGTAATCGGTGAGCCAGCCATCGGAGGCCCGGGCACGGCCGGGAATCACGAGGAGCGTCAGGCAGCAGGCGACCAGAGCGGTCCACCAGCGGGCTACCCGGGGGGCATCGACCTGTGCGAAGCCATGAATCCAGCCAGTCGTCTGCGTTACAAGCATCGTGTCTTTGCCTCCTTGCCCACCGCCCCAAGATTCATCGGGTGAATCCGTGGCCGCTCGCGAGGGTTCTCTCCGTGAAAAACCGCCCCAGAAGGCTAGCGGGCCGGCAAAAATCTGTAAATCAATCCAAGCCACCTATTTTCCCCAAAGCCCCAATCGTCCCCTGGTTCGACGAAAACACACGACTTAGGGCGAGAAAAATCGGGGCTCATATGGCCGGGACATCGACTGGAACGGCACGTCGAGCAAGCGCCCCGCTGCGGGAAGCAGAGACCGTTGGCCACCGGCAGGCGGGACGCTCGCCCTGCAAAAAGGGCGGGGCCCACCGAACTCGGTGGGCCCCGCTTGGATTCGTCGCTCTCGACGGCGGCCTGGAGGGCCGCCGCTGACCGGCGAGGGAACCCTTGGCGTTCCCTCCGCCGGTCCAAGGCTGCCGGGGCCATGGATGGCCCGGCAGCCGTGAAATCAGAACTGCCAGATCGCGTCGCAGCCGCCGTAGAACTGGCCGTACTCGCTTCCACCCGGCCCATTGGCCGTGCCGAGAGTCGGGCCGTAGGGAAGCACGTTCCCGGCGCGGGCGGCGGCCATGTCGTCCGGTGCGTACCAGTCGTACCGCAGTTCAGGCCGAATGATCCAGTTCTTGGTGGGCTTCCAGTTCAGGCCCCACGTGGCCGCGAAGAAGTTGCCCTGGAACAGTCCCTGGTTCGGGCCGCCGACCCAGTAGTTACGAATCGGAGCGAACACGCGATACCCGTTGTTGTCGCGGAACCACTCGAATCGCATACCGGCCACGACCGTGTCGCTCACGTTGTAGAAGAGGTACTGGTTGATGCCGTACCACTGCGCGAGCCCAGCCTGTTGGTTCTGCGTCTCGAGCCCGGTGTTGGCGTTGAACTGCCAGCCGTTGTCGTTCTGCAGCACGTACGTCCACTTGTCGTTGATCTCGTTCGTGTAGACGTTGCTCCAAATCGACCGGTTGCCGATGTTCTGCGGCGAGTTGGCGATGAAGACGGGCTCGTTGCCGCTCGACACGGTCGAGGTCAGAGCCTGAGTCTGATCGCTGTTCTTGAACGACACGCCGCCGAGAAACGCCGCATTGCTGTTGGCGTTGATGGAGCCTGGGTTCAGGAAGGCCTGGCTATTGATGGGATCGCTGAAGTTGTCCCAGCCATTCGTGATACCGGCATACACCGTCAGCTGGTCGTTGGGCGTCCAGGTGTCGAGCACGCCGGTGTGGGTGAACGGCTCGCCATACTGCATCGTGTAGGCGTGCGTGTAGAAGAAGTTGCCGATCGCCGGCACCACTTCATACCCGATGATCGTGTAGAAGTGTCCGAACTTCACGATGTGGTCACCGTAGCCGAGCTCACCGTACATCTGCGGGATGGCAAGGCCGTAGTCCTTGCTCGAGGCCCACGAAGGAGATCCGGCCACGCCGGCACCGTTGGTCTGGTTCGCCAGAAAGCCGTCCCAGCCACGAGCCGTCGTGTAGATGTAATCGGTGCCGTAGAGGAGGTCGATGCGACCACCCCAGTCGAGTCCGTCGGACGTGTCGACCAGCTTCTCGTTGACGAGATAGAGCTGGTTCATCTGGCCTTGCCAGTTGCGATCGTTGAACGTGATCGGACCGTTGAACGGGCTGCCCCAGTTGTTGGCCCCGATGCCGGCGGCGATCCAGCCGTAGGTCTTGATGCCGCGGCTGGTGAGGAATTCCGTTTCCAGATAGCGGTTCGGACCTTCCTCGGCAGACGCTTCCTGGGCCGCTTCCTGCGGCGGGAGTCCGCGGAGCTCATAGGCCTCTTCCTGCGGCACGGCTGCCTGCACGGGCGGCAGGCCGCTGCCCGTCTCAGCCTGGGCATACTGGTTGTAAATGCTGGTGTCGAATCGCGACGGAACCGGATCCGTCGCAAACGTGGTCGTGGTCATCAGACCGACGGCCACGGAGAGTGGTAGATAGCGGAACTTCTTCATGACTTCGTGAGCTCCCAAATCAGTGGTGTGAGACAGACCGTACACACACGGTCTGCCAGGCGTTCGCGCAGGACGCACGTTCCACACCCCGGTTCCGCCAAAGAGACGGGCGTGTGAAGATCCCCCCTGCCTCCTCGGGTATCGGTGCAGAGCCATCCCCGAAAACAAGGCAAGGGTCACGAAGCCGCAAGGTTTCCGCGACTAAAACCGAGCCGTGTGAAACTGTGCCGATCAGGCTGCCAGTGCGCCTTCCAGCAAGGCGGCGACGAACCGTTCCGGGTCGAAGGGCTCGAGATCGTCGGCAGCCTCACCGAGGCCCACGAACTTCACCGGCAGGCCGAATTGCTCGGTCACCGGCACGATCACCCCTCCCCGCGCCGAGCCGTCGAGCTTGGCGAGCACGATGCCGGTGCAGCCGGCCGCTTCCTTGAATCCCTTGGCCTGCGAGAGCGCATTTTGGCCGGCCGTGGCGTCGATCACGAGCAGCGTCTCGTGCGGTGCGTCGGGAATCTGCTTGGCGATCACCCGGCGGATCTTCGCGAGCTCCTGCATGAGATTGGCCTGGGTCTGCAACCGGCCGGCGGTGTCGATGATGCACACGTCGAAGCCGCCCTCGAGTGCCCGGGCGACCGCCCGGTGGGCCACGCTGGCCGGGTCGCTACCGGCCTCACCGCGCACGAGCTCCGCCCCGAGACGCTGGGCCCACGTCGTGAGCTGTTCGACCGCGGCGGCCCGGAACGTGTCGCCGGCCCCGAGCACGACGCGCCGGCCCTCCTGGACGAACCGATTGGCGAGCTTCGCGATCGACGTGGTCTTCCCCGAACCGTTGACGCCGGTCACCAGGATCACGGTCGGGCCGGACGTGGCCATGGAGATTCCGGTGCCGGTGGCCCGCAGCCGCTCGAGCAGCTGACGACGAATCGAGTCGACGACGGCCTCGGGATCGACCACCCGAGCCCGCTGCCGTTCGCGCACGTCGGCCACGATCGCCTCGGCCGCCGCTGGCCCCATGTCGGTGCGCACGAGCGCTCCCCGGAGTTCCTCCAGAAACGCATCGTCCACGAGCCGCCCTTCGCGCTTGAAGAGGTCGCGCACGTCGGTGGAGAGCACCTGCGCTGTCTTGGCGAGGCCGGATCGAAGGCGATCGAGCAGGCCACGGCGTTCCGGCGGCGGCACCGGCTGCTCCGCGTCGTCTGCCTTGCGACCGAATCCGAAGATGGCCATGGTGGTGTCTCCGTCAATCCATCGGGGTCGCCGCGTTGCGGTCGGCGAGCAGTCGCCCGAGGACTCCCGCCACGAACCGGGCGGAGTCGGCCGTGCCGTAGCGTTTGGCCAGTTCGATCGCCTCGTTGACGGCCACGGGGCCGGGAACGTCGCCACCGAGCATTTCCAACGTCGCCAGCCGCAGGATGGCACGATCCGTCGCGGGCATGCGGGCCACGCGCCAGTGCTCGGCGCGGCCGTCGAGCAGGGCGTCGAGTTCGACCCGGCGGTCGTGGACGCCGGCGACGAGCCCCTGCGCGAAGTCGACCAGGCCTGGATGGCCGAGGCGGGCCGCGATGAAGCGATCGACGTCGGCGGCGACCGATCCAGGGTTCATGTCCAGACGATAGAGCGCCTGGAGGGCGATCTCACGGGCACGGGTACGGCGGGGTGTCTTCACGGTGTCGGATCGGAAGACGCACGAGGCGTCAGCATGGCGAGGAGTGAGATCATTTCAAGCGCGGCTGTGGCACATTCGGCCCCCTTGTTGCCCGCGAAGGCGTCGGCTGGGCCGCCCGCCGCGCGGGCGATGGCCTGCGCGAGCGTGTCGCACGTGAGCACGCCGAACGGCACCGGCAGGCCATGACGGCGGGCCGTCTGTTCGATGCCCTGCCCCACGGCGGAGGCGATGTGTCGATCGTGCGACGTTTCACCCCGGATGATCGCTCCCAGGCAGAGCACCGCCGCGAACCCGCCGCTCGCGGCGAGCCGATCGGCCGCAAGCGGCAGTTCAAAGGCACCGGGAACCCAGGCGACGTCGATCCGCTCGCGTGGCACTCCGCCGGCCGCGAGGGCGAACAGGGCTCCGTCGAGCATTCGACCGGTCACGGTCTCGTTGTACCGCGAGACGACGATGGCCACACGCCGGGTTCCGAGCGCGTCGCGCACGTCGGCCGTGCCCTGCCATGTCCTGCCCACCGGAAGCATCTCCATGGCGGCCCTACGACTTGAGGCTCGCGAGAAACTCGGCATTCGACTTGGTCTTGCCGAGTCGATTGACGAGCAGTTCCATGGCGTCGGTCGGATTCATTTCGCCGAGCACGCGCCTGAGCACGCAGATGCGCCGATACTCATCCGGCTCCAGCAGCATCTCCTCACGCCGCGTGCCGGAGCGGTTGATGTCGATCGCCGGGTAGATTCGCTTGTCGACGAGCCGGCGATCGAGCACGACCTCCAGATTGCCGGTGCCCTTGAACTCCTCGAAGATCACGTCGTCCATCTTGCTGCCGGTGTCGACGAGCGCCGTGGCGATGATCGTGAGCGAGCCCCCCTCCTCCACCTTGCGGGCGCTGCCGAAAAATCGCTTGGGCCGCTGCAGGGCGTTGGAGTCGACACCACCGGAGAGGATCTTGCCGGAGTTGGGCACCTCGGAGTTCCAGGCCCGGGCGAGCCGCGTGATCGAGTCGAGAAAAATCACGACGTCGCGGCCGTATTCGACGAGCCGCTTGGCCTTCTCGATCACCATTTCGGCCACCTGGACATGGCGGGAGGCATTTTCATCGAACGTGGAGCTGATCACCTCGCAGCTCGGCCCCTTCACCTGCCGCTCCATGTCGGTGACCTCTTCGGGCCGCTCGTCGATGAGCAGCATGAAGACGTAGGCCTCGGGATAATTCTCCAGCACCGCACGGGCCATCTTCTGCATGAGGATCGTCTTGCCGGCCCGGGGCGGGCTCACGATCAGGCCGCGCTGTCCGAAGCCGATCGGCACGACGAGATCGATGACCCGCGTGGAAAGTTCCTCGCCGGTGGTCTCCATCACGATTCGCTCGTCAGGGTGAAGCGGAGTGAGTTCGTCGAAGAACACCCGCGACGAGAGCTTGGCGGGATCCTCGCCGTTGATCGCCTCCACGCGCAACAGTGCGAAATACCGCTCGCTCTCCTTGGGCGGGCGGATCTGGCCGGCCACACTCATGCCGTTGCGGAGGCCGAAGCGGCGGATCTGGCTCGGCGACACGTAGATGTCGTCAGGGCACGAGAGGTAGTGGTAGTCGGGGCTGCGGAGGAACCCGAAGCCGTCCGGCAGAATTTCGAGCGTTCCTTCGCCGAACATCAGCCCGTTGAGCTTCACCCGCTCCTTGAGGATGCGGAACACGAGATCCTGACGCTTGGCGCCGGTGATGTCACCGATTTCCTCCTTGCGGGCGAGCTCGATCAACTCTGCCATCGAGAGCTTCTGAAGCGCCGAAATGTGGGTGTCGCCCTTCTTCAGCGACTCGTAGCGGTCGGTGACCTCGTGGTCGTCGAGTTTCACCTCCGCGGCGATCTCCTCGGCGATCGACATCGGCTCCCGGTCGAGCACGTCGTCAGGGCGGTCGGGGTCGGTGGGGGGCATGAAAGACCTCGGAGGGCGCCCGCAGCAGGCCACGGGCGAACGAGCAGCGGGGGCGGAGCAAGAAGCGGGAGGAGGAAGACCGGATGGGCGGCCCGTCGCGACGAACCGAAGTCGATCGGCCGTGCGACTGTGCTTCAGGGGCCGAGCAGCGCGTCCACGATGCGATCAACTTGGGCATGAGTATAGGCCAGGTCGCCCGAGGTATCCACGGGATGGGTGTTTTTCCGATCCACCGTCGGTGCTCGGCCGGGCGGCTGGATGCGCCGGCCTGCCGCCCATGCTGCCTCCCGGGCCGCCTGCTGTGTCGGGCTGACACCGCGCCGGGCGAGCCGCTCCCGCCTCACGCCATCCTCACACTCGACCATCACCACGTGGTCGCACACCGCATCCCATCCCGCCCGTTCCAGCAGCGGCACGTCGAGGACGACGAGCGTTTCGGAACGGCCGCCGTGCCGCTCGGCATCCTGGAACGCAGCGAGCGCCTGTTCGATATGGCGATGCACCCGGGGGTGGACGACCGTCTCGAGGTCGGCGAGCGCCGCAGCATGGGCCGGCGACGCTCCGAACACATTCGCGGCCAGCATGCTGCGATCGACGCGGCCATCTTTCGCGAGCACCTCCGCTCCGAAGCGGGCGACGATCTCCGCCTTCGCGTCGGGCTCGTCGAGCACGCCGTGGGCGATCGCGTCTGCATCGATCACGCGGGCCCCGCGCTCGGCGAACCTTTTCGCCACGGTCGATTTGCCGGCTCCGATCCTGCCGCTGATGCCGATCGTAATCATGTGACGGCTATTTCTCGCACTCCGCCCATGTTGCGCCCTCGTGCACCGACACATCGAGCGGCACGTCGAGCGGGAGGGCCGACCGCATTTCGTCGAGCACGAGCTCGTGCACGGCGGATGTCTCCGCCGCGGGGCATTCCAACACGAGCTCATCGTGAATCTGCAGCACGAGCGCAGCCGCACGTTTCTCGGCGGAGAGTCGCCGCGACACGCGGAGCATCGCCAGCTTGATCAGGTCGGCAGCCGAGCCCTGCACCACCGTGTTGATCGCCGTACGTTCCGGGAGCGCGAGGGTGGGCACGCCGGCGGCGTTGCGCCGGCCCGGACGGTCGCGGACGCCTGCGATCGTTCTCCGCCTGCCGAGCATCGTGGTCACGTGCCCGTCGCGGCGGCAGCGGTCGAGGAGATCGTCCATGAACTCGGCCGCCCCGGCGAACGTGCGGAGATACGCGGCGATGAACTCCGCCGCCTCGGCCTGCGGGATGGAGAGTGCCTTGGCGAGACCGAAGGCACTCTGGCCATAGAGGATCCCGAAGTTCACCGCCTTGGCCGCCCGCCGCATCTCGGAGTTCACCGCGCCTGCATCGACTCCGAACACCGCCGCGGCGGTCCGTGTGTGGATGTCGGTGCCCGATGCGAAGGCCTCCCGCATCGCGGCATCGCCCGAGAGATGCGCGAGGATCCGCAGCTCGATCTGCGAGTAGTCGGCCGCGACGAACCGCCAGCCCGGCTCCCGCGGCAGGAACGCCGCGCGGATCTGCTGCCCTTCGGCCGTACGGATCGGGATGTTCTGCAGATTGGGATCGCTCGAACTGAGGCGGCCCGTGGCGGTGACGGTCTGGTTGAACGTGGTGTGGATCCGGCCGGTCGCCGGGTCGACGAGCGCCGGCAGCGCGTCGACATAGGTGCTCTTGAGCTTGGCGTACTTCCGCTGCTCGAGAAGTTTGGCCGGCAGCGGATGGAGCAGGGCGAGTTCTTCGAGCACCTCCGCATCGGTGCTCGGGCCGGTCTTCGTACGCTTGACGACGGGCAGCCCGAGCTCGTCGAACAACACCGCCCGCACCTGGAGGGGCGACGCGATCGAAAAGGCGTGGCCCGCGAGGCCGTGAATCTCCGTTTCGAGCGTCTCCAGCCGAGCGGTGTAGTCACGCGAGAGCGCGGCCAGCACCGCACAGTCGATCCGGACCCCGCGAAACTCCATGTCGGCGAGGATCGTCGCCAGGGGCAGTTCGACGTCGGCGTAGAGCGTATGGAGGCCGGCTGTGCGGAGCGCCTCGTCGAGCCGCTCCGCCACCCGCCGCACGATGCCGCACGCCTGCGCGGCGCGGGCTGTGTCGGCTGGCCGCTCAATCGCCTCGTCGTCTTCCGGCGCCACGTCGAATCCGGCGCGGCGCGCCACCTCGGCGAGCCCGTGATTGCGCTCGCCGGCATCGAGCAGATAGGCGGCGAGCAGCGTGTCGAACGTGCCCCCCGCGAGCTCGAACCCTGCGGCTCGCAGCGTGACGGTCTGCCGCTTGAGGTCGTGGCCGATCTTCTTGACGGCCGGATCGCCCAGCATCTCGGCGAGCAGCCGTGTGCCCGGAGCGCCACGATGCTCGAGCACCTCGGGCGCCACCCACACCGTGGCCTCGGCCGTCGCCAGCGCGAGGCCCGCAGGCGGCGCGAGCAGCCGGGCCTGCGGCGTCCACGCGACACACACGGCAAGAGTCCCGGCGGCACGCAACACCGGCACGATCTCCGCGAGCGCGTCGTCATCGCGCACGTGCGTCGTCGGGGGCTGGGGCAGCTCGGCGACCGCTGGCGCGGGTTCGGTGGCGAGATCGAACATCGTCCGCTGCGCCGCCGCGGGCTGCGGTCGGGGGCGGGCTGCGGACTGCCGCGCCTTCGTCACGAGGCTCTGAAAGCCGAGTTCCTTGAGGAACGTGCCAAGCCGTTCGCCGTCGGGGGTGTGTAGCCGGGCAGCCTCCCAGGGCACTGTCACGGGCACGTCGGCGTCGAGCCGCACGAGCTCGCGGCTGGCCCTGGCCGCCTCGGCATACGAGCGGACGTTTTCCTGCCGCTTCTTGCCCGCCACGACATCGGGATGCGCGAGCACATGATCGAGCGAGCCGTGCGCCTGCAACAGTTCCGACGCGATCTTCGGGCCGATGAGCGGCACCCCGGGCACGTTGTCGGCCGAGTCGCCCACGAGCGTGAGATAGTCGACGACCTGGTCCGGGCGGATGCCCCACTCGGCCTGGAGTTCGGCGGGCCCCAAAAACGCATTCGTACGCAGGTTGAGCAGCCGCACGCTTTCCGAGAGCAGCTGCCGGGCATCCTTGTCGGACGTGGCGAGCACACAGCCACCCCCCTGCCCCGTCACCAGGCGGGCGAGCGTGGCCAAGACGTCGTCGGCCTCGTAGCCCGGCATCTCCAGGCACGGAATCCCCATCACGTCGAGCAGTTGCCTGATGAGCGGAATCTGTGGCACGAGGTCGGCCGGCATCTCGGCCCGGTTCGCCTTGTAGGCCTCGAACCGCTCGTGCCGGAACGTGGGCCCGGGCGCGTCGAGCGCGCACACGAGATAGTCGGCCTTCCGTTTCTCGATGATGTCGAGCAGGTCGCGGGTGAAGCCGTAGACGGCGGCGACAGGCGTGCCCTGCGGCGACGTCATCTCCGGCAGCGCGTGAAACAGTTGGTAGACCCGCGACAGCGTGTCGATCACCCACACCGACTTGCCGGCAAGATCGGGCACGGCGGCTGACGCGGCGTCTGGCATGCGAGGATCATAACGGCTGGCCGCGACTCGCGCGGCCTGCTCTTGGGGCGGTCCTTGTCTCGCCCAACCCGGCTCGGGGTTACCCCGTACCGTCTCGCCGGACGTTCGTCTCGTTGGAAGCGCGCCGGCTTCGGGCTCCCCATATCCCGCTCGCCGGACGTTCGCCACCGCCCTCCAGGCTACGGCTCACTCGGATTTGCCTGCGCTGCGCCATCCATGGCTCCGCTGGTCAA
>Ga0315902_10009943_pt1 | contig 12632 bp, 15 predicted proteins | sample LakEriMetagenome_9_FD_203523 | JGI IMG/M metagenome (GOLD analysis project Ga0315902, IMG submission 203523) | Freshwater fungal communities from buoy surface, Lake Erie, Ohio, United States - Buoy 12 MA117 | ecosystem: Environmental > Aquatic > Freshwater > Lake > Lake biofilm | place: USA... | reverse complement strand
TGGCGCGGCGCCTGGGCCCGCGCCTGGAACACCTTCTGGTTCACGCCGGCCGACCCGCTGCCGCTGGCGGTCGTCCGCATCGCCACGGGTCTGATCCTCGCGTGGTCGAGCTTCGTGTGGCTCTGCGACGTCGACGCGTTCTTTGGCGCCGGCGGCTGGATGCCGCCCGAGCACGTGTGGCGGATGAACGATCAGCCGTGGCAGTGGAGCGGCTACTTCGCCGCGCCGGGCCCGAACGGGATCCGCGTGATCGCGGGCCTGACGCTGATCGCCGCGATCCTGCTCACGATCGGCCTGGCCACGCCGCTGGCTGCCGTGGTGGCGCTCGTCGGCTTCTTGAGCGCGGCCAACCGGGCGCCGCTCAACACCTTCGGCCTCGACGACACCCTCGGCATGCTGCTCATCCCGCTCGCGCTCGGCCCCGCCGGCGCCCGGCTCTCGATCGACCGGCTGCTCGGGGCAGGGGGGGGCGGCCCGTCGGTGGCGGCGAACGTCGCCCTGCGGCTGATCCAGATCCACCTCTGCGTGGTCTATTGCTTCTCCGGCTGCGGCAAGATGCTGGGGGCCAGCTGGTGGGAAGGCACGGCCCTGTGGGGGGCGGCCGCCAACGTCCAATACCGCACGCTCGACCTCACGGGGCTGGCCCGCCACCCGCTTGTGACGAACGCGCTCACACTGGGTACGCTCTTCTGGGAGGCCACCTACCCGGCGCTCGTCTGGCCCCGGCTCACCCGCCGGCTGTGGATCGCGATGGCCGTGGCGGTGCACTTGGGCATCGGCCTCGCGATGGGCATGATGGAGTTCGGTCTGGCGATGATCACGGCGAACCTGGCGTTCATCCCGGCCGGCTCCTGGCACGCACTCCTGGCCTCGCTCTCCGCTCGTTTCTCCAACCCCGAAGGCAGAATCAAGAACTCCCCATGATCGACACGCTCGCAGTGGTCGGCGCCACCGGCGCCGTAGGCCGCATCATCGTCGAACTGCTCCTGGCCCGGCAGTTCCCCGCCCGCCGCATCAAGCTTCTCGCCTCGGCCCGCTCGGCCGGCAAGCCGTTCGCAGTGGCCGGCGCGACGCTCGACGTCGAGGAACTCACGCCCGAGTCGTTCACCGGCGTCGACGTCGCCATCGGCAGCACGCCCGACGAGGTGGCCGCGGAGTTCGTGCCGTGGGCCGTGGAGCGCGGCACCGTGGTCGTGGACGAGAGCGCCTACTACCGCATGGACCCCGCCGTGCCCCTGGTGATCCCGGAGGTGAACCCCGAGGCGATCCTCGCGCACAAGGGGATCATCGCCAGCCCCAACTGCTCGACCACGCAGATGGTGATGGTGATGAAGCCGCTGCACGATGCCGCCCGCGTGAAGCGGGTGGTGGTGAGCACGTACCAGGCCGTCAGCGGCGCCGGCCTCGCGGCCACCGACGAACTGCGGCGCGGAACCGCCGCGTGGCTCGGCGACCAGCCGGAAACGAAGCAGGTGTTTCCGCACCCGATCGCCGCCAACCTGATCCCGCAGATCGGCTCGCCGAAGCCCAACGGCTTCACCAGCGAGGAGATGAAGATGGTGCTGGAGACGCGAAAGATCCTCGGCGACGAGTCGATCGCGGTCAGCGCCACCTGCGTCCGCGTGCCGGTGGCCAACGGCCACAGCGAGTCGATCCTCATCGAGACGGAGAAGAAGCTCACGGCCGCCGAGGCCCGCCGGCTCTTGGCCGCCTTCCCGGGCATCGTGGTCGAGGACGACATCGCCGCGAAACAGTATCCGCAGCCGCGGACGGCGAGCGGCCGCGACGAGGTGTTCGTGGGGCGGATCCGCGAGGACATCTCCTGCCCCAACGGCATCGCGCTGTGGTGCGTGTCGGACAACCTCCGCAAGGGCGCGGCCACCAACGCCGTGCAGATCGCCGAATGGCTGGCCACGAAGGGCACGGGAGCGAAGACGGTGCGGGTGTGACCGCGGCGTCCGCTTCCGCCGCCGACCCTGCGCCGGCTCCGCGCCGCATCGGGCTGCGACTGGCCTACGAGGGCACCCGCTATTCCGGCTGGCAGGTGCAGCCGGGCCGGGCGACGGTGCAGGGGGTGGTGACCGCCGCCGTCCGCGAGGTGTCGGGCGAGGAGGTGCTGGTGCGGGGCTCGAGCCGCACCGATGCCGGCGTCCACGCCCTCGACCAGATCGCGGCGTTCACGACCCACGGACCGCTCCCGGCCGACGTCTGGATGCGGGCGCTGAACGCGAAACTGCCGGCCGACGTGACCGTCATCGCCGCCCGTGAACTGGCCGCCGACTTCGATCCCGTGGCCGCGGCGGTCGCCAAGCGGTACCGCTACCGGATCCACGACGCCGCCTGGCGGCCCGTGCTCGCCCGGCATCTCGTGTGGCGGTGGCGCGGCCGCCTCGACGCCCCGGCGATGGAGGCCGCCGCCGCCGCCCTCGTCGGCGAGCACGATTTCACCAGTTTCGAAACCACCCCCTCCACACGCCTCTCGAAAGTGCGCACAATCCATGCGCTCTCGGTGCGCCGCCACACCGGGCCCGACGACGTCGCCGGAGCCGAGGTGTGGATCGAGGTCGAGGGCAACGGGTTCCTGCACAACATGGTGCGGATCATCGCCGGTTCGCTCGTGATGGTCGGGGCCGGCCGTCGGCCGGCCTCCTGGACGGCAGCGGCGCTCGCGGCCCGCAGCCGGGCCGCCGCCGGACCGACCGCACCGCCGCAGGGACTGATGCTCGTCTCCACCCGACTGGATCCTCTTCGATGGCCCGACCCACCGACAAGCTCGGCCCCCTGACGCTCGTGCAGCAGATCGGCGTCGGCCGGCACTGCCAGATCTGGGAAGCGGTGGAGACGCCGGCGGGCCGGAAGGTCGCCGTGAAGATGGTCGTGCCGGCCATGGCCGACGATCCGGCGCAGCGCAAGCTGCTCGAGCACGAACTGAAGGTCGCCAAGTCGCTCGACCATCCCACGATCATCAAGATCGACCGCCTCGTCACCGAGGGGGGCCCGCCGCACCTCGTGATGGAACTCTACCCGCACCCGAACCTCAAGAAGCAGATCGCCGCCGGCGTGGACGCCCTGGCGGCGCGGCTGCAGCGGATCGTGACCGAGATCGCGTTGGCGATCGACCACATGCACGCCCGCGGCTGGGTGCACCGCGACCTCAAGCCCGACAACGTCCTCGCGGCCCCCGACGGCCAGGTGAAGCTCATCGACTTCGCGATCGCCGCGAAGGCTTCGGGCTTCCTCGGCAAACTCCTCGGCGGCAAGACCACGGCCCAGGGCTCGCCGAGCTACATGTCGCCCGAGCAGATCCGCGGCGAGGCTCTCGACGCCCGGTCCGACATCTATTCCTTCGGCTGCGTGCTTTTCGAGCTGCTGGCCGGCAAGCCGCCGTTCACCGCCGCCAACCCCAACGATCTGCTCAACAAGCACATCTCGACGCCGGCGCCCGCCGTGGACCAGTTCAATCGCAACGCCACGACGGGCGGCTCGGCCTTCGTGCGAAAGCTGCTCGCGAAGAAGCCCGCCGACCGGCCGGCGTCGATGCAGGAGGTGCTGCAGCAGCTCCGGACGGTCCGCCTCTTGGAGCGGGCCGGGGGCTGACGCGGCCGCTGCAACCGGAATTGACTCCCGCCGCGTCACGCGGGGACAATCCGCTCCGATAAGTCGCCCTTCACGAGACGCTCCGATGGCAGCCGGCCTGCACCGCCTCCCGCTCGAAAAGCCGATCTACGAAATCGAGGACCGGATCGCGGCCCTCGAGGCCGCCCCCCTGGGGGCGCGACAGCAGGAAGATCTGCGGCGGCTGAAACGGGAACTCGTCGAGGTGCAGAAGCAGGTCTTCGGTGGCCTCGATCCCTGGCAGACGATCGAGGTCTCGCGGCATCCCGACCGGCCGAAGACGAGTGACTATCTGTCGCTCGTCTTCGACGAGTTCGTCGAGCTGCACGGCGACAAGGCGTTCGGCGACGACCCGGCCATGCTCACCGGCTTCGCCAAGCTCGACCAGCACAAGGTGCTCGTGATCGGCCATCAGAAAGGCAAGACACTCGCCGAGCGGCAGGCCTGCCACTTCGGCTGTGCCCATCCGGAGGGCTATCGCAAGGCGATGGGCAAGATGCGGCTGGCGGCCAAGTATGGCCTGCCGGTGATCTGCCTGATCGACACACCTGGCGCCTATCCGGGCGTCGGTGCCGAGGAACGCGGCCAGGCCCAGGTGATCGCCGAGAGCATGTTCCTCATGGCCACGCTGCCGGTGCCGATCGTGTGCGTGGTGATCGGCGAGGGGGGCTCGGGCGGGGCGCTCGGGATCGGCGTGGGCGACCGCGTGGCGGTGCTCGAGCACGCCTACTACAGCGTCATCAGCCCGGAGGGCTGCGCCGGCATCCTGTGGAAGAGCGTGGAATACAAGGCCGACGCTGCCCGGGCCCTGCGGATCCGCTCCCGCGACCTCAAGGAGTTCGGCGTCATCGACGCCGTGATCGAGGAGCCGGCCGGCGGCGCCCATCGGCATCCGCGGCAGATGGCGACGCGGCTCAAGACCTACCTCGTGCGGACGCTCCGCGAGCTGGTGGCCAAGCCCGCCGATGAACTCGTGACGGCCCGCTACGAGAAGTTCCGCGCCATGGGCAAGTTCATCGACGCCGAAGTCGCCTGAAGACTCGACCAGCCGCTCCCGGGGCGTGCGGCCACCCAAGCTCGGAACCGACCGGAACACCGGCCTGCCGGTTCTCGGGGCCCCGGCGAGTGGCCCGCGGCTGACGACGAACCAGGTCAAGGAACTGCTGGCAGATTTCCCGTGACCTGGCTGCTCGACGTCAATGCGCTGAGCACGTCACCGACGGCCACCTGGCCGGACTCGCCGCGCACCACGGCTATCGCCTCGCGACGCTGGATGCAGGCATTCACAAGGCCGTCGTCATTCCCGAGTGAATCACGGGCGGCGCTGGCGGCGGGCGGGATCGTGAACGCCGCCGACGTGGCCGGGCAGTTCAAGCACGCGAAGACGCCGCGGGTCGAGGAAATCCTCGACACCCTCGTGGCCCTCGGCCACGCCCGCCGCACCGACGACGGCTACGCCCCGGCGTGATCAGCCGCTACCCGCCTACAAGTTGAGGGAGTGTTCGCGAGGGTCTGCCCATGCCCTGAGAGCCGGCGTAGCTGACCAGCGGAGCCATGGATGGCGGAGCGCAGGCAGCTCCGAGTGAGCGGAGGCCCGGAGGGCCGGAGCGAACGTCCGGCGACGGGGCTGGGCAGGCCCGAGCCGACGCTCGGCGTAGCCGTCTTGGTTAGTGCATTCCGGCGGCTTGAAGGACGCGCAGCCTACCCAACGGAGACCTCCAACTGGGTCACGTAGACCTCGTTGGAAAGTCTGCGGGTGATCTCTTCCGGTGGAGCACTTTCGAAAAACAACTCGAGTGCTTCGCAGAGATTGGCTCGCGCCTCCTCGACCGTGTCACCCTGGCTGCAAATGTCGAGTTCGGGGCACAGGGCCACGAAGCCCCCGTCTTCCGACTGGATGATGGCCGTAAGGTTTCGGGTCAAGGCTTCGGCTCCTTGTGGTCAGAGGTGCGAACATACTCGGTTGCCGCAGTCACGGCTTCAGGCGTCAACAACGGATGACCTGCGATCAGCTCGGCCGCCGGAGTGCCGGCCGCGAGTTCCTCGCAGATGAGTTCAACCGTGATGCGGGTGCCTGCGACAACAGGCTTGCCCATCATCACGTTCGGATCCGAAACGATCAGCGGTGCGGGCATGGATGCCTTCTTTCCGAAGATTATCTCTCGCGACGGTTTGGTATTCATGATGGTTGATTGTACTTCCATCCGCCCCCGGGTCAGCCGTCGCCCAACTCGGTGTACTTGCTGGCGGTGCCGCGGGCGAGCTTGACGGGGTATTTCTTGGCGTTGGCCGCGAGCTTGGCGGCAATCGCCTCGGCCAGGTCGATGCCGAGCCGGTCGCTCAAGAGCATCGCGAACATGACCACGTCGGCGATCTCCTCGGCCACGCCGGCTTTCTTGGCCGCGTCAGCGAGGTCGCGGTCCACCTCGGCGTCGGTCTTCCAGAGAAACCGCTCCTGGAGCTCGCCGGCCTCGATGGCGATCGCCGCCGCGAGATCCTTCGGCTTGTGGAACTGCGCCCAGTCGCGGTCGTCGCGGAACCGGCCGACTGCAGCCACGATCTCCGCGAGCGTCGCCGGCGACTGGCGGCTCCCGCTGGACCGTCTCGACGTCTTTTTCACAGGTGCGGCACTCCAGGAGGGGTTGCCCGAACCGTCGAGCCGGCGTAGTTGGCCAGCGGAGCCAGGATGGCGGAGCGCCAGCCAACTCCGAGTGAGCGAAGCCCAGGATGGGCGGAGCGAACGTCCGGGCGAGGCGGTACGGGCAACCCCGACCCACGCAAGGCGTCGCCTGATCTGGCAGGGGGCTGGGACATGGGCATCAAGATAGCCAGTCGCCGCGAAACCGCCCCTCTCCCCAACGTCCGATAATGTCTCTTATGTCCGGTTCGGGGCAGGTTCGTTTCGGGCTTGTTTTCCAGAAGCAAATCGCCGTCTGGGGCCCCTGCTCCCCTGCCGTTCCACCGTTGCCGCACGGGCTGGGCGATGTCCGCGAGCAACGCCGCTCACCTCATGAACGGCCACCGTGCCACTCGTCGCGACGCCGTTGGTGCACTCCACCGTCAGCGAATGGGCAACGGCGTCTGGGCTCCGACGGGAAACCGCTGCGGAGCCGGCGGGCCGCCCGATTGCATCTGCGGATAGCGTTCCGGTTGTGCCGGCGGCGGCGCGAAGCCGCTGGCCGTCGGTCGCGGCTGTGGAGCCGGCGCGACCGGCCAGCCGGCCGCTGGCTGGGCTGGCACGCCCCAGCCGCCTGCCGCCGGCACCACGCCGCCGGCTGACACGCCCCCCTGCCCCACCTGCCCCCCCGGCTCGGCACCCGTCCAGGCGGCGGCGGAAGTCACGCCCTCCCAAATCGCCTGAAGGGGCGACGGTCCGGCGGCAGCGGCCGCGGCTGGCGGCGCGCCGGGCGGCCTGCGGAGTTGATCCTCGAACTGCTTCACGAACGGATCCACGGTTTCGACGACGTCCTTGGGCAGGTATTGATCTGCCCGCACGATCAATTCGGCCACGATCCGGCCGCTGCGGCTGGCGACGATCTGGTCGCGGTAGCCGGGAGCCAGCGTGACCGCGAAGAAGGTGATCACGACGCACAGCAGCGCGCCTTTGGCCAGGCCGAGCAGCAGGCCCAACTGGTGATCGAAGGCGGACAGGTGAATCGCGTTGATAGCCCCGGAAATGACGCGAAAAACCAGCCACACCGCCAGCGACGTGGCGACGTACAGGGCGAGCATCGCGATCAGTTTGTTCCACGGCGCCTGTTGCCCGAAGAAGGGGGCCAGGGGGCCGCCGAAGCGGAGAGCGACGTAGCTACTGGCGGCGATGCCGGCGATCCAGGCGATCTGCCACACCAGCCCCTTGAAGTAGCCCAGCACCGCGGCCGCGGCCAGGATGCCGAGCATCACCAGGTCGTACCCTTCGATCGCCATCTGCCGCTCCACGCCGCCCCGCACGGTGATCGGGGCGGCGGAGTTTACGGGCCGGCCGCATCCGCCCAAAAGGCCAATCCAGTCGTCGTTTTCGCCTCGTTCCCACCAACCAGAAAAACAACTTCAATCACCCCTCGTTTCCCATAGTGCGCAGAGTACCCACATACCCTAGAAATCACCCTTGATGGCATGCCTACCGTGGGGCGGCCAATTCGGCCCGGCGACGTTTCCGGCTGGGGAAGTGCAGGGTGGGGGCGGCGGCTTCGCTGACGACCGTCGAAACGACTGTCGATAACCTCGAAGACTGCGCCTGCCCGCCCGATCCGGAGCCGGGGAGGTAGCGTCCGTATCCGCCCCGGGTCCGGGGCGGGTGCGGTCACCCTGGGGGACGATCCGCAGTGCCCGGCTTCCGCGTGCACATCACCGGCTCGACGATCATCGGCGCCGGCTACGGCACCGCCGCGTGGGCGCTCGGCGACATGCCCCCCATGACGTGCGTGCTCGCCGGCGGCCTGTGCTCGGTCGCCGGCATGCTCCCCGATCTCGACAGCGGGCCCGGCATCCCGCTCAAGGAGAGCGTGGCCTTCGCGGCCGCGGTCGTGCCGATGATGATGATCCATCGCTTTCATCAGATGCAACTGCCCCTGGAAGCGATGATCCTGGCGGGCGCCGCCATCTACCTGGTCATTCGCTTCGGACTTTCCTGGCTGCTGAAGAACTACTCGCATCACCGCGGCATGTTCCACAGCCTGCCCGCGGCCGCGATCGCGGGCCAGACCACCTTCCTGGCCTTCGCCGCCGAAGAGCCGCTGCGGCGCTATTTCGTCGCCAGCGCCGTGGTGCTCGGCTTCCTCACCCACCTCGTGCTCGACGAGATCTGGAGCGTGAAGCTGGGGATGTTCGGGCCGAAGTTCAAGAAGTCGTTCGGCACGGCGCTCAAGTTCTACGGCCCCGTACTCTGGCCGAACCTCATCACCTACGTGCTGGCGATGATCCTCGGCGCCCTGGCGGCCGGCGACGCGGCGCTCACCGAGGGACGGGCCGCGATGCGGCAGCGGATGGAGCAGGCATCGCGCAACCTCCAGCAGATTCCCTACCAGTGGCAGTATCGGCGGTGATCCGCTTGCGGGGCGCCGCCGGGCGGTGGATCATGTCGTCCGACCGCCTCCGGAAGGTTTTCTGATGCCGCTCCTGCTCGCCGTCGCGGACATGCCCGCGCTCGCCATGCTCGGCGTATACCTCGCGTTGATCGCGGCCGCTGCGTTCGCCGGCGGGTCTTCGGTGGCCTTTCTTTCGCTCACGCACCGCCAGATGCAGGTGGCGCTGTCGCTCACCGGCGGCGTGCTGCTGGGCGTCGGTCTGCTCCACCTGCTGCCGCACGCCTGGCTCCAGTTCGACCGCGATCTGGAGACGACGATGGGCTGGGTGCTGCTGGGCTTCTTCCTGATGTTCCTCCTCGAGCGGGCCTTCCACGGCCACGCCCACCACACCGCCGACGGCGGCCCCGAGGGCCACGTGCACGCCCACCACGACGGCTGCGACCACAGCGGTCATGCCCATCACCAGCCGGCAAGCCCGAAGGGCCGCTGGGCCTGGTGCGGTGCGTTCGCGGGCCTGGCCCTCCACAGTCTGGCCGACGGCGCCGCGCTCGCCGCGTCGGTCGATGCCGACGCCCGCCACGGCGCGGGAGCGCTCGCCGGGCTGGCGACGTTCCTGGCGATCCTGCTCCACAAACCCTTCGACGCGGGCATCATCGCCACGCTCATGATCGGCGGGCGGACCACGGCCCGCACGCGCACGATCGCCAATCTGCTCTACGCCCTGATGGTGCCCTGCGGCGCCGCTGCCTTCCTCGCCAGCCTGCGGCTCTTCGGCGGCCAGCACGACGCCATCCTCGGCGTGGCGCTCGCGATGGCCGCGGGGGCCTTCCTGTGCATCGCGGCGGCCGACCTCCTGCCGGAGGTGCAGTTCCACAGCCACGACCGCGTGCTGCTCACGGCCTCACTGGCACTCGGCCTGACGATCGCCTGGGGCATCACCGTGCTCGAGCGCTCGTCGCACGCCCATGCGACGCACGGCGGGGCCCCGGCCGCCGGCCGTCCTCACTGATCACCGGCGACGACGAGGTCGCCCGGCACGTCGAGGCCGCGGCGCTGTCGCTCCCGGCGCACCTCGGCCATCACGTCGTCGATCAGTTCGTGCTGACGGCGGATGTTCGGCACCTGGGCCTGGAAGCACCAGGCGATGACGCCCATCAGCCCGAGGGCGCCCACGAGATGCGGCGTCACCCAATCGCGGCTCCCCTTCCGGCCGGTCGCCGGATCGGCCGCACCGCCCAGGGCCACGATGCCCACGACCGCGAGCATGCCGGCCACGGCCAGCGGAAACGTGGCCCGCTTCAGCCGCCGGCCGCGCTCGATGAGCGCGGCATCGAGGCCGTAGGTCTCCACCACCTCCCGCACCCAGCGGCTCGTGCCCACGAAGTACGTCACGGCCATGCTGTTGACGAGCACGACGACCAGGGCCGCCAGCACGCCCGACAGCCGATGGACGGTGCCCCAGCGAAGCACGGCCGGATCGGTCTGGCCGTGCAGGTCGCCAAGCCACAGCCCCAGACCGGCCGTCGCCACCATCAGGGCGACGGCGAAGATCGCCGCCTGCGTGAACACCCGACTCATCGTGCCCCTCCGCCGGCCGCGCCGTTCACCGCCGTGGAAGCGGCCGCTGGTTCCACGAGCTGACCCTTCGTTATAGGCTGACGATCGACTGAGACACCATGCGCCGCCGCCGGACGGCGGCCGAACGAGTCACGCCATGCCTGGATCCCCCCCGCCCGTCGTGCTGCTGACCTGCGGCGATCCGGCGGGCATTGGCCCCGAAGTCGCGGCGCTGGCGTGGCACACGACGGCGGCGCACGACCGGGCTCGCCTGCGGCTCGTCGTCGATCCGGAGGTGCTCGCCACGACGCTTGCGACGCGCCGCGGCATGCCAACACTGCGGATCACACCGGTTCCGGCCGCCGACCCGCGGCCCTCGAACGCCGACGAACTGTTGGTGGTCGCGACCGCAGAGCCCGCGGAGACGATCGTCGCCGGCGAGGCGTCGGCGGCGGGCGGCCGGCAGGCGGCGGCCGCCGTCAACACCGCGTTTGCGCTCGTGCGCGGCGGTGCTGCGCACGCCATCGTCACCGGACCGCTCCACAAGGAGGCCTTGCACGCGGCGGGCTATGACGTTCCCGGACACACCGAACTCCTCGCCCGCGGCTGCGGCCTGCCGGACGACGCGGCCTCGATGATGCTCTGGCTGCCGTCGGCGAACGGCCCGGGCGGCCTCGGCGTCGTTCATGCCACGCTTCACCAGTCGCTCCGCTCGGCCGTCGCCGACCTCTCCACCGAGCGGATCGCGGCCGCCGGCCGGCGGTTGGCCTCCCTGCTGGCGGCGTTGCTGTCGAGGCCGCCGCGACTCGCGGTGGCGGCACTCAACCCGCACGGCGGCGAGGGCGGGCTGTTCGGTGACGAGGAGCCGCGCCTGATCCGGCCGGCCGTCGCTCGGCTCGCCGCCGCGGGCCTTGCGGTCAGCGGTCCGCTCCCGGCCGACACGCTCTTCCTCCGGGCCAGCCGCGGGGAGTTCGACGGTGTCGTCGCCCTGTACCACGATCAGGGTCACATCCCGATCAAACTGCTCGGCATGCACCGCGCCGTGAACATCACCCTCGGGCTGCCGCTCGTGCGGACGAGCGTGGCCCATGGCACGGCCTTCGACATCGTCGGCCAGGGTCGCGCCGATCCCACGAGCATGCTGTCGGCCATCGATGCCGCGGTTCGCCTGGCCGCCGCCGACTGGTGCGGGTGACGGCGGTCACGGCCGCATCAGCCCCAGCCCCGCGACGTGCGCGTCGGTCATGTCGATGAGCCCTTCCGCGGCCGGCCGATAGACGAACGCCCCCGCATCGACCGGACCGCCGATCCGTACCTCCTGGAGGTCGAGCACAGCGACCGGCTCCGGTTCGCCGCCGGCGACCGGCCGTGGCCCCGGCACCGCCAGCCACTCCACGCGATAGGGCACCAGATCTCCGCGACCGATGCAGAACCGCACGCTCCACGGCACGCCGTCGGGCAGTTCCGCGGGCGTGATGCCGCCGGGCCGCCGGGCCGCCGGCGAAAGGTCCGGGAGAATCACGTGGAGCCAGTCCGGGTTCCAACGCCCTTCGACGACCCACACGGGCAGGCCGTCGATCTCCGCCGGCTCGGCCGAGACGAAGCGAAACCACTGCCGCAGGGAGCCGAACGAACGCTGCAGACCGCCGAGGTACGGCGAAGCGGTCACCGGCTCGGGCGCTCGCAACTGGCCGAGTTTCTCCCGCACACGCCGCACGTCGAGCCGCTCGAGCTGCGGCGGGTCGGTGCCGTAGTGGCGAAACGTCCAGGCAAAGATGCCATCGCAGACTTCCACGAGCTCGAAGGTTTCCGTGTCGCACGTGAGCGTCGACTCGAAACGATACCGCTGATCCTCGCCGCGACCCGATTGCACGTAGCGGCCCGTGCCGACGAGCACGCGATCGCCCACGCGGACTTTCTGTCGCAGGCGGGCCGAAAACGACTCGGCCTGTGCCAGCATCGCCAGGGAACTGGCGAGCATCCGCTCGGCACGGGCGGCCTCCTCCGCCGGCCGTTCGGCGGCCGCCGTCTTGTCCACGGCCTCCGTCGCGACGGACCGCCGGCTGTAGACGCTCGTGGGCGTCGGTGGCCCGGCGGACGCGGCGCAGACCGATCCGACGACGGCCGCTGCGACCAGCGCCGGGAGACGGGGCAGTTTGGGAAGCATGCCCGGAGGTGGTGTCGTCACGGTCGCGTCGAGTTTGATGGTTTTGCCAAAGAAACGGGGGCGAGATCGTCGAAGAACCCATCGCGGTTCGAGTGCCCGCGCCCGAACCCGGCATCCTGCACGGCCCGCGAGTGTAGGGAACCGGGGTCCTCCGGCCCATGCCGGTCGCGGATCTGGAATCGCGTGGCTGACCGAACACCGTTTTCCGGCCCTGGAGGTGATGCGATGCTAAACCGACGTCTGCACGGCTTCGTCGGAATCTCGTT
>Ga0315902_10009939_pt1 | contig 12632 bp, 9 predicted proteins | sample LakEriMetagenome_9_FD_203523 | JGI IMG/M metagenome (GOLD analysis project Ga0315902, IMG submission 203523) | Freshwater fungal communities from buoy surface, Lake Erie, Ohio, United States - Buoy 12 MA117 | ecosystem: Environmental > Aquatic > Freshwater > Lake > Lake biofilm | place: USA... | reverse complement strand
GCAATGCGGGAACCTCCCGACATCGCCTGACCCGAGCAATGATCGTCCTAGATACCAACGTCATCTCCGAGTTGCTGCGCCCTCAGCCTGCTCCGCACGTGGAAGCCTGGCTGTCTGATCAAGAGGGTGCAAAGCTATATTTCACCACTGTGGGCGAAGCCGAGTTACGGCACAGTGTCGCACTTCTGCCTGCAGGAAAACGGCGCAGCTCACTCTCTACAGCGATCGAGGCCATTCTCAATGAAGACTTCCTTGACCGCATACTCGCTTTCGATCGCTCAGCAGCCAGCGCTTACGCTGTCATTGCCGCAGAGCGGCGAGCTGCAGCAAGACCGATCAGTCAATTCGACTGCCAGATTGCTGCGATTGCCCGAGTCAATCAGGCCGCCGTGGCCACTCGAAACGCGGATGATTTTGGTGGATGCGGGATCGCCGTCATTAACCCCTGGGCTTTGGCGGCATCGCCTTAGAACGCGCAGCCTGAATCCTGTACGCAAACGGCAGCTGGCAAACTACCGTCCCCCCGCCACATCCAGCATCGTCCCCGTGACATACGACGACTGCGCCGACATCAGCCACCGTATCGCTCACGTCATTTCATCAGCATTGCCGCCGCGCATCTTGCTGCTCTACGGCTCTCTGCATGAGCGTTCGTTCGGCGCATGCTAGCAAAAGAAACCGCACGGCTGCTGCAGGCATTGGGGACGAAAACACGAATGTTCAATCCTTAGGGCTCGCACCTACAGGATGATGCCTCCGAGTCGCACCCGAATGTCACAGAACTGCGCGAGCTTTGCACCTTGCGCGAGGGAATGGTGTAGATATCACCGGAACGATATGTCGGATGACAGGCATTGTGAAAGCGCAGATCGGCTGGATACCGCTGTCGCTCGGCGCGATACGGCCAGTACTTTAATCAGATCGTGCCGGGCAACGCGGCAATAAAGCCGGTCAAGCGCCCAACAAATGAACCGAACCCGGCTGCAAATTTTTTCCGCCCTACTTCACGATGTTCATTCCAGAAAAGTCAGATTGTCCTCTGCTTACTTAAACAATACTGCTATCGCAGCTACCGTCTGGCTAGAGGTAGCGTCCGCTTGATTTTTTGCCAGTTGCGCTGCAGTCTGGTTGTTGTGATCAGCCTTCTTGAGATCAATGCCACGTTCCATAAGACTCTGTACAACAGCGACTTGTTGCGCTGCTATCGCGTGATGCAGCAAGGTATAGCCGTTGGAAGGGTCAACCCAGTTGAGCGCAGCAGCCGGATTCGCGTGTCCGTCTATCCAGCGGGACAAGGCCACGACCGGATTGGGATCGGCAAGCAGTGCCTTGATTTCATCTGCGGTGGCCGTTGGCGTAGCAATTATCGAAGTGGCAGAGGGCATGTCGGTGACGAGCACGGTGGGTGAAGTGGTCAGCATGTTGGGGACAGCCGTGTCATTTCTCGTAGTGGTGGTCGTTGTGGTGGTGGAAGTCGTGTTCGTAGTCGTGGTGATGATTGGAGGCGGTGGAACGCGAAAAGCATCTCTCCATTCTTGCTCAAAAACCGCTACAACCTCATTAGGCAGTTGCTCAGCTAATACTGAGATCAGGTCTGCAGGTACGTCCTTGAGCACAGGGCTATACTTCGCAAGCAGAGCGAGGCTGGCTTGCGCATAGGGTAGCTTATGTTGCCGATTCCTTTCCAATAGTGCATTGATTCTTTCTTTCATATGCACAAACTCATTCGAAGCACGCCACCCGAACAGGTGACCACCTTTTCCCCACAAGTCAAGCGTCGAAAGCGCCATATTGTGTTCCAGAGCATCTGCTAGCACCTCGGCACTGCGGCGGCTTATATCATTCCCCTTCAGGTTGAGCGCAATCAGCGTTTTGTTGACCTCAAACACATCCGCCAGGGCTTTGACGCCGTCGTAGCCGATATCGTTTGACTCAAGATTAACCGTGGTGAGCGTCGTATTGACCTGTAGAGAAGCCGCCAGCGCTTTCATGCCCTCAGCACCTATAAAATTTTCTCCGAGTTCAAGCTTGGTGAGCACCTTATTGACTAGCAAACTATCCGCCAGTGCTACCGCGCCCTCGGATCGAAGCTTGTTTTCGTTAAACCACAGCGTTTTCAGCGTTTTATTGACTTTGAGAGCTTTCGACAGCGCCGCTGCACCTTCTTGACCAAAACTGTTATCGTCAAGGTTAAGCTCAGTGAGGGCTGTATTGAGTTCAAGCGCTTCCGTCAGTGCTTTTGCGTCATCCCCAGAAATATCATTACTTGCAAGGCTGAGCTTCCTGAGCGTTTCATTAACTTTAAGACCCTCCGCCAACGCTTTTGCGCCATCCCCAGAAATATTATTACGTGCAAGGCTGAGCTTCATGAGCGTTTTATTAAATTTAAGGCCCTCCGCCAACGCTTTTGCGCCATCCCCAGAAATATCATTCCCTTCAAGGCTGAGCTTCCTGAGCGTTTTATTAAATTTAAGGCCCTCCGCCAACGCTTTTGCGCCGCGTGGAAAGAACGGATCAGGTCCGTCGCCACGCTTGTACCAAAACTCAGACCATCTATTGTCATCAAGATTCAGTGTGGTAAGCGTTGTATTGACTTTCAGGGCCTCTCCCAATGCTTCAAAGCCAAGCCCACCAAAATGGTTGCTGGTAAGCCGAAACGTTTTAAGAGCGGTATTACCCTTAAGAGCTTCCGCCAGTGCTGCTGCGCCATCCGGACCGATGTCATCCCCGATAAGACTAAGCTCAGTGAGCGTTGTATTAACTTTCAAAGCCTCCGCCAACACTGCCGCCCCACTATCTACTAGATAACTGCAAAAAAAAGTTAGTTTAGTAATTGTTTTGCAACCTTGAAGGATTTGCAGCAGCGCTCTCAACTCGGAATAGCGCACCCCCTCATGGATTTTAATTTCGCGCAAAGAAGCCGGCGAGGTTCGCAACCAAGCAATGAGATCGCCCACTTTAAGTTTTTTTGATCTCCTGAAAGTGAGCTTGCCGTCTGCGGTGATCATTTTTTCAAACTGGTTCCCTTGACCGACATGGACACTGCGTTGGTAAGCAGTCAAGTTTCGGGCCTGACCGTATAGCGCTCTTTTTTCGTCTCCGGTCTGCCTCTTTTTTACGGTGGGTGTCGACGACGTCATGGTGGCTTGGGATGTCGCGCTTTGGCTGGCATCATCCGTGGCGGACGTTCTCGGATCTCTATCGCTAGCTTGTCGCGTACTTACTACCGGCGCGTCCTCCGGTTGTACTGAACCGTCCGATGAAGCACTGTCCTGTTCGCTGGAAGAAGTCGAGCTGACGAGACTGCTCGTGTCTGTGTCTGTGTCTGGGTCTGTCTCGGATTGAGAATGGCGGCGCGGCGTCGAGGGGATGGAATTGGACATCATACTCTTTCTTTGGGCGCGTTTCGTTGATCGGCACCGCCCTGGAAGAGTCACTGATCAGGCGGCAAAATTTGAGTGCCTGGAGTCGGAGATATAGTTCAGTTCTTTAAACTGACGGTATATGGATGGTACAAAGATAGTATAAATTTCGGGCATGCCAACAATATGTATACCGGATTGGTATCGGACCTTGGTGTCGGTCCCTCCTGACAGATGCGGGATTAATGCGACAAATATACTGGCGAAGCATTAAGAACCTGTCTCCTTAGGTCGATCGCAAGACCGTATTAGCGCAGACAGTACAGGCGTAGGTCAAGTCACTGCCAACGCCACCAGCGGCCTAAAGAGAAAGGTACTAAGGCAGAAACTACCGTCCCCCCGCCACATCCAGCATCGTCCCCGTGACATACGACGACTGCGCCGACATCAGCCACAGCGCTGCCTCGGCCACTTCATCGGCAGTACCGCCGCGCTGCATCGGCACGCCCACCTTCGCGCGATCGACGCGACCCGGTTCGCCGGCGCTGGCATGAATATCGGTATAGATCAGTCCGGGCCGGATCGCGTTCACGCGTATGCCTTCGGTCGCGACTTCCTTAGCAAGACCGATGGTCATGGAATCGACGGCGCCCTTTGCAGCGGCATAGTCGATGAATTCATTCGGCGAACCCAAACGCGATGCGGCCGATGAAATATTCACGATCGTTCCGCCCTTGCCGCCGTGTTGAGTCGACATGCGCAACACCGCTTCTTTGGCGCACAGGAACGTACCGATCACATTGGCGCCTAGCACGCGGTTCCAGCGGGCTACATCCATCTGATCCAGCCGTGTCTGCTTTTCCAGCATGCCGGCATTATTGACCAGCGCATCCAGCCGGCCCATCTGCTGATCCACAGTCGTGAACAAGCGCAGCACATCGGCCTCCACTGAGACATCGGCCTGCGTGGCGAGCGCCTTGCGGCCGGTGGCGCGGATTTTGTGTGCCACTTCTTCAGCGGCTTTCGCATTGCTCTGGTAGCTGAAGGCGACGTCATAGCCCCGCTGCGCGGCCATGATCGCGATGGCAGCGCCTATGCCCCGACTGCCGCCCGTGACGAGAACGATGGGATGGGTCATGTGTGTGGTCTCCCTGATATTTTTATCGGCACGAGATTTTAGCGCGTCTGAACACCCGTCCTACAATACACGGATGTCCCAGACGTACCCACCTTTGCTGAGCGGTTTTCCCCCGGTGATGAGCGCCGATACGCAGCTGCTGATTCTCGGCAGCTTTCCCGGCACGGCCTCACTCGCGGCAGGCCAGTACTACGCGCACCCCCGCAACCAGTTCTGGCCGCTGCTATCGGCAGTACTGAATGAAGATCTTCCATCGCTGCCTTATGACCTCAGACTGGAACGACTTATCTCGCATCACATCGGCCTGTGGGATGTGATCGCGGCCTGCGAGCGTAAAGGCAGTCTCGATGCATCGATACGGCGTGCACAAGCAGCAAATTTCTCCGTCCTGCAGCAGGATTACCCCGCATTGCGTCGCATCGCCTTCAACGGCAACACCGCCGGGCGCTTCGCGCCACGGTTTGCAGAAGCAGGCTTTGAGACGCTGGTACTGCCCTCTTCCTCACCGGCCAATGCACAACTCTCTTTCGAGCAAAAGCTAGTACAGTGGCTGTCTTTGCGAGGCTAGCCATTCATGTCGCCCGCTTGTTTACTGAACCTTCATGCGCAAGAACGCCGCCTCTCCGCAGAAAAGAACCACCCAACGCAAGCCTCGCTTCGCGCCCGTCACGCTGTCCGAGCAGGATGGTGTGCGCTACTTGCACTTCGGCACCGAATGGATACAGGGTGCGATGCGCATGCGCAAGCCAGACTGGATTGAACTGGAGTATGCACAGCAGATGATGGCCTGGATGCTATTCATCGACCAGCCCTCGCGCATCGTTCAGCTGGGTCTGGGTGCCGCAGCGCTGACTAAATTTTGCCGCCGCTGGTATCCGAAATCTCCGGTGACGGTGGTCGAGCTGAATCCCTCGGTGATCGATATCTGTCATTCGATGTTCAAGCTGCCCGTGACCGATGACCTACTCGAGATCATCGAAGGCGATGCAGGCGACTTCGTGGAAGACCGCGCCAACCACGGCACCATCGATGTGCTGCAGATCGATCTGTATGACGCCACCGCGCGCGGACCCGTGCTGGAGTCGCCCGAGTTTTATCGCGCCTGCGCGCGCTGCCTGAAGCGCGAGGGGGTGGCGGCCATTAACCTGTTTGGCGATCATCCCAGTTACCAGCGCAACCTGCGTGCGATCTGCAGCGCCTTCGATGCCGTGATCTCGCTACCCGAGGTTCATCAGGGGAATGTGGTGGTGCTCGGCTTTCGGAGAGCGCCGTCGACGGACTTTGCTGATCTCTATGCGCGCGCTGCGGTGATACGGGATATGACGAAGCTGCCTGCAAAATCCTGGGTCGATGGAATGAAATCCGCCATCAGTGCAGGCTTGCCAGAAGATCGCTGACGGTCGACCAGCGTAGCCGCACACCCAGCTCGGTTTTCATCCGGCTGTTGGACAGCCGGCGCGACTCTGACATGAACGACAGCAGCATCGGCGACACCCGGGCCGCCAGCTCGGCGCGCGGCAAACGCGGCGGGGGTGGCAAGCCAAAAGCGCTTGCCACCTGTTCAAAGTACTCGCCCATCTTCAGGTCGGAATCATCTACCGTGTGATACACGCGCTGAGGTTGAGCGCGGAACAACGCCAGCGCAATGATCTGCGCCAGATCATCGGCGTGAATATGGTTGGTATAGACGTCATCATCAACCATCAACGCCGGCGTGCCCTGCTTCAGCCGGTCCAGCGGCAACCGATCGGCCGCATAAATGCCCGGCACCCGCAAAATCGAGAGCTTGCCCCCATTGCGCAGCGCCCAACGACGCAGCACCCGCTCAGCATCCACGCGCCGCTTCGCACGGGCATTGACCGGCGCGACTGGCCGGGTCTCGTCAAAGAAAGCTCCCTTGCAATCGCCATACACCCCGGTGGTGCTGACATAAACGACCGTTGCCTGTCGGGGTAAAATAGTGACCAAACTGCGTGTGCGGCGGTCCAGTTCGCCCTCGGAAGGTGGCGGCGCAAGATGAACGACGGTTCCAGCCAGCGCTCTCAGGCGATGCAGGCTGTTTCGATCATCCAGATTGGCGACCACTGGCAATGCGCCAGCTGCCCTGAGTTCGGGCAGTCGTGATGGCTGGCTGGTAACGGCAATGATCTGAAACCGTTCGCGCAGCAAGGGCAAGAGCCGCATGCCGACATCGCCGCAGCCAATGACCAATAGTCGCGGCCTGCGTGATGCCATGGGTGATGCCGCATTCAACACATTATTTTTCATCCGCGAGATTGTATGACTTTCCAGGTAAGTGTTACTCCCAGCGGCCGGCAGTTCAGCTGCGAGACCGGTGAATCCGTGCTGGCCGCCGCCATTCGCGCCGGTGTCGGCTTGCCTTATGGCTGCAAAAACGGCGCCTGCGGCAGCTGCAAAGGCAAGCTGCTGTCCGGCGACGTTGAGCTGGGCCCGCATCAGGAGCGTGCACTGCCCGCCGCCGACCAGACCACCGGCCACACCCTTTTCTGCTGCGCGATGCCCAAATCCGATATCACGATCGAAGTGCGCGAAGTGCTGGGCGTGGGCGATTTTCCGATCAAGAAGCTGCCCTCGCGTGTTGCCAAACTTGAGCGCGTGACCGACGACGTGATCATCATGTCGCTGCAACTGCCCGCCACCGAGCGGATGCAATACAAAGCAGGGCAATACATCGAGTTCATGCTCAAGGATGGCAAGCGCCGCAGCTACAGTATGGCGAATGCACCGCATTCAGATGAGCTGCTGAGCCTGCACATCCGCCACATGCCCGGCGGCCTGTTCACCGATCAGGTCTTCGGCACACTGAAAGAAAAAGACATCCTGCGCTTCGAAGGACCCATGGGTACCTTCTTCCTGCGGGAAGAGTCCGACAAGCCCATCGTGCTACTTGCTTCTGGCACCGGCTTTGCGCCGATCAAGGCACTGGTCGAACATTGGTTACACCTGAAGTCGAACCGACCGATCACGCTGTACTGGGGTGGCCGCCGTCCGAAAGATCTGTACATGCACACGTTGTGCGAGGAATGGGCCGCCACACTGCCCAACTTCCGTTATGTGCCTGTCATCTCGGATGCACAGCCCGATGACGCGTGGAATGGCCGCAGCGGTTTCGTGCACAAGGCGGTGATGCACGATCTGCCTGATCTGTCAGGCCATCAGGTCTATGCGTGCGGCACCCCGCTGATGGTCGACGCCGCACAACGTGATTTTGTTGCCGATTGCAAGCTACCCGAAGAAGAATTCTTCGCTGATTCCTTTACCTCTGAAGCCGACCTCGCCACTGCGACCGCCTGATCCATGAACAAGCCCGAAGCCCTCGCCAAGACGTTTGAGCAGTACGACACCGACGCACTGCTGTACATCACCAACCGGCCGCCACTCGTGTTCACGCACGGCGACGGCATGTGGCTCACCAACCATCATGGCAAGCGCTATCTGGATTGGCTCCAGGGCTGGGCGGTCAACTGCCTCGGCCATTCGCCTCAGTGCATACAGGATGCACTGACCGCGCAGGCAAAAAAAGTCATCAATCCCTCACCGGCGTTCTATAACGAGCCATCGATACAGCTGGCGTCGATGCTCACGCATTACTCCTGTTTCGATCGCGTGTTTTTTGCGAACAGCGGTGCGGAGGCCAATGAAGGCGCGATCAAGCTCGCGCGCAAATGGGGCAAGATGCACCAGAACCCGGCAGGTGAAAACCGCTACGAGATCATCACATTCGATCACAGCTTCCATGGCCGCACGCTCGCCACCATGTCTGCGTCGGGCAAGGCCGGCTGGGACACGATGTTCGCGCCGCAGGTACCAGGCTTTCCCAAAGCCGAACTGAACAATCTGGCCAGCGTCGAAGCGCTGATTACAGATAAGACGGTCGCCGTGATGCTGGAGCCCGTGCAGGGCGAGGGCGGCGTGATACCGGCCTCCCGCGATTTCATGCAGGGTCTGCGAGCGCTGACCCAAAAACACGGCATCCTGCTGATCGTTGATGAGGTGCAGGCGGGCATGGGCCGCACCGGCAAACTGTTTGCCTATCAGTTGTCCGATATCGAACCGGACATCATGACGCTGGGCAAAGGCATCGGCGGCGGCGTGCCGCTGGCGGCGCTGCTATGCACGGAAGCCGTCGCCGTATTCGAGCCGGGCGATCAGGGTGGCACCTATAATGGCAATCCGCTGATGACCGCTGTTGGCATCGCAGTGCTGGAAGAACTACTGAAGCCGGGATTCCTGCAATCGGTGATCGACAAGGGTGAATATCTGAAGCAAGGCTTGCTAAAGCTGTGCGACAAGCACGGTCTGGAAGGCGAGCGTGGCGAGGGATTGCTGCGCGCGTTGAAGCTGGGATCGCCGATCGGCGGCAAGATTGTCGAGATCGCGCGTGATCTGGAACCCGCCGGGCTGCTGCTGAATTCGCCGCGCCCGGAGTTGTTGCGGTTTATGCCTGCGCTGACTGTGACGAAGGATGAGATTGATCAGATGCTGGACATGCTGTCGACCGTAATCGCCAAAGCACGCTCGTCTTCATAAGCTCATTCGCGAATGAATTTTTGATGACAGTCTTCATCTCGTGACGATTTATATTCATTCCTTCTTGGTGGTGCCTTTCTTCGTAGCAGTATCGGTCATATGGATTTTTCTCATCCGTTCCAATACGGACACATCTTTACAAGCAAAGGTGATCACCAGATCTCTCTTGTGCTGTTTAGCCTTTGCAACTAAACCAGCGGCCACCTGGATCTGTTTCCGAAGCCCTTCGTCTGTGTAGCTGTAGGTTTGTTTCAGGCTATGCTCCTCCAGATGATCAGGAATGACTTCGATCACCACTGCTCCCGATTGATCTTCGACGGCCTTTATCAACAAATTTTTTAAGGCCTCTGTTGAAATTGTTGCCTGATTAGACTGCAATTCCGGAAGTCGGAGATTGGTAATACAGCTCCAGGAAGTCGCTGCAACATCGACCTTAAAAGATGTGCTGGTTATTCCTATCTGCACGTCTTGAAGTTTGGGGTGACGTGATGCCTCAGTTATGGCTGTCGAGGTTTGCAGCACAGCGTGGCTACATTTGATTTTTGCCGGATCACCCTCGAGTAACTGAACACTATTGCCTTTGGAGATTGCAGCAGTTGTACCACCCTGCAAGGGTTTAGCCCTCCCCCCCGTGTCCACAGGCGTAAAGTCGCGTTTCAATGCACGACCGCTAATACCAACATCATGATCGATTCGATCACGTATGTTTTGAAGCAACTGATCCGAAGAGCGCGAACCTTTTATAAGAGGCACTAACGCATCAAATACTTTTTCTCGAGCTTTTCTGGATGCCGATTTATCCGACGAAAATTTCTCTTTCAACCACTCACCAAAGGTTCGCTCGCGGAAGGTAACTTCCGAGGCGCCAGTTCGTGAATGCTGGGCTTTTTCTACGCGCAATTCGCCAAGCTTGCCAAGTGTTCGCAAGATACTCCAATAATTACCATCCGATCTAACGATAACTTTCTTTTCCATGCCAGCTCCTCCGTAACAACCAAAAACATGCAGCACGAATCATCCGGCCAGATCGGCATCAATACGAGATCCCAATTGAGTAAGTAAATACGCAAATCAAAGTGATCCACATAAACGTTGAAGTAGTAGATCCGGAATACAAAAAAATGGCCAGCACGAGGCTGGCCGTCATTCCAAACAGAGCAAATTTTATTTTTTTTGCGGAATATACAAATCCGTAATACTGCCCAACCCCATCTCCGCAGCAAACATCGGCGTCTCTGACAAAGTCGGATGCGCATGCACGGTGAGCGCCAGATCGTCGAGATCGGCACCCATCTCCATCGCCAGCACGGTCTCGGCCAGCAGCTCGCCGGCGTTCACGCCCACGATACCGGCACCAAGAATGCGCTTGGTAGCCGGATCCCAGAGCAGTTTGGTGACACCATCATCGCGACCCATCGCCAGTGCGCGGCCTGACGCGGCCCAGGGGAAGCTGGCTTTTTCAAAGGGAATGCCTTTGGCCTTGGCTTCGGCTTCTGTCACGCCCATCCATGCGATCTCTGGATCGGTATAGGCGACCGAGGGAATGGTCATCGCATCGAAGGCGACCTTGTGACCCGCAATGACTTCAGCGGCCACCTTCGCCTCATTGGTGGCTTTGTGCGCGAGCATAGGATCGCCGCAGATATCGCCGATCGCAAAGATATGCGGCACATTCGTGCGCTGCTGCTTGTCGACTGGAATGAAGCCGCGCTCGTTGACGATCACCCCTGCCTTTTCGGCGGCGATCTCTTTGCCATTCGGACGGCGGCCGACCGCCAGCAGCACCATGTCATACATCTGCGGTTCTTTGGGTGCGTTCTCACCTTCGAACGTCGCCAGCAAGCCATTGGCACGCGCTTCGAGCTTCGTGACCTTGGTCTTGAGCATGATCGCCTCATAGCGCTTCTCAATGCGCTTGTGCAGCGGCTTGACGATATCGCGATCAGCCGCCGGGATCAGGCCATCGGCGAATTCAACCACGCTGACTTTTGCGCCGAGCGCGTCATACACGCAAGCCATTTCCAGACCGATGATGCCGCCGCCGATCACCAGCATGCGCTTGGGGATCTGTCGCAGTTCGAGCGCGCCGGTGGAATCCACCAGACGCGGATCGTCATACGGAAATCCGGGAATCTTCGCGACCGAAGAACCTGCGGCGATGATCGCATTCTTGAAAGCGATGGTCTTCGTACCCTCTGCAGTCTCGACGCTGAGCGTGTTCGGCGAGGTGAAACCACCCTTGCCCTGCACGACCTGTACCCTACGCGCCTTGGCCAGACCGGAGAGACCACCGGTCAGCTTCTTGATCACGCTCTCTTTCCAACCTCGCAGTGCGTTGATATCGATCTCGGGCCTGGATATTTTTATGCCGAAGTGCGACATCTCCTCTGCTTCGGTGATCACCTTGGCTGCATGCAGCAAGGCTTTGGAAGGAATGCAGCCCACGTTCAGACAGACACCACCGAGCGATGCATAGCGCTCGACCAGCACCGCGCGCTGACCCAGATCGGCCGCACGAAAAGCTGCGGTGTAGCCACCGGGACCGGCACCCAGCACCAGCGTGTCGCATTCGATATCGGCGTGACCGGCGAAGCTGCCAGCAACAGGCGCCGGCGCTGCGGATGCCGAGGGTATCGTCGCGGCAGGCGCTGATGCCGATGATGCAGCAGCTGATGATGTAGCTGATGATGGTGCGGCCGCTACTGGAACGCTGGCATTGGCCGCTTCCAGCAACAGGATCAGCGAACCTTCTGCGATTTTGTCACCCAGTTTGACCTTGAGCTCTTTGACAACACCCGCATGGCTGCTCGGTATCTCCATACTCGCCTTGTCGGACTCCACCGTAATCAACGACTGCTCGGGTTTGACAGTATCACCCGGCTTGACAAGCAATTCGATGACTTCCACTTCTTTGAAATCGCCAATATCGGGGACTTTGATTTCCATCTGGCTCATTGTTTGGCTCCGTAACGCTTATAGCAGTGTCTTGCGCATATCTGCCAGCACGTCGGCGAGATACACGGTGAAGCGCGCACCTAGCGCACCGTCAATCACGCGATGGTCATAGGACAGCGACAACGGAAGCATGAGCCGCGGCGCGAATTGCTTGCCATCCCAGACCGGCATGATCTCGGATTTCGACAAGCCGAGTATGGCGACCTCCGGCGCGTTGATGATAGGCGTGAATGCCGTGCCACCAATGCCGCCGAGCGAAGAGATCGTGAAGCTGGCGCCCTGCATATCTGCAGGTTTCAGCTTGCCGTCGCGTGCCTGCGCTGAGAGTTCGCCCATTTCTTTTGCGATCTCGGCAATGCCTTTCTGATCGGCGTTTTTCACCACCGGTACCACCAGTCCTTGCGGTGTATCAGCTGCAAAACCGATGTTGTAATAATGCTTGAGGATGAGGTTCTCGCCATTCGCATCGAGTGATGCATTAAATGCAGGGAATTTTTTCAGCGCGGCGACACTGGCCTTGATCACAAAGGCGAGCATGGTCAGCTTGACGCCAGACTTGGCCAGCGACTCGTTGGCGCTCTTGCGGAAGGCTTCCAGCTCGGTGATATCAGCCTGATCGAATTGCG
>Ga0315902_10009937_pt1 | contig 12633 bp, 10 predicted proteins | sample LakEriMetagenome_9_FD_203523 | JGI IMG/M metagenome (GOLD analysis project Ga0315902, IMG submission 203523) | Freshwater fungal communities from buoy surface, Lake Erie, Ohio, United States - Buoy 12 MA117 | ecosystem: Environmental > Aquatic > Freshwater > Lake > Lake biofilm | place: USA... | reverse complement strand
CCAGCCGGAATTGAATGCAGTGCAATCCATAATCAAGGAACTGCAGCCCAAATTCATTCAATTAGATCGAACGATTACTGGATTTAACATCGGCATCAACCAGGGCGCAGACGCAGGCCAAACCATCTTCCATTGTCATATCCACCTAATCCCCAGACGGAATGGCGACATTGAAAATCCGAGGGGTGGGATTCGAAATTTGATGGGGTTTAAGCGACTGTATTAATTGTAGATTAATCCCTATGCAGCTCCGCAACTGGGAATGGGAAGATTTGTTCAATTTCAAACCCTCTTTTAAAACTTGGTAATATTTCGGTCCTAACCCAACCCCCGGCCTCCACGAGCAATATTGATCCCTCACCGCCGCCATGAATGCGATGGTCCTCGGCATCAACAAAGTCCTATTCATCCGAGAGATTATGCCCACCGATGAAGTTATGAACAATGCCTTGCACTTCAAAACAGTGTGCAATTTGAGACTTTACAACACATTAAAAAACGACAAGGATTATTACAGGATCAAACAGGATGAATTCGTAAATAGTCAAAATTTCAGCATCACCTGAGAATACCTCACCAATTACAAACGGGACAAAACCATTTTCCACCGCAAAATGCAAACCCTATCCTTCAAAAGAGGCAAAACCTACGCCGCCACGAAAACGGGGACTATTGTGTACTTCAATCCCGGGATTCAAGGGTGATGGGATACTGAACGCAAGATAATATACGCAACCCGTGTGTAAATATCGCAATCGCAAATACGCAATGCCCCATTCCCGTAAAACCGAGTCAATACGAGCGCCTAGATATTTTTGCTATTCAACTGCGTTTGACTTAGTTTGGTATATAATCTAGTTACCTGCAAGGCTATGACGACAGTGCAAACCATCTACATTTGCGTTGACAACAGACAAAATGCCAACGCTTCGCAAAATTAAAAGAGGTGTTTTGCCAACTCACTTGCCGACCCAAAAACACCACATTTAATTTTGCCCAACCGCACCCAAAGCCCACCCACCACCCGACATTCAGACAGTGAATAAACTTGTTAATAAAAATTAGCAGAATTATTTTGTTTACAATGATTGGACAATTACTTTTGGACTTCAAATGACCAAACAATGAAATCCAATTCAGTTCAAACTACAGGTGAAATTATCCGACATTTAAGAGAAGAAAGAGAGTTGCCTTTAAGGAAAGTAGCCGCCCTGCTAGACATTGACACATCCTTTTTTAGTAAGATTGAGAGAAGTGAAAGAAAAGCAACTAAAGACCAAATTCATAAACTTGAACAAATCTTTGAAGTAAAGAAAGACTACTTAATGATACCATATTTAAGCGAGAAAATTTACTATGAACTTTCAGAAGAAGATTGTGCTAACCAAGTTTTAAAGGTTGCAGAAGCAAGAGTTAAATACGAAAAAAGTAAAACCCAAAAGTAATATGCAGACAAGATTAACATTAGAGAATCCTTTAAGAAAGGACAGGGATAAACAACCTAAAGCTAATTTATCTGAGAACAAGAGAAAATATACTCTTGTTGATTTATTTTCTGGCATTGGTGGTTTTCATAATGGCTTTTTAGACACAGATAGGTTTGACTTGAAACTCGCTGTAGATTTCAATAAAGAATGTGCTTTATTTCATCAAGTAAATTTTCCTGAATTACCATTTGAGCAAATGGATGTTTCAAAGATTGACAAAGCTTTTTACAAAAAAAGGAATATCAGTGATGTTGATGTACTTATTGGTGGCCCACCTTGCCAAGGGTTTTCAACTATAGGTGCAAGAGTTTCTTCCAATCAAGAAAAGAGATTACAATACGACATCAGAAATAATCTTATTGGACACTTTATAGAACAAGTTAGAATTCTAAAGCCAAAGTATTTTCTAATGGAAAATGTTAGAGGCTTGACTACATATAAAGGTGGAGACTTTTTCACCGATGTACTTGAAGAATTTAATTCGCTTAAAGGTTACAAAGTAAACTTTAAAATTCTTAATGCCGTTGATTATGGTGTTCCACAAAGCAGACAAAGAACATTTGTATTTGGAAATAGAATTGGTTATGATGTAAATGACTTTCCCGAGCCTGACCATTTTGAAAATGGAGTAAACGGAAGCAAATATAAAACTGTGCAATATGCAATTGGAGATTTGGTTGGCAAAGAACATAACTTCCCAAATCACGCACCATTAGTTCACGGTGAAATTAATATTCAACGATATAAATTAATTCCTGAAGGTGGAAGAATGCCTGAAGATAAGTTATCACCTGAGTTATACAGAAAAAACTTTGGTAGCACCTTTAAAAGATTACACAGAGAAAAGCCGTCATTAACTATGGTTCCTGGTCATAATGCTTTTCCAATTCATCCAATTTTAAATAGAAGTTTGACAGTAAGGGAAGCGGCTCGTATTCAAACATTTTCTGATGATATAATATTTGTTGGAAACAGACAAGCCCAATGTATTCAAGTGGGCAATGCTGTACCACCACTCTTTGCAAAAAAATGGGCAAATCACATTTTAAATATATTAGACGAATATGCCTAATAAATTAAATTTCGTAGACTTATTTTCAGGTGCGGGCGGTTTTTTAAGAGGCTTTTTAGATGAAGGTTTTACTCCTTTATTTTCTATTGAAAATTGGAAGCCTGCAATTAATACACACAGAACAAATTATCCTAAGGTTAAAATTATTGACAATGACATTCGGAAAGTTTCAAACAAAGAATTGTTAGAGCTAAAGGGCAAAAATGAAGTTAGTGTCGTTGTAGGTGGTCCGCCTTGTCAAGGTTTCTCAACAATTGGAAATAGAAATCCTGAAGATGAAAGGAACAATTTAATCTTAGAATTTTTAAGAGTTGTAAAAGTCTTAAAACCTGACTATTTTATTATGGAAAATGTTAGAGGATTAGTTTCCTCTAAACAAGGTTATTACAGAGATGTGCTAATTGAAAAATTCAAAGAGATTGGTTACAAAAATGTAATTAGTAAAGTGATATGTGCTGCCGATTATGGTGTGCCGCAGAAAAGATATAGAGTAATTTTTATTGGTTCTCTTGACGGAATGGAAATGGACTTCCCGAAAATTACAAATGAAAAAAACGAATATGAACCAATAAAAAAACATATTATGGATTTGGTAGGCAAGGAAAATAAATTTGCAAATCATATTCCTATGAACCATAATCCAATCGTAAAGGAGAGAATAAAATATATTTTAGAAGGTGGAGGAATTAATAAAAACATACCCGAACATTTACTAAAAGGCTCTCGAAGTGACTATGAAAATAATACTTTGAAAAACTTTAGCCACGTTTATAAAAGACTTCATAGAGAACAACCTTCAACAACTATGGTTCCCGGACACAATGCTTTTCCATTGCATCCAACAGAAGATAGGTCATTAACCGTAAGGGAGGCGGCTCGTATTCAAACTTTTCCAGATGATGTTATATTTGAAGGAACAAGACAAGAACAATGTATTCAAGTTGGCAATGCAGTTCCTGTGCAACTTGCACAAGTATTTGCAAAACATATTAAAAACAAAATAAACAATGGGAGCAAATCACGACCTACTGGCAGATAAAGCTGGAAGAGCAATCATCAATAAAATAACGACCCGTGAAACGAATTGGGGGCAAGTCTTTTCAAGCAACATTAAAAAGGCTGGTGACTTTGGTTGGCCTCGACCTGATTATGTTTGTTATGACTATGACTTAAATCAAAGTGTTGCGTTTGAGTTCAAACCACCAAATCATTCCAAAAGAGAATACTTAACTGGATTAGGGCAAACATTATCATACTTACAAAAGCACCATTATTCAGGCTTAATTCTACCAACAATAGTTGAAGGAATAAACCTAGCTGAACAAATAAGCAGTATTTTATCTCTAGACGTATTTGCAAAACATCACATTGCTGTAATTGGCTATGACGAGCGAACTTTAGAAGCAGACCCTAACAATTCAATACAATTATTTAAAAGAATTGAAGATGAGAGAACTGGTGAAATTATTGAGAGTAATTTAAGTCAAACATATTGGTGTTGGTGGAGAGACATAAGCCACTATGAAGTTTTTCAACTTCTAAATATTCTTGACAAATACAGTTCCGAAACAGGAGATATTTATACAAATTATGCTTGGCCAGAGTTTTGGAGCTTAATGGTAAATAGACAAACGAAAAATTGGGAAGGCACACCTCGAGAAAAGACAGATAATGATACGAATAGAAGAAGTGAAAAACAGAATTACAAAATTCCTCTTTTTCAACTTGGCTTAATTGAGCAGTCTGAGGGCAGATTAACAGTAGAAGGCTATAAACTCATTTCAATCGGAAAAATATTTGGATTAAATAGTAGCATCTACAATGACTATCTGACTAAATTAGTTCTAATTGAAGGAAAACATTTAATCTTAATTCAAGACTTAGAGAATTTTAAAAACCAAGCATCTGCATCTAGCTTAGCCAATCAGGAACAATTCCGAATAGACTTTGAATTATTTCTTGAAAACAATAATTCAATTGGGACAAGAAAACCTGGGAGAACAACTACTGGTAATAAAGTAAGTTATATCCGAGATGAATTTAAACTATGGAATAAACTAGGTTTAATTAAATCAACTGGTATGAGATATTATGTTCCTGGACGAGGTGTTGAGTTTAATTGGAGTAGAATTACAGACATTTTAACTAAGGATTTTGTTTATTAAGCCCAACGCATTTGCAAGCACATTTTATTTTTTTTTCGACACACAAAGCAACGCTAAAAAAATAAAAAGAGCTTGCAAGCAAACGCACTAAGACACAGCAATTATGGACATACAGAGCAACAACGACAGCAGAAGCCCAGCAGGTAACAGCGGTTTTGCAAAAAAGCGGGTTCAGTGGTTAATTGAGCATTCTACCTCGCATAAACTTTTGTGGTATGTTGACAGTTTTGTGCTCCGAAATCCGCTTCTTCGCAAAGCCGCAAAACGTAGACCTAAAATTCAGACTGAATAAAATTCGGCAAAAAGACAGATGACTACAACCTGTAATAAAAACGACTTCAAAATTTAAAACATACTGCTCAAAATCAACTATGAAGCGGAATATTATATAAAGTTACTCATCTCAGCTGCTACATTTTCTCTGACGATACGGAAACAGATTGGTATCGGGGGAATTAATGAAGTTCAGAGTAAAATGTTCGTTGTGATTCAGCTCAAACTTTGTAGAGCGCGATAATTAATCACATTTACCAAAATAGACTTCTACAAACAGAACTATAATAATCAATGCATCGAATGCGATAAGTGAATAAACATGGTATAAAATTACGGTGCAATGCAACTGCCACCAAGTTAGTTTGTACCCAAATTCAATATATTTGTAACGGACGCATCTTTACAAAATCTCACACATTCAAATGAATGGAACGTGCAGGATAGCTTACGAACTCACAAAACAAAAATGTGTTTAAATGACAAAATCAATTAATGACTCACAGCAAAACAAAAGATAAGCGTCTCACCTTCATAGACTTATTTGCTGGTTGCGGAGGATTGAGCGAAGGCTTCTTGCAGTCAGGAAATTTCGAGGCTCTAGCTCATGTAGAATGGGAAACCCCTATGATTGGTACATTGAGAAATAGATTGGTGCAAAAATGGGATCATTCTGTCGACGATGCAAAAAAAAGAGTTATTCATTTCGATATTCAAAAAACCACTGAATTAATAAATGGTAATTGGGAAGATGAAACATTAAAAAAGTATGCTGAGACAAATCATGAATTAATAAAATCTAAGGGATTGCGGGGCCTGATTGGAGATCAAAAAGTTAATTTAATCATCGGAGGCCCTCCATGTCAAGCGTATTCAATTGCAGGACGAGCGCAAGATAAAAACTCCATGAAGGATGATTATCGCAATTATCTTTTTGAGAGTTTTGTGAAAGTGGTTCAGGAATTCAAACCGGATGTTTTTGTATTTGAAAACGTGCCCGGTTTATTAAGTGCTAAACCAGGAGGCATACCTGTAACCGAAAGAATTTTTGAGGCATTTAATGAAATTGGATACGAAATTAGAAATCCGGAGCTATTAAAAAATTCTGTTTACACTGCCTCTGAACTGGGAGTCCCCCAAAAAAGAAACAGAATAATAATTATTGGAGTAAATACAGGGACTTCAATTTCTATTGAAGACCTTTATTCTGAGCTAGATTCACTAAAGCTGAAGTCGAAAACTAAAAATGTCCAAGATGCGATTGGCCATCTACCTCCTTTATTGCCACTGAAAACACCAAAGAGAGTTAAAAGTAAAAACATCTCCCATAAATCATCTACTCAATACAAAATAAAATTCCACGATGCAAGATTTCACAACCAACGAGATGTTTTAACTTTCAGAAATTGGATAAAAAACCAAATGAATAAAAAGTCATCTCAAGAAAAAATTTCATTTTACAATGACTTAATGGGAAAACAATCCAACCATGCCAAATATAGAAATCTAGAATGGGACAAACCCTCACCAACTATTGTTGCACATTTATACAAAGATGGATTAATGTTTATTCACCCGGACATAAAGCAAGCACGAAGCATTACAGTAAAAGAAGCCGCATTATTACAATCATTTCCTGACGACTACGACTTTATTGGAAGTCATGGATATGCATTCAAAATGATCGGAAATGCTGTACCGCCAGCGATGGCAAAGAACATAGCTACCGCAATTTCAAACAAATTAATAGACAAATGAAGAAATTAAATATACTCGTTGCATGTGAAGAAAGCCAAGCCGTAACCAAAGAGTTAAGATTGCTCGGCCATAACGCATACAGTTGTGATCTACTTCCTTGTAGTGGTGGCCATCCTGAATGGCATTTTAATATAGATGTCTTTGAAGTAATTGAAAACAATGGTGGTTTACTGCAAACTAACCAAAAAGTAAAAATCAAAGGAAAATGGGATTTGATGATTGCACATCCGCCCTGCACCTACTTAGCTGTAAGTGGTGCACGTTGGTACTATCACCCAGACGACCGTTTGCTTCCAATTAGCCAAAGAAGACCGCATCCCAAATTCCCAAATCGATTACAGGACAAGGAAGACGCATTAAAATTTTTTATTTCGCTTTACAATTGCCCCATCGAAAAAATAGCTATCGAAAATCCAATCGGCATTATCAATACTACCTTTATGAAACCTCATCAAATTATTCATCCATATCAATTTGGAGAATCAGCCTCCAAAGCAACATGTCTATGGCTTAAAAATCTACCTTTGTTAGAACCAACATCAATTGTTGACAAAGGACCGCGGACATATTTCAAAAGTGGTAAAAGTCAACCCAAATGGTATTCCGACGCGTTGATATTTGCAAAAACAACTGAAGAAAGACGCACTATGCGTAGTAAAACTTTCATCGGAATTGCCAAAGCGATGGCTGAGCAATGGACTAAAGACACATTGGATGTGTAATCATCCCAAAATTCGATGGTTCTCACCGGCTAGTAAATTACTATATTCATTATAATTTCCATCGTTGGAATCTTTTCGGGAGATATTTAATTGAAAATTGGTTAATTCCGAATCTCTAGTAAAAATCAACACATCACCCACGTTGAAAGGAAATACCCTGTAAATTGGAGTTAAAAATATCCTATATTCCTCTCTGGTATCTCGTTTTTTGACAAGAATATCAAAATTAATTTGATCAACGTAAACTGAAATTTGTCTCTCAGTAATTCCATTTGTTAAATTAAAAAAATGGGACGCGGCGTCCACTGAAATACTCGCAGTTCTATCCAAATCTTGCTGAATTACCCTTTTCATATAAGTAAATTTGGTATCATAATTCTCAATTGGTTCAGCTGCCAAACCAATGTCCTGACTGCTGTTAGCCGAGCCAATGTCATCAATTTGACTTAATAAAAAATGGATAAATGCATCAACATGACTCTCTACAAAACTAAAAGAATAACGAGATTGAAAAAAGGTAACTAAACGAGTAAGTGAACGAATTATATGATTCCTTTGGTTTGCAGGATAAGAAAAAACTCTTTTCATAATCTTATTATAATAAATACGATTATACCCGAATCGAGCTCGCTCGATTAATTGTACCTTATCATCTATCCCAAGATGCTTAAGGTAATACCAAGGTTGATCCTGCGAATACGCGTCACGAAACAAATAACAACAAATGGAAATATACCAAGAATAATTTCGTCTTTTGTGAGTTGTAAATCTGTCCGAGTGCACAATTTTATCACCTTGTGAGAACCTCCAATATATTATATCAGGAATTAAATACAAGTTTATATTCGACCATAACACTCTATCTGCCAACAAATCAAAACCAATTTTTACATCTTTTGATTTGAAATAATCAAACAACGTTATCCCCAAAAGACAATCAACAGCATTGTTATCAAACCTTTGAATTTTCATATCGGGATAACCTAAGTCTTGAGCAGTAAGAAGAAGTTTATTTCTTAAACATTCAAAAAAATCATATGATTCTGTATTTACTATAAATAAATCACGTGAATTTGTAAGATTTATATAATTCTTATCTTGCTTTATTGAGTTATTAATATAATCAATTGTGGAAAATGAATTATCCTTTAACTTAAACTTGAATTTCATCTCAAAATTTCCTTAATATATTTATAAACTATAGATTTGAAATGTACTAAATCTGAGCGCAACTTCATTACATTATTAATTGAAAAACCATCCCTAGAACTAAATTCTGAAGACATAAATTCAGACATAAAAAGTTTCATATTATTACCAAGCGAATTCTCTTCAAAAAATCCAGAAATCAAATTTTCAGCTAGCTCCGGCTTAAACACAATAAACTCAATATATTCATAAATGATCGAAGCAATGACAAATTTTTCTTGACGTACATCTTCCCCAACACAGCTCGTATCTATTAGCGCGTAATAATCAAGATCTTCTACATCGTTCTCCAAAATTTCCAATATATTGTTCAAATTAAGTGACACGAGCCTTAAACCATCACCCGGGTTTTTTACAACGTTAAAAATTGGATTATTAAAGTTTTCGAATCGCCACGTTTTAGTAAATAACTCCGACATTAAAGAAATTGACGGCCAATAAAAATCCTCCGACAGGTAATCCTGACCTGAATAAAATATTGAAACACTTAGATTAAAATCTTTGCTTATACTTCCTCGAATTATTTCAAGTTCAAACTCGTATTTATTTGTTTCAGGTGAAATTAATGAAGAGACGCTTGAATGGTTAAAGTCAGTATTTCGACATTGAGCATTAACAACAATGGATACGTTATTATTACATTTTTTGATAATTTGCCGTGAATGATCAGAAGAAAGTAGATCCGAATCAATTTCAACAACGATCTTTAGTTTCAAATCGATATAAAAGTCTTCATTACTATCTGGATTAAAACGAATCCAATCATTGTTTTTATAAATCAAAAGATTAAAATCTCTTACGATATTTTCAGGAAACTTTTTTGCAAAATCTATCATTTAATTTATCTTTTTAAATCCAACTAAGTAGTTTGCCGATAATATTAAAAATTCCAATTTTATATCCACGAAAGCACGCGCAAGGGTTTCTCTAATAGTGAGTTCGATGATACTTTCGGCAATTTCAATTTGATCACCATTCATACTATCTACTATTTTAGCATTACCGAATTTTATCGGATAATTTGGACAAATTGAATTTTTGAATTTTTCTTCCCATTCAACATTACTGATTGGCATTGCGTTCTTTGCCTCTATTATTCCATATTTGACAAGTGTAATGCGTTCTGGCCTAACTAATCTTAGTGTTACAGATAAAACTCCTTGAGACAAGTCAAAATTTAGCATTTCAAGTCTCGAAGTATTTATGTTGTTAGGTCTTCTATTCCCAACCTGTGGTAAATTACCGCGGCCACCAATGTTATTCATAAATGAAAGATATTGGCCTAATTTCCGACTAAGCTGTAGGTCCACCTGATAACTTTCAGATAATGCATTCTCCGTTACACTAAACTTAAAAAGCTCATCACGCAAAATCCTGAGAGATGATCCTACAATTTGATTGATAAAACGTTCTTGAGACCGATAATTCCATGAATGGTGGTTTGGATCTTCGCACGCCTTGAACAAATCATCTACATTTTTGTACAAACTGTGTTCCACTCGTTGTTCTGAATTAACTTCAAAAACACCAACATAACTATTACAATCGCGATCACGGCGAAAACTAATATTGAGACTTTCTGTAAACAGAACCATACCCGGTCTTCTCAAAAAGTGTATTTTATTAACCAACTTATCACTTACCTCACTAAAAACAATAGAAGCAAACCCAGTCAAATACTCACTCCTAACGGAACCATGGGACTTGTTTTTTATACCCGCCACGATTATGTCCCCATCTCTGACCTCCCTATTTAGTAAAATAAAATCATCATTGTTTTCATTCCACAAATACCAAAGATTAGAAGTTAGATTCGTAAAGTTTGTTTTAAATTTTTCCTTGATCTTTCCAAGTTGGACCAAATGAAAGTCCTCATCCAAATTCTCTATTCGCGGAATAGCAAGCCTTGATAGTGAGTTCCCTCCCCACTTGAGAATTCTAGGCCAATACCACTGATAGGCATTCCTATATAATTCCGGCACAATACCAATATTTCTATCAGAAAAAATTGTTTTATCAGGACCTACAACAAACAGTTTCGTACCCGTTTCCGAATCATCAAAAGGAGTTAATGAATAACTTGTGAGAAAATCAATAGCTTCATCATTTACAAGTGCCAATAAATGCTCTCCCTCCGGAGTCTCAATTACCTTGCTCCCCCACCAAAGTATCCCAGTAGATGGCGGCATAACTGTTTTTTCAACACCGGTTGATATTACACTCACTATTAATCTGTGCTCGAATTCTCCATTATCGTTCAAGCACCTTGAGTAATAAATCACCATACCAATCTCACTACACAAAAAGTAAACTGTTTTCCCAAGCCCATATGAACCACCAGAAAATTCAGCAGTTTGGCTCCTAGTTATATCAAAAATCAGATTGAAATAATTGTTTCTGACTGAGTCATTTGAACCGTAACAATTTAGTTTTGAATATAAATTCCCTGTTAAACCTTTTGTGCCTGAATCCGTCAGCTCGAGAATATCAGTAACATTGCGCTCCGCAATTATTGATAAGATTTCATTTCTAGCTTTATTTTCAGATAAGTTCTGACTAATAAGTCCAGATAATTCGTTTGAATTCAAGCTGTGTAGTGCAAATTTTATCCTAACCTCATCGGAATTGGAAGCATCCAAAGAATTTTGAATCATTTCCCTCACCAATATTGCATCTAAAGGCAAATTAGCATTCCTAAGTGGCTTTAACGCACCTGATGCATTAAAAACCATGTTCCCTCGTTTAAGTTCTAGGCTTTTCAACATATTACTCTATTCCAAAAAACTGACTTAATTCTTGATATTCTAAATTACTCAAGTCCACCATGTACGAAAGGTATGAAATACCTCTAGGAACTCGATTACTTTTAAATGAATTCTCATTTATTTTCGGAAAGTCTTCATCAACCTCATAAACATTTACTTTAGTCGCGATATATTTTTCGTTAGAATTTTCCAAAATCGCATTAAAGCGTCTTAACTTATTGTCAAAAATTGACCTATCCACAGAATTTAATTTTTCCGAAATTTGTTTAACAAGTTCTTTCAAAGAACTTCCATTAGCCATGTTTTTTTCTACTCTAATAAAACACAAGGCGAGTGAGTCATTATTGTTTAATTGCAAGACACCATTTATCGATATTAAATTCTTATATTTATTTGTAGTAGTTTTTACTTCTACAAACTTATCGCCAAGATTAAAATCATGGGTGGAAAACTCGGGACCCGTCCAACTTTGTACATTTGAAATGTTCTTATCAATCAGATAATTCAATAAAAACAACTCTCCCAATAGACCAACGTCAGTCTTAGGTAGGCTTAGAAGCTTTATAAATTCTCGCCATGATTGATATCTTTCTATGACTAATTTAACGTTGTGATTTGATTCAAAACATCTAAATATGATATCAGAAACAATCATAATGAAATTGTCCTTAAAATCAACGTTCAATACAGTAATATCCAAATATAACAAACCTATATTTTGCCTTACCTCGGAATAAAAAACTCCATCATTAAATACTTTTTCTTCGAATAGATCTGGCTCATTTCGCAATGGACAAATCACAGTGTAGGAATTCCCCCGCTTCCAAAACTCGAAATATTCCTCAAAATCAAATTTCAACCTTACAGATGAATCTATATTGACATCTACATCAAGTACATTGAATATTTGCTTAATTCTATTTTCAATTTCAGTTAATGTCATAATTTTTATTATTTATTCAAATTCGTCCTCATTAATCAAGTCCTCGACATTTTCCAAGAGAATATCATCGTCATTGTGGTCTTCAGTAGAATACTCATTGAAATCAGAACTTTCCAATCTCACATATTCCTCAACTGTCTTATTTATTCCTAGATTCAATATTAATGCAAGACCAACCAAATGCTCATCAGCATTCAAATCATACCTTACAACACTTGACTTGTTATTTAATCTTTTCG
>Ga0315902_10009936_pt1 | contig 12634 bp, 13 predicted proteins | sample LakEriMetagenome_9_FD_203523 | JGI IMG/M metagenome (GOLD analysis project Ga0315902, IMG submission 203523) | Freshwater fungal communities from buoy surface, Lake Erie, Ohio, United States - Buoy 12 MA117 | ecosystem: Environmental > Aquatic > Freshwater > Lake > Lake biofilm | place: USA... | reverse complement strand
TGTTCCCGAGTATATCTTCCATGTAGCTTGAGGGGTTGAGGATATGGCAAATCGATCTCTTTTTCAATAAAATCGATTTTATCCAAGAGAAACTCCATCACTTCGATAATTTCTTGAACCAAATGAAGGTTTTCCCCAATTGCATTGATGCTTTCCTCTAATGAATCAAATCCCCCCGGGTTCTGCCAAATATCATAATGCAACATCAATAACATGATCTCTTCTTCTTTGCTAATGGGAGCAGTAGGATATTTGAAGTTGTTTTTTGCTAGTTTGAGGATAAATCCAAAATAATTATTGCAGGATGTGGACAACCATTTATTGCCTATTGCCCTTGTGATTTCTTTTTCGTTTGTATCATCAAGTGAATTCAATTTTCCGGCTTCATGGCAAAGTTTTTTCCATGAACCTCTTTTGTAGATGGCCTGGATGGGTATATTATAGTGATGCAAGAAATTACTTAGGGTCAGGGGCAAAACAGATTGAAATTCAAAATTCCGGATTTTCTGAATCAGCTGGTTTCGGTTCAGACTGGTGGCCGATTTAATATTTGCTAAGATAAATTCCTTTGCCTTTTTTTCAAGGATGATAGAGCAACCCAATGGCAGGTGTGGAAAATCGTCCTCAACCTCTTTTAAAACCGGTGTCGCTGTTTTTCCTATCAGTGCCCTAAACTTGTGCTCGAAATCATACTCAGGTCTGGCATTCCCCACAAAGTCCAATACCGTAAGGTTTTCTTTTCCTTCTGCAAGGCGAAGACCCCTTCCCAGCTGTTGCAAGAAAATGGTAAGACTTTCTGTTGGTCTTAGGAACAGTACAGTGTCGATCTCTGGAATATCTACCCCTTCATTAAAAATATCAACCACAAAAAGATAATTGATATCTTTTTGTTTGAAACGCCTTCTTTTATCCTCACGTTCATTTGAATTGGTGCTGGCCAGGTATTCAGCTTTTAATCCTGCAAGGATGAATTTCTCTGCCATGAATTGGGCATGTTCAATCGAGACACAAAAGCAAAGTGCCCTTACTTCTTGTATGTCCTTCACATATTTATTTAGACCTTGTAGGACATCTTTAACCCGACCATCGTTAGCTGTGTAAACGGAAGTGAGTTCGCTTGCTACATACTTCCCTTTCTCCCAACGAATATTCCTAAGATCGACATTATCTGTTATACCAAAATATTGGAACGGGCAAAGAAGTTTCCTGTTCAAGGCTTCGGGTAGTCTTATTTCAGCGGCTATTCTTCCTCCGAAATCCTCCAATATGTCTCCCCCGTCCATTCTTTCTGGAGTAGCAGTCAGACCAAGTAAAATTTTAGGTTCAAAATGTCGAATGATAGGGCGATAACTGTTAGCTGTGATATGGTGTACTTCATCGATGATGATAAAATCATAATAAGTTGCAGACAGAGAAAGTGACCCAATACGGTTGTTCAGTGTTTGGACAGAGGCAAAAACATGTTCGTATCGGGTGGGCTCTTCGCCATCCACCCATAATTCTCCAAAATTATTGTCTTTCAAGTTCCCTTGAAAAGTAGCCCTGGCTTGTTGCAAGATTTCCTTTCTATGTGCCACAAACAACAAACGCGCAGTGGGCTTTTCTTTGACAAATGCTTTGTAGTCAAATGCAGAAATGACTGTTTTACCAGTTCCGGTAGCCGCTACGACCAAATTTTTATACCTGTTGTGAATGGTTCTTTCTACCAAAAGCTTTTCCAATATTTCACTCTGGTAGGGGAATGGTTTAATATCAAAGTAGCTGATATTGAGGTCATATCCTTTGGATATTTTACCTTGGTCCAAAGATGTTTTCAGTTTTTCCCCGTGCAATGCTGTATTAAAAGTTTCAAAATCATTGCTCTGCCAGTAGCTCTCGAAAGTTTTTTGGAATTTATCAATGATATGGGAGACTTCTTTAGTGGTCACTTTTAGGTTCCATTCTAACCCATCTGTCAAGGCTGACCTGGAAAAATTTGATGAACCGATATACCCGGTATGAAAACCAGTATTCCTGAAAAAGAGGTACGCTTTTGCATGAAGCCTTTCGTTACCAGTATTGTATGAAATGCGTACTTCTGTATTGGGTAAAGAGGAAAGCAACTCGATAGCCTTATAATCTGTTGCACCCATATACGTTGTTGTGATTACCCTCAACTTACCGCCAGCTTCAGTAAACTTTCTCAATGCATTCTCCAGGATAATGATTCCTTTCCACTTTATGAATGACACTAATAGATCGATCCTATTTGAAGAAAGAATTTCTTTTCTTAGCTCGCTTTCTAAAGTTGTATCACTGTTACCACCTGTAAACAACTCGCTATGAGACAACCGTGTGTAGGGAGTAATTTCTTTTAGGTGAAGATCCAGATCGTTGAAGTGAGCATCTACTTTTTCAAACACTGCCTTAAGGATTTTTCCTTCAGTTGCAATTATGTCTTGATTAAAATCTTCTCTTTTTATTTCATCGCTCAAAAAAAGAATGATCTTATTCGCAATTTCTATTTGTTGCTCAACGATATTGTCGCCTTTCAGGGTATTGAGTGCGTACTTTATCGTTTGAGAAATACGAAGGGTAAGCAACTCAGATGCCTCAGCCTTATCAATAGAAACCTCTTTGATGTAAAACTTATCCGGGTCTAGTTGCTCGATCTTAGTTTTGACGAGTTTCGTTACAATTTCTTCGTAGATGCCGGATATCATGATGGGTGATTAGTTGTATGAATATAGAATATTTTGAGCTCTAAATTGGAAGACCCTTTATTTTATACAGTATTATAGGGCTTAATCAAGAACTTTATCCTTTAGCTTTAGTGATAATGTCTTGTAGCAATATGCCAGAAATGGTTTTCTAATTGTCTTTTGTTAATAAGATTTATTCAGCAGCTAAACTGATTGTTTCATTAAATTGATAAGCATTAAAGAGGGGAATATACATTTTAAAGTAATCATGTAAATTAGGATCACATGCATAAATAAATGTACCTCTTATACCCCTAAGCATAAGTGTTTTATATATATTGAGAATATAATCTTTAAGTTGATTTGGATCTTGTATTGAATTCTTACCGTTTTTGTCGTAGTAGTTTTCTTCTATTATCTTAATAGTGTTTGTTTTCTTGTCATAAGAAATTTCATTACCAAAAATGATGCCAGTATAATTCAAGTCATATCCTTGCGTTGTATGTATACACCCAACTTCATTAATAGCGTTTGAAGAATTAACCCAATCAGTATTTACACTATTCCACTTTAATTGCATACCCTGTATTTCAATATCGTATTGAGCCCCATTTTTAGAAATCCATTTCCATGAATAACCTGCAACTAACCTAGATAAACCATATTCACTATTTCGTTGATTAATAAGTTTAATCATTTGACCTAAATTGTCAAACAGAAGAAATTCATAGTTCTTAAACTGATATAGTTTTGAAATAACGTTAGTATTATGACTCAATAACGTATTTACCAGTTCAACATAGTTAGTTCCAGCTGAAACCCTAAATTGTGATTTGATTCGATGAACAACAGTTGATTTTTTTGATTTTAAATCTTTAAAATCTTCAGCATCAACATCAGATGGCTTAATGGTCTGATTTACATCATAAAAAAATATCTGTTTCAATGATTGTTTCAACATCCAGCTTAGCTCATTTCCTGTATATTTATTTAATTTCAATTTCTCATTTGCCTTATCAAAGGCCCCAAAATAAGCACCGAGATTTACTCTCTTTCTCAATCGATGAGATTCATCAACAATTAATATATCGTAATCTTTATCGGTAACTTCTGCAGGACCAATAACCATTTTTGCATTTAGTCCTTTAACATTACTAAATACTTTTTTAATTGTTTGTCTAAATGAGCTCATAGGTATCACTAAACCCATTTGGGGGTTTGGGTATTTATTTTTCAGGTTTTCTGCGAGCTCAAGTATTTCAAGTGTTTTATCTCCAAATTCCCTAAATGTAAAAATATCAAGATCAGAATTTAGTAACTTGAAAAGATAGGTTGCCAATATTGTTTTCCCTGTTCCTGCTCCACCCTCAATAACTATTGTATTTTTCTCCTTATTAAGTAGTGATTGCATGATTAGAATAATACTTTCCATTTGTTCACCAGTGAGCGCTTTAAATGGCGAGTACTTAAATAAATCTGAGTTGTCTATAAATTCGATTGAATTTTTTGCAAGACCTTCTTTTTGCAACCGTTTCCAAAGATCTTTAAAAAGATTCCAATAAATTTCATTCTTCTGATAATAAGTGTGGTTTGCTATTCCTAAATTTCCATTTATTAAAGTAAAAAAACCATCACCTGAAAAATATCTAATCAAGTTAGATTCAATGTCTAAAGTTGCTGATTTATTAAAAACCTCGCTTGTAATAAGATGTACTACTGAAAGACGCTTTTTCTTATCATTTTTTAAATGAGCTAACATGCGAGATACCGCGTCAGTAGTCTCTCCTATGTATGCTTCCCTATTTAATTCATCGCTTATAATATAAACAAGTGGCCAGAGATCGGAAATGAATCTATTTAATTTTATCTTATCACTGAGCTGATTGTTAAATTCTTGATGTTGAATCTGTAAAGAATAGCTCATAATTGATCGTACTTTTTTGCAGTACCTTTTGATTTTTCAATTGGATACTTAAGTCTATTTTCAATAATCTTTTCTAGTATAATTCCTTCAGGATCTAAACCGTATTTATCAGCCAATAACAATGAATAAGCAAGCACATCTGCTAACTCCTTTTTTATATTGCCAATATTCGCATCGTGATGACCTTTCCAAAGGAACTCCTCTAATAACTCGCCTGACTCAATTGAAATTGCAATTGCTAGATCTTTTGGATTATGAAATTGATCCCAATCTCTTTCATCGCGAAACTTTTTTAATTCAGTAATTGCATTTTTCATTATAGAAGTTTGAGACAAATTTAATTTAATTATATCTTTTGACAATCGCATCACTTACTTTACTGTATAATCTCCTTTCCCTGAAACACAATGCCTTACCCCGCCACTTGGATTTTTCATGTCACCATTATATCTGGGAATGACATGACAATGAAAATGAAAAACTGTTTGACCTGCCGCTTCTCCACAGTTCATCCCAATATTATATCCATCTGGTTGATACTTTCTCTCAATTAGGATCTTAACTTCTTCAATTGTTTTTGTTAGTGCTAATTTTTCCTGCGCTGTTAATGACCAAAAATCTTTTCTTATTTCATTTGAAATTATCAACATATGTCCAGGTGAAACGGGAAATTTATCAGCAATTACAAAAAAATAATCTGTCTTCAATAAGACTTTATCTGCAGATATTTCTTCGAAGCCACTCATAAATAAATCTTGTTTTAATTATCTAGAAACTGAAATCCATTATTTGAAGCAATTTGGACTAGAGGTTCAATCACTGATCTAAATCTATCTTTTGTGAAAGAATTATTAATGTCTGGAAAAACTGATAAATAATCATCTAATATTTTATTTCGAGGCTGTCGTTCTCGCATAATTTCTACTGCTGTACTTTGCATCGAATAAAAAGATTCAAAATAAATATCTAAGGGAGGCAGCTTGTCACTTTTAATAATATTACTCCTTGAATCTGAAGGTATCAAGTTCCAAATTAAATCATGTGAAACAAAGCTATAAGGAACAAAATGATCTAAATCGTAATCACCAATTCGCAAAGGAGCATTTTTATATATACAGTTTAATTCTCCTACTTCCTTAATCACCTCATTCCAAAATTCTCTTTGCTTCTTTAACTGATTCCTTTTAGCTGGTTTAATCAGTTTACCGGTTATATCTGGTACACTTGGATTTCTTTTTTGCAGAAAATTTGCCAACTCCCAATAGCAGAATGACTTAAGTATACTAATATTACTTACTAAGTATGGAAGCCAATTATCGTTTATAATAATTTTACCACTATACAATGAATAAAGCGATAAACAGTTTTTTTTACACGATAATTCATAAATCTGGTTTTTGGTACAACTTGGAAACCAAGGGCTCAAGAACCAATGGGGAACATTAGCATCAAAGTGTTGTAACAGATTTAATGTATTTGAATTATGAGTTTGAGCTAACTTACTTTTAATAATAGACCTATCCGCATTTATTTTAATATTTTCGATATCTCGTATATCTTCAACTGATTCTTGAAGCTTGTCCTGTTTCCCTAGAGAAATATGAAAGTAATGAACAGTATACCAAGCTTGGGATATCATTCCTTCAAATATTTCTCTTTTTGTAATTTCCTTTTTCCCTATTTCTATTTGCTCAAGTATAGATAAAAACCAATAGTACTTATAGGTAGTTGTCGTACTATTAAAAATAGCAGCTAATTTATCAACTGGAAGATTTTCATTATGTGGGATCTTAAGCATAAATAAACTGAAGTCATTTTTTAAAGCAATATGGTAAATATCCCGAAATCTTATAAATTATCAATGAGCCTACTGAGATCCTGATACATATTTAAATTTGTAATACAATCAACCAGCGTCTGTCTTTTTAATTCCCAGTTTACATCCCGGCCTTTGGAAATCAGGTCCATGACCCGATACTCCAGTGTCAAATAATCATTCATCGGCCCGGCAGACTCCAGTATGACGGCTTCCTCAATGCTGTTTCCCATGCCGCCGCTGATGGGCAGGTCTTCGTTGAATGCCTTCCTGATCAATTCCCTGATATCCATGATTGTCTCTTTTTTCAAAAGTAAAGGGTAAGGCCTTAGCCTATTGGAGGTCATTATAAGGGGATACGAATAGATGTATTATTTGCCTTTTAAAGGATGATTTGTATCAAAGTGAAAAATCACACCTTACTCCGGTGTGTTCACCTTTGAGATGCTATGGCTTGCTGGCATCTTTGCAAGATGAATCGAGAGGTGGAGATTGAAATTGATGCATTAACGGAATCTGTGGTGGAGGTTTCAACAGGAAAAACTTTCAAGACAGAAGTAACTGAGGCAACCATAGAATTCCTTAATTCCATCCACAAGAAAAATGGATGGAAATTCAATTGGAAAAAGGAGGCAAGACTCGATAATCGCAATATTTTCAAACTCACATTGCTTTCAAAAAAATCTGTATTGTTAGGATTAATCTGTACCGAAACCAAAGAAGATCACGTCCATATCCACCTGGTAGAGAATTCCCCAGAAAATGTTGGAAGAGCGAAAATCTATCAAGGTATTGCAGGCAACCTATTTGCTTTTGCATGCAAAAAATCATACGAAAAAGGCTTTGATGGAGCTGTATCTTTCTATGCAAAAACACAGTTGGTTGAGCATTATTCAGTAACTTTAGGTGCAATGTTATTCTCCAATAACAAGATGGTGATCCCTGAAAAAAACGCCTATTTACTCGTTTGCAAATACTTTGCACATGAAAAAAAATGAAATACATCCGGAACTGCTGAATATTGATCGAATGAAGTCAAAACCTTTTACAAAGAAAGATTTTGAAGGAGTTTCTACATTCATTAAAAAGTACAAGGAAAACAATGTTTTTGATGATATTGAATGTGATGTATTACAGATAGAAAATACTCCAGAAATGGATAGGGAAACTTCGGCCTTCATCAAAGCTTACAAGGAAAAAATGGCTGCGGCAGAGAAGAAAAAGGCTGCTAAAAAACAATCTGCTGTAAAAAACAATTGACTAGGATAGTTTAAGTTTTTTGATCTGATCAAATGGCAAAATAGGCCTCTCCACATTGAAATCTGCTGAATATCGCGTTTCAATGAGCGAAAAATCTCTGCAATTGTCGGTATTTTTCTCATGGCCATGCATTTCAGTGGTAGCATCTTTGACCAATGAAAAGAGTGTTGCTGAGGCCTACTGCAGATCTGGTGTTCAAACGGATATTTGGAAAAGAGAAGGAGATTGCAATTGAATTTATCAACCTGTTCATCAATCCACCAAAACCTGTAGTGGACATCACATTTCTGGAGCAGGAAATGCTTGCAGAACTGCGATATGGAAAAGTATCGGTCGTCGATGTTCGTTGCACAGATAGTAATAACCAGCATTTCATCCTAGAGATGCAGGTGGTACACCATGATGGTTTTCTGGACAGGCAATTGCTTTATGCCTGCAAGGCTTATGACCAGCAATTCACTTCAGGATTGAAGTATAAGGATAGGCAACCTGTATACCTGCTCACCATCATTGAACAGGTCATCCTGCCCGATACCGCATTGTGGTTGCATGCTTTTTCTTTCAAACATGAAGAGTTGGACCACATCAGCATTCCTGGATTGCACATCCGTGTGTTGGAATTGGGCAAAAGGAAAAAAATGGGTAATTTCAATATGGAAAATGCCGCCGATCGTTGGATGGCTTTTCTCGCTGAACCTGAAAAACTGATCAACATGCCCAAATTCGACATTTCAGTTTATCCCAACCTGATGAAGGCTGTAGAAATATTGGACAAATCCAATTTCACCCCAGGCCAACAGATAGCCTATACCAACCATCTTTTTGCCGTTGCCGATATCAATGAATCGCGCATGGAGAGTTTTGATAAAGGGTATGATGAGGGTATGGAAAAGGGAATGGTAAAAGGCCTGCATTTGTCTATTGCCATTTTCAAAGAATTTCAATCCGGATTGCTTTCCCATGAGGAAATTGCCCGAAAATATTCCATCACAGTAGAAGAGGTCGAAAAACTTGCTAAAGAATTTGAGTAAACCGCTGCATTTCTCGTGGACGCTTATGCATCTTAATTGGCTTCGGCTCTTTATTTGAGTGTTCGTTTTCGGCACTCAGATAACAGACATATCCAGTCCTCTAATCCACTCCAGACAAGGCATATAATTTTGGGTCATGAGTAACCCAATCAAGTATCCGAACCTCGCGCAGATGCATGTTCAAACTGAACAGCAAAAAAAATCACAATAAGCAAGTCTTTAACAATCTGGTCGGTCAGGGGATGATAATTTCACCCAAACCTTCTAACCATGAAAGCATTCTTCAGCACCATCATCAACTGGCTCTTCAAAAATTCATGGATCACCCTACTTCTGGGCCTGGCCGTTCCCTTTGTTTTCATGGAAACCTATAATGGCTGGATCCTCTTCTTCAGCTTTATCTACTTTTTCCCGGAAGCCATCATTCACTACAAAGGAAAAAGATGGGTTGGCTACATCGCTTCTCTCTTGTCATTAATGGTTACACTCGTACTGACCCTCGTGATGGGCATCGGCATGGCATACTTCCCCGAACCGTCCGATGTGCACGACGACTATGCCTCGGTATATGAAAACAAGGACAGAATAGAATCAATCACCGGCATCAGCATACCCGATTTTACCGTCGACAGCTCAAACCTTACCAACATGAGGCAGTTCGACTTTGAATTCACCACCGAAGCAGTTCTCAGATTCAAAACCCTCCCCGACGCAAATACATTCAGGTACTTAGACAGCCTATGTGAACTGTATACCGAACCAACAGTAGACACCACCGTAACTGGTCCGCCGCAACCGGAACCTGTTAATATTTACTGGTCGAAAGAAAAGGACGCCTATCACTTCTCAATGTATGGTAGTACAGAGGATAAAAAACTACACAGCGAAGATGCCTTCTTCAGCTTTACGATCAATAGGAATTCGCGCATTGCTAAGCTGAGGTATGGGAATTATTAAAGATTATCGTTACAATACTGGATTTTTAATTTTCACATTTCTTAAACACCTGCAATCGTTGATCTTAATATCAATCTGTCAGGAAATTATTCTCAATAAGCGATTTTCTCGAGCATCGGTAACTACTCAGTACTGATATTCTGTGGAATAATACCCAATTATCTTATTCCATATAAAGAAATCTAATTATGGATTCTCTGATGTATAAACGAAGATTAAATTATTACACATGAAATTATTTGCTTTTATTTTATTGCTTCCTGCCATTATTAATATTGAAATTCCAATTGGATACAAACGAACCCCAACATCTGAATTTGGAAAATACCTGAGGAATATTAGTTTAAAGACTGACAAGACAGTTTACCTCTATAATGGGCAGAAAAAAAGAAACCAGGAAGCCCAATATGCAGTGCTTGATATATCTGTTGGTGATCGGGATCTGCAGCAGTGTGCAGATGCTGTTATGCGTCTGCGTGCAGAGTGGTTATTTAAAACCAAGCAGTTTGACAAGATCGTATTCAAGTCTTTAGAAGGTCAATTAATTAAGTTTAAACAACCTTATACTTATGAGCACTTGCTGAAGCATATGGATCTTGTTTTTGGCGCCTGCAATAGCTGGAGTTTGGAAAGAGACATGATGCCAAGAAAGATCCAAGATGTTCAAATAGGAGATGTTTTAATAAAGGGTGGATTTCCAGGGCATGTAGTTATAGTAGTAGATGTTGCCATAAACAATAAAGGCGAAAAAGCTTTTATGCTTGCTCAGTCATACATGCCTGCACAAGATATCCATATCCTAAAAGGGCAGGATGGTCCTTGGTACTTTGCAAAAGAGGGAGACATAATTACTCCAGAATATCGCTTTAATTCCACGCAGCTCAAGACTTGGTAGAATCAATTATACATTGCGAAGCTGAGGTATGGGAATTATTGATGGTTATAACACAAGGCTATACCCACTACTCCTCCCGCCTTCATCCGTCTTCTGTAAAATTCGCAAATCAATTAGCATGTTGATGTCACGCAGTGACGTGTCCTGAGAGCATTTGCAGATCTTTGCCCATTTTGTGGTGGTGAGCTTACCATCAAAACCATCCAACAACCGGTTGATGACTTTTATTTGTCTGGGATTGAGTGATAGAGCAGTATGTTGTTTCCAGAAATGCGACTTCGTCAATATCCTACTCAGCACTTCATCTGTATTGAGAATCGCCCTATCAAGACATGATAAAAACCAATTCAGGTATTCTGTGATATCAAGTGTTCCTTTTTGTGATTCTTCCAACTGAAAATAATACTCCTTTCGCTCTTTCAATAGCTGACTGCTCATGCTGTAAAATCTTTTTGAACTGCCATCAGCAACTGCCAGTTGCCTGTCCATGATTGCCCTTCCAATTCTTCCATTACCATCATCAAAAGGATGTACAGTTACAAACCACAAATGTGCAATGGCAGATTTTAAAACCGGATCAATTGATAGGGGTTGATTGATCCAATGCAAAAGCTGATCCATCATCTGAGGAACGAGAGCTGAAGCCGGTGCTTCAAAATGAACTTTTTCTTTTCCCATCGGACCAGATACCACCTGCATCGGATCAGAGGGATCATTGTCTCTCCAGTTTCCTGTCACTATTGTATACATCCCACTTCTTCCCGAAGGAAACAAAGCACTATGCCACCCAAAAAGTCTATCAGTAGTAAGCGGTTGGCGAAAACTATCGACTGCATCCATAACCATCTCTACAACACCTTCCACATCGCGACCTGCCTCGATATTGTTACCGGTTTCAATACCCAGACGTCTGGCGATGGATGACCTCACTTCTTCCGCATTCAACAGCTCTCCCTCAATTTCACTCGACTTTACTACCTCCAAAGCCAGAGTGGAGAGGTTGGCTTCCTCCTGAAGTCCAAAACCCAATGCCTCCATTCTACCCAAGAGCCGCCCCTGTCTGTAGCGCGTCTCTATGAGCAGTGGGGAAATCAAATTTTCATCCCAATTGAACGCAGGCCAGGCTGCAAGTTGATAGATGTATTTTGACATTTACCGCAATTTGTACGGTGAATATAGCCATTTTTCTCCGCATACTTTTTATTTACCGCATATTTTACGGCAAATAGAGGATATAATCGCCGCATAAAACAATTTATTTCTTCCGCTGAGAACTGGATATCTGGTCCTCCAATACACTCCGGACTGCCCATATAATTTTGGATCATGACAGATCTGATTAAACTGCTGAACACACAATTTTGCCAGGAACTCAACAAGGCCTGGCTGGAGGCCACGGCGGGTTTCGATGGCAAAAATATCCACATCGACTTTTTCAATGAGCTGCGTCAACTCATTGACGAAGCCCGGGACCAGGGCTATTTGTTCAACCTCGAATATTGCCCCGATAACTTCATCGCGGAGCGCATCAATGGCAAACCGCTCGAGCCGGAACTCTGTAACATGCCCGAATGGGAACAATTCAACCTGGTGATCAACATGCTGAAACAATGCGAATCCAACAACTGGAGCAACATCAAAAAACATTTTGAGGAACTGAAGCACCAGAGGATCAAACCCATCCTGCTGAAATATGCGATTGAATGCGCAAAAAAAGATGGGCCGTTTTATGCAGGAGACAAAAACGATACCATCAACATTTTCGGAACCTGTGGTTCAGTGCCGCTGGAAATGATGCTGATTGCATTTCTGTTCAATAAATCGGCTGCACTCAGCAAATAAAACCAAGCCCTCCAATACACTGAGGTCTGCACAAATAGCTTTGCATTCAGATAGCAATACTGGCCAAGCCGTTGTTAACCCAAACACCACCCCAACCGTAAACACCAATTCAACAATTTAAACCCCGCTTCTCATGATCTTCAATCTTCCCATCGCAGACATCCAGCACAAAGACACCATTTTTGAAGATGATTTTTCCAACAACGTGGCTGGCTGGGAAACCATTGA
>Ga0315902_10009934_pt1 | contig 12634 bp, 14 predicted proteins | sample LakEriMetagenome_9_FD_203523 | JGI IMG/M metagenome (GOLD analysis project Ga0315902, IMG submission 203523) | Freshwater fungal communities from buoy surface, Lake Erie, Ohio, United States - Buoy 12 MA117 | ecosystem: Environmental > Aquatic > Freshwater > Lake > Lake biofilm | place: USA... | reverse complement strand
ATGACGCGGTGCAAACACTGTCGACATCCGGCGTCGATGTGATCATCACCGATCATCACTTGCCTGGTCACGGAGTACCGCCGGCCTACGCGATCTGCAATCCGCGACATCCGGCCTGTACGTCGCATGACAAGGATCTCGCCGCGGTGGGGGTGGCCTACAAGTTGGCGGTGGCGCTCTGTGAAGCGCTGGGGCATTCGCCGGCGCTGGCGCATCGGCAACTCGATCTGGTCGCGCTGGCCACGATTGCGGATGTGGCACCGTTGCGTGGCGAGAATCGGGTCATGGTGCGATATGGCCTGAAACTCCTGGCGGAGACCGAGCATCCGGGACTTCGGGCGCTGATGCGTTCGTCGGGGCTTGAGGGGAAACCGTTGACGGCGGGTCGAGTCGGATTCGTGCTCGCACCTCGTCTCAACGCCGCGGGACGCATTGCGGATGCCAAGCTTGGACTTCGCTTGCTTTTGGCCGAGCGCGAGGATGAAGCCAATGCCGTGGCGCGTGAACTGGAGGAGTTGAATCAGGCACGTCAGGATCTCGATCGGCGCGTGCTCGATGACGCGATGAGGCAGGTGGAAGCGCCCGCGATGCGTGATCGCGTCGGATTGGTCCTGGCGCAGGAAGGCTGGCATGCCGGGGTGATCGGGATCGTGGCGTCGCGCATTGTCGAGCAAACTGCGCGTCCTGCGGTGCTGGTCGCGGTGGACGCCGGCATCGGTAAAGGATCGGGGCGTTCCATCGGTGCGTTCGATCTCCATGGAGCGCTCGGCGCCTGTGCCGATCTCTTTCAACGCTTCGGTGGGCATCGCGCCGCTGCTGGGCTGACGATGGACGCCGCGCAGATTCCGGCATTTCGCGAGCGCTTCGATGCGGTCGCGCGCGATCGGCTCAGTGCCGAGGATTTGGTGCCGGAAGTGCGCGTCGATCTGCAGGTGCCGATTGCTGCGGTCGGTGAGGAGCTCGAGCGTCTCATTCGCCACTTCGAGCCGTTCGGGATCGGAAACCCTGCGCCGGTTTTTCATGCCCAGGCGGTCCGGTTGGCGGCGCCCCCCAAGCGCGTTGGTACGGACGGCCTCAAGCTGCAGATCGAGGGGGAACGCACCACACTCGACGGGATCGGGTGGGGCATGGCGTCGCGGCTCTCCGAGCTCGACGTAAGCCAACCGGTCGAGCTCGCGTTTCGCCTGGATCGTGACGAATACCGTGGGGTGTCCCGTCTGCAGCTCAAACTCGCGGATTTCCGGACCGGAGGCTGATTGCGGATTATCGCCGGGCGATGGAAGGGGCGGCGCATCGACACGCTGCCTGGAGAGGCCGTGCGACCAACCGGAGATCGCGTGCGCGAAGCGTGGATGAGCATCGTGCATGGGGATCTGCCAGACGCTCGTGTCCTCGATCTGTGTGCCGGAAGCGGGGCGTTGGGGCTCGAGAGTTTGTCGCGCGGCGCCGCCACCTGCGATTTCGTGGAGCAATCGCCTCGAGTGCTTGCGGTGATCGAGCGCAATTTGGCGGCGCTCGGCGGTCATGATGGAGCCCGAATCCTTCGTGATGATGCCGTGCGTTTCGTCCAGCGGCTCCCGGCCGGTGCCTATGACGTGGCCTTTGCCGACCCACCCTACGCAGCGGAGACCGCACACCAATTGGCTGAACAGTGGCTCGCCGTCCCTTTCGCGGCCGTGTTCGCCATTGAACATTCGTCTGCAGTGGTCATGCCCAGCTTCGGCGAAACCCGTCGATACGGCACGTCCGCGCTGACCTTCTTTCGAGCCGATCCGTGACCGTCTCGCCCGCCCCCATCCGAAGCACCCCGCTGGTCGCCCTGTATGCCGGGTCTTTTGACCCCATCACGAACGGGCATGCCGATCTCATCAGCCGCATCCTGGGGTTTGCGGATCGGCTCGTGGTGGCCGTGGCGCACAATGTGAACAAGCAACCGTTGTTCACCGTCGAAGAGCGGATGGGGTTCATTCGAAGTGTGGTGGGGGACAATCCGCGCATCGAGGTGCGCTCCTTCGGGGGCCTGCTGGTCGACTTTGCCACCGAGGTTGGTGCGCAGATCAACGTCCGGGGGCTCCGCGCCATCAGCGACTTCGAGTACGAATTCCAGATTGCCCTCATGAATCGCCACCTGCGTCCCGAGCTGGAGACCGTGTTCATGACGCCATCACTCGACACCACGTATATCAGCTCGAGCATGGTGCGCGAGGTGGCGCGCTTCGCGGGTGACGTGAGCGGTCTGGTCCACCCGATTGTCGGCGACGCCTTACGCGCGCGCTACGACGCGCTGCGTCGCGCGCATGGCTGACGCAGGCGCACGCTTTCTCGAGGGATTGCACGAACGGGCCGCACAGCGTCCGCGCACCTTGCTCTTCCCCGAGGCCACCGACGCCCGCGTGATCGAGGCCGTCATCGGGCTGCACCGTCGCGGGTCCGTCCGCCCGGTCATCGTCCGTCGCAGTGATGCGCCGACTGGCGTCATTCCGATCGGCATTCAGGCCATCGATCCGCTGACGGATCCACGGCACGAGCGCGTGGTGGCGCATCTCATGGCGCGTCGTGGCGCCAGGGGATTGATGGAGGAGGAAGCCGTGCGTCTGGCGCAGGATCCGCTCTATTTCGCCGATGCGCTGGTCGCCCTCGGCGATGCCGATGGGTGTGTCGCCGGGGCGGTTCACACCACCGCGGCCGTCTTGCGTGCGGCCCTCTGGACCGTCGGGACGGCAACGACGGTGCGGACCGTCTCGTCAGCCTTTTACATGGTCATCCCGCCGTTCCGTGGTTCGTCGGCGGATGTTCTGACGTTCACCGACTGTGCCGTCGTGCCAGAACCTACCGTTGATCAGCTCGCGGATATTGCCTTGGCGGCCGCGCAGGATCGGACGCGTATCGTGGGTGACGTGCCGCGGGTGGCGTTCCTGTCCTTCAGTTCCGGGGGGAGCGCCGAGTCGCCCAGCGTGGTGCGTGTTCGCGAGGCGGTCCAGCGTCTCCGCATGCTGGCTCCCTCGCTCGAGGTGACCGGAGAAATTCAGGCGGATGCGGCGCTGATTCCCGAGATTGCGCATCGGAAGGTGCCGACCGACCCGGTCGCGGGGCATGCCAACGTGCTCGTATTTCCCTCGCTTGATGCCGGCAACATCGCGTACAAGCTGGTGCAGCGTTTGGCACATGCCGCAGCGATCGGGCCGATCATTCAGGGGCTTGCACGTCCCTGCAGCGACCTGTCGCGTGGGGCCGCCGTCGACGACATTGTGCACGTGGCGGCCATCACGGCGCTGCAGGTCGATGACGCCGCATGAGCCCCCTGACGACCAGATCGAACATGACGTTGACGCAGGACTCGAGCGGTCCGGTGTGTACGGTCCGGGTCGACGGCCCCCTGAGGGTGATGGATCGGTCCGCGCTTGCGGGGGCCGTGAACGTCGCCGTCGATGATGGGCGACGCGTGGTCGTGCTCGACCTCGCACGCGCAGGCCATATCGACATGGGAGCGATGGGTATGCTGGCCACGCTCTGCCATCGCTTGCGTGCCCTTGGCGGAGATCTCCGTCTTGTCGGGCTTGATCCGGCCTTGACCAGCGTGTTCGACCTGACGCATCTCGACGCGATGTTTCCGGTCTATGCATCGCATGACGCGGCGCAACACGTCGATATACAGGCGGCGCCGTGACGCCTTCGCGCCCCTCACGCCGTGACGGCGGCCGCACTGGCCAGCGCGAGGGAGCACTTCCCGCGCCGCGCAAACGGTTCGGGCAACATTTCCTTCGCGATACCGGAGTCCTCGACAGCATTGTGACCGCGTTGGGTGATCTCACTGGACGGACTGTGGTGGAAATCGGGCCCGGCCGTGGAGCGCTCACGGATCGTCTGGTCGAGAAGGCCGCGCGCGTGGTCGCGATCGAGGTGGATCGGGATCTCGTCCAGCACCTCCGTCACCGGTACGCCGATCGGCCGCACGTCACGATCGTCGAAGGGGATGTGCTCGACACCGACCTCGGTGCCGTCGCGGGCGGGCCCTATGTGTTGGCCGGGAATGTGCCGTACTACATCACCACGCCCATCATCTTCCATGCCCTCACCCATCCTCGTCCCGATGTGGCGGTGTACCTCGTGCAGAAGGAAGTGGCCGAGCGCATGGCGGCGCCTCCTGGGGACAAGACTTACGGTGCGCTGAGTGTGAACTTGCAGGCCGTGACCACCGTCGATTTGGTGCGGAAGGTTCCACCAGGCGCGTTCATGCCGCCGCCCGCGGTTGACTCGGCTGTGGTGCGGGTGCGACCGCGCGCGGAGCCGGTCATCGAGGCGGCGCTTGAACGGCGGTATCGCAGCTTCGTGCTCTCGGCGTTCGGGTTGCGTCGCAAGCAGCTTGTGCGGGTGGTACGCACCGTGGCGGCGCTCGATGCCGAGCGCGCGGCTGCCGTGGTGGCGGCGTGTGGGTTGTCGCCGGATGTGCGGCCGGAAACGCTGTCCCCCGAATCGTTCGCCGCGCTCGTACGGGCACTCGCCGAGATCGCTCCACCGGCAGGCACGGCGTCGGCCTGACCGACACAACGCGGGGTGGGCGAACTATCCCGCGACCGCCTGAATCGACTCGCCGTGGGTGAGTTCGAAAGACAGCCTTTCCAGCTCCATCGCCATGTTCACCGACTGCAACGAGACGTGCGGGGGCACGGTAATCTGGGCCGGCGCGAAGTTGAGAATGGCGCGAATGCCCGCGCGGACCAACAGATCGACGACCTGTTGGGCGTTTTCTGACGGAATGGCCAGGACCGCCATCCGGACCTCCTCGTGCGCAACATCATGGTCCAGCTGGTCCATCGAACGGACCACCGACTCCCCCCACGGTGTTCCGACTTTTCGCGGGTCGTTGTCGTACACGCCGACAACGGTAAAGCCCCGCTGCCGAAAGCCCCGGTAGTTGGCGAGGGCTGCGCCGATCTTGCCAGCGCCGACAATGATCACCTTCCACTCGTGCTCGAGTCCGAGGATTTCCCGGAGGTGCGCTGTGAGTTCGTGGACGGGATAGCCGAGGCCGCGCTTGCCGAACGACCCGAAGAAGGACAGGTCTTTGCGCACCTGAGCCGGGGTGGTGCCGCAGAGCTGGGCGAGTTCATCGCTCGACGCGGTCAGCTGCCCACGGCCATCGAGATCCTCCAGATAGCGGAGGTACATCGAAAGGCGGCGGATGGTGGAATCGGCGATGCGTTTCACGGCGGGTGCTTGGGCTTGTGAAATTCTTCACAAAGGTAGGGATGGGTACGCCGTTGCACCAGCACCGCCGCTATCTTCTACCGTGTGCACGGCACCTCCTTCACGCCTCGTCCGACCACGCTGTCCGCCCGTGCGGCCGCGGCGCTCGCCGCCGGGCCGCTGGACGCCGTGACGCTCATGCGTCAGGTCTGTCAGGTGGAGCGTCTGCAGCGTGAGGCGGCCGAACGGATGGCCGTGGCGCTGCTCGGCCATCTGCCGGAATTCGAACAGCGTGCGAACGGATTCTGGAGCCTGCGTGCGGCGGCTGGCGCGCTACCCCGCGCCGGAGTGGCTGATGTCGCGCCCGCGTTGCCGCTCGTTGCCTTGCGCGACGCGGAATTCGCCGTGGTGGACGTTGAGACCACGGGCACGAGTGCGTCGGCCGGTGACCGGATAACCGAGATTGCCGTCGTGCATGTGCAGGGCGGACACGTGGGCGACGTGTACAGCCGGTTGGTGAATCCGGAGCGGCCAATCCCCCCGTATATCACGGCGTTGACACAGATCAGTTGGGAGATGGTCCGCGACCAGCCGCCGTTTCGTGAGGTCGTCCAGGAGATCCGCGAACGACTCGCCGGCCGTGTCTTTGTCGCACACAACGCCACCTTCGACTGGCGCTTCGTGAGCGAGGAAGTCCGTCGCAGCACTGGCGACGACCTGCAAGGGCCGCGTCTCTGCACGGTCCGCATGGCCCGCCGTTTCCTTCCGGAGTTGTCCCGTCGCTCCCTCGACGAGGTCACGCGATTTCTCGGCCTCACGATCGAGGCGCGCCACCGGGCCGCGGGCGACGCGGTAGCGACCGCCCAGGCGCTCTGCCGCATGCTCGAACTGGCCGAGGATGAGGGGATCCGGAGTTGGAGTGAGCTGGATGCTGTGCTCGCCCGCCCGATCCGTCGTCCGCGCCAAACCGCCGTTGATCGCCGTCGCCGTGCCTTCCCTCTTCCCGTGACCAAGGATACCAGCGCGTGAGTGTTCCGCTCCCTGCTCTCGAGACCCGCATGATCGGCCGCTGGCGTGTCCATGCCATTCAGGCTGGCGGCCAGCAATTGGACGGGGGCGCCATGTTTGGCGTCGTCCCCAAGACCCTGTGGGAACGTCGCCTTGCCGCCGACGCGCGCAATCGGATCCCGTTGGGGATGCGCTGTCTGCTCATCGAGCACGATCACGGGCTGGTCCTGATCGATACCGGGTTGGGAAACAAGGAGGACGCCAAGTTTCTCGACATCTACGGGATCGAGAACACGGGCGCCGAAGGGCGCACGGCGCTTGAAGACGGGATTCGAGCGGCGGGGTTCTCACCGGAGGACATCACCTTGGTGATCAACACGCACCTGCATTTCGATCATGCCGGTGGCAATACGTGGCGCGCGCCGACGGGCGAGGTGCTGCCGGTCTTTCCGAAGGCCCGGTATGTGGTGCAGGGCGGGGAGAAGGACTATGCCGAGCACACGAACGAGCGGACGGCGGCCAGTTACTTCTCGGCGAACTGGGTCCCGCTGGTGGCGTCGGGGCAGCTGGAGGTGGTGCAGGGGGGGCGGGAGCTGCTCCCCGGGATCGAGGTGCGGCCGACCCCCGGGCACACGCCACATCACCAGAGCGTGGTGCTGCGTTCGGGGGGCGAGACGGCCTGTTTTCTCGGGGATCTCATCCCCACGACGCATCACCTGCCGCTCCCCTGGATCATGGGGTACGACGTCGAGCCGCTGGTAACGCTCGAATCGAAGCGGGCCCTCCTGGCGGAGGCGCTCCGGGACGACTGGCTGCTGATGTTCGAGCATGATGCCACGACGGGGTTCGGCCGTTTGGCGCACGACGGCAAGGCGTATCGGCTGGCGGAGTAAGGCGGGCGGCATGGACCGGCGCGGAATCCGCACGGTAAGGCCTTGGCAGGCTTGACCTTTCCGCGTTTTCCTCTACGTTTCTGTGGTTACCGCTAGTGCGGGGCCTGTCTCTCGGGACGGGACAATCGAGAAGCGAGTCGGCAGCGACGCCGTCTCCACCCTTCGGCCCTCTCGTTCGGCTTGTCCGACGGAGGTGTGCTGCTGGAGTCCATCGACGCGGCGGTTCGGGCATGATGTCATGCCCGGGCGGAACGCCGTTTGCGACGCGGACTCCATCTCGGGGTTCGCGTTTTTCGTTTCTTCTCACCGGAGTACGGCCTATTCAGGATTCGACGAAGCGTCCGCCACGGGTGAACCGGCAAATCCGGATCAGCCCTGTTCGCGTGATCGGTGCCGATGGCAGTCAGCTGGGGATTCTGGAGGTCGATACGGCCCTCTCGATGGCCCAGGATCTGGGACTCGATCTGGTGGAGGTGGCGGCGGCGGCTCGGCCCCCGGTGGTCCGCATCATGGACTACGGGAAGTTCAAGTTCGAACAGGCCAAGCAGGCACGACTCGCGAAGAAGAAGCAGCACGTGATCCATCTCAAGGAGGTCAAGTACCGCCCGGGGATCGACGATCACGACTTCGAGACGAAGACGCGTCATGCGCGTCGATTTCTCGAGGAAGGCAACAAGGTGAAGGTGACGCTCATGTTCCGTGGCCGTCAGATCGCCCACCCTGAGCTGGGACGTCAGGTGGTGGATCGGGTGGCGGTGGATCTGGCTGATCTGGCCAAGATCGAGAGCGCGCCGACGATGGAAGGGAAGTCGATGACGATGATTCTCGCGCCGAAGTAAGGGCGCGCGTTTCAACTTGCAGGGCCGCCTCGCATTGGGGCGGTTGACCAGAGCCGTGAGCGAATCATGCCGAAGATGAAGACCCACAGCGGCGCCAAGAAGCGCTTCTCCGTGACAGGATCGGGGAAGGTGCGGCGCCTGAAGGCGTACAAGAGCCACATCCTGACCAAGAAGGACGCCAAGCGGAAGCGTAATCTCCGCCGCCCTGCGATCGTCGAGACCAACGGCGAAGCGAAGCGCATCAAGCGTCTCATCCTGGCCTGAGGATCTCCTACTATGCCACGCGTCAAATCCAACGTCGTTCGTCTCAAGCGCAAGAAGCAGATCCTCAAGCACGCCAAGGGCGCCTTTGGTGGCCGCTCCAAGCTGTGGAAGGCTGCCAAGGAAACCGTCGAGCGCGGCTGGCGCTATGCCTACCGTGACCGCAAGAACAAGAAGCGCGAGTTCCGTCGCCTGTGGATCGTGCGTATCAACGCCGCGGCCCGTCAGCACGACATGTCGTACAGCGCCTTCATCAGCGGCCTCCACGCGGCCGGTATCGAGATCGACCGCAAGGTGCTCGCCGACCTCGCCGTGCGTGAGCCGGAGGCGTTTGCGGCGATCGCCGAGCAGGTGCGCAAGGCGATCGACGCCAAGAGCGCGGCCTAAGCCCGTTCGCGATTAAGTTGCAGGGGCCGGCGCCGCGAGGTGCCGGCCCTTTGCGTACCCGACTCCGATCCCCTCCGTGATCCTCTCCGATTACCTCGCGCAGACCGAGTCGCTGGCACAGGCGTGCCGCACCCTCTTGGATGAACTCGAGCCGTCCACGCGTCTCGACGTCGCCAAAGGCCAGTTGAATGCCCTCAAGGACGAGCCCGTCGCCGCGCTGCAGGGCGCCTTGCGGGCGCTGCCGGCCGAGGATCGGCGCGCCGCCGGTGTCGCATTCAACACGCTGAAGGTGGCGATCCAGGAGGCCCTGGATGCCTTCGCCGCACGGCAGGCCTCCACGCAGGGTGGGGCGGCGTTCGACGGCACCATGCCGGCAAGGCGCACGTGGCGTGGTTCGCTCCATCCGGTCACGCTTGTCATCGACGAGATCTGTGAAATTTTCCGCGAGCTCGGATTCACGATCGCGCTCGGCCCGGAGGCGGAAACCGAGTTCTATAATTTCGGCGCCCTGAACTTTCCGCCGGATCATCCGGCCATGGAACTGCACGATACGCTGTACCTTGGCGAAGACACCCTGCTGCGTACGCATACCTCGCCGGTGCAGGTCCGCACCCTGCAGCGGTACGCGCCCCCAGTGCGCGTGCTCGCGCCCGGGCAGGTGTACCGCCGCGACTTCTTCGACGCGACGCACGCCCCGGCGTTCATGCAGCTCGAAGGGCTTGCCGTCGACGAAGGCGTGAGCTTCGGTGATCTCAAGGCGACGCTGGCCGAGTTCGCACGACGCTTTTACGGCGCGACGCGTCGCGTGCGCTTTGGTCCGTCGTATTTCCCGTTTGTTGAGCCGGGCGCCCAGATGGACGTCGAGGTCGACCTCGGTGATGGCAAGGGGCTCCGCTGGGTCGAGATCCTCGGCTGCGGCATGGTGCACCCGAACGTCATCGAAGCTGCGGGGCTCGACAGCGAGCGTTATACCGGATGGGCCTTCGGCATGGGCCCCGCGCGCATCGCCATGTCGCGCTACGGCATCAATGACATCCGCCACCTGTACGATTCCGACGTTCGATTCCTGGAGCAGTTCGCGCGATGATCGTTTCTCATGAGTGGCTGAAGCAGTTCGTGCCGCATGACCGTTCCGCCCAGCAGATCGGCGAGGCGCTGTCGCGGCACTGCGTCACGCTGGACGGCGTGGAAACGCTCGGTGGGCAGCTGGCGTCATTCGTCGTCGCCCAGGTCGTGGAAGCGGGCCGCCATCCGAATTCCGACCATCTCTGGGTCACCAAGGTCGACGACGGCAGCGGCACCTTGCTCGATGTCGTGTGTGGCGCACCGAACGTGGTCGCGGGCTGCAAGTATCCGTTTGCGCGCACCGGTACGGTGATGCCGAATGGCCTCAAGATCGAAAAGCGCAAGATCCGCGGCGAGACGTCGAATGGCATGCTTTGTTCGGCGCGTGAGCTCGGGCTCGGCGAGGAGCACGATGGCATTCTCACACTTGAGACTGACGTGGCTCCCGGCACGCCGCTGCTCGATGTGATGCCGGTCGCCGATGCGCGACTGGATCTCGATGTCCTGCCGAATCGCCCCGATCTGTTGTCGCATCGCGGCGTGGCGCGCGAGGTGTCCGCAATCCTTGGCGTCGCGGCATTGAATACGCCGACCGAGTTGACCGTGGCTCCATCGACGCTGCCGTCGATTCGTGGTGCGTCGAGCGCCACGGGCGCGGTCGCGGCGGTGCGCATTGAGGACGCCGTCCAGTGCCCGCGCTATGTGGCGGTCGTGATTCGTGGCGTGACCGTCGGCCCCAGCCCGAGCTGGTTGGCGCAGCGCCTCGATAGTGTTGGGTTACGCAGCATCAGCAACGTGGTGGATGCGACGAATTACGTGCTGCATGGCTTGGGGCATCCGGTGCACGCCTTCGATCTCGCGAAGCTGGCCGATCGGACCATCGTCGTCCGGCCCACACGCGATGGCGAGTCGCTCATCACGCTAGATGGCGTGACGCGCACGGTGCCGACCGGGACGACGGTAATTGCTGATGCGGCGCAGCCGGTCGCCTTTGCCGGCGTGATGGGCGGTCGTGAGAGCGAGGTGACGGACGTCACCACCGACATTCTGTTGGAAGTGGCGGTCTTTGATCCGCGCTTCGTACGTACGGTGCGGAAGGCGATTGGTCTCTCGACCGATGCGAGCTATCGGTTCGAACGGGGCATTGATGCCGGGGATACGGAGGCGGTGGCCCGTCTTGCGGCTGCGCTCATTGTACAGGTAGCGGGCGGGGAAGTGCTGGAACTCTTGGACGTCGGGACCCAACCGTCGGCGCGCCCGGCCGTCACCGTGCGTCCAACGCGGCTGGCGATGCTGCTGGGCATGGCGGTGTCCACCGAGGTGATCACGTCGCGCCTACAGTCGATCGGATGCATCGTCGTGCCGGGGGGGGAGGCCTTGTCGGTGACACCGCCGACATGGCGTCATGACCTGACCCTCGAGGTGGATTTCATCGAGGAGGTGGCGCGTCTCATCGGGTTCGACGCACTCCCCGACGACCTGCGGCCGTTCCGCCCGGGCACGGCGCCGGATCATCCAATCCACGTGGCGTCGCGGCGCGTGCGCGATCTGCTGGTTGGCATGGGGTTGGCCGAGACGCGTCCCATGCCGTTCACCGCGACGGGTGACGCATCCACCCCGCGAGTCCGCAATCCGTTGGCGGAAGATGAGCCGTTCCTGCGGCAGTCCGTGTTGGATACGCTGGCGCGCCGCGCCGAATTCAATCTTGCGCGCATGCAGGGGAACCTGCGGCTTTTCGAAATCGGCAATGTCTTCTCAGCGCGCGACGGACGCTTGCCGCTCGAGGAAGTTCGAATCGGTGCACTCGTGATGGGCGCTCGCCGGCCTCCGCACTTCACGGAGCCGCAACCGCCGGCCTACGACGTCTGGGACGCGAAGGAAATCGCAGAACGCTTGATCTTGGCCGCATTCCCCGGGCGTGTCGCGCGGCTTCGTCCTCTGGATGGGGCGGCGGGGTGGCTCCTCGAGGTAGAGGGCGTCGGCCCGGTCGGGCAGGTGTACGAGGTGGCGCTGGATCGTCCCGTCTGGGCGTCAGCCGCGTGGGGGATTGAAGTCACGCTTGGCGTCATGTCCTCCGACGATGTCGCGGCGCCTGGTCGGCATGCCCATGCGCCCGCGGAGCGTACCAGCGGAGCGCTCGGGGCCATTCGTGTCACGCCGCTGCCGACCACGCCGGCGGCGGAGTTTGATCTCGCGCTGGTGGTGCCGGACACGACCTCGGCGGCATCCGTGGAGGACGCCCTGCGGCGCGCCGGCGGCGAATTGCTGGAACGGGTCGCGCTCTTCGACGAGTTCCGCGGGGCCGGGGTGCCAGCCGGGTCACGAAGTCTGGCGTGGCGGTTGACCTTCCGTCATCCAGAGCGCACCCTCCGGGAGAAGGAAATCGAGGGCCGACGCGCCCGTCTGCTCGAGATTCTTGCCAAGGACATGGGTATCCATCCACGTGCGTCCTGACGTCGCCGCCTTTCGCGAGCTGGAAACGCTCGTCCGCAATCTGAGTGAGCAGTTGGCGGGGTTCCGTCGACGGGCTCTGGCGGCCGAGACACGTACGCGCGAGCTCGAACAGATCGTGGCCGGCATGAACGGCAAACTGGACGAATTGCGCGAGCAGGCGGAGGACATGCAGCAATCGCGGGACGCCGCGCTCCTCGAGGCGCGTACGATGGAGGCGCAGGTGACGGGCCTCCGTCGTGAGCTGACTCGGGCGCAGAGTGTCGGGCCGGCAGGCGGCGCGGTCGCGGGTGTGACGGCGCTGCCTGTGGTTGCGGCGGCGAACGATGGGGTGCCTCGTCTGGTCGCGTCACGTGGCGACGACGATTTGGCACTTCGTGAGGAAAACGAGCAGCTACGGGGACGGCTCGCCGAGGCGCGCGAGCGGACCACCCGCCTTGGTGAACGGGTGCGATTCCTTCGCCAACAGGTCAGCCTCGGAGTCGAACGGTGATGGATCAGCGCGCCATAGTGCGAGTTCGCATTCTGGGGGAGGAATACTCC
>Ga0315902_10009933_pt1 | contig 12635 bp, 28 predicted proteins | sample LakEriMetagenome_9_FD_203523 | JGI IMG/M metagenome (GOLD analysis project Ga0315902, IMG submission 203523) | Freshwater fungal communities from buoy surface, Lake Erie, Ohio, United States - Buoy 12 MA117 | ecosystem: Environmental > Aquatic > Freshwater > Lake > Lake biofilm | place: USA... | reverse complement strand
AGAACCATCGGCTCCAGAGGTGGCGCCCCGCCTCGTCCCTTGCTCGCCCTGCTGTTGTGCTCCACGGGGTGGACCAGTTTTCGTGTCGCCTCCGGACCAGTTTTCGCTGTCGCCTGACAGGAGCTGCCTGGCGCTTTGCGGAGGCCTTGTGCGAAACCCCTGAACCCGCCGCCTTCCTTGATGCCTTCCTGAGCACGCAGCCCAAGGCGGAGTCGATCCAGATCCCCGATCAGGCGGTAGATGCCGAGTACCGCTACCGGGTGCAGCTCGTCCCAGGCCCCGAACCACAGCTACAGGTGCAGTGCTGGCGACAGATCCCAGGCGGCGGCAGCTGGAAACCCCGCTGCGGACCGCTGCCGCTGGCGACGTTCATCAGGCGCTTCCTGCCAGGTGGCCTTCCCGATTGACCACCGCTCACCGCCGCAGCACCTTCCGATGGGCACTCAGAAACTGCTCCTGCTCCCGGCCGAACGGCCTGATCAGGTTCGCCCCGTCGATCCCCCAACACCGCAACGCCTCCCGGGCCGCCTCGTGTTCACAGATCAGCTGACCACCGGCATCGAAGCTGATCCAGTGCCGATCGAACAGATTGTCCACATGCGGTGAGAGCAGCAGGCCATTGGCGCCGCTCAGGCGTTCCTGGTTGTCGCAGTCGCGCCAGGGCTTGATGTGGCTCGCCACCAGGAACTGCTGCCGCGCCAGCCCCGTAACCCGGCAGGCCGGTTCCCGTTCGGCCACCCGATGGCGGAACAACCCCTGCCCCAGCCGCGCCTTGGTGAGCGCATCACGTTCCGTGGAGCTCGGCACCTCCCGCAGCCGTTGCATGTCGTCCAGCAGGGAGGCGGTGTACTCCCCCTCCTCAGCCAGCACCACCAGGTGTACCCGCACCGCAGGGTCTGCGTGCTCTTCGATTAACCGCAGCAACTGCAGACCCAGCAGTTCGCCCAGGCCCGCCAGATAGATGCCCTGGTTGCCCCTGCCGCTGGTTGTGCTGATCGGGCTGTGTCGTTCCGGCAGCAGCGGTTGCAGCAGCTCAAAGAACGTTTGCGGCACCAGGGCCTGGCGCAGCGGCTGCCAGTTCACCCGCACCAGCCAGCCCTCCTGGCTCCAGTTGTCGCCTGCTGAACCGAACTCCGGTGGCTTAGGCGCCGTGACCGCAGCTGTTTCCACCAGCCCGATCTGGCTGATGCGTCCGTTCGCATAGCTGAACACCACATCCCCCCGCTGGCAGTGGGTGAGGTTGTCGTAGCTCACATTGCGGGCGCCGTTGGCGTTCGCCTTTGGCGACCACACGTAGCCGCCGTCGGTTTCCTGGCGGTAGGTCTGTTTGTGGTTGACCCACCAGAAAGGCATAGCTGGGCTGCGTTCCCCCTGTTGTAGCCCAGGCCCGCGGTTGGAGCTCAGTAGCGCTGCTGGTTGGGGATGACCCCCCGCACCCCACCCCGCGGCTCCGCGCAATCCCCATCCCGACGCGGAATCAGGTGCCAATGCGCGTGAAACACCGTCTGCCCCGCCGTCTCGCCTGAGTTCAGCCCCACATTCCAGCCGCTGATCATGGCGTCCTGGGCGCTGAGTTGCTCCCGCCGCTGCTTCAGCAGCTCCACCACGGCGTTCCACTCCGCCTGGTGCAGCGCCAACCCATCGGCCACATGGCGCCTGGGGATCACCAGGCTGTGGCACGGCGTCACCGGGTAGGCATCGGCGATGCACAGCGCCAGCTCGTTCTCCAGCAGCACCCGGCCGCTGCCCTCCAGCGCGCAGAACACACAGCCCGCTTCGCGCAAGCCGTAACTGGCCTGCACGCCGCGGAAGTCGGTGCAATCGGTGTCGCGCTTGCCGGCATTGCAGCGGAAGCAAAGGGCCTGCAGGTTGCTGAGGTCATCGGAACCGCCCTGGTTCTTTGGCACGATGTGGTCCACCTCCAGGGCCCGCTGGTGCTCGTGTGCCCCGCAGCACTCGCAGCGGCCCCTGGCGCGGCTGAGCACCCGGTATTTGATCGAGCCGCCGATCGGCGTGCGGTGGCGGCTGCGGTGGGCGAACACTTCCTCGCCGCGCTGCTGGCGGAAGGCATCGAGGCGCTGGCGGCAGAGATCCAGCAGCTGGTCGCGCTCGGCGTCGCTCAGCTCGTCGCCGCCCACCAGGGCGTAGGTGCCCTTCTCGCAGCGGGTAATGCCGTTGCCCGTGAGCACCTTGCCCACCATCCGCTTCACGCGCTCGGTGTAGTAATCGATCTGGGTCACGTCTTCCCCCAGGATCCGGCGGGCCACGTCCTGCGCGGGGGCGGGGCTGCGGCGGCCCAGGAGTTCCATGAGCATCAGCGGCTGGTAGACGTGGCTCATGCGCATGCGTTCGGCGATGTAGTGCCGCAGGCGCTCGTAGGTGGCGGAGGGGGGTGGGGGCATGGGGGCTCACCTGCTGGAGCGCTGCCGCCAGAGTTTGGGGTCGCGGCCGCAGTGCAGAACCGCCAGCACAACAATGGTGCCTTGTTCGGGAACGGGCAGGTAAATCACGCCGTAGGGGAAGCGCCGGATCAGAGCACGGCGGGTGCTCCGATAGGCCTCGGCATAGGCCTCTGGGTTGGTGCGGATGCGATAGAAAGCCTGGCGGACCTCTTACAGAAACCTCCGGCCCAGGCCGGGCTCCTGGGCTTCGTACCAACTGGCTGCAGCTTCAAGATCAAGCCGGGCTTCGGGACGGAGCCTCAGCACCATGATCAGAGGGACTGCTCCAGAGCGTCCAGCACGGCGTCGGCATCCAGGCCAGGATCCCCGCTTTCCAGGAACATCTCCAACCGCTGATCGATCACCTGGCGATCGGCTTCTGTGAGCTCCGGTCCGATCTGCTCCGCAGCGATCGAGTCCCACAAGGTCTGAACCAACTCCAGACGTTGCGCCAGGGGCAGGGTCAGCAGGCCATTCACCACGCGCCGTGCCGGCAGGGCCGGAAAAACCACCTCATTTCACGGTAGCGGGGCCTTCAGATGCGTCGCCGTCGCAGCCCCAGCGCTATCCCTGCAGAAACCGGGCTCCGACCTCCAGCGCTGAGTACGAGCCGCCCGCTGCAGCAGCCCAGCAGCTCCAACCGCTGCGCGGAAGCCTTCGGCCAGAGCATCAGGGGCTGGTCGATGGGTCTCATGCGCATGCGTTCGGCGATGGTCTGCCGCAGGCGCTCGTAGGTGGCGGAGTGGGGCGGGGGCATGGGGGGATGCTGGCGCCGCCAGGCCAGGGCTGGTGCGGGGTGAGACAGGGGGTGGAACTTGTAGGGGGCGACGCCGTTGCTGTCATGCCGCTCTCCCAAGCTCCAGACCTAGCCGGTCCACCGCCTCACGCTGAAAGCCCACGCACCGCTGGGCAGTAGCACGCGCGCTAACATGGAACGGTTGTTTCGGGTCGAGTACTACAGCCCTCGGGTCCGCGAGGAGATCGAGGCCTGGCCCGTGGATCTGCTGGCGCGCTGCGACGAGCTGCTCGACCTGCTGGAAGACCACGGTCACCAGCTCGGGGCTCCACACTCCAGGGCCATGGGTGGCGGCCTGTTCGAGCTCAGGCCGAGGGGCCCCTCCGGCATTGCTCGGGCCTTCTACTGCTACTGCAGCGGCCGGGTGATCACCGTGCTCCATGCCTTCGTGAAGAAGACCCAGAAAACACCCACGCGCGAGCTCCTCATCGCCCGGGAACGCCTCAGGAACGTCAAACGCCATGGCTGACATCCCCTATCAACCGCTCATCCGCGATCGCGAAGCCGAACGCGCCAGGCTCGATCCGGTGCCGGGCTACAGCGAAGCGCGGCAGGAGGCTGCCGTGGAATTCCGTCTGCTCAGGCAGCTCCTTGAGGCTCGCAAGCGGGCCGGTCTCACCCAGGAGGAGGTGGCCCTGCGGATGGGCACCACGCGCAGCGCCATCAGTCGGCTTGAGGGATCCCGCAAGCACCTGCCCGCACTCTCCACGCTTCGCCGCTACGCCGATGTGCTCGGTTGTGATGTGGAGATCCAGCTTGTGCCTCGATCCCCTCAGGCCGTTTCAGGGGGGCGCTGCTCCAATGTCGCGCAGAAGCCCTGGGCTACGCCGCCCACCAGGGCGTAGGTGCCCCGCTAGCAGCGGGTGATGCCATTGAAGGTGAACCTTGCCCACCATGCGTTTCCCACGATTGGACGTCCCACACCAATCGGCAAGCCCAGCCGCTGTACCTACGATGCAACCAGTGAAGGCCGGCCAGATCGTGCGCAGCTACTCCGCCGTGATCGAACGCTGCAGCGAGACAGGTCTGCTTGTGGGCCATGTGCCTGGCTTCCCCGGTGCCCACAGCCAGGGGGCGACGCTCGACGAGCTGCAGGCCAATCTCCAGGAGGTGATCGCCATGCTGCGGGAGGACGGCGAGCCGAGCCTGGAGAGTGATTTCGTCGGCCTGCAGCAGATCGTTGTTTCGGCTTGAACGTGGGCTCGACGCCGGTTCTCAAGCCCTCGGAGGTGGTCGGCATCCTGCGGAAACTGGGTTTTGAGCTTGTCCGTCAACGCGGATCCCATCGGCAGGGTCGCGACATCGCGCCACCGCTGCTTCGTCAGATCGCCAAGGACATCGGCATGACCATGGAGGAATTCCTTGGCTACCGCTGAACCTGGCAGTTGCTCATAGCCCTGGGAGTAAAGATCTGGAAGCTCATCGCTTGGCCCTTGATCACCAGGTCGGCAACGGCGATGCACAGCTTTCGAATGCGTTCTCCAGCAGCACCCGCCCGCTGCCCTCCAGCACGCAGAACACACAGCCCGCCTCGCGCAGGGCGTCGCTTGCCGGCATTGCAGCGGAAGCAGAGGGCCTGCAGGTTGCTGAGGTCGTCTGTGCCGCCGGGGTGTCCAGATCGGCACGATTGATGCCTTACGAGCAGCGGGTGGAGAAGGCGCTGCAGCGGATCCTGGCCTCCAGGAGCTGGAGCAAACCGCAACGCGACTGGCTGCAACGCATCGCCAACCAGACCAAGGCGATCACGATCGTGGATCGCGAAGCCCTCGACGACGACGCCCTGCTGTTCCGCCGCGAAGGCGGCGGCTGGCCGCGGTTGAACAAGCTGTTCGGCGGTGAGCTCGATGGCGTGCTGCAGCAGTTCCAGCGGGAGGTGTGGGCGGCGTGAGCCGGCTTAAGCTGAGCTTCCGTCACCCAGGGGAGATGACGTTCGCTCCACCTGCTGCCGCTCCAGCCGCGCCCGAAGCTGCCGTTACCGGCTTGGCGCCCTTGCTGCTGCCGCACGATCTGCGGCTGTCCCCGGAGCAGTTCGCGCAGGTGTGCGAGGCCAACCCTGACGCAGTGCTGGAACTCGCAGCCGATGGCCAGCTGATCGCGATGACCCCCACCGGAGGCGAGACCGGTCGCCGCAACACACGCCTGCTGACCCGGCTCCAGTCCTGGGCTGATCTGCGGGGATGCTGGGAGGTGTTCGACAGCTCCACGGGCTTTCGCCTCGCCGACGGCTCGGTGCTCAGCCCTGATGCCGCCGCGATGCGCCGGGAGCGCTGGCAGGCGCTGTCTCCTGAGCAACGCCGCACGTTCCCACCCCTCTGCCCCGATCTGGTGATCGAACTGGCGAGTGCCAGCGACACAGCCCCCCGCGGCGCCGATGCCCTGCGGCGCAAGATGGAGGTCTACCAAGCCAATGGGGCCCAGCTGGGTTGGCTGCTGTTCCCGGAGCAGCGGGCCGTGGAGATCTGGCTGGCCCGCCCCGCAGGCGGCGTGGCAACGGCACCGCAGCGGCTGGAGAACGCTCTGCGCCTGGAGGGCGGCGAGGTGTTGCCGGGATTGGTGCTGGAGCTGGAAGAGATCTGGGCTGGCTAACCTGCCGCCATGGGACTGATCCGCGGCACCTTCTCGCTCAGCAACCCCACCCGGCCCGATCTGGCGCCGCTGGAGGTGTCGGCCCTGGCGGATAGCGGAGCCGTGCACCTGTGCATCCCGGAGCACCTGGCGATCCAGCTGAGCCTGGCGGAACTGGAGCGGCGCGAGGTGGTGCTGGCGGATGGCCACCGGCGCACGGTGCCCTACGTGGGCCCGGTGGAGGTGCGCTTCCGCAACCGCCGCTGTTTCACCGGCGCGATGGTGCTGGGCAATGAGGTGCTCCTGGGCGCGATCCCGATGGAAGACATGGACCTGGTGCTGCGGCCCCAGCTGCAGAGCGTGGATGTGAACCCGGAGAGCCCCAACATCCCGCTGAGCGTGGCGAAGTGAGCACCACCATGGAGACTCCACTCCGAACCAGCCCACCTGATCTAGTTTCGATATCGACCACGGCGGGAGGGCCCTATGCGCGCCAAGCTGTTCCGCAGGGATGCGCTGCTGCAGGAGCCTGGATTCCGGGAGGAGCTGGACGCCTTTTTCGAGGGGTTGCGTGACACCAGCCGCGGGATCACCAGGCTGTGGCCCGGCGTCACCGGGTAGGCATCGGCGATGCACAGCGCCAGCTCGTTCTCCAGCAGCACCCGGCCGCTGCCCTCCAGCGCGCAGAACACACAGCCCGCCTCGCGCTGGGCGGCGCTTGCCGGCGTTGCCAGAGGGCCTGCAGGTTGCTGAGGTCGTCGGAACCGCCGTGGTTCCTGGGCACGATGTGGTCCACCTCCTCGCCGCGCTGCTGGCGGAAGGCGTCGAGGCGCTTGTGGCACAGGGCCAGCAGCTCGTCGCGCTCGGCGTCGCTCAGCTGCTCGCCGCCCACCAAGGCCTAGGTGCCCCGCTCGCAGCGGGTGATGCTGTTGAAGGTGAACCTTACCCTCCATGCGCCCCCCAGGATCCGGCGGGCCACGTCCTGCGCAGGCGCTGGTAGGTCAGGGCTGGTGCGGGGTGTGACAGGGGGTGGCACTGGTGGAGAGAAAGCCCTGCTGCCATGTCTTGTTCTGTTCCCTCAGCCAGCGCGGAGGGCATAGTGTGTAAAAGCCTCACCAGGAGGTCACACATGGCCACGAATCTCGCTCTCGATCAGAACCTGCTCGATCACGCCTTCCGCGTCAGCGGTGAGCCCACCAAGAAAGCTGCCGTTACCCGCGCACTTCAGGAGTTCATCGCACGCCGGGAGCAGCGCCAGGTGGCTGAGCTCTTCGGCAAGCTCGACTGGGACCCCGGCTACGACTACAAGGCCGAACGGGAACGCCAGCGGTGAGCCTGCTGGTCGATACGTCGGTCTGGTCGCTGGCTTTCCGCCGTGATGGCCAGCCGGGGGTGCCCGAGGTGGGCGCACTCCGCGGCGCTCTCCTGGGCGCCGAGCAGGTGTTCACCACGGGATTGGTGCTTCAGGAGGTGCTGCAGGGTTTTGCCGGCCCCAGGAACCGCGACCAGCTCGTGGAGCGCCTCTCCGTGCTCGCCTGTCTTCAGCCCGACAAACTTGACCACATCGCAGCCGCCGACATCCGCAATGTCTGTCGCCGACGGGGTGTCCAGATCGGCACGATTGATGCCTTGCTCATTCAGCTCACTCAGCGCTACGACCTGACCCTGCTGACAACAGATCAGGACTTCCATGCCGCCTCTCAGCACGTGGAAGTCCGGTTATGGACCCAGGCGTGAGGGTTCTGCGGCCAGCGTTGCAATCGAGGCGCTGGCGGGCCACGTCCTGTGCCTGGGCTGGCAGGTGGCGGAGGGGGGCGGGGGCATGGGGGATGCTGGCGCCGGCAGGCCAAGGCTGGTGCGGGGCGTGACGGGGGTGGCACTTGTAGGGGAGAAGCCCCTGGCGATCACCCTGGCCCACGAATGCTCCCCCATGCAGACCACGCACTTGTGGAAGAAGCCAAGATCTGCGACTACCTACTGTCAGCCACGTATCCTGTTGGTCGCTTCAAGGCCAGGGTATTTCGCTCACTTGGTTACACCGCTGAATCCTGGACACGTCTTCGGGATGATCTGCTCCAGCATGGACAGACTGGCACGGTTGAGAGGATCGAGAGCAGCGCCTATGGGACGAAAGTTGTCATCAGTGCTACGTTAAAGGGCCCGAATGGTTCTGCCAGTCCATTCAGAACGGTCTGGCTGATCCCCGATCACTCCAGTCAACCAAGGCTCGTCACCGCATTTCCGGAGTAAGTCATGTTCGTCTTGCACCAAACGGTTGCTCTCACCCACGACATACCTGCTTCTGATCTGCAGTTGGGCGATCTCGGTGCTATCGTAGCTATTCATGCGTAGCTATTCATGATCCTGAAAATATCGAGGTTGAGTTTGTTGCCGCATCGGGTCGCACCCAATCGCTGTTGACGCTTTCAAGGAGCAGTCTCCGAGCGATTGGAGATCAGGATCTGATCGCACTTTGATCTCTGGCCGCGCCATCCGCCCGGTGAGGAGCTCCAGCACGCAGAACACACAGCCTGCCTCGTGCAGGGCGTAGCTGGCCTGCAGATCGCGGAAGTCGGTGGTGCCCTCTTGCGTCGGCAAACAGCATCGCGCTTGCCGGCATTGCAGCGGAAGCAGAGGGCCTGCAGGTTGCTGAGGTCGTCGGAACCGCCTTGGTTCCTGGGCACGATGTGGTCCACCTCCAGGGCCCGTTGGTGCGGGATTTGCCGAGCAACAGCCCGCCCCGCAGCACTCGCACCGGCCCCTGGCGCATCGGTGAACCCGGACTTTGATCGAGCCGCTGATCGGCGTGCGATGGCGGCTGCGGTGGGCAAACACCGCTTCGCCGCGCTGCTCTCGGAAGGCATCGAGGCGCTGGCGGCAGAGCTTCAGCAGCTGGTCGCGCTCGGCGTCGCTCAGCTCCTCCCCGCCCACCAGGGCGTAGCTCCCCTTCTCGCAGCGGGTGATGCCGTTGCCGGTGAGCACCTTGCCCACCATCCGTTTGACGCGTTCGGGCAACAGCCTCGGCATCCGCTTGCCCGCCTCCATTGCCCGTGAGGCTCAGCTTCAAGTGGATCAGGTCGTGGAACTCTCCGTTGTGGAGGGAGGCGTGATGATCCGGCCGGTGCAGCATCGCCTCTCCCTGGCCGAACGGCTTGAGGCCTACGAGCCCATGGCTGGTGAACCCACCGAGGCCATGGCCTTGCCTCCGGTTGGTGCTGAGGTCATCGAGTGAGTCCCCGCCGAGCCGCCCAAGGCTGGCTGCCCGATCGCGGCGATGTGATCTGGATCGACCACAACCCCCAGGCCGGCCGCGAGATGAAGCACCACCATCCCTTTGCGGTGCTCTCCACCGCTTCCTTCCATTCCACCCTGGGCCTGGTGGTGGGCTGCGCGATGACCACAGCTGCTTACAACCGTGGCTCCACCCTTGCTGTGGATCTGGGCCCCATCCCCGATCGGCCGGGTTCCCACCGTTATGTGCTCTGCCAGCAGCTCAAATCCTTCGACTGGCGCGCCAGGGGAGCTCGCCCCCATCCGATCGGGCGACTGAACGACTCCCAACTGGAGGAGGTGATGGCGATTGTGGGACAGATCCTTGGGTTGGTGGTGTAGCGACCTGGGTCACGTCTTCCCCCAGGATCCGCCGGGCCACGTCCTGCGCCCGGCCGGGGCTGGGCTGGACCAGCTTCGGCCCCCTGCCGACTACGGTTTCAGGCCGCTATGGCGCCCCATGTCCGTTTTAGGCAAGCAGGCCATCCTCGATGCCATCGCCGAGGGGGCCATCACAATCGCGCCCTTCTGCGCGGAACGGGTTGGGCCCGCCTCCGTGGATCTCACCCTGGCCAGCACCTTCCGCGTGTTCCGCAAGGTGCACCAGGTGATCGAGGTGGGCGACGACACCGACTACCGCGCCTTCACCGACAAGATTGAGGTGGAACAGGGGGGCAGCATCCTGATCATGCCCGGCGAAACCGTGCTGGGCATCACCCGCGAGCGGCTCACCCTCGGGCCCGGGATCTGTGGCTGGCTGGAGGGTCGCAGCCGCTTTGCCCGCCTCGGCCTGATGGTGCACATCAGCGCCCCGTTCATGGGGCCCGGCATCGACAGCCAGCAGGTGCTGGAGATGAGCAATTTCGGCCCGGCGCCCCTGGCGGTGGCGCCGGGGCTGCCGATCTGCCAGTTCGTGTTCCAGAAGCTGGAGGGCAGCGAGCGCTACGCCGGCCGCTTCGCCGGCCAGACCCACCTCAGCTTCTGAACCCGGTTTGCGCGACGACTGGAGCGCCACTGTTCGGCAACCCGCCAACGGCAACAGCGTCACTCTTGTTGCATTTCGTAGTGATTGGAGCAGTTCTGTGGCCAGCACTGGTTTCGACCTCACCCTCAGCCGCCAGTTCTCGCTGGAAACCCAGACACGGGCCATCGACGCCTGTGATGATCCGGCCGAGCTGCGCCGTATCGCCAAAACCCTGCTGAGCGCCTGGCACATGCAGGCCGACATGACGCGCCATTACGGGGCTCAGGCCATGGGTCTCCCAGGCCGAACGCCATGAACGTGGCCGCGCTCACCGTGGGCCTGCTGGCCATGAGCGACCCGGTGGGGCTGCTCAGCGTGGTGGGCCAGGCCGGAGCCGGGAACCGGGAACGGCTGCGCCGGATCAGCCGCGTGGCGGCTCTCACCTACGGAGTGGTTCTCGTCTGCGCTTGCTGGTGGGGGCCGACTGCTGGTGAGCCTGATCATTGGGGTGATGGCTCTGGCTTTTGACCTCTTCCTGCTGGCCACGCCGCAGTTGCGGGGATGGCTGGGCGACACCCGGGAGCAGGTGCTCCAGCGGCTGATGGGTCTGTTGATCACCGCCGTGGCGGTGCAGATTCTGGTCACAGGCCTGCAGGGCTGCTTCCCGATCCTGGCCTGAGTGAACGGAATCCTCTCAGGTGCGGTCAATTCGGTATGGAATACTCCCTCCCGGTCTGCCCGGCTGTCACCAGCAGCGCGTCCACGGAGTTGGGAACCACCATGGCACCGGGGGCCGGCGGCCCAACCAGTTCGCCTTCGAACAGGTCCACCGCTGCGAGGCGGAGAGCTTCGATCCGCTTCTGGAGCTGTTCACGCCAGAACCTCTCCTGCCTCAGTTCGCCCTGGAGGAGATGTCCGCCACAGCGATGACCGGGCCCTATCAGCTCGTTGCCCTGCATGTGGCCATCGTTCACTTTCTCTACAATGCTTTAGGCGCTGCACTCTTCGCAGCCATCCCTCCGCTCTACCGATTGCCCATGCAATCGGCCCAGGCCCTGGCCAATGGTGCCAGGCGTTCCCCCCTGGTTGTACCCGGTTATATTCTTGGGGTGTTCTTCGTGATCCCTGGCCTTGTTTTCGCAGGCCAGTCAATCTTCGATTTCAAGAGCGCTCCGGTCCTCGAAGCTGAGGCAAATAAGGCCGTCTATGACCCTCTTCAGAAGGCAGTTGATGCTGTGCTGCCTGAGGAGTGAAGCCAGTCTGCCTGTGTGCAGCTCTGCCTGAGGGGAACACTCAGCTGGCCAGCACTCCCGCAGCGAAATGGATCAAGCATCAGTGCTGCCTGCCATCTGCTGCCCTTTGGTGTCACTCTCGGCCCGCCTGGTGGGGTTACGAATCAATGCTTGGCACCAACCCCATCGGTGCTTTTCATAGAATCAAAGTAGTGCCATGGCAGTGATGTTTATGGCACGGGGAGCGCTGGCTGGTTGCCTGAGGGCAACTTTACAGCTGCTTCTCTTTCAATCGCAGTCAATGGGGCGGGCTCTCAGCATCTCTGGCGCCTGCCCAGCCAGCAGTCTGTTGTCCGCACAGTCTTATCCGGCTGTGTCATCAGGAGGAGAGGGCACTGTGAACACCAACCCCAACCAGGATCTTTCCACCCTTGATCTAACCAGGCACAAGTCCGTCAGCACCATGCGGGCGCAGGATTCGCCTGAATTCGCCATCGAGCAGGAGCAGCTGGAGCTCAACCAGCTGTGGCAACGGTTTGGCGCTGCCATGGCGGCGATGGACCTGGGACCAACCGATTGGCCCCTCGATGGCTGGCTGCAGGCTGAGGGAGAGACTCGGCCGCCGTTCCCGGTGATCCTGGTGCAGTTCAAAGCCGACGGCGTGGGGGTGGTGCTCGGCATGGAACATCCCGTGTGGCCTGGTCGCCTTGGCGATCTCACCACCCAGGCCCATGGGGCGGGTTGCAGCCACCGACCTGTGCTCTGCCAGGGGCGGGAGATCTATTTTCGAGACAGGACACTCCAGTACGCGGCGCTGCGCTTCGTTCCCGAACCCTGGTTCAGCGCGGGCTGCGGGGAGCCAGGTCGCTCGGGCGGCTGAGCACGAACACCGTCATCCCCGTGAGCAGGATCACCAGGGCCGTGACGCCAACGATGGCGGCGGTGTAGTCGGTTTGCATCGGGATCAGCTCCGGGGAACCCCAGGCGGGGCGGGTCTCAGCCACCGGCAGCGGCTGTGATTCCAGTGTAACGGAATGCAACAGCGGCCCATGAAAAAAGCCGCCCCTGGGGCGGCTGAGCTGATGGCAGCTGGGATCACCAGCGATTGCCGCCGCCGCCACCGCCACCGGCGGGACGGGGCTCGGCCTTGTTCACCCGGATCATCCGCCCCATCCATTCCACGTCCTGGAGGTCGTTGATGGCCTTGGTTTCGTCGTTGGCCTCAGCCATCTCCACGAAAGCGAATCCGCGCTTGCGGCCGGTTTCCCGGTCGAGGGGAAGGGTGCACTTGCGCACCGAGCCGTACTCGGCGAACAACTGCTGAAGGTCCTCCACTTCGGCGTCGAAGGAGAGGTTGCCCACGTAAA
>Ga0315902_10009931_pt1 | contig 12636 bp, 6 predicted proteins | sample LakEriMetagenome_9_FD_203523 | JGI IMG/M metagenome (GOLD analysis project Ga0315902, IMG submission 203523) | Freshwater fungal communities from buoy surface, Lake Erie, Ohio, United States - Buoy 12 MA117 | ecosystem: Environmental > Aquatic > Freshwater > Lake > Lake biofilm | place: USA... | reverse complement strand
TGAGTTCAAGGCGCTCGTGGGCACGGGCTACGACCGGGGCCGGGCGCTCGTCGAGGTGTCGCGGGCGGGGAAGACGCTGTCGCGATTCTGGACGGAGCCGGGCCGAACGCAATGGCCGGTGATCGTGAAGGTGGGCGACGACGACCGCGGCGGGTTCACCGTGCGGGCCTGGCTCGTGCACGAGGGTCGGCTGCAGTCCCAGGCGCTCACGATCGACGTGCCGTGGACGAACAAGAGCCTCGCGATCGAATGGGAGCGGTTCACGCGGCGGGTGGAGCCGGGCAAGCAGGAGGTGTGGCGGGCAAAGATCATGACCGCGGCCGACCCGCTCGCTGGGCCGGCAGCCCCGGCCGTGGCCGAGATGGTGGCCACGCTCTACGACCAATCGCTCGATGCCCTGGCCGCGCACGAATGGCCGGGTGGATTGCAGGGACTGTTGCGCCGCGAATCGGACCAGCGCATGGTGGCGTTCACAAACGCGGGGCAGATGCTCAATCAGATCCTCGGGCAGTTCGAGACGCGGTATGAGCCGGTCGACATGACCTACCGGCACCTCCGCGAGCCATTCGGATCGCAAGCCCGTTGGATGGGCGCTTTCGGAGGCAGGCGGCACCGCGGCATGCCGATGCCCATGGCGATGGCGGCCGCGCCGGCCGCGCCGGCCGAGGCGATGATGGCCGATGGCGTGCCGACGAACGGCATCCTGCGGAAGGGGCAAGACAAGCTAGGCGAGGACCGCAATGGCGGAGTCCCGCCGGCGGAACCCCCACGCAACGCGGCTGCTCCGCCTCCCCCGCGCAAGAACCTCGCCGAAACGGCGTTCTTCCTGCCCACGCTCACGTCGAATGCCAGCGGCATCGTGACACTCGAGTTCACGCTGCCCGACACGCTCACCACGTGGCAGTTCAAGGCGCTCGCTCATGACGCCGCCCTGCGCAGTGGCGTGCTGTCGGACACATGCATCGCCGCCAAGGACCTGATGGTCGAACCACTCGTGCCGCGGTTCCTGCGGGAAGGCGACGTGGTCGAGATCCCGGTGAAGGTGAGCAACAAGTCCACGGGCCGGCTCACGGGCCAGGTGCGGTTTGAGCTCACTGATGCCCGCACGGGCGTGGGCCGCAACGAGCTCGTGGCGACGTCGCAGTCGCAGCCGTTCGACCTCGCGGCCGGCGAGTCGAAGCCGGTGTTTTTTACCGTGAAAGTCGCCGACGGCACCGAGACGCTGCGGTATCTCGCCACGGGCTCAGCTGGAGCAGCGAGCGATGGTGAAGAAGCAATGCTGCCGGTGCTGCCGCGCCGGGTGCTTGTGGCTGAAACAGTGCCGATCACGGTGCGCGGGCCGGGTGAGAAGCGGATCGTGGTCGAGCGGCTCGCGAAGCCGGCCGACACGATCGAGAGCCAGTCGCTTGTGATCCAGGCGGCGTCGAATCCCGCATGGTATGCCGTGCTCAGCTTGCCGGCGATCATGGAGGAGAGCGACGAAAGCACCGAAACGCTCTTCACGCGGCTCTACGCCAACAGCCTCGCGCGGCACCTCGCCACCCGTGACCCGCGGATCGCGAAGGTGTTCGAGCAATGGAAGGGCACGAAGGCCCTGGAAAGCCCGCTCCAGAAGAACACGGACCTCATGAAGACGCTCCTCGCCGAGACGCCTTGGGTGCGGGAGGCGGTGGATGAAAAAGAAGCACGGGCCAGGATCGCGGTCCTCTTCGACGGAAATCGCGCGGCGAACGAGGTCCAGGCGGCGTTCACCCGGCTCGACACGCTCCGCAACGCCGACGGTGGCTGGCCGTGGTTCCCGGGAGGGGGCACGTGCGATTCCGTGACGCTCGGGATCATCGCCGGCTTCGGCCGGCTGCGGGCGAGCGGCGTCGAGATCGACGTGCAGCCGGCGGTGGGCACGATCGCCTGGCTCGATAACCGGCTCGTCGAGGAGCAGCGGTGGGCGGAGAAGGTGGAGGAACCCGTGCTCACGCCGATCGGCGCCTTTGCGCTCTATGCCCGCAGCTTCTTCAAGGAAGACGTGCCGCTCGCCGGCCCGGCGGCCGAGGCGCACGCCTGGGGGCTCGACGTGGGCAAGAAACGCTGGATGAAGATCGACCACCGCCGTTCGCAGGGGCACTTGGCGATCGCGCTCAAGCGAGCCGGCGACCGAGAGACCGCGCTCTCGATCATCGATAGCCTCAAGCAGCGGAGCACGGGGCTCGACGGCCAGCTGGACTTCAACGTGGGCAACTGGCAGGGGATGTGGTGGCGCGATCCGCATCCGGTGTGGTGGAGCTGGGCGAGCGCACCTATAGAGACGCAGTCGATCATGATCGAGGCCTTCGACGAGGTGGCCGGCGACGCAGCGGCCGTCGAGGGGCTGAAGGCGTGGCTGCTCTCGCAGAAGCGCACGAGCCGCTGGGAAGGCAACCGGGCCACGGCCGACGCGGTGGCGGCGCTCCTCGGCCGGGGCGACGACCTGCTCGCCTCGCAGGAGGCTGTGACCGTGACCGTGGGCGGCGAGGCTGTGAAGCCGAGCGCGATCGAGGCCGGCACGGGCTTCTTCGAGGAGCGGTTCACGCGGCGGGAGATCACGCCGCGGCTCGCCGACGTCGCGATCAAGAAGGCCGACAAGGGGATCGCCTGGGGCGGCATCCACTGGCAGTATCTCGACGACATCGCGCACGTGCCGGCGGCGGGCCGTGAGGAACTGGCGATCGAGAAGAAGCTGTTGGTGAAGCGGTTCACGAAGGCGGGGCCGACGCTCGAGCCCGTGGCACCTGGCAAGCCGCTCGATGCAGGGAATCCGCTCACGATTGGCGATGAACTCGTGGTGCGGCTCGTGGTGACGAGCGACCGCGACTATGAGTTTTTGGAGCTGGCGGATCACCGGCCGAGCCTCACGGAGCCGGTGGACGTGCTCTCAGGCTGGCGCTGGGGCGATGGCGTGGGCTGGTATGCGGCCGTGCGAGATGCCTCGATGCAGCTGTTCTTCGAGCGGCTGCCGCGGGGCACGCACGTGTTCGAGTATTCCCTGCGGGCCACACACCGCGGCAGCGGGTCGAGCGGCTTCGCGACGATCCAGAGCCGCTACGCCCCGGAGTTCTCCGCCCACTCGGCGAGCGTGCCCGTGGACGTGGAGTGATGTGGGGCCAGCGTCTCGCTTGCCGAGGCGGCCGGGACGGTCGCCCCACATTCGACAGGCCGTTGCGTATCTCGCTACGATTTTCGTCATGGCTGACCGAGACACGTCACTCACGAACGAACTGGCCCGGGAGCGCAACCGCGAGGCGGCGGACCGTACGCTCCTGGCCTGGATTCGCACGAGCCTGGCGATGATCTCGCTCGGGTTCGGCATCGAGCGGCTGGGGCAGGCGGCCCTGGGCTTCGACGGTGACGTGGTCGGGTTCTCTCTGTTCAAGACCCGTATGGCAGGGGCCACGCTCATCGTGCTCGGGATCGCGGCGACGCTCGCCGGCATCTGGGAGCATCGCCACGTGCTGAAGGCGATCCTCGACGCCGACTACCGCTACGCAGACCGGCCGGCGATCGCCCGCTACATGGGCTACGGGCTCGTGGCCGTGGGGCTCGCCGCCCTGGCGACGATGCTTGTCGTCTGACCACACGCTCAGGGCATGACGCCGCATGGTCTGGCTGCACGTCTACGACCCGCTCGGCTCGCCCCTGCTATCGACGCTCGTGGCGGCGCTGCCACTCGTCGTGCTCCTGGGCCTGCTCGCGGTGGCGGGCTGGTCGGCACCGCGGGCGGCGCTCGCGGGCCTGGCCACGGCGCTGGGAATCGCCGTCGGAGTCGTGGGGATGCCGGCCGATGCGGCGGGGGCGGCAGCCGTCTACGGTGCGGCGTTCGGACTATTTCCGATCGGCTGGATCATCGTGACTGCGATGTTTCTCTACCGGCTCTCCGTCGAGGCGGGGGCGCTCGACGTGATGAAGCGGTCGGTGATGGGGCTCACGGCCGACCACCGGCTCCAGGCTTTGCTCGTGGCGTTTTCGTTCGGAGCGTTTCTGGAGGGCGTGGCAGGATTCGGTGCGCCGGTGGCGATCTCGGCAGCGCTCCTCGTGGGCGCGGGCTTTCCCGCGCTCGAGGCCGCGTGCCTCGCGCTTCTGGCAAACACGGCGCCCGTGGCGTTCGGCGGCCTGGGCACGCCGATCGTGACGCTCGCGAAGGTCACCGGCCTCGACGAGCAGGCGATCTCGGCGATGGCCGGCCGGCAACTACCGTTTTTCTCATTGCTCGTGCCGGCGTGGATGGTCGTGGCGATGGCGGGCTGGCGTGGGCTCGCGGGCGTGTGGCCGGCCGTGCTCGTCTGCGGCGCGTCGTTCGCAGGCGTGCAGTTTGCGATGGCCAATTTCGTGGGGGCGACGCTCGTCGATGTGGTGGGAGGCGTGGTGAGCCTCATCGCGCTCGCAGGGTTCCTGTGCGTCTGGCAGCCACGGCAGACCTGGCGGCATGGAGACGGCTGGAGCATGAGTGCGCGTGCCCATGCGAGCACACGCGATCCGGCCGCTCGCGTGGCCTGGGCCTGGGCTCCGTGGGCCGTGCTCTCGGTCGTGATGTTTCTCTGGGGCCTGCCGGCCGTGAAGGCCGTGCTCGAAGGGCGGGCCGGACCACTCGCGGCCGGCGTCGTAACGCCCGAGTTTCCGGTGCCGCGGCTCGACGGCCGCGTCGCCAAGGTGCCGCCGGCCACGCGCGAGCCGCGGGAGATCGAGCGGGCGGTCTATCGGCTCAACTGGCTTTCCGCCGCCGGCACGGGCATCCTGGCCTCGGCGCTGCTTGCCGTGCCGTGGCTTGGCATTCCCTGGCGGCGGGCCTGGCGGATCTGGTGGGCGAATCTCGCGGCGCTTACCGCCTCGCTCGCCACGATCGCGGCGATGCTCGCCCTCGCGTTCGTGACTCGCTATTCGGGAACCGACGTCACGCTCGGCCTCGCGCTCACCTGGTCGGGCGCGTTCTATCCCTTCTGTGCGGCGATCCTCGGCTGGCTCGGGGTCGCCCTCACGGGCTCCGACACGTCAAGCAATGCGATGTTTGGCAGCCTGCAGCGGGTGACGGCGGAGCAGCTTGGCCTCGATCCGCTTCTCATCTGCACGGCCAACAGTACCGGCGGCGTGATGGGCAAGATGATCGACGCTCAAAGCATCGTCGTGTCGGCTACGGCCACGGGCACGCACCGGCAGGAGGGAGCGATCTTGCGCCGCGTCTTCCCGCACTCCCTCGCGCTCGCCGCGCTCATGGGCCTGCTCGTCTGGCTCCAGTCAGGCCCGCTCGCGTGGATGGTGCCCCGCTAACGACGAGTTCGGCAACCGCTCGGGCATCAGCCTCGGCGCATGTGGCGGCACGCACCGTGGCGACGGGCACGGCGGGAGCGACGACGCCGCCTGTGCGGGGGTCGATGGGTGAGCGGCCGGCTCGGGCCGTGCTTGTGGCCAGAGCTTCGCCTGCCGCCAGATGCATGTTCTCGCCTGTGTGTCGAAGCACCACCCGCCAGGGCTCGCCTGCCGCCCGCTCGCCCCAGGCGCGGACCTCGCCGCCGAGTTCGACGAGATGGGAGGATGAGCCGAGTTCGCGCAGTCGGTCACCGATTTGATCGACTGCATAGCCGGGTCCGATGCCGCCGAGGTCGAGCCGGAGGCTCCCGGTCTGTTTTTGCAGCGACGGCGGGGCCGTACGCGTCTCGACCTCGTGCATTCTCCCCACGAGTCCCGCACCGGCCGTGATGTCGAATGCACCGTCGGTATCGTCATGGACGCGCCGGGCGATCTCCACGACAGCGATGAGGTCGGGTGCGACATCGATCCACTCTCCGCGCTGTGCCTCATTGAACCGGCTTGCATCGGAGTCAGGCCGCCAGGTGCTCAGAGCCCGGTCGAGCCGTACGAGCACTTCCTCCACCTCGCGGTGTACCTCGCCGAGCGACATTCCCGGCACGTCGCGGGCCAGCGTCACACGATACGTCGTGCCCATTGCCGGCCCGGCGAACGTAGGCAATTCCCCCGCACCTAAAAAAGAAAAAGGTGACAGCCACCAAATTTGGGCAAGCTGGACAAAAACGAAAACGCAGATTCTCCAAATTTGGTGGCTGTCACCTTTTTTCATCGGGGCCACCAGTGCGCAAGGGCGGCGGCGGCAAGGCAGGCGAGCATGACACCGTCGCGCCACGTGAACCGGTCGGAGCGGCTGTTGAGGCGCAGGTGATCGAGGAGCGCGCCCGTCGGGCAGGCATGGCGGCAGTAGGCCATCGGCCAAACGGCGCTGGCGACGAGGCTCACGGCGAAGATCGCGAGAGCGGCGGTGCCGGCAACCGTGGGCAGATAGGCGTCAAATGGCTCGAGATCGACGAGGTTGAGAGACAGGTGGAGCACGGCCGTGAGGATCGCGAGCGCGAGCAGCGCCCAGGGCACGAGCGGCAGCCAGGGGCGCACGAAGGCGGGTGGGCTCCGCCGCGGCTGCACGAAGCGCACGAGCAGCTGCTGGGCGGCGCCGTGGGCGCAGAGATGCGAGCAGTAGACGTTTTTCCGGGTCGTCGCCGGCAGGACAATCGCCGCGGCGGCGAGGGCGGCGAGCACGACGGCACCGCGCGGCACGCCCGCCTGGGCCCAGCCCCATGCTTGCGCCTGCGACAGCAGGGCCCCGGCGCCAAATCCCAGATACGCGAGCACGGCGAGCGGCAAGGCGAGCCGTCCAAACCACATGCCGCGGAGCCGCGTGAAGGCGGTGACGATTCCGGCCGCGATCACGCCAAGGGCGCCGAGCCGCGGGCCGTCGAGATCGCGTATGATCGTGACGAGCCAGGAGCGTTTCTCTCCCGCTGTGCTCGCCTCGCGTCGGGCCCGCGCAGCGAGCACGATCCCCCGCGCCACGGCCTGGCTCGTCATTGTTGCGCCGCTCACGCCTTCGACGCCCGTGTTATCCGGGTCGAGGCCAGCGAGTTCCTCGAACGTCATCCCGCGGTAGACGCGGCGAAACGCCCGGTCGTCGCGGATGTAGCCCACGTAGGGCTCATTGTCGAACGTGGCGAGCACCGCGACGCCGGCGACTGTTCCTTGGGCATCGAATCCGATCACGGCGTCGGTGGGCCCTTGATAGCCGATCGCGCGATCAGCGGCGGGGCTCGTGCGGAGCGCCCAGCCGAGCGGGATTCGGTCGGCTGCGAGCACGCGAATCACGGCTGCGTCACCCGCGTCAAGTTCGATTGACACCGCCTCGGGAAAGATTGTTTTCACATCGGCGAGGGTGGGCGCCGTGTCGAACCGGCTCATGCCAGCCGAGCCCCCGAGCCGCAGCGACAGCCCTTCGGCGATCGCGTGGCAGGTGAGCGTGGAGCCTCCGACCGCGTCCATGCGGCCGGCAGCGAGGGCGGCGAGGTCGTCGAGCGACTTGCCGCGGAACGAGGCGAGGTAGCGTGGATCGCGCTCGATCGCCGCGACGTGGTCGCGGGTGTCGCGGCTCGCGAGGATCTCGACACCGGCCACGCGGAGGTCGGCGTCGCAGACGACGAGCAGATCGGTCGGGCCGGAGAAGCCGATGGCGGCGTCGCTGGCCGGCGAGGTTTTGAAGATCGTGCCCACGCGCTCGCCCGAGTTGGCGAGCACGTCGCGGCCCCCCGCCACTGCATTCGAGTCGCCGCCAATCGTCACGGCATCGGGCACATACGAGCGCACTCGCTCGATCGGAAGCGCCGCTAGGTCGGCACCCTGCTGCCGGCCGACGAAGGCCGCGTGCTCGACGTGGACGAGCCACGCGATCGCGGCAACGACGGCGAGCCGTGCCGCGTGGGCGAAAAAGAGCCAGGGTTTCATGAACGGCAGTGTAAGACAGGCTTCACGATGTGGGGCAACCGTCTCCGTTGCCCAAAATTTGGCAAGCGGGACGCTCGCCCCACAATCAGTCGCTACTTCGCCGGCACGAGCATCACGGCATCGGCATGGGCGTTGCCCTTGGCTCCATCGGTCGAGATTACGACCACGCACTGATCGCCCTTGCCGAGCGTCACCTTCCCGGCCGAGGCGAAGCCGTCGAGCGGCGCCGGCTTCTGCATGTCGAACCGCACGCTCGTGCGCCCCGCAGCCGTCTCCACGAGCACGGGCACCGCGGAGCCGCGGTTCTCGTGCGGCTGCCACGAGACGAGCACGTCGTAGGTGCCCGGCGCGGAAGCCTGCAATTCGTACTTCGCGGTGGCCCCGGAATCGCGAGCCGCGTAGTGATAGCCCGAGCCTACGAAGCCCTTGAGTCCGTGCCCCGACTGCCAGTCACCCTCCCGCGCGGCTTCGATGTCGTCGCGCACGACGGCTCGCTTCTCTCGGGCCAACTTCCGGGGGTCGATGCCCATCGGCAGCCCCTCGGGCGGCGCCAGCGGCAGGGCATCGGGCGGGATGTCGATTGCCGACTGGAGCGTCGCCCGCCGGGCCTTGCCCGGCAATTGCAGAAGGTCGTGCATTTCTGACCAGTGCTTTTCGTAGACGCCGCGGGGCGTCGTGCCGTGCTTCACGGCCACGCTCGCGGCCTTGCCCACCACCTCCCCCATCATGCCGCAGGTCTTCATCACGCGCACGGTGCCGAGCGCCTCGTGGGTGACGGAGACGCAGCGGCCGGCCATGAAGAGGTTGTCGATGTCCTTCGAATAGAAGCAGCGATACGGGACGGGATAGCCGTAGGTGCGGTCCACCCGCTGATCGTGCACGGCGATCGAGATGAACGGATTGTCGGGGAATTTCGCCGCGTATTCCTTCTTTGGATAGTGAAGGTCGATCGACCACGTGCTGGGCACGCAGCCGTCCGGGAACTCACGCTTCGTGACGATGTCGTCCTGCGTGAGCACGACGTCGCCGAGGATCCGCCGACTCTCGCGCGGGCCGCCGACGTATGCCACCCACGTGAGGACGGCATTTTTGTGATCAGCGGCACCGTCACCGTTTTTCATGGCGTTCCACGCGCCGTACACGGCCCGCAGGTTCCAGTCGCGAATGCCTTCGGCGTCGGCTAGCGGGTCTTTGTCGAAACCGCTCTCCCAGAACCACTGCCCGTGGTGGTCGCGTGGGTAAGGAAAATCATCCATCGCGAGCGGCAACGCCCACGGCGTCTCTGGGAACGACTGGGGGCTTTCCTCTTCATCCCAGGCCCACATGTTGCTCATCCCCATCCGGCCCTTCGGCTCCATCACGGTTGCAGCGCCGGCGAGATGACCGATCGTGGCGTGGCCGGTGGCGTCGCAGAAAAACATCCCGCTGAATCGCAGTTCGCGGCCGGTCTTCACGTCGAGGCAGGTGACGCTCTTGATGCGGCTTCCCTGCTTCTCGACCGCGAAGGCGTGCGTATGCAGAAAGAGATCAATGTACGGCTCGTCGCGCACGATCTGTTCCTTCTTCGCGTCGCCGAATTCCTCGTACGTGCCCGGGCTCTTCTTGGCATGGTCGCAGAACTCCTCGATGATCTCGCCGATTCGCGGATATTTGCCCCGCCGGATGAGCCCCATCGCCCACACGCGCACCTCACTCGAGCCATTGCCGCCGAGCACGCCCCGATCCTGAATGAGCGCTACCTTGAGGCCCATCCGGGCCGCCGAGATCGCGGCACCCATGCCGGAATAGCCACCGCCAACCACGACGAGGTCGTAGGGGCCGACCTCCTTGGGCACAACGGGCAGACCAAGCGCCGACCGCCGCCACGCGGCGAGGATCGCTGAATCATTCGGCGGTGGAGCCGAGTCAGTCGTGAAAGCGATGCAGTCACAGCGGCCGTCGAAGCCGGTGAGGTCGTGGAGCGCGACGGTCGCCTCACCTGCCGGCAGTGTGACGGTGCCGCCGTCGTGCCAATCCCAGGCCGCGCCTTTTGTGCCGAACGTCTCGGCGAGGGCCTTGCCGTTGACGAGCACCTGGAATTCTCCGGGCGTGCCCGGGGCGTTCCAGCGGGCCACCCAGTCTGTTGTCCGCACGAACACGCGGTAGGTGCCGGCCGTGAGGATCGCAACCTTCGTGGTCGCGTCGGCGACGGGCTTTCCGAGGCCGTGGGCGATGAGATACGGGGATCCCATTTCGGTGATGAACTGCGTGTCGAGGCCCCAGCCGCCGTGGTCGGCGAAGCTCTCCGCCTCGACGAGAACAGTCGCGGCATGCAGCAGGCCACTGCAACAGAAGATGACCATCCCAGCGGCGACGATGGAGAGCATACGATTCATCGGTTCACTCCTCTGCCATGCTTATTCTATCGATGTTTCGACCGTTGATTGTATTGTGAAACGGATTCTGCATCCATCCGATCCATCACAATCTTGTCTACATTTCTTCCGGGTCAGCAATTTTGTCGCCGGTAGATTTGATGGCCGTCATAGTCCGACAAACGTTTATTACGACGACGAATGCCATGGTCGTCAGGCTACGGAGATGGCGTAAGCACCTCGAGAATCCTGTGGGCGTAGACACGGTGCAGGAAATCGTTCGGGTGATTCGCGCCATTGCCCGACGTATCGAGGTATTTCTTGCGGTCGAGTAGCCGGAGATGGGTCGTCGTGATGTCGACGAGGGCGACCCCGGGGCCCGCGAGTTTCAGTGCCTCGTCGCGAATGAAGAGCACCGGGTCGAGGCCGCTCGGTTGCTTCGGATTGTTGAGCATCGGAGTGACGACGACGAATTCCGTCTCGGGCGACCGCGCCCGCACGGTGGTGAGAATTTTCTCCAGGTTCGCGCGGTACTCGGGCTGGCGTTCCTCGCTCCGGTCGTTCATGCCATAGGCGACGATAACGAGATCGGGCTTGAACCACGCAACTTGGCTATCGGCCTGGGTCGCCGCATAGCCCGAGGTGGCACCACCGCGGGAATGGTTCATGAACTCGATCGGACCACCGTAGCGCCGCCGAAGCACGCGGACGACGAGTTCGCCGTACGTCGGCTGCCAGGGACGGGCCCCCTGAAATTTCGAGGCGTTGCCGCCGGCAGAGATGCTGTCGCCGAAGAGGATCAGCCGGAGCGGTTCCTTCGCCTCGAGCATGCGCCTCGTCCGCGGCAGATCCGCGAGCGACGAGGACGCCGTCGGCATGTTCCAGTCGCGCGACACCGGCTCGTACGTCACCTCGAGCTGGCGTTCCTGATACCAGGTGCCCTCCATCAGTTGAATCGTGTTGCGAAACGCCGTCACCGCTCCGTCCCGCCCCTTCCGCTCGACGGCAAAGAACTCCGGGGCAAACTGGATCGCAGGATTACCGGCCCGAAGCACGAGCAGCCCGTCGCGCAGGCCGTAGTCGCGGCCAGCTTCGAGTTTTTCACCCGTCAGATTGCAGACCACCTCGCTGATCCGCCGTGCCGGATAGAGCAACTGCACGACGGCCTCGGCGGCACGGTCCTCGACGAGCGGCAGGCAGGCCTCACGATAGATCGTCGCCGTGGTGAGCGGGGCGATTCGCTCTTCCCAGTCGTCGTTCCATGCTGGCTCCGAGACGACTTCGAGCGTCGGCTGGGTGTGGCCCGCCGCGACCGGGAGCCCGTACACCTCATAGGGCAGCGGCTTGCCGGTGATGCGCACCTCGAGCCGCAACGCACGTGGGCCGTCATCCCGAGCCAGCAGCGCGTTGACGGCATCGGTCACGTCGAGCACGTAGGTCGTTGCATGCCCCGGTTTGACGGGCATCGAGGCGACGAGTGCCGCAGGCTCGTCGGCCGAGGCGGGTAGCGACACATGCACTGCGCCGCGTTCGCCGCTCTGCCGTGCTCCGGGCCGCTTCACCGGCACCTTCGCGATGTCGGCGAGGCGCAGCCGGGCAAGCGGTACGACGCGATCGGAAAGCGACGCCACGTCGAACTCCAGCCCGATGCCCGTGGGCTGCGTGTCCGGCTCGTTCGACAGGACCGCGATGGTGCCTGAGTCGACACCTTCCGGCAGAGGCCCGAGTTGCTCGACCTTCGTCGCCGTCAATACAGACAACTTTCCGATGATTCGCGGATCGGCTTCAGGGGTGGCGGCCCAAGCGCAGGCCGCGCACAGAACGGCGGCGAGCAGGGCAGCCATTCGCACGCGGACTCGATGGATGAGATGTCTCATGGCGTCGCCGATTCCTGCGCGCTTTGGGCATCTGCGACCTTCCGCACATACCCGGCAAGAACATCGACGAGTTCGTCTTTGGATGGATCAAAGCACTCAAAGGCATGTGGCCAGCGGAAAGGAATGTGCTGGCTATGGCTGTCGGCGATATTCGCCTCGATCCAGACAGATAGCGGCCGCCCTGCTTTGACGAACAAGAGTGGCAGGCAGTGGTCCCGCTCGATCATGTGGAAGAGCGGCACCGCTTCGTTGTAGAGCCATGGGTCCTTGTCCGGGAAAGCCGCCCAGTTTCCAGACACCACCCCGATGGCTCCGTCCAGCGAAATGACGCCATAGACCTCGCTGGAAACATCCCGATGCTGACCATCGCCCTCGAACCGAGGATCACCATTCGTCACGCCGACCAGCCCGGCAATGTTGCCCCCTGCGGAACCGCCGGCCGCGATGATGAAGTCAGGGTTGAGGTGATAGGTTGCCGCGTTTTTCCTGACCCACCGTACGGCTGCCTTCACGTCCCACACAGCCGCCGGAAAGCGGGCCTCGCGCCCCAGCCGGTATTCGACGGCGATACAAGCAAACCCCTTCTTGGCCAGACTCAT
>Ga0315902_10009930_pt1 | contig 12637 bp, 18 predicted proteins | sample LakEriMetagenome_9_FD_203523 | JGI IMG/M metagenome (GOLD analysis project Ga0315902, IMG submission 203523) | Freshwater fungal communities from buoy surface, Lake Erie, Ohio, United States - Buoy 12 MA117 | ecosystem: Environmental > Aquatic > Freshwater > Lake > Lake biofilm | place: USA... | reverse complement strand
CTGTTCATGGTTCGCGATGAAGCAGGAGTGCTGACAATCAGGCACCAAAAGTCGAACTATGGACATAGGTGCAGTGACATCTCGCTTTGTTGGCCGGATGACAAGCTGCCCGAACTATTAAGCGGGTCAGCGCCCAGCATCGACGCATTGATCGACAAGGTTGAACGCAGGGCCGATGACATGGCCGCCGAAAAGCTTCTGTGTCTGTTGGCCGAGTATGAGCAACGCGGACAGTACTGCAGCCCGCTCGTCAACAGCCCTTCCAACCCCTTCAAGGTTCTGCATCCCGACCCGACGTTCAGGCGGATGGGCCTGCGCCGCGAGGACACTGCCCGAGTCATCACTCAGTGCCAGCGGGCTGGGTGGATTGAGCCGCTCGACTACCAGACCAAGGATCGGAAATGGCGTTCGCGCTGGACGGTTACACCCCTTGGCTACGCCCGGTCTGGAGCCGTTGCGCCAACTGCGCCAACTGCGCCAAGTTCCATACCTGGCGCAACCAGCGCAGAGAGCGCTGCGCCGGTTGCGCCAAGTGCGCCAACCGGCGTGGGGGGTACGGGGGGGGAGAGAGCGCACAAGAGTCGGCGCTCCTCGAGACCGGCGGGATCGAGCGGCTCGTCAACACATGCAGGTCTCGCAGGCCAAGCCCCCAGCAGTCAGCTTCCCGGCAAGCCTGTTTCCTCTACTGATGACGACTTACGCACCGACGAGCCTGAACTGGCGGGAGTTACAGGGAGCTGGAGGGAGGCGGCATGACGCGGATGCAAGGCCGGGAGGGCGCCGCAAACACGACCTCGCACGTGGTGCAGTTCCTGACCGAAATCGGCCGGCTCATCGACTGCGAGGTCGAGCTGGTGGCTCGGTCGACCGCGACCGGCATGGTTTTCCTGATCGCTCCAGTGGACCGCAAGCGCCTCAGAAGCACTTTTTGGGATCTGGTGAGGGTAGACCGCTGTGCAGGAGTCTGGAGGAGTCCTGAGGCCGCTCTGGTGGGCTTCTCAGCCCGCTGTCTGGGCTGGGCCGCAGCAGCCCGCCGGCAGTCGCCAAGGGATGTCGAGCGGTTTGTGGTCGAGCAGGTAGGCCTCATGGGTGGCGCGTCTGCCACCCAGGTCCGACAGGCTGCCCGCCAAGCGGGCATTTCCGATTCGGCGCTGCACCGCGCTGCCGCACGAGTCGGGATCCAGCGTAGAAAGCTTGGCATGCGCGGAGGCTGGGTGTGGTCGCTCAGCGCGAAGAAGGAGACGGTTTCTTGAGGAGGGCACTCACATGGGCAATAGATCGATGACGAAGATGACGGAGGGCGGCGGAGTGAAGTCTTCGTTTGTCCTCTACCCCGAAGCCAAAGACGCGCTGGAGGAACTGCTTCAGGAGTGGCCCTTCAAGTCGTCCAGCGAGGCCATTACCGTGGCACTGCGCTACCTTGCCGCGCAGACTCGGCGGGGCCTACCGCGCATCGAATTAGATGTCGGTCCACGGAGCTGACCGTGCTAGCCATCGTTGGCCTCATGCGTTCGGCGGTAACCCCCGTGGTCGCGGGTACCGCAGCGGCGCTGGATGCGATGCTGACCTGCCGCGAAACAAACTTTTGGAGGGCGCGATGAGTAGGAACGGATGGACCGAGGAGCGACGAGCAAGGCAGGCCGAGGCCATCAGGCGCTGGAAACCTTGGGAGAAGTCAACGGGCCCAGCTTCCGACGCGGGCAAGTCGCGGGTCTCGAGGAACGCCTATAAGGGTGGCAGGCGTCCTCGGCTGCGCGAAATTCAGCGCGGCATGCGGGAAGTTCTTGCAGCCCTGGACGAGATGCAGTACGAGACGATCTACCTCGCGCTGAGCCGATGAGCTGATCTCCGTTGGTCGGTGGCGCGTGAACTGATGCCACCGGCCATGTCAGAGATCGTCTTCGGCCGCAGGCTCGTCACCCCAGACGGCGTCAGCCACGTTGCTGAGCTCCCCCGCGCTGAGCAGGGCCGTCTCTCCAATCCAGTGGAATCGGTCGAGCTCTTCGTTCACCACCTCGTCCTGCCAGACCTTACACAACAGGAGCTGCGCCGCTACTTTGGCGGTGAGACCAGACCTCGTGGACATGGCCATGAGCGTTGGCTTGTCCCAGAGGCACCAGTTGGAGTCATACGGCTTCATCCACAGCAACCATCGACGATGCGACCGATCCATCGACAGGAAGTAGGCGCTGATGCGGCTGTGCATGGGCGACCATGACCATTCAAGCTGGCCGACATAGCGGGCGTCGCGTGGCATAGCTTGCTGCGCAAGGCCAACGCCGATAACAGGTGCCCAGCCGGGCGGGGGATGGGGAAGTCCTCGCACCAGGTACAGCCGCTGCTTTGGCAATTCATCAGGACTCATGGGAACGCGAGGCTTGCGGCTCATTCGCGAAGCTCCTCGCTCAGTTCGACAAGGTCTTCGGCGACGACCGCCGGAGACGGCTGCTGGAGGTTCACCGCTTCTTCGACGCTGAAGTTCTCGCGATCGGGCTGGATGGGAATCATCCACGCGTCTGGATGTTCCACGCGACTCATCCACGTCACGCTCTCGCGGGTCACGGAGCCGTCGCGCTCGCGCAGCGCGTAGAGCTCGAGGGTGACTGGCCGGATGGCCCACTTCGGCTGGCCGTCGTCAAGGTCTACGGGACCGCGGACTTCAACGAGCCGACCGAGGTTTTCGAGGCAGTCGTGGTGGTCCCAAGTGATGACAGCCACGTCGCCGTCCTTGCAGCGCAGTTTCACGCTCATCTCCTCTTTAGCGGCTTTGGCGATACGCCGGGGTCCGAAAGCTGGAACAAATCCCCCCAGTCCGTTCGCCTTGTGGCAGGTGGACCAGACCCTATGAGATTCATTGTTCCGGTTCAGCGCCGTTGTCGGACGCAGGCTTGGCGGCCTCGTTGAATTCGTGCTTCAGGACGGCGTGAGCGTCAAATGGGGTGCCGTCAGGCAGCTCGATCACGGCGTCGTAGGGGAAGAGGTCGTTGCACTCGCGCTCGTCGAACAGGGCGTAGGCAAGGTTTCTGAGCGCACGCTCGCGCTTGGCTTTGCCGCGTGGCAGCGGCCACGAGACCGTGTCGAAGTCGCCGGCGGGGTAGCGGCGAATCAGCAGCGTGGGCAGCTCGGGGCTGGAAGGGCAGCCGGGCTTGTCGAAGTCGGTGCCGCCGTGCGGGAAGTACAGGGCGTTGTTCTTGACGATCAATTGAACTGTGGTCATGTCGGACTCCTTGAAATCGATGCGCTCCTCTTAAATGTTGACCGCCACAAACTTGTCGTCTGACAGGTGCTCCTCGCCGTCCCATCGGTAGGCCACCAACGGGCCCTTGTGCGCGGCTGACCAGTCCAGGACGGCGACCTTGCTGCTCTCCACAATGACATCACCGCTGAACCAGTAGTGGCCAGTGAAGATAGGCGCGCCCTCGATCGGCTTCAAATTCGCCTTGAGCGCCCCGTCCACTGGCAGATCCGGCACTATGGAGGAGTCCCCGCCGGGGACGATGGCGATGTCACGCAAACGCTCAGCGTCGTGCTTCCAGATCCTCAGCCGAACGTTGTCGTGCTTGTTCCCCTCCTTGTCAGTGATGAAGCTGCCGGCCGGCAGCTTGTGCTCGTAGCCGGTGGTGAGGATCTTGCGGGCGCGCTTGAGCGCAGTCTTCTTGCGGTGAGACTCGACTAGAAACGCATCAGTCAGGCGTCCTTGCGCGTCGCGATGCACAGGGGCCTCGAGCAGGGCGACTGATTCGGCGTCCCACCAGGCGTGGGCCACGCGGATGCCGCCAAGGTCCAGGTGCAGCGGCAGCGTGCGGAACCACTCTACCCACTCCTTGTGCGCAGCCGAACCCTCACCGACTTGCGTAAGGAAGGCGGCGTGCTGGCGCCGGTTCTGGGCGCTCTTGGGCGTCTCCGAGCGGTTGGCACGCAGGAACTCGCCGTTCGGGCTGCCCGGATCAGGATGCACAAAGGCAATGGCATTGAACTCGTGGTTGCCCATCACAGCCTGAGCATGACCGGCATCGATCATGCGGCGAACGGTCTTCAGCAGACGGACTTGCTCAGGTCCTCGGTCGATCAGGTCACCGACGAAGATGGCCTGGCGGCCGGCCGGGGGAATGAAGGTGTCACCGCTGGCGCGGTAGCCCAGAGTGCGCATGAGGGCTTCGAACTTGTCGAAGCGACCGTGGATGTCACCGATGACGTCGTAGCTGGCCTTGCTCATGCCGTCTCTCTTAGTTGTATTTCGCAACGAAGAGAGTATCGCACCCTTAGATGCATAATGCAACTATCTAAGTTGTGCCCAGCGAAAAATGACCACATCGAGCGCGAACCACTACCCGATGCCGTTCACCCGGCTGGAATTGGCCGTGCTGGGGGTGGTCGAGGGGGAGCTACACGTCCTTTTGGCCAAGCGGGCGGGAGATCCATTCAAGGGCCGATGGGCGCTGCCTGGGGGCGTGCTGAGGATCGACTTGGACGAATCGCTCGAGGCCGCGGCGCAGCGCGTGGCGCAAGAGAGGCTCGGGTGCCACCTGCCCTTTCTGCGCCAACTCTGCGCCGTGGGCGGGCCGCAGAGGGACACGGAACGCTCTTCCTGGGCACTGAGCATCGTGTACCGGGCGCTGGTGGACGTGGCTTCTTTCGACCCGGCGGCGGGCAAGCGCGTAGAAGCCCTGGCCTGGCAACCTGTGGACAAGGCCACCCGTGACGGCACGCTGGCCTTCGACCACGCCGAGATCATCGGGCGCGCCGTTGAGGCCACTCGGCAGGAGATCCGTAACCTCGAACTTCCTCGCGGCTTCATCCCAGAGCGATTCACCCTTGGCGAGCTGCAGTCACTTTGCGAGCAGCTACTGGGCGATCGGCTAGACAAGTCGTCCTTCCGCAGGAAACTAGCAGACCGCGAAGCTGTAGAGCCCATAGATGGAGAACTGCGCACGGGGGCCAACCGCCCCGCGCAGGTCTTTGGACTGCGATGAGGTTCCAGTGATCGATTGCCCCGCGTCTTTTGCTGTCGTCGCGAGATCGCGCAGGCTTTGTGATCGGTCCCCTTACATGTGCTGACATAGGGCATCTCCTGGGCAGGTTCGCGTGAACGACGAAGCGTCCCTGACGCTCGGAGAGCCACACAATCTCAAAAGCTGTCCGGAGCAACGACCTTCGTCCGGAGGTTGCCGTCTCGAACGTCAAACAATGTGACTGTCACGTTGCTGTAGCGGGTCCCCGAATCATCCTCCACTTGGCTGAGAACAAATCATCTGTCAGCTTCATACGTCGCCTGTGACCCGATGTGCCGGTAGCGAAGCGTTTGTACCAAAGTACTTCATCAGGAAAATCCTTGGTATCGTGAATCCAACTACCACATTCAAATAGGCGCTGCAGAGAGGACGGAGAAATAACCAACTGGCAAACCTTTATTTTGGAGAGATTCGAACTAAGGTCGCTTCCTAATGTCTTGCTTCTGTGTCAGGAATTTTCGACGCAACTCAAATAGTCGATCACCCAAGATATCTCCCGTACACGCTTCCACCTTAAAAAGCTCGGCCTGAAGAGTATCAGCGCGTTGAGTATCCATTAATTTATACCGCACGTAACTCTCATGGTCCCATGCCCCCCTTTTATAGTCGCACTTATTAATCAATAGTTCTTCAATTTCCGGAGGGTGTTCACCTATTTCTTTTAGATCAGACTCACTTATCCAATAAATCTCATTTGAAGGTCGAGACATCATTATATCTGATAATCTCTTTGGAATTAACATACCCTCCAAGACTCGTCCTATCCTAATTTGTTCTTGCCTCTGACGATCTAAAGAGAGTTCATTCGACATCGGCGAACTTAGATACGGGCGATGTAGCCCTATATTCTGTTCGCGTGTCCCCTTGTCTCGCGTAGCAGCAAATCTCATCGAGCCGTTCGCCCATATAAAGAAGCAAGCGCTGGCGCATACATCATTTTCCTTTACCACAGTAGATAGCCCGAGATTCTTTACTTCTACGCCAATCTGGAGAGCAGTCTCCAAATCACCACCTCTACTGTTCAATCTAACTGCTGTAGCACGCTCCTTGATTACTAGCTTGATGAACTCTTCATAGTCTCCCTTGGTAATATTTCCCGAAATAACATATGCTCTCGATTTGCCAGACGGAGAGGTCTCGACTCTCATTTCCGCACGTAGCGTGATTTGTGCAGTAAAGAATAACAGCCCGCCAACGAAGAAATTCTTCAAAAATTTAGTACCTATCATTTATCAAGACCCCTGCATAAAGTTAAATGACATCGTTAGCGAAATCTGGAATGACCGTCCACGCGCCCCGACAACTTCGCTGGGAGCCAGACCTTGATCACTGCATCGTTGACCAGAAACGCTTCCAGGGGCGGCATGTCATCGACATCTGGCAACGCAGTATCGACACGGGCTCCTCGCGAAGGGAATGGCCAGATCATTTGAACTTCCGACGGCTGTTATCGCAGTGGAAGCGTATGCCGATCTGACAGATCAGGCCAGCAGAAAGTTTGAGGGGAATTTCCTCCTCGTCGGCGTGCGGGCCCCTAGATTGGCAACACAATGCCTGCCAGGACCGTCCGGTATCTGCCCCCGGCCCCCCGCCTATGGCGGGGATCAGCCCCTGCGTCGGCTGGCTTTGATGTGGCTCACCAGCGCCTGTGTCTGCTCGGCCACGAAGGATCGGTCCGCCGGAGCCAGGTCGGCCAGATCCTGCGCGAGACGCTTGGCTACATCGGACGCTTGATCGGAGGTGCGGCCAATCAAGCTCTCCATCGGGCAGCCATAGACCTCGGCGAACTGGCGCAGTCGCTGAAGCGTCGGAACGATGGTGCCGCTCTCTATGCGACTCACCGTCTCGGGCTCCACCTGCAGGCGTTCCGCGACCTGCTGTTGTGTCATGCCCAGTGCCTTGCGCTCTGCGGCCAAGGTGGCGCCGACGGCCTTGACGAAGGCTTTCCATTCGGACTCTGTGTCCCTAGGTGTGGCTTGAGGCTTTTGCCGGGTGGACATGATGCTCGACGCAGCTAGTGACGTCGAGCGTAGGTGGGTGATATCCTAGTTTCCATGACGTCGTGCATCAAGTACTTCGTCATACGTTGTCATTGAAGCAAATCAGGAGGTCAACATGAAGAAAGTGACAGTCATCGGCGTTGCGCTTCTCGCAGCAGCGGTCTCGGCCCAGGCTCAGACAACCTTCAACCGGGTGGGGAACACCACCCACATGAACAACTGGTCTACAGGGACGTCGGGCTCCTGGACATCAACCGGCAGGACTTCGTACTACTCCGACTCGACTGGGCTATCCGGCTCGAGCACCCGCATTGGCGAAACCAGGTACGGCAATTTCAGCGACGGCACCTCGACCACCACGCGGCGCATCGGCGACACGTCTTACCTGAACGGCAGTGACGGTTACAGCTCGACGGCCCGAGACGTCGGAAACACGCGCTACACCAACGACTCGAACGGCCGAACGGTCACCTGTACCCGCATCGGCACTTCGGTTTTCTGCAATTGAGTTTTGGGAGCGTCATAGGCAATGTCAGAGCTCCCAAGGCCAGGACGGGCCGTATGGCCCGTTGTCGTTCTTGCGTTACTGGTCGGGTGTGCGTCAACGCCCACCAGATGGTTCCTCAATGGCCGATCACCTGACCAGTTCAGGGCGGACGACGAGATGTGCAGGCGCATTGCCCAGCAAGCCGTCGAGCAAGTCGCACAGGCCATGTTGGCGAACCAGCCGCAAGGCAATCACTACGCCCAGATAGGAGCTGGCCTGGCCAACATGGGCGGATTGCTGTTCGCCTCAGCCAGTGCCGAGACCGAGCACGCCAACTGCTTGCGAAGCAGGGGCTATACGCCTGCGAAGTGACGTGGGCATCCCGGCGGTGCGACATGAACGGGGCTGCCCTTGAAGCAGCATCTTTCGAAACAAGGGAGTGGACGACTATGAGGAAGACCTGCGCACTCGCGGCTTCAGCGTTTCTGGTTGGATGTGGCGGCGGCGGATCCGCACCTGAGACCGCGCAGCCCCCGCAGATGGGGGTCGACCTTGCTGCTGTGGCGGTCTACCAAGCCACGGTGAGGGGCGGGCCGGTCCCGATCTTCCAGACGCTGGTGGTGGGGCCGACTGGGCGCAGCGCCATCTACTACGCCGACGGGTTCGACTCCTCCAGAGGCTTCGTGGATGTCGCAATCAAGGGCTCGGGTGGAACGTTCACCGCAACACTGACTGACTTCGCGCAAACCGGCGTCTTCAGCGGGTCGGCGGCTGGCGCCTACCGGGTAGGCGCAGGCGTAAGCGCCAACGTCAGCTATCCAGGTCAGACCTATTCAATCGACTACCTCTTCAAGGCATACCCGACCGACGCCAGTGGCCCGACCGCGGCGGCAGGCGCATGGTCTTCCAAGGACGAGCGAGGGGGCACGCAGTCGATCACGATCGCTGGCGGAAGAAACGGCACGTTCACCATCGGCTACGGTGCCACCTGCACGGTCACCGGCACGACCGCCTTCGGCGACAACAACTCGAACGTGCTTCAAGTAGCAAGCCTTGCAGGCACCGCGACGGGGACGGGTTGCAGGTTCGGGACCGGGAGCGTCTCCGGGCTCCTCTTGGTGTCCGCTCCGTCAACAAAGACGCCGAGCATCATCGGTCACTTGGTCAGATCCGACCTCAAGGACGGATTCATGTTCTCGAGCTACAGGTGCAGCGACGGAAGCACGCGAACGGTAGCGCCAGTGTTCCAGTGTTGACTCGACTCGTGGTCTGCAATCGCTGGCCATGCATCCGCGTCATGGCCCGGCCTTTGGGCGAGCCATCGTCACGTCCTGACACGTAGCACACTCTTAAACGGTAGTGAGCAGTGACATGCCAGTGCGGCCAATGACGGACGAAGAAGCCGAGCGGATCTTCGGAGGCGGACTCGTGATCCTCGGTCAGAAGCGACCGCAGCCCTCTAGCGAGAGCTCGGCGACACCGGGGGCCAGTTCAGCAACCGAGCCGGATCCGATGCAGCCGGCGGTGGACGCGATCGGAGGGTGGGGCCGCGACACCTTTCGAAAGCGACGGTGGGGCCTCCGTTAGCCCGGCCCTTGGCGCTGGGAGTCGCGTCAGTAGCCTACGCGTTGCTAAGACACATCACCCAAACAACCACTTTCCCTATGATGGGTTCAATGATGGGTGAGACTGAAAAACACTCGTAACTATTTGATTTTATTAGGGTGTTGGTGGAGACGAGGAGGATCGAACTCCCGACCTTCGCATTGCGAACGCGACGCTCTCCCAGCTGAGCTACGTCCCCACGATGCTGCAAAGTTTAGCAGCCGAAGCCACGGCGGTGGCATCCGAAGCGCACTCTTCGATACAGGCTGCGGCCCACCGCCCTGCCCAGGGCGCCTGCCAATTCGGCGTACGCCAACGGCGATGAGGTCTTCGATCTCCACCACGCGGTCGCTGCACACACCGCGCCTCCACGCTGCGGGCGCTTGAACCACAATCTGGCCTCAGGATTTCGACCTGCCTTTTCTGCTCCCGGAGACTCCAATGCCGATGTACGAATATGCCTGCCAGGATTGCGGTCATGAATTCGAGACGCTGGTGCGCAGCGGCTCGCAGCCGGCGTGCCCCACCTGTCATTCCACCCGGCTGGAAAAGCTGTTGTCCGTGTTTGCCACCGCAGGCGCGGCCGGCGCAGCAGCCGACGCGCGGGCAGCGCTGCCGATGGGGCCGTGCGGGAGTTGCGGGCACCCGGACGGGCCCGGATCATGCGCGGTGCACTGAGCGCCGCTGGAGCACTCCCGAACACCCGCTCGTCCACCCACCTTTGACCTGAACAGGAGCCCCCATGCCCGTTACCCAGATCACGCTGCTGCGCGGCTACGCACCCGAGGTCCAGGAACGGCTGGTGCAGCGGGTATCGGACGCGGTGCGTTCGGTGATCAACAGTGCGGAAGCCGGCACCACCACCTTCATCCAGGAGGTGAGCACCTATCGGCGCGACGGCCGTGTGTTCAAGGGCGGCGCCACCGCACACCCGGTGGCCAGCGAGGTGGTGAGCAGCTTCCTGGAGGCCATGCAGCAACGCGACCTGCCCACGGCTCAAGCCTACCTGGCCCCCGGCTTCACCATGTGCTTTCCGGGCGGCGCCCGGTTCAGTTCACTGGATGAGTTGGTGGCTTGGGGTCGCACGCGCTACCAGAAGGTGGCCAAGCGCTTTGAGCGCTTCGATGAGTGCTGGACGCGCGACGGCACCATCGTCTACTGCCACGGCACCTTGCACGGCACCTGGCTGGACGGCGCGGAGTTCGAGGGCATCCGGTTCATCGACCGGTTCGTGATGCGCGACGGCCTGCTGCAACAACAGGACGTCTGGAACGATCTGGCCGAGCGCCGCCCGGCCTGATCGCCTGCGCCAGCCGCCTACAGCGCAGCCTCGAGGGCCGGACGCATCGCCTCGGGCTTCTCAGTGGGTTCGAAGCGCTGCAGCACCCGGCCATCCCGCCCGACCAGGAATTTGGTGAAGTTCCACTGGATGGCGCCATCGGCCGCCGGGCCGGGCGCCTGAGCGCGCAGCCACTGCCACAGCGGGTGGGCCTGGGCGCCGTTGACCTGCACCTTGGCCATCATGGGGAAGCTCACGCCGTAGCGCCCATGGCAAAACGCAGCAATCTCCTCATTGCTGCCCGGGTCCTGCCCTGCGAACTCGTTGCTGGGGAATCCAATGACGGTCAGACCCCGAGCCCCCAGGTCCTTCCACAGCGTTTCCAAACCGGCGAACTGCGGGGTCAGTCCACAAGCGCTGGCGGTGTTGACCACCAGCAGGAGGCGGCCTTTGAAGGCCGACAGGGGCTGCAGTTGGCCGTCGATGGACTCGACGGTGAAATCGTGGGCCAAGGTGTCGCTCATGGGGGGTCTCGCTCGGGGGCAGGCGTTTCGGTGAACGGAACGCACATGCTAGCGACGGGCAATTCCACACGCCCAAGCGGGGGCATGGGACGACTTCAGCGAACGGCGATCAGCAGAGAGCCTTTTTCAAGCGGGTTGAGGTCGATGCGCTGGACGCTGGAGAACCCCGCCTCGTCGATCCAGCCCCGGTACTCCTGCTCGCTGTAGGTGCGCGTGCCGGTCTCGAACAGCAAGGTCAGCCTGAAGGCGGCGTGGAAGGCGTTCAGCGGTGTGCCGGCCAAGTAGTCGTGCACCACCAGCAAGCCGCCCGGGCGCAGGCTGCGGGCGATCTCGGCGATCACGCGACGGTTGTCTTCAGGCTGCTGGTTGTGCCCCACAGAGAGGTACAGCACCACATCAAAACCGTCACCCCAGCCCAAGTCCAGCACATTGCCGGCGCGCGTGCTGATGCGCTCGGACAGCCCGGCGGCGGCGATGGACGCCGGCGTGTCGGTCAGGGCGGTGGGCAGGTCGACGATGACGGCCTGCAGCTGCGGGTGGTGCCGGCAAAACCGCATGGCGTGAAGCCCGTGCGAGCCCCCCAGGTCGAGCAAGCGCTGGTGCCCTGGTTGCACCGGCGTGTGGGCCACCAGATCCGGCCCCAGATCCTGTGCGAAGGCATGCATGTAGCGGGAAAACAGCGGCCCGAGGTGCGGCTCCACGGACATGCGCTCCCACAAGGTTTGGGATGGCTTGCCCGCCTTCACTGCGCTGTCCAGCTGGCCCATCATGGACCAGGCTTCGTAGGTCCACAGCGCGCCCGGCGTGTAATCGATGGTGCCGGCGCTGGTGAGCCAGCGCTGGGTGCTGGCGGTGTTTGCATAGGCCTCGCCTTCGCGCTGCAGATAGCCCAGCGCCACCAGAAAGTCGGCCAAGGTGCGCAGGCCCGCAGCATCGGAGCCCGTACGTTGGGCCAGCGTCACAGCGTCAAGCCCGCCCTGCGACAAGGCTTCGAAGACCCCGAGCCGAGCGGCCGCCACGATGGCGGCCGACTTCATCATCGGCATGTAGATGTCGAGCATGGGCAGCTCGGCGGTGCCGGTGGGCTGACAGACGTCGGGCTTGGGCTGAAAGGTCAATCGGTGCTCCTTGGGAAGAGCGCGATTCTCGCCACCCGCATGGCGCCGTCAGGCGCTCGGGGTCGGGGGCTCGCCCTGGCGTGCCATCACGACGCGGTTGCGTCCCTGCGCTTTCGCCTCGTACAGGGCTCTGTCAGCCGCGCCAATGAGGCGGTCGGAGTTGTCGGCCTCCTTGCTCAGACCGGCCACCCCGAAGGATGCCGTCAGCGGCAAGGCCAGGGCGCCAAACCGGGCGGGCACCACCTCCAGCGCTGCGCGCAGCGCTTCAGCCTGCTCTGCCGCCTGGGCAGGCGCCACCCCCGGCAGCACCACCACGAACTCCTCCCCGCCATAGCGACAGACGAGATCGCTGGCGCGGGTGTGCCGGGTGATCTGACGCGCCGCGTGGCGCAGCACCTCGTCACCGGCCTGGTGGCCGTGGAGATCGTTCACCTGCTTGAAGTGGTCCAGGTCCAGGATCAGCACCGACAGCGGCTCGGCCTGGCGGGCCGCCTGGGCCAGCAGCTCTGGCAGCTGAGCATCCAGGTGGCGGCGGTTGTACAGGCCCGTCAAGGGGTCGCGCAGGGCCTGCTCTCGCAACTCGGCCTGCAGGCGCTCGATCTCCTCCAGCCG
>Ga0315902_10009927_pt1 | contig 12639 bp, 10 predicted proteins | sample LakEriMetagenome_9_FD_203523 | JGI IMG/M metagenome (GOLD analysis project Ga0315902, IMG submission 203523) | Freshwater fungal communities from buoy surface, Lake Erie, Ohio, United States - Buoy 12 MA117 | ecosystem: Environmental > Aquatic > Freshwater > Lake > Lake biofilm | place: USA... | reverse complement strand
TCTCCCAGAGGGCGCTCCAGCTGCCCACATCGCTCCAGCCCGCTTCCAGGGGCAGCACGGCGCCGCGGTCCGTCTTCTCCATCACCGCCACGTCGATCGCCACGTTGGGGCAACCGGCGAAGGCCTCGCGCTCCAGGCGCAGGAAGTCGAGGTCGGCGGAATCGTGCTCGAGGGCCGAGCGGCAGGCGCTCACCACGTCCGGGGCCAGGCGCTCCAGCTCCGAGAGAATGGCGCTGGCCTTGAACAGGAACATGCCGCTGTTCCAGGTGAAGCGGCCGGTGGCGAGGAACTGCTCGGCGGTGGCGCGGTCGGGCTTCTCGACGAAGCGGGCGATCGGCACGGGTTGCTGCGGGGCGCCTCTGCCGGTCTGGAGCGGCTCGGCCGCCTCGATGTAGCCGTAACCGGTTTCCGGTGCGGTGGGCACGATCCCGAAGGTGACCAGCTGGCCGGCTTCCGCAGCGGTCATGCCGGTGGCCACCGTGGCGCGGAAGGCGGCGGCATCGCGGATCACATGGTCGGCGGCCATGGGTCTGGTGGGGTCCAGTTACCCGTTACGGGAACAACCATCTATAGCAGGCGTCCACTTAAACATCCGACACGAACCACCTCTCAGTTCACCTTGATTGATGCGGCTTTTGCATGCCCCCGCTCTCTAGAGGCGTGCACCACGCGCCACAAGCCCTGATGACTTGTGAGAAGCCAGGAACAGCCGATTGTAATCACGAGCCACAATCTCCCTGCCTACCCGCTGGCCCAAGACGACCTGGAGCAGCCAAGCGCAACGAAATGCTCGCCGAACCGGAACACAAGGACAATAATGAGTCGAAATTATTCACCTCAACATGCGTATGCAGCAATGTCTAGGAGAGCAAGCACCAGCCGATCCAGCGGCCTTGAGCACGAAACTTGAGCGGTGGTTCAACAGGGCTTGCAGTTTCTGCACAGCCTTTTCGTATCAGATCAACAAAAAAGCCTGGAAGCCTTAGGTTGATGGAGCTGCCCCACGGCCTGGCTGACTTGCAACAGAAGCTCGCTGCATTCCAACCGTTTTCCGAGCTGCCTGCCGATCAGCTGTCCAGGATTACGCGCCTATCCACGCACCAGCACTACCCCGTAGGCCACACGCTGGTGCACCCGGGCGACCAGCCGGATGGCCTGTGGATCATCCTCTCGGGCAGCGTGCGCAGCCTTGGCAAACCGGATGGCGTCTCAGGCCAGCAGCGAACCCTCGAGAAGCTTGAGGCTGGTGCCATCGCGGGCTGGATCAGCCTGATCCACAGCTGCCCCCTCGAGCACCTGCGCACCAGCACCGAGCTGGAGGCCCTGTTTCTACCGGCAGAGCCAGCCCTCCAGCTGTTGGAAGCAGAACCAACGCTGCGCCAGTGGTGTGCACGCCAGCTGCCCGCTGCTGAACTGCTGGCTCTGCTGCAGGCCCTGGCCGCCAATGGCGATGGGCAGGCCTCGGAAGCCCTCAGCCGCTGGCCAGCCCCTCTCAGCGAAGCCAGGCTCTGGGCCACGTCAGCGCACCGTGCAACCCCCACAGAACGCAGTGCGGCCTATCGCTGGTACCGCAGTCAGCCTCCGCAGCCACCCCTGCTGATCGATCCAGCCGCCCCACCAGAGCCTCAGACGGGCTGGATCCGCCTGATCGGCTTGCCGCTGGCCGCCACCAGCACCGCCATCACAGCCCCCAGCCCCCGTGAGCTGCTGGCACCGCCCCCGATCGCCGCCGAGCCCGATCCGTTGGCGGGCCTCCTCGATCTCCCCACCAGCTCCACAGACCCCAGGGGCTTGGCGTTGCCCCGCGCGGCCGGCCCCCGCGAGGTGCCCCTGGCCATCGCCCTGGCCATCGCCAGCCACTACCGCGTACCGGCCAACCGCGATGCGCTCCTGGAGCAGATCGATGCCTTCCTGCAGCGCCAGGCCCGCCTCAACCTGATCAACTACGGCCAGCTGATCAGCAGCCTCGGCCTGCAGGTGGTGCTCTGCCAGCTGCCCCTGCGCCAGCTGCGCCGCGTGCCCACTCCCGCCCTGCTGCTCGCCGAGGGCCAGGTGGGCCTGCTCGATGGCATCGATCAAGACGCAGCCGGCGACCAGGCCCGCATCCTCGAACCCGAGCTCGGCCCCGTGCGCCTGCCCGTGGCCGAGCTGGCCGATCCCGCCTCGGGCGAGGTGGAGCTGCTGCTGATCGAGCGGCACCCCGGCGGCAAAACCAGTCGCTTCAGCTGGAGCTGGTATGGCCCCTACCTGCGCCCGCACCGCCGCGAGCTGATCGAGGTGCTGGCCACCAGCGCCGTGGTGAACAGCCTGGCACTGGTGACGCCCCTCGGCCTGCAGGTGCTGATCGATCAAGTAGCCCGCAACCCCGATTCCGGCGGCGCCCTGATCAGCATCTCCGCCGTGCTGCTGCTCTCCAGCCTGGTGGGCGCCATCGTGCGCGCCCTGCGCAGCCTCATCTTCACCAACGTGGCCAACCGGGTGGATCAGGCCACCAAGAGCACCATCCTCGATCAGCTGGTGCGCCTGCCCCAGGGCTTCTTCGACAGCCGCCCCGTGGGCCAGATCACCTTCTACTTCTCCCAGCTCGATCGCCTGCGCGAATTCCTGATCAGCCAGAGCCTCACCACCGTGGTGGATTTCGGCTTCTCACTGCTCTATGTGGCCGTGCTGCTGGCGCTCAACCCGCTGCTCACGCTGATCACCCTCAGCACCCTGCCGCTGTTCCTGGTGCTCGGCCTGCTCAGCAACCCGATCATCGATCGCCTCCTGGAGCGCTCAATCAGCCAGGCGATCCGCACCTACGCCTATCTCAACGAAGCGATCACCGGCATCCAAACGATCAAATCCCAGAACGCTGAACTGAAAACCCGCTGGGAATTCCAGAACCGCTACGCCCGCTTCATTGGGGAAGACTTCAAACTGCGCGTCACCGCGGAAACCATCAGCAGCCTCGCCACCTTCATCAACGACCTCAACGGCCTGCTGGTGATCGGCTTCGGCATCTACCTGGTGATGCAGAACCAGCTCACCCTGGGCGCCTTCATCGCCTTCCGCATCATCAGCGGCTACATCACCGGCCCCTTGGTGAAGCTGGTGAGCACCTGGCAGCAGTTCAAGCAGGCCACCGAAAACATGAAACTCGTGGGCGATGTGGTGGATCGCCCCACCGAACAATCCCCCGAGGAGGCCGGCAATCTGCCGATGCCGCCCCTGGAAGGCCACGTGGAAATCCAACACGTGAGCTTCCGCTTCGGCGAAGACGCCCCGCGCGTGCTCCATAACGTGAACCTCAGCGTGCCCGCCGGCAGCTTTGTGGGCATGGTGGGCGGCTCCGGCAGCGGCAAGAGCACCGTGCTCAAACTCCTGCCCCGCTTCTACCGCCCCGAAAAGGGCCAGGTGCTGATCGATGGCTTCGATATCGGCAAGGTGGAGCTCTACTCCCTGCGCCGCCAGATCGGTGTGGTGCCCCAGGATTCACTCCTGTTCGACGGCACCATCAAGGAGAACCTGCTGATGGTGAAGCCGGATGCCACGGCAGAAGAACTGATCCGCGCCGCCAGGATCGCCTGCGCCCATGAGTTCATCATGGCCATGCCCCAGGGCTACAACTCCTCAGTGGGGGAGCGTGGCGCCGGCCTCAGCGGCGGTCAGCGCCAGCGCATGGCCCTGGCCCGGGCCGTGCTGCAGAACCCGCGGATGCTGATCCTCGATGAGGCCACCAGCGCCCTCGATGCGCGCACCGAGCGCCAGGTGTGCCTCAACCTGTTCGAGGCCTTCCGCGGCCGCACCGTGTTCTTCATCACCCACCGCCTCTCCACCGTGCGGCCCGCCGACATGATCGTGCTGATGGACCGTGGCGCCGTGATGGAGGTGGGCAGCCACAGCGAGCTGATGCAGCGCCGCAGCTGGTACTACGCCCTCCACCAGAGCCAGAACCAGGAGGGCCTCAGCTGATGGCCGATCTCGTTCCCCAGCCACCCTCTCCACCCGAGCGGATCGAGCCGACACCGCTCGAGCCCTGGAGCTTCAACCAGCCGGTGCTGCTCAACAAGACGCGCCGCGTCTCCTCCACCCTGGTGTGGACGGCCGTCGGCGGCACCGCCGCTGCCGTGCTCTGGGCCCTGATTGCACCCCTGCCCCAGACCATCGCCGTGCAGGGCAAGCTCCAGCCCGGCTCCAGCGTGAAATCGATCGAGGCCCCCGCCCCCGGCATCGTGGCCGCCGTGCTCGTGCAAGAAGGCCAGCGCGTGCGCGCCGGCCAGCCGCTGCTGCGCTTCGATCAGCGCGATGCCACCGCCAAGCTCACCGCCGCCCGCGCCATCCGCACGCGCCTGGTGAACGAGAACGCCATCTACCGCGCCATCCTCGGTGAGCTGCCCGCCGCCGGCCTCACCGCCAACCAGCGCCAGCAGCTCAGCAGCCAGCGCCAGGCCGTGACCGGCCGCAACAGCGCCGCCCGCGAGGAGCTGGCCCGCAGCCAGGCCCGCCTCGATGGGCTGCGCACCAGCCTCGCCACCGCCCGCAACATCGCCGAGCGCTATGCCCGCCTGGTGAGCGCCGGCGCCTCCAGCCAGGTGCAGCTGCTGGAAGCGCAGGCCAAGGTGGACGACCTCACCGCCCAGATCAACGCTGAGCAGCGCGAGGTGGCCCGCCTCAGCGCCAGCGCCTCCGCCACCAGCGGCGGCAACGAATCCGAGTTGCGCAGCCGCATCGAAGCCAACCTGCGCCAGATCGCCGAGCTCGATAAGCAGATCAGCGAAGCCTCCCTGCTGCTCAGCAACAACCAGCTCACCGCCCCCAGCGCCGGTCTGGTGTTCGACATTGCGGTGAGCCCAGGAACCGTGGTGCGCGACCAGCGCGAGAAGCCCCTGCTCAAGGTGGTGCCGCAGGACAACCTCCAAGCCAAGGTGTACCTGCCTAACGAGGCCGTGGGCTTCGTGCTGCCCGGCCAGAGCGCCGACATCTCCCTCGATGCCTTCGAGGCGGCGGACTACGGCCGCCTGCCCGCCCGCGTGCTGCGCGTGGGCTCCGATGCCCTCACCGCCGAGGAACAGGCCCGCGTGCTCGGCACCCAGACCAGCGGCCTCTACTTCCCCGCCGTGCTGCAGCTCCAGCGCCAGGTCCTGCAGGTGGGCCAGCGCCGCGTGCCCCTGCAGGCCGGCATGTCGCTCACCGCAGACATTCACCTGCGCGATCGCCGCTTCATCAACGTGCTCACCGGCTTCTTCGAAGACAAGCGCCGCTCACTCGAGCGCCTGCGCTGATGCCCCGGCCCGCCTCCCATCCCTGGTTGGTGCACCTGCCGCCCGAGCGCCGCCGCCGCGCCCGCCTGGAGCGGCGCCTGCTGCTGCTGCGCGCCTGGCTCGGCCTGCGCCGCAGCCAGATCCAACTGCTGCTAGGCCTCTACCTGCTCTTCTGCCTCCTCCCCCTACTGCTGGGCCTGGTGACCCTCACCGCCTTCGCCCTGCTGCCGCTGCTGCTGGTGCCCCCCGTGGCGGTTCTGATCTACTGGCTGGTGTGGAAAGAGTTTCACGACTGACCCCCATGCCCAACGCCGCCAGCGAGACCACCATCGAACTGCTGCCCGGCGTGCCCTGGGCCAGCCCCGACGAGCTCAACCGGCTGCTGCGCCAGCAGGGCCTGTGCCTGGCGGTGGCCCAGGCCGCCGTGTTCGATGAGATCGCCCAGGCGGTGCCGCTCGCGCGCGAGGAGGAAGACGAGCTGATCCGCCGCTTCCTCGCCCGCCAAGACGTCGACAACGACGACGCCCTCGCCGCCTGGCTGCAGCGCAAGGGCTGGAACCACACCGACCTGCGCTACTTCGCCACCAAAGGCCACCGCCTCGAGCTGTTCAAGCAGCGCCTATTCGAGGGCGAAGTGGAGCTGCGCTTCCTCGAGCGCAAGCTCGATCTCGATCAGGTGAGCTACTCGCTGATCCGCGTACGCGAACAGCCCCTGGCCGAGGAACTCCACCACCGCCTGATCGACGACGGCATCGAGTTCGCCGAACTGGCCGCCGCCTATTCCCAGGGGCCCGAGCAGGCCACGGGCGGCCGCATCGGCCCGGTGCCCCTCAGCCAGGCCCATGAGGCTGTGGCCGAGCTGCTGCGCGTCAGCCAGCCCGGCCAGATCTGGCCGCCCTTCTTTCTGGTGAACATCTGGCTGATCGTGCGCCTCGATCAGCTCGAACCCGCCCGCCTCGACGACGACATCCGCCGCGCCATGCGCGACGACCTGTTCGACGACTGGCTCGAGCGCCGCGTGGAGCAGCTGCTGGCCGGTGAAACCCCGCCGCCGCTGCCCCACCAGCTGCTTACAGCGCCTGAAGTTCCTGCTGCAGCCACGCCGGAATGAAGGCCTGGCCACCGTCGAAGCTCACCTTGCCCGGCGGGAAATAGAGCAGCGCCGCCAGCAGGGCATTGACCGCCCGCGGCTGGCTCAGATCCTCCACCTGCGTTGCCAGCCAGCGCCGCGTCTGCAGGTCCTGTTCGGCCACCAGTTCACCGGCGAAACCACTCACGATCAGGCTGCGCGTCACCGCCCCCACCGGCGTGCGGAACAGTGCCTCCAGCTGCTCCGGGCTCACGTCCAACCACAGCTGAGCGATCGTGTCGCGCAGGCCCGCCAGTTCCTCGCGGGTGTCGCCATCGGCCGGATCGAGCCCGTAGAGGTTGATCAGTGCCGCCATCCGGTTCACCACCGCCGGCTCCTCGAACCAGGCCATCGCCTCCTGGCCGCGCCGCTCACTCAGCGGCGGCAGGGTTTCCAGAGCCTCGTCCGGTTCCGCTTCCTCCGCGGCCGAGGGGCGCAGGTAGCCCACCGGTTGCTGCAGCCGCGCCTTCAGTTCCGGATCGCAGTAACTGGCGTAGTCGTGCAGGAGCCAGTCGGGCACCTGCATCAGCGCCTCGGCCACACAGGCCTGCCCCGGCGGCAGGTAGGCCATCAGCGCCAGCAGCACATTCACCCGCTGCGGCGCCTCCGCCTGCTGCACCAGCTGGCGGCTGAGCTGATCGCGCCACTGCCGCTCATCCTCCGCCAGCTCCTGCATCGGCAGCGGCCCCTCCAGCAGGCTGCGCTGCAGGGCCCCCAGCCCGCCCCCATAGAGCTCCGGCAGCAGATCCACCGGCGCCGCCAACCAGAAGGCCGACAAGCAATGGCGGGCATGGCGCGCCTCCCGCAGGCTCTCGGCCGTAGGCGTGCGCGATGCCTCGCGGAAGATCGCCCCCAGCCGGCTCACAGACCAGGGGCGCAGCCGCAGGCTTGTATCCAGCCCCAAGCGCGCCGGGGGTTTGAGCCGCGGCACCGGTGGCTCCACCAGATTCACGCCATCAGCGGAGCCACCCCGCCGGCGGTCACGCCACCACCGCCTCAATGACGCCATGCTCTGAAATCCTGCGGATCGCAGCCGATACCTTAAGAGCCGGCACTTCACGCCCCAGCCCCATGCCGCGCGGATGAAAATTCTGCTGATTCATCAGAATTTTCCCGGCCAATTCCGGGAACTGGCCCCGGCCTGGCTCGCCTGCGGCCATGCCGTGAGCGCCATCGGCTGCACGCCGCCCCAAGCATTCCAGGGCCCCGCCTGGCATGGCCTCACCTACTACCCCTACCAGTGCCCGCCCCACCGCTGGCGCGGCCAAGTGCTCGGCGATCACCTCTGGCGCCTGAGCCGTGAGCAGCAGCTGGCCCCCGATCTCGTGATCGCCCACGCCGGCTGGGGCGAGGCCAGCGTGGTGAAAACGATCTGGCCCACGGTTCCCCTGATCGTGTATCCCGAGCTCTGGGGCTCGGCGCGCGCGCTGGGCATGGGCTTCGACAACCGCCGCCCGCCGCTCACCCGCAGCGAGCATCGGGCGATCGAGCGCCAGAACCGCATCACCGCCCACGCCATGTCCAAGGCCGATGCCCTGGTGGCGCCCACCGCCTTCCAACGCGATGGCTTCCCCGAACCCTGGCCCGAGCGCATCACCTGCATCCATGAAGGCGTGGCCCTCGATCGGCTCCGGCCCGATCCGCGCGCAAGCCTGCTGCTACCCGATGGCCAGCTGCTCGATCGGTCCGAGCGTGTGATCACCTACGTCAGCCGCCGCTTTGAGCCGCTGCGCGGCATCCACACCGTTCTCGCCGCCCTGCCGCCGCTGCTGCAGCGCAACCCTGGCCTACAGGTGGTGCTCGTGGGCGGCGAGGGCACCGGCTATGGCCCAGACCTAGACGATCCGCTGCAGCAGCTGCCTCCCGAGCTCGACCAACGCCGTCTACATCGCGTGGGCCACCTCCGCCACAGCCAGCTCACCGCCCTACTGCAGCTCAGCAACGTTCATGTGTACCTCACCTATCCCTACACGCTCTCCTGGAGCGTGCTCGAAGCCATGGCCTGCGGAGTCCCCGTGGTGGGCAATCCCAACGGGCCCCTCGATGAGCTGATCCAGCACAACCACAACGGCCTGCTGGTGGACTTCAACACCCCCGATCAGCTCACAGACGCTCTTCAGCAGCTCCTCGATCAGCCAGCCCTGCGCCGGCGGCTCGGCCAGGCCGCCCGCCACAGCGTGGAGCAGCACTACAGCCTGGCCACCGCCCTCGCGCGCTACGACGCCCTGTTCAACCAGCTGTGCCCGGCAGCCGCATGCGAGCCGAATCCGTGAGCCAAAGATCAAGCCGCGCGAGCAACAGCCGGATCAGGCCATACCAATCCTGATGCCGGGGCTGACGCAGCAGCCGCATCGACGGATACCAGGGGCTATCGGCCCGATCGCGCCCCCAGCGGCCCTCCGCCGCCCAGGGCAACAGCAGCCACACCGGCAGCCCCATCGCACCGGCCAGATGGGCGGCGGCCGTATCCACACTGATCAGCAGATCGAGACGCTCTAGCTCGCGGGCTGTTTCGAGGAAGTCCGCCTGCTCCGGCAGCACATCCGCAAACGCTCCGCTCCAGGCCGGCGGCTGCCGATCGGCCCCGAACTGCAACGCCACCAGATCCAGCGGCCGCTCGGCCAGCCCGTTCAACAGCGAACGCAACGGCGGCCCCGTCAGGCTCTTGCGCCGGTAGTCACGCTCGAGCACGTGGCCATCGAGGAATGCGCCCGAGGCCCACACCAGACCCACCCGCGGGCGCCGGCGCAACGCCTGGCCCAGCTGCATCTCCGGCTGCGGTAGCCGCAAGTAGGGACACAACATCTGCAGCGGAGCCTCCCCCAGCAGCAGCGGCAGGCTCAGGAGAGGCCCCTGGCAGGCCCCATCCGGCAGAACGGGCACCGGCTCCAAGCGGGCCTGCACCTCCAAATCACCGCCAATCCAGGCCAGGCCCTGCCGAGCCAGCCCCACCATCGGCTCCTCAAGCTCCAGCACAACGCGCCGCCCCTGCCTCAGCAGCGGCACGAGCCAACGCAAGTACTGGAGGAGATCACCATGGCCCTGCTCGCTCCACAGCCACAGGCGCTTCGCATCGGGCCAGCCCTGCCAGTAGGGCCCGGATCGACACACCGCAAAACCCGGCAACGCCAACCGCTGCTCCGCCAAACCATAAGCCTCGCCGAACCGACCCAGCCCCATCAACGCTTTACTGGCGTTGAACGCCGTGGCCGCATCCGCCTGCAGCGCCAGGCTGCGTTGGTAAGCCTCCACAGCCCGATCGAGAGCTCCCACGTCCTGCAGCACGTTGCCCAGGCAGCGCCAGGCCAGCGGCTGCCGCGGATCCAGCTGCACCGCACGCTCCGCCTCGGGCAGCGCCGCCAACGGCTCATCATTCAGCCAGAGGGCGTTGGCCTGATTGCTACGGAGCGCCGCCGAACCCGGATCCGCCTGAGAGAGCCGCCGCCAGCGCTCCGCTTCATTCCACCAGTCAACAGGCTCAGACACGTTATGCGGATTCTGCATACGCAGCGCATCGCCGCGTAAAGCCTTGCAAGTAGTGTATGATTCCAGTAGTCCATGTTTACCTATGGCCACCGAAGCTACTAAAGACGCTCTTATTGATCTCAACAGCGTTCCTGCCCGTCAGCAGGCAAATCTTAAAACGGTTGAAACCCCTCAAGGTACGGTTGTAACCAACAAAGGTAGCGTCAGTGGTCTCGTGGCCTTCGTCAAAGGGCCCGCCACATTTCTCGGCGGCAACTTTAGGAAAGCCACTTTTAACTTTTCTACGGCCGGCAGCACACCGCCCTCAGTTGACGTCCGTAATACCGAGCTAACTGGTGCCAGCTTCAACGGCACTACTGCCAATGATGACCTCGGCTTTGGTGGCAACAACCCCTTGGCTAAGTCTTCATCTAGCACGAAGGTGAATTCGGCCAGCGCCTCCTTGGGTGCAGGCGAGGACTCCGTCTCCTTCAAGAAAGGCTCTAAAGACTCCAAGTCTTCCTACGATATGGGTCAGGGTGCTGACAGCGTTACCTTCAACAAAGGCTCCTTCAGCGACAAAACGACCATCAGCCTAGGCAGCAATGATGGCGCCGCAGACATCGTTGATGTCTCCAGCCAGAAAGTGGTTGAGAAGCTCAAGATCAAGGATTTTGGCGTCAACGACACCCTGCGCGTCGGCAGCAAGACCTACGACTACTCCGACCTCCAGGCCAAAGACGGCAAGCTGGGCAACATTCGCGTCAGCTTCGATTGAGTGCCATCAAGTCTTTTCTCTTGATGCGTTGGGGGCCTTTGGCCCCCTTTTTTTTGCCTGGATGCCCCACCCAGGGTTGTCGGGTGGCACGCAGCCGAAGTCATAGATTGCTGACAGTTTCAGCCCAGCGGCGGCCTTGATCGAGCGTTACACCCTTCCCGAGATGGGCAACCTCTGGAGTGAGGAGGCCAAGTTCCAGAGCTGGCTGGATGTGGAGATCGCCGCCACTGAGGCCAACTGCGAGCTAGGCCGGGTGCCCGCCGAGGCCGTGGCCACGATCAAGGAGAAGGCCCGCTTCAGCGTTGAGCGCATCCTCGAGATCGAGGCCGAGGTGCGGCACGACGTGATCGCCTTCCTCACCAACGTGAACGAGCACGTGGGTGACGCCGGCCGCTATATCCACGTGGGCATGACCAGCTCCGACGTGCTGGACACCGGCCTGGCCCTGCAGATGAAGGCCTCAGTGGCGCTGCTGCGCACCGAACTGGATGCCCTGGCCGAGGCCATCCGTGAACTGGCCCGCGCCCACAAGGGCACCGTGATGATCGGCCGCAGCCACGCCATCCACGGCGAACCGATCACCTTCGGCTTCAAGCTGGCCGGCTGGCTGGCGGAGGTGGAGCGCAACCGCGAGCGGCTCGAGCGCCTGGAAACCGTGGTGAGCGTGGGCCAGATCTCCGGCGCCATGGGCACTTACGCCAACACCGATCCGCGCGTGGAAGCGATCGCCTGCGCCAAGCTCGGCCTGGTGCCGGACACCGCCAGCACCCAGGTGATCTCCCGCGATCGCCACGCCGAATACGTGCAGACGCTGGCCCTGGTGGGCGCGGCGCTGGAGCGCTTCTCCACCGAGATCCGCAACCTGCAGCGCACCGACGTGCTCGAGGTGGAGGAGAACTTCGCCAAGGGCCAGAAGGGCAGCTCGGCCATGCCCCACAAGCGCAACCCGATCCGCAGCGAGCGCATCGGCGGCCTGGCCCGCGTGCTGCGCAGCTACGTGGTAGCGGCCCTGGAGAACTGCGCCCTCTGGCACGAGCGCGACATCAGCCACAGCTCCGTGGAGCGCATGATGCTGCCGGACTGCTCCGTCACCCTGCACTTCATGCTGCGGGAGACAACGGCCGTGGTGAAGGGTCTGGGCGTCTACCCGGACAACATGGCCCGCAACATGAACGTGTACGGCGGCGTGGTGTTCAGCCAGCGCGTCCTGCTGGCCCTGGTGGAAGCCGGCGTCAGCCGCGAAGACGCTTACCGCATCGTGCAGCGCAACGCCCACACCGCCTGGAACACCGCCGGCGGCGACTTCCGCGCCAACCTCGAAGCCGACGCCGACGTGACCGCCCGCCTCAGCCCCGCCCAGCTGGCCGAGTGCTTCTCCACCGACCTGCACCAGGCCAACCTCGGCGTGATCTGGCAGCGGCTGGGGATCTAGGCCCGGTGATACGGCCCGCCCTGCTGGATGCTCAGGGCCCGGTAAAGCTGCTCCAGCAGCAGCAGGCGGGCCAGCTCATGCGGGAAGGTCATCGGTGAGAGGCTGAGCTGCCAGCTGGCTTCGGCCTTGATCGTGGGATCGAGTCCGTCGGCACCGCCGATCACAAACGCCAGCCGCTCCGAGCCAGAGCCCTCCAGCGCCTGGGCAAAGGCCACGGAGCCAAACGTGCGCCCCTCCTCGGTGAGCGCCACCAGCCGCTCATCCGGCCGACGCGCACCGCGGATCGCCTCCGCCTCACGGGCCATGCCGCCATCGCGCAGCTCCAGCACCTCCAGCCCCGGCAGGCGCTTGCGATAGAGGGCCACCCCCTCGCTCACCCAGCCCTTGCGCAGCTTGCCCACCGCCAGGATGCGGATCCGAGAGGGATTGATCACAGCCGAAATGGGATCACAGCGGTCTGCTGCTGATCGTCTGGCTGGTGATCAGGCCGCGGGAGTGATCGTGCCATCGGCAGAGGTCTCGATGGCACGAGCCGTGGCGGGGTTGAGGCCACCGCCGCCCGCCATCAGGTCGATCGGTTCGCACACCGGGA
>Ga0315902_10009925_pt1 | contig 12641 bp, 16 predicted proteins | sample LakEriMetagenome_9_FD_203523 | JGI IMG/M metagenome (GOLD analysis project Ga0315902, IMG submission 203523) | Freshwater fungal communities from buoy surface, Lake Erie, Ohio, United States - Buoy 12 MA117 | ecosystem: Environmental > Aquatic > Freshwater > Lake > Lake biofilm | place: USA... | reverse complement strand
GACGGGGCGGATCGAGTACCCGGCCGAGCCAGGGAACCGGATCCACCAGGAGAACTTCGTGCATGCGGGAAGTCTGGTCCGCCGCACGGCGCTGGAACTGTCGCGGGTGTTCGAGATCGACTGCCCGGCCCAAGCCAATGACGACTGGTTCCTGTGGCGGCGGATCGTCCCGTTCGGCTGGCGGTTGGCGAAGAGTTCGGCGGTGTACCGGTACCGGAAGCACGCCGCTTCGAAGCTGGCCCAGATGAATGCGGCCGAGGTCCCGTACTTCGAGCGGGCGGCACTGGCGCTGGAGCAGGTCACGCTCGCGATCCCGCTGTCGGGTCGAACGGAGTTCTGGCCCCGGATGGCAGAGTTCCTCGAACGCCAGACCTGGCCCCACGACCAGACGCGGCTTCTGCTCGTCGATACCAGCCAGTCAGCGGAGTTCGGGCGGACCGTCAGGCAATGGCTCGCGACGTGTGACTATTCCCAAGTGCAGTACCTCGCCCTGGCAGTGGCCGATCCCGGCCTGGCGGACGAGAACCGCCGGGGTCCGGGAGTCCGCCAGCGGGTGCAGGTGGCGATGCCGCGGATCTACAACCGGGTGCGGGCGGAGACCACGACGGAGTACCTGTGGATCGTCGAGGATGACATCCTGCCGCCGGTCAACACGTGCGAGCGGCTGCTGCGGTCATTCGACGCGACGACGGTTTCAGTCTCCGGGGTCTACCAATCCCGGTTCCACCCCGGCTATGTGGCGTGGGACCAAGACGGGCGGATCTTCACCGAGCTGGGGAACGGAGTGCAGGTCATCGGTGGGCAGGGGTTCGGGTGCGTGATCCTGCGAAAGTCCGTGCTGGATGAGCACGTGATCCACCACGGAGGGCGGGGGGATTACGATCCGACGTTCTATGCCGAGCTGCGGGGAACTCGCTGGCGGGCGAAGTTGGATTGGGGGTGTGAGGTGGGGCATGGGTCAACGACAGAAAGTGTGCATGTGGACTTATGTTCGAGACGGCTTTCTACGCAACCATGCACTGACGAAAACTCAACGCCCCCCCTGATTCTTTCTCTTCTCGAAAGGTGGGTATTCGCCGATGGAATTCTACAGCTCCCTCATGCCACGTTGAATCACTATCCTCTGACCACACCTCTTGACGATTCCTCTGGATCTGCGACAGTTTAAGGATTCTACTGACAAGATTCAGAACGCGACGGGTGGATTGTCCACTCCATCGCGTTCCGGAAGTTTTGCCCCCCCCTTCGAGGGAGACCACCGCGCGGAATTCCCGGGAAATGCGCGGATCAGCGGCTGAAGAAAAATCCAAGGCGTCGATTGTCTGGCCCAACTGGGGAGGTTGGGGCTGAGAAACCAGATTGTGGGGAGAGAAACCTCTTGATGCCAATTTGTGATTACGGCTCTGCGCTGAATTCCGGTCAATTGCCAATTTCGATAGTTCATTCTGAAAAAAATGGGTTTGTTGGGGTCATTATTGTGGGTTTCATTCGGAGCGTCGCCTGAACCATGCCAGTTGATGCACAACAGTTGACGGAGTTGATCGAGCAGCATGCCGGTTCACTGCGGCTTTGGATTCGATCGCGTTGTGCTTCCGAAGAGGATGTTGTTCAGGAAGCATTTTGCAGATTGGCTACGCAAGAGCCGTCCCCCGACAATCCGGTGGCCTGGCTGTATCGCGTTTGCCGAAACCTGGCAGAAAAACAACGGATCTCCGACGGACGACGTCGGAGACGGGAACACGAGTGGGCACAAGCGAAGTTGGCGACCAGTGACTTCGCTGATCCCTCGTATCTGACTGAAGCATTGGCAGTGGTCGAGGGCCTGGAGCAAGAGCTTCGCGAAGTGCTTGTGGCCCGTTTATGGGGCCGACTCTCGTTGGAGGAGGTGGGCAAGCTTTGCGGTATTTCAACCGCGACGGCCTTTCGCCGCTATGAAGCCTCACTCCAAGCCGTACGTGCCAAGATGTTACCACACAACGAGGAAGGACCATGAACGAGGATCTGCCACATGACCCTGAATTGCGAAGATTGGCAACGCAACTTGCGGCCTGCCCCCCGCAAGTTGCCGCCCTTGAGAAGGATCAGATCTTCTACGCTTGTGCTTTCGCGGCGGGAAAAAACGCGAGCGACCGGACGATGCGTCTCTGGCGAACGACGGCCGCTGTGCTGAGCGTTCTGGTTGTCGGAGCGATGCTTCCTTATCTGCTCGTACCGTCACAAAAGGCGGACCAGCCAATCTCACAGTCCACTCTCTCCGAGCCCTTAGCGCCGCCAAGCCTGGTTCCAAGAGCGAGTTTCTCCGTTGCGAAGAACTCCCCGACGGCGTCTCTCGATGCCTGGCACGTTCCGACTTCAAACAGTGAGTTGCTGAGCCAGCAGTTGACCGAAATGACGCAGTTCAGTTCGCATTTGCGATCGCTCACAGTGAGCGCCCTGAGTCGCGCAATCCTCAACCCTTAAGTCACACACCTTCAAGGATCCCGTCATGCGTCTCACACTTTCGTCGTGGGTTGTGTTGATCACGCTTGGTGTCCCGTTACTTGCGGACGGACCCAAGCCGATTGAACTGACGATCATGGCGAGTGCCATCGAAACTCCTGTGCTCAAGTATCGATTGTTTCCCTCGGAGGCTGAGATGAAACCGGGGAACGCAGTGCCGATCTTGCTACGATTGCCGTGGGACCAAAGAGTCTGGATGACGCAGGTCTTTCCCACATTGCACGAATGGGGGACGCGTCCGCTGAATGCCCCGGAGTGGGGCCAGTCCAAAGGCGTGCTTCCCGAATCGTTCTACGTCGAAATGAAGCGCGCTGCGTTCCGGCGTGAGGCCTCCTGGGAATATCCCATTGGGGAAACTTCCTCACCTTACAGCATTTTACTGCCGGATGTGCAAGAGTTGAGCAACTGGCTTGGAAGAGGTTTATCGGCTCGGATTCGCTACCACATCTCACGCGGCGAACTGGACAAGGCCCGCGAGGGAATCATGGTGGGGATTGCCAACAGTCGACACATCGCCCATACGACGTTTTACATCAATCAAATGGTAGCAATCTCCATTCATCGAATCATGCTGGAGCGAGTCAACGAATTGATCTCACAGCCCGATAGCCCAAATCTGTATTGGGCATTGAGTGCACTGCCTGATTCGCTCTTGCAAATGGATCGGGCTGCCGATTTTGAAAGCGACATCTTTGCACTGACGTTCCCTGCCGTTCGTGATTTTGATCGCCCCCGGGATGCGAATGAATGGAAAAAAATGGCCCGACAACTGGTGGAATTTCTCGAGGAAATGGATGAACTGCCTCGGCTGGATCAAATTGATCCGGAAAGATCAGCGCAGAGTTATGTCGCGAAGATGACAGGGCAGGCGCGCAGCGACCTCCTCAAGCTGGCGTTGGTGTCTCCGGAGAAAGTGGCTCAGATGACAGATCACGAGGCGGTTGTGCGCTGGTACACACATTGGCGAATATCGACTGATGAACGTGTATCCGCTGTTCTGATGCTCCCGCCGCGTGAAGCCTGGCGGGAACTGAAAAAGCTCCAAACCGAAGTCGATTTGATGCAGGCCAAGACGGGCACTCAGGCTGATCGTCCAAATCCGACTTCGATGTATCTTGCCGCTTGGACGCTAAAGCGTAGGATCCAGGCACTGAGACTCATCGAAGCCATCCGCGATCATTTGGCTACCCACGACGGTCAGCTTCCCGAGTTGCTTAAAGACATCCACAACGTTGCCATTCCCGTCGATCCAATTACGAACCAGCCGTTCATCTGGAGCGTGAATGGCAAGGTGGCGACACTTGCGAGTCCACCACTTCCTGCGGATGTCGTGGCACCAGGATCGGCCAACGACACCGCCGGCACCTTGGAATACCGATTGCGAGTGAAGACAGAGCCAGCGTTAAATTCCATTGGGCACCGGAAAGAGGACGAGTAAGGCGCAACTCAAGGAATCCCGATTCCATCCCGGCTATGTGGCGTGGGACCAGGATGGGCGGATCTTCATCGCACGGGGGGACGGCGTGCAGGTCATCGGTGGGCAGGGATTCGGGTGGGTGATCCTGCGAAAGTCCGTGCTGGATCAGCACGTGATCCACCACCGTGGTCGGGGGGATTACGATCCGACGTTCTATGCGGAGCTGCGGGGGACTTGCTGGCGGACGAAGGTGGATTGGGGGTGCGAGGTGCGGGTATGGACCATACCTGGCCGATGTGGAATGACTTCCAGAATCACCGAGACCTTGAGACACGACGCTGCGACCTCATGATAGAAGCCAGTTTCCGCTTGCCGTCCCCATCGTTCCTGTGAAGTCCGGTTGCCACCGATCCAGCACAACACGCCACATGATCATTCGCCTCTCCGCGAAGCTCGCCGCCAGGTTTGACTTTACCCCGCCGAAGATCCTGCCACTCGACGACAATCCGTTGGCTGATTGGTCGGGGCACGTCTTCACGGCCGCTCGCACGCAGTTCATGATCCTCACGAATACGGCCTCGCTGTACTCGACGGTCTTTTATGGACGAGGCATACCCAGCGACAGCCATTTCATTGAGAGTGCCATGAGTTCCCTGCGCGACCTCATGGAAGCCGACGGGCTGTCGTTCATCTACCAGCAGTGCATCGCCCCGGTGAGCGGCACAGTCCAGTTCTCGAAGGCGCTCAATCGCTCGGTCACCGGCTGCATGAACGACCTGATACTCCATGCCAAAAGGTGGCTGATCGAGAGAGACCTGTCGCCGCATGACACGTCCTTCAAACTCAATGAACTTCCGTTTTCTTCTCTAAAACATCGGACGCCCAGAGATGTCTTCACAGGATTCAGAAGTGACTGATCCCCAAGCAGTGTCCAAAGCGCGTCGAAGCTCAGGATGAGGAGTCTTATCGTTGGTGGAAGCGTCCAAACGCCTAGCGGAAACGCTGCTGGTGTTGGTCGTATTTGATCAGACCACTTGGCCAAACGCCGGATGCCAATTCCTTCCCGGTGGTACTCGCGAGTCCGCGGGTCATTGTCCAAACTCATAAGTCTTTGACCTCCGCACACCAGCTCCGAGACTGCTTCCGATCAGCCAGTTCCGGGACGTTATCAGGAGAAGTCTATTGAACGCGATATTTCTCGGCTCAGGTGGGGACGATGTGAACGATCATTTCCACAGGTCACCATTGGAACCCGCAACCGTCGGGACCACAGGGACAGCGACGATCGGGAATTCCCCTCGTGCCAACAGAGATCCGTGGAAGTGCCCGTCCAGTCCCGAAACCTCGCCAGCCGTTCACACGAGTCAGCCTGGCACTTCGTACTCAACCGTCTCGCCATCGCTGGTCTCCTGGCACCAAACCCGGGGCCAAGCTGACAGCCAAGCCTGGAAACCGGTCAGGGTACGCAGGCAGTCAAGAGTCGTGGCGGCGCATAAGTGGACTGATCCAGAATCCACATTTGTTCAACACCACCATCCCTAAAATGGAGTTTGATGGAACCCGGTTGTCAGCAGTTGCGAGCAGAGGTCAAGGAACTTCGGCAGAAGATGGAGTAACGCTGATGAGTTCGATGATGATTCACACGCTTCTGGATGCTTGCGAAGTCGTTTTGTACGAACAGGGGGAGCCACGGAGCAGCTTTTGGCTGGCATCGCAGGTCGTGGAAATGAAGCTGTGGCGGGCCAGTGGGGCGCATGTGCGAGGTGCCCTCTGCCAACACATTGCGAAACACTGCGAAACGTCGAGATTCGTCACCTTGCCAGATGACGAATGGGGGCTGCGTTCTTGGGCGGCGGAATGAGGTGCCAAGGAGCATGAAACGACCACTGCCTCTCACACCCGCTCAATGGCTCAAGGAAATCAAACTGGCGATAACCGACGCTGCCGAAGCCGCTCCGTGCGGCCCGATGGTCGGAACCGAGAGCACGCTTGCCAATTTGTTCCATTTGGCCCCTCTGGTGTGCCTCAAGTTCCGGGGGAAAAAGCTGAAGGGACGGGAAGCAGCTCGAGTAACGGAGGTCACTTTGGCGAATTACGTCCTGAACTCTGATCCCGAAGGTGTCGATCATGTTCTTGAGCAGCGGCCCTTGACGGCGTTCGCTCTTTGCTATGTTGCCGCTCATCTGGCCCTCGATTTGATCGATGAACAAGAAGCCGAGTCGATTCTGACGTACTGCGAAAAGCATCTGTAGCCCCGTCAGCGACCAAGTTCGTGGCCCCCCCCGGTAAGTAACATTCATGATGCGTCTCGACCTCGGTTGTCTCTTTCGAGACCAGCCCATCAACTTCGTCACAACGACGGCGACCTCCCTTGGCGAGATGAAGCGGCCTGACGCACTGACGGAAATGAACCTTCTTTGGTTGGAGAACTCCGATTCACTTTGGCTGCGTTGCACTTCTTTGCCAACAACCGCAGTGGCTGCTTCCGGGTAAACAGCTGGATTCCTGCGATTGCTGACGAGTGTGTCAGTGGGCACCCAAAGCCGACCAGTGAGGCCCACCGAAAACCGGCCATGGGTTCGGAGGGTGTGCGAGTCGTATGCTGAGTGTTGTGCGCCTCGGCAGAGAAGAGGATGGCGAAGTCCACCACCGAACATGCTACTCGCGACAAGGCTTTCGGTCTGGTCAATGTCACTTCGAAGACGGTCCGCCCCATTCGACGAATCCAGGCAGAAAACTCAAAGCCGGCAACTCTCTCCCCGTAAACGAGTTGCGTCGACCTGGCAGACTCGTGCGGTGTTTGGTAACTTTTCGACACGAGTTCCTTTCGGGGAGCTTTTTGCGGCAGCCTCGGACCCGAGGCTGGTTTGGCAAGTTGAGAAGGCCGAGATGCAAATCTCGGCTTTTTTAACGTCCCGACGTTTCCACTGACGGTGGCGACAAGGCCGATTGGTCGTTGGGGGGAGTTTTCGATGTCGACCGTGCCGGCTTGGTCGTCTCTATTTGATGAGTTGGCGACGTTGTGTGCCGGGGCCCCGACGCCCGAGATGATCCTCGAATTTCGCCCCTCCCCCTCATCCATCGACCGGGCGAATCGGTTGCTCGAAATGAGCCGCAACAATGCGCTTGACGAAGACTCTCGCGAGGAGTTGGAGCAGTGTGAACAGGCGGAACGTCTGGTGCGGCTGGTGAAGGCTCGTCTCCGTGCGAACTAAACCGGGCCGTTGCCTCCGCGATGAGCGAAAACGTGGCGGTCCCACGTGACTTGGGTCTGACGCCAGACAACCCCCCAGGAGTTTCGAAATGGCAGCCACAATCGACACCGAGGCTTTCGATCGCGCCACCGATGGCTTGCTTCAGTTCATGACCCGGCAGCAGGCTGAGGCACTCGTTCAATATCGGGGAGACCAGGCGCTTCGTTCACGCATTGACTCGCTGGCCGAGCGCAATACCGAGGGGGAGTTGACGGAGGCTGAGCGGGCCGAATACGCCGGCTACGTGCGGGCCAACAAGTTCATCGCCACGCTGCAGGCCAAGGCCCGCAAGCTGTTGGCCAATGGGTAACCGTGATGGATGCGGCCACACGCCGATTTGTCCGCGAGCGGGCGGGACATCGCTGCGAGTCTTGCGGGCTGACTCAGGAACAGTCCCCCTTGGCGGCTCTCCAGGTGGAGCACGTGATTCCCAAAAAGCACTGTGGGGGTGACGGTCCAGAAAATCTCGCCACGGCGTGTATCGATTGCAATTTGCACAAAGGGCCGAATGTCGCCGGCTTCGATCCAGAGACGGGCGCACTCACCGAGCTCTTCCATCCCCGACGCCAACAGTGGGCGGAACACTTCGAGTGGCGTGGGGTTCTGATTGTCGGACGGACTGCAATTGGCAGGGTCACTGTCCAGGTGCTCAATCTCAACTCGGACGAACAAAGGCAGCTTCGAGCGGAATTCGGCGGTTGACTGGCAACACCGGCAACCCCTGTGGAATTTCTCGGCACTGAGTGGGCCGCAGGTTGCCAAACGGGGTGCTGCCAGGGGTGTCCGAGCGTGGCCTTGGGGGAACCGGGAGCGGTTGGAGCCCCCACGGACGTGGCGGTGATCGTCGTGTGCCACAACTACGGGCGGTTCCTCACCGAGGCGATCCACAGTGTGCTGGTCCAGACGCGGCCGCCGGCGGAGGTCCTGGTGGTCGACGACGCCTCGACCGACGACACCCCCGCCGTGGTTGCCCAGTTTGCCCCACGTGGCGTCCGGTACGAGCGGGTTGACGTGCGGGACGTCCACCGCGCCCGGGCCGCGGGGTTGGCCGCCACGCGGGCCAGTGTGGTCTGCTTTCTGGATGCGGACGATATTCTGCCCCCCGACTACCTCGAGGCGGGAGTGCCGCTGTTGGACAACCCGGCCGTGGGGATCGTCTACTCGGATGTGGAACGGTTCGGGGATCAGACGGGGCGGATCGAGTACCCGGCCGAGCCAGGGAACCGGATCCACCAGGAGAACTTCGTGCATGCGGGAAGTCTGGTCCGCCGCACGGCGCTGGAACTGTCGCGGGTGTTCGAGGTCGAGTGTCCGGCCCAAGTCAATGACGACTGGTTCCTCTGGCGACGGATCGTGCCGTTCGGCTGGCGGTTGGCGAAGAGTTCCGCGGAGTACCGGTACCGGAAGCACGCCGCTTCGAAGCTGGCCCAGATGAATGCGGCGGAGGTCCCGTACTTCGAGCGGGCGGCCCTGGCGCTGGAACAGGTCACCCTGGCGATCCCACTGTCGGGTCGAACGGAGTTCTGGCCCCGGATGGCGAAGTTCCTCGAACACCAGACCTGGCCCCACGACCAGACGCGGCTTTTGCTGGTCGATACCAGCCAGTCAGCGGAGTTCGGGCGGACCGTCCGGCAATGGCTCGCGACGTGTGACTATCCCGGCCTATGATAATTCTTGGGGGCAGTACCTCGCCCTGGCAGTGGCCGATCCGGGCCTGGCGGATGAGAACCGCCGGGGACCGGGCGTCCGCCAGCGGGTGCAGGTGGCGATGCCGCGGATCTACAACCGGGTGCAGGAAGAGACCACGACCGAGTACCTGTGGATCGTCGAGGACGACATCCTGCCGCCGGTTGACACCTGTGAACGGCTGCTGCGGTCATTCGACGCGACGACGGTTTCGGTCTCCGGGGTGTACCAATCCCGGTTCCACCCCGGCTATGTGGCGTGGGACCAAGGCGGGCGGATCTTCACCGAGCGGGGGGACGGCGTGCAGGTCATCGGTGGGCAGGGATTCGGGTGCGTGATCCTGCGAAAGTCGGTGCTGGAGAAGCACGTGATCCACCACGGAGGGCGGGGGGATTACGATCCGACGTTCTATGCCGAACTGCGGGGAACTCGCTGGCGGGCGAAGGTGGATTGGGGGTGTGAGGTGGGGCATGGGTCAACGACAGAAAGTGTGCATGTGTGACTTATGTTCGAGACGGCTTTCTACGCAACCATGCACTGACGAAAACTCAACGCCCCCCCTGATTCTTTCTCCCCTCAGGTGGGTCCGTTTTGCACGATCATTTCCACTGGCTACGTTTTCTGAAATCCCGGATTGCCGGTTGGCGCTCCAGGCGAGACAATCGAGGGATCCGCGGTGCGGGGAGACCGGTCGGCAGGAATGAACTCGTAGTACCGTTCCAGGGGTCAAGTTCGGAGGCAGGACGTTGATGCTGTCGTTCGACTGGCTCGACTTTGGGATTCGCGACCAAGAGTTCCCCCTTCGCGACACGATGCCGCATCTTCGCGACCTAATGACGGCCCGTTCCTCAGTACGATCGCCAGCGTGGTCGGATTGATCGTGGCAGTCATCTTCACCACCCGCTGACTGCTCGATGCCCACCATCCGCTCGTTATCCTTGTCGAAGGTTCTGGGATTCCTGACGGGCGTGTTGATTGTTCGCGTCGTGTTCAGCGTGGTTTTCCGATATGTCGATTACGTTCCGCCGAATTTCGAATCGGACTTTCTGACAGGACGCGAGGGGTATTTCTGGGGGGGTTACCATTGGGCGTTTTACTTCCACCTGGTAGGCGGGCCGCCCACGCTCATTCTGGGACTGATCCTGATCAACGATCGGTTTCGCCAGAGACTGCCCCAATGGCATCGCATTCTGGGGCGAGTTCAGGTCTGCGTCGTGTTGCTGGTGATCGTTCCCAGCGGTCTCTGGATGGCGTCTCGTGCCGCCGCGGGGCCCGTCGCGGGAGTGGGGTTTGCCATGTTGGCGGTGGTCACGGGGGTCGCCGTCGTGCAGGGCTGGCGCACGGCCGTGCAGCGCCGGTTTGCCGCGCATCGCCGGTGGATGTGGCGCTGCTTTCTGATGCTCTGCTCGACAGTCGTGCTCCGGTTGATCGTCGGGTTCTCCATTGTGACGGGAATGGAGGGGCAGTGGGTGGCCGTGTTCGCGGCGTGGGGAAGTTGGCTCGTTCCACTGGCGGTCTTCGAAATGACCGGAATCACCAACGGCGTGTTGAGACATCCGTCGATTCGTCCGGACCGAGCGGTGCCGCGATAGATGTGTGTGGACCGAGGAGCCTCCCGGTTCAGACCGCTCAAAGCTCAACGTCGCTGACCGTGTCGCCGTCGGCAATCGAGATGAGTGCCTGTCGCGTCGCGGCTCGCAAGTTGCCACTCAGAAAGCGGACACTTCCATCGCATAACAGCGCGTGGAAACCTCCCAAGTGACCGTGGCGATTGTCTGGTCCGATCTCGAGCACCGTGTCTTGGTCGGCATCGACGGGCGACATCCACGGGACCGACCGATCATTGACTTCAAGCACCATCAGCGTCTCGGACGCGTCGTCGGTGATCGAAGAGAGTGACCGTGATGCCAGACCTGGGAAACAACCGTTCGCTGTGACGATGACCAGGAATGATGTCTGATTGGCAGGGCTTCGGGTGGAGGGACAGCGGTAGATCGGCAAGGACGTCTCCGAGGCCGTGGCATTGACCGGATCATTCCACGGCCTGGAAAGGTCGATCGAATTGTAGAGCGGCAATTGATCGAGATAAGGTAGAATCAGCGTTCGCCAACTGTGCAGCGGATTACCCTGAGCATCAACCGTGTAGGCGGGTGGAAACGTACCATACTCATTGTGGTAGTTGTGAAGTGCCAGCCCGATCTGCTTGAGATTGTTCTTGCACTGGGTGCGGCGGGCCGCCTCCGGCGCAGACCTCCTGGCGGGAAGCAACAGCGCGAGCAGGACGAGGCCAATGCCAGCCACTAAAAACCACTTGAGGCAGCCCCAGGCACCTCGCGGCTGCGGAGGGTCACTCTCTGCGGGCGGCGATGAATTTGGATTTTCGGACATCACATCGGTTCCTGTCAGGCGGTGGTCAAAACTGCCGTGAGACGGCTCTGATTTTCGCATCCCCATCGGATGGAATCAACATCGGGGGACCATGGTCGGGCCGTGTTTCCCCGAGAATCTGAACCCGGCCACAGCGACCCGGGGCGATCTCTTGTCCTCCAGTAAGGAACGAAACGCCAGGCAGGTTCCAGTCGAACAACGACGAACGGCTCTCGTGAACTCTGCCCGAATCCATCGCTCGCCGCAATCCAACTCGGGGTGGCACAGGTCATTCCACGCAGGGCGCCGGTTGCACGGATCGAGGGTGGCTCTGGAATTCCCCTGGCTCGGCACCATCGGCATCAGCCCGTGCTGGGGAGGCGGCCTGTCCAATAAAATCGAAAAACGGATGGAATAGACAGCAGACTGATACCGGCGATGGGAAGTGGAAGATGAATAGCGCCCAAGATCAAGGAGGCCAGCGGGTCTTCGCGGCTGACTTGGATTGTGACGCCAAGACCCCAGAGAAGTGCGATGGTATGAGTGACCGCAAGCGCCGCGTATTTCGCCCGAGTTGTCGGCAGGGCCGTGGAACGCTGCAACGTCGCCAAGGCCCCAAATGCGAGATGTGCCGCGCCGACCATGGCCACAAAAAACCCGACGGATGAGCCCACCAAGACCGCGAGCAGACCGAAGCCGATACCATAAACCGCATAGCCGAACAGGACGACGATTTGTGCGCCAATCGCGCGTCTGACCGCTTCTGTCGCTTGGGAACCTGTGTCGTACATTCCCGTTGTCAATCGATGGTATCTTTGACGTGGGCGTCAAGGCGTGGCCACCGATGCGCAGGGGCGTAGTGGGTGGTTCCGAAAGAGATGATATCCGAATGGAAATCCTTGGTTCCAGACGCGGCTTCTGCTGGTCGATACCAGCCAGTCAGCGGAGTTCGGGCGGACCGTCCGGCAATGGCTCGCGACATGTCACTGTCCCGGCCTGTGACTATCCTTGGGGGCAGTACCGCGCCTTGACAGTGGCCGATCCGGGTCTGGCGGACGCGAACCGCTGGGGACCGGGGGTCCGCCAGCGGGGGCAAGTGGCGATGCCGCGGATCTACAACCGGGTGCAGGAAGAGACCACGACCGAATATCTGTGGATCGTCGAGGATGACATCCTGTCGCCGGTCGACACCTGCCGGCGGCTGCTGCGGTCATTCGACGCGACGACGGTTTCGGTCTCGGGGGTCGACCAATCCCGGTTCCATCCCGGCTATGTGGCGTGGGACCAGGATGGGCGGATCTTCACCGAACGGGGGGACGGCGTACAGGTCATCGGTGGGCAGGGATTCGGGTGCGTAATCCTGCGGAAGTCCGTGCTGGATGAGCACGTGATCCACCACGGTGGACGGGGGGATTACG
>Ga0315902_10009924_pt1 | contig 12644 bp, 7 predicted proteins | sample LakEriMetagenome_9_FD_203523 | JGI IMG/M metagenome (GOLD analysis project Ga0315902, IMG submission 203523) | Freshwater fungal communities from buoy surface, Lake Erie, Ohio, United States - Buoy 12 MA117 | ecosystem: Environmental > Aquatic > Freshwater > Lake > Lake biofilm | place: USA... | reverse complement strand
GCACCGGAATACGGCTGCACGGTCTGCGCCATGCTGCCAGATGTTTTCTGATAACCGCTTACCGCATAGTGAGCACGGGCGCGGATCTGGCCGCTGGCTGGCAGCGAGAGCGCGTTGATCTCCCATCCGCCATTGATGCGTTCACCGTATCCGATAGGCTGCCAGGTCGCCCCGCCGTTGGTGGAAAGCTCAAAGCTCGCTGCGTTGGCCTCCGGCGAGGAGCCACCGCGCAGCCATCGAACCTTGCTTGTGCTGTCGATGAGGAGCGCCTCTGTCGCCGGGTCGTTGACTAGCCTGACCAGTCCTGTTCTGCTGGGGAAGTCGCCGTTGATGAGCACCTGCCCGTTTTTGAGCAGCAAGGGGGTGCTCGTGCCGTACTGCGGGTTGGGATTGAACGTGAGGTCCACCGTGTTGTCCGGATTCACCCGCCCGATGTTGTTCCGGGCATGTACTCCGATGGATGAAAACTCGCCGTTCACGATGACCTTGCCATCCGCCTGCGGGAGCAGGGACAACACATAGTTCAAACTTCCTCCTATGCCGATGGTGAAGGCCGGGTCCGCGCTGCCGTTTGCCTCAAGACGCGCAATCCTTGTCCGCGAAGCACCGCCAGCTGAGCTAAAGTAACCGCCGATCATGACCTTCCCCTGTGGCAGCGGGGCGATATCAATCACATAGGAATTCACATTGGCGTTGAAAGCCGGGTCGGCGGTGCCGTCAGAATTGAGGCGGGCAAGATAAAATCGTCCGAGTCCTCCAATGGTGCCAAAATAACCGCCAGCATAGATTTTGCCGTCAGCTAGCACGCGGGTGACGAAGACATCGCCATTCGGGCTTGGATTAAACGCGGTGTCCAGACTGCCATCGGCGTTTAGCCGCGCCATGTAGTTCCTCGCGGTGCCTCCTACAGCGTTGAAGCCGCCAGCAATGATTATCTTCCCATCCTGCTGAAGGGTGAGGCTCCATACATCGCCATTCACGCCAGGATCAAAGGTGCTGTCCAGGCTTCCGTCCGGGTTCAGCCTTGCGAGGTAACTGCGGCTGGCTCCTGCGATTTGGGTGAAACTGCCTCCAACGAGTATTTTGCCATCCATCTGCACCGTTAGCGCGGTCACAGAATTGTTGGCCCCGGGATCAAAACCGAAGTCCAGTGTCTCATTCACATTCAAACGGGCCAGCCTGTTGCGCGGAGTGCCAAGCACGGAAGAAAATCCGCCACCGAGCAGGATTTTGCCGTCAGGCTGCACGCAGGCGACTTGGGGGAATAGACTGTTGATTGGAGAGCTCAAATCCACCGCGCCCGGAGGCGGCGTGAGCCCCTGGCCGGTCAGTGCGATGTCGAAGGGGCTCTCGTTGCTGTCATTGCTGAAAAAATGAATCGCCGCTGTCCGGGTGCCGACAGCTGACGGAGCGAAGGTGACATTAAAAATGGCGGATTCGCCTGGAGCGATGCTCGTTCCGGGAGACGACACGGTGAAGTCCGCGCTGTTCGTTCCGTCCTTGGTGATGCTGAAGCCCGTCAGAGGCGCAATGCCCAGGTTTCGAACGGTGAAGGTGCTTTGCGTGCTCGTTGCGCCGACGCCGGCCGCGGGCAGCGTCACAGAGGAGACGCCATCGACCAACACGGTGCCGACCGGCTGCTCGATTTCGATCTCCGGTGCATTGCCGGTGCCAGTGAGCGTGATGTCGAAGGGATTCTCGTCCAAGTCATTGCTGGCGATGAGCAGCGCCGCCGTGCGGGTGCCTCCCGCTGTCGGAGCAAAGGTAATCGTGAAGGTGGTGCTGGCTCCCGCAGCCAGACTCGTCACAGGTGTGCTCACATTGAACTCCGCGCTGCTGGTGCCCGTTTTGGAAAGACTGATGCCAGTCAGCGGTCCGGTCCCGGTATTGCGGATCGTCACCGTGGTGGCGGCGCTGGTCGAACTCACGTTGGTGGTCGGGAAGGTCAAAGTGGCCGCTCCATCCGTCAAACCGGTGCCCACAGGTTGCTCCACCACGATTTCCGGTGCATTCGCGGTGGCGTTAAGAGTGATGTCGAAGGGGTTCTCATCGAAATCATTGCTGGCGATGTGGATGGCAGCCGATCGTGCTCCTCCCGCACCTGCGGGTGAAAACGTGACGGTGAAAGTCGCGCTCGACCCCGCCGAGATACTCGTCACCGGCGTGCTGACGGTGAACTCCGCGCTGTTCGCGCCGTCCTTGGTGATGCTGATGCCGGTGAGCGAGGTGTTGCCGGTATTTCGCAGGGTGAAGGTCTGTGCGGTGCTGCTGCTGCCGACGTTGGTGGCTGGCAGGTTGACACTGGAGACTCCATCCACGAGTGGCGTGCTCGTCGGATACTCGACGACGATCTCCGGCCCATTGCCCGTGGCCGTGAGGCTGATGTCGAAGGGGTTCTCATCCGCGTCATTGCTGGTGATATGAATGGCCGCGGTGCGTGTGCCGCCCAAAGCGGGACTGAAGGTGACTGTGAACGTGCCGCTGCCGCCTGGCGCGATGCTCGCCGGGGGCGTGGAAACGCTGAAATCACCCGGGTGGGAGCCATCCTTGGTGATGCTGATGCCGCTGAGATCGGCGCTGCCGGTATTGCGGATGGTGAAGGTGGTGGCCGCGCTGCTGCTGCCCACATTCGTCGTCGGCAGAGAGAGGCTGCCGCTGCCATCGGTCAGGTTTGTGCCGACTGGCTGCTCCACCGCGATTTCAGGCGAAGCATAGATGCCGCTCAAAGCGATGTCGTAAGGGTTCTCATCCGCATCATTCGAGGTGATGCTGAGCGCAGCCGTGCGCTGCCCGGCCGCCGCTGGCGTGAAGGCAATCGTGATCGTGGCGCTCTCACCCGCCGCCAGCGTGGTCACAGCCGGTCCAGTCAGGCTGTATTCCGCCGCATGAGTGCCTGAAAGGGTGGCTGCAATACCTGAGAGGGCTGCGGTGCCGGTATTCGTGATCGTGAGCACCGTCTGCGAGGTGCCGCCGGAGGGTGCGTCTGTCACCTGAAGGGCTGCTCCATCCACGACATCCGCCACGCCCCGCGTCACGCGGATTTCCGGGGCCACGGGCAGCTCAAAGCTCCAAATATCCGCCGTGCCGCCACCGCCGATGAGGCGCAGGCTGCCGCTTGGATCGTGCCACAGGGCCGGGTTGTTAAAAGTCCGGGCAAACGGCGTGTTCGCAGGCGCTGGCACACCCTGGGTGCCAAACACGGCCGCCTGACCACGCAGGTCCGAGCCGGCCATCCAGGCCCACTGGCCGGTCTGCGGAGAGAAGCGCCACACATCGTTCAAATTGCCCGTCGTTTGCGGCTCCACTGCATCCAGCCCGTTTCCACCGATGAGCCAAAGCTGTCCTTGAGCATCGACAACACCTCCAGCATACACGCGTGAGCCTGGCGTGTTGGCCCCGGCTTCGACGCCTTTGGTGCCGTAGGTGCCTCGCCAGCCGTTCATGTTGGTGGTGAAGTTCCCCAGCGATGATCCCGCCATCCACGTCCATTCATTCGTAGCCGGCTGAAAGCGCCACAAGTCATTCTGCGGCATCAAAAACAGGCTCGAATTGCTGTCGAACCCATAGCCGCCGAACAACCAGACCGTGCCATATTCGCGTGTCCAGAGAGTCGTTCCATGACGACGAGAGCCGATGCGGTTCGAGGTCGAGGGCACGCCAAGCGTCCCATAAACGCCGTTCACGAGCGAACTCGAACTGCCTCCGATCCAGGTCCACCAGTTCGTCGTCGGATCGTAACGCCAGAGATCCGCCATGGGAGCCTGGCCATTGCCTCCAAAAAAGAGAAAGCGCCCCTGTGCGTCCACCGTGGCAGCCGCGCTGTTTCGCGCTCCAGGATGGTTCGCGGCTGCGGCTACATTCCGCGTGCCGTAGGTGCCGCTGCCGAAAACCCAGCGCACGTTGCCACCGGTCATCCACGTCCATTGATTCGTGCTGCCATCGTAGCGCCAGAGGTCATTCAAATCGCCTGTCTGACCGTTAATGTCGGCCCCGGCTCCGCCATATAGCCAGAGCCTGCCGCTTTGATCCCATGCCGTGATGGCGAGTATTCGAGAACCGGGATGATTCGTCGGTGCTTCGACCCCTTTGGTGCCCCAGTTCGCGGCAGGCACACCCGCTCCTTCGCCATTCAGCCAAGTCCAAAAGCCCGTGGCGGGATCATACCGCCAGACGTTGTTGTTTGAATACAACCAGACCTTTCCCGTGCTGTCACGACCGCTCACTCCGCCCCCTGCGGGCCTATTGCCGGCCGCGGCCACGCCTTTCGTTCCATAGACATCCGGCAGCCCGGCCGTGCTGCTGCCAGCCACCCAGGTCCACTCGTAGGGAGCTGCGGTGGCGAGTGTGGCCACGGATGCCCAAGCGACGAATGGCAGTGCCTTCGAGAGAGCGCTGGATAGGTGGGCGCGTAGGTTTTTCATCCGTGCAGACTAGAGAAATCTTCCCGATCCGGCAATCCAAAACCTGCCTCGATCCCTGCTCGATCTATGGCCTGGGCTATACGCCGTAAAAGCGGATCGCGTTGCCGCTCCAGAGTTTGCGCTGTTCGCTGACCGGGCGTGAGGAGATGATCTGTTTGAGGGCGTCAAACCAGCCGCGCAGGGGGCTGCCGAGGAGGCAGACAGGCCAGTCGCCGCCGAAGATGACGCGGTCGGGGCCAAAGGTGTCGAGGCAGTGGTTCACGACGGGCGCGAGGTGCTCGGCGTGCCATTTTCCAGGCGGGACGAAGGCGACGATGCCGCTGATCTTGCACATCACATCCGCACGAGCGGCGGCGATGGCGTCGATGCCGCGTTTCCATGCGTCGGCTTTGCAGCTTCGCTTCAATGCGGGCTCGAATTTCGGGAAGAAGGCCTTCGGGTCGCCATTGCCGCAGTGGTCGAGCACGAATCGCGTGTCCGGGCACTCGCGGATGAGCTTCGCGGCGTCTTGAAGCTCGGTGGGGCGGATGGTGATTTCGAAATTGAGGCCGTGTTTGCCGAGAGTGCGCACGCCACGGATGAATTCGGGCTTCAAGCAGAAGCCGGGCGGTGTGGAGTCACCGTGAAGCACCTGGCGCAGGCCTTTGACGAGGCCAGTGCCCGCGTAGCGCTGCACATAGCTCTCGAAATCATCCGCAGCAGGCCGTCCGCCGATGGTGGCGGCGATGGTGGGCGTGTTTTTCGCGCGGATCTGCGCGACGATGCCGTCGGCTTCTTTGACGTGATCGCTTTCTGCGACATCGACCTCCATGTAGATGGCCTTCACGTTCAGTCCGGTGAAGGCCGCGTTGTATTCCGCGGTGCGGAAGTCCTGCCGCAGCACCTCCGGCGCGCCTTTGAGCCACGGCAGATTGAGTGCGCGACGGTCCCAGAGGTGCTGGTGCGTGTCGATGATGAGCGCGTCCGGGGCGGTGCTGAGGAGGCTGCAGGATGTGCCGGCGGCCCCGAGGGCAGCGGTGGTGGTTTGGAGAAAGCGTCGGCGGTTCATCCGGAAAAAACGTCTTTCAAGGCAAAAAATTCCCTTCAAGAGCACCCAGGGGCTGAAGAAACCCGGTGCCATCTCTTGCATGCCTCCGGGCACTCTCCATCAATGGGCGCTCCCTTCTCCCCTAACTGAATGAGCGACCCAATCCGGCATGAGTGCGGCATAGCCGTCGTGCGGCTGAAAAAGCCGCTTGGATACTATCACACCAAATATGGCAATGCCCTCTACGGGCTGGATGCGTTGCAGGCGCTGATGCAAAAGGAGCGAAACCGCGGCCAGGACGGCTTTGGCATCGGCTGCTGCAAGCTGGATATGCCTGCGGGGCTGCCCTACATGTTCCGCGAACGCAGCACGGAGAGCGTGGAGCGCATCGGCCAGACCTTTGAGGAACTGCGGAAGGACTACAAACGCATCGCCCGCCGCGTGAATGGGCAGCGCAAGGAAGAGCGCGACCAGGAGGGCCGCGAATACGTGGCCTTTGAGGACGATCCGGTGGCCATCAAACGCGAGTTTGAGATGGCGGGCGAGATTTACGTCGGCCACCTGCGCTACGGCACCACGGGTGACTTTGGCAAAGGCGCGCTGCATCCCTATGTGCGCCGCAGCACGTGGCCGACCCGCACGCTCATGGTCATGGGGAACTTCAACCTCACGAACACGAACGAGCTCAATCAGCTCATGATGAAGCGCGGGCAGCACCCCGTCTTCGGCACGGACACGCAGAGCGTGCTGGAGGAGATCGGATTCCAGCTCGATGAGGCGCACACGCAGCTTTATCACACCATCCGCGACAGCGGCGTGCAGGGAATGGACATCCCGGCGATGATCAGCCGCCAGCTCGATGTGGCGCAGATCGTCAAAACCTCCGCGAAGAGCTGGGACGGCGGCTATGCCATCGTCGGTGTGGTTGGCAATGGAGACCTCTTTGTGATGCGCGACCCCAGCGGCATCCGCCCCTGCTACTACTACGAGAACGACGAGATCCTCGTCGTCGCCAGCGAGCGCGTGGCTCTGATGTCCGTGTTTGGCGTGGACGAACCGGAAGTGCAGGAACTGCCTCCGGCGAATGTCATGGTGGTCAAGGCGGATGGCAGCGCGAGCCTGCAGGAGTTCACGCCGGTGCGTCCGTTCATGCCCTGCTCCTTTGAGCGCATCTACTTCAGCCGCGGGAACGACTCCGCGATCTACAAGCAGCGCAAGGCGCTCGGCGAGGAACTCGTGCCGCAGGTGGTGAAGGCCATCGACAACGACTTTGAGCACACCGTGCTCAGCTTCATCCCGAACACCGCCGAGACGGCCTACTTCGGCTTTTTGGACGGCCTGCGCAAAGCCCGGCGCAACACCGTGAAGGAAGCGCTGCTCGAAATGCTCAAAGACGGCCACTTTGACGCCGAGGACGAGAAAAAGCTCGACGACCTCGTGCTGCGCAACTGGCCGCGTGCGGAAAAAATCGCGCTGAAGGACATCAAGATGCGCACCTTCATCGCGCAGGAGACCGGGCGTGACGCGCTCGTCTCCGGCAGCTACGACATCACCTACGGCGTCGTCACCCCGCGGGACAATCTGGTCGTCATCGACGACTCCATCGTCCGTGGCACTACCTTGAAGAAAAGCCTGCTGCGCATCCTCGCGCGCACGAACCCGAAGCGCATCGTCGTGTGCTCCACCGCGCCGCAGATCCGCTATCCGGACTGCTACGGCATCGACATGGCCGAACTCGGCAAATTCATCGCCTTCCAGGCCGCCATTTCACTGCTGCGGGAGCGTGGCATGGCCCACATCATCGGGGAAACCTACGATGCGTGCAAAAAGGAGCTCCGGAAGGAGAAGAGCGAGATGCGCAACGCGGTGAAAGCCATCTACGCGCCCTTCACCGACGAGGAAATCAGCCACAAGGTCGCGCAAATGGTGCGTCCCGAGGACACACCGTGGCATGGCGATGTGGAGGTTATCTTCCAGAGCATCCCCGGCCTGCACAACGCGCTCGGCGCCGAGTTTGGTGACTGGTATTTCAGCGGTGACTACCCGACGCCCGGCGGCTACGCCACGGTGAACAACAGCTTTGTCCTCTACTGCGAAGCCAAGAGCGGCCGTGCGCACGAAGCGTTGCTGTGAGCGGAGCGCAGAGAGCGTAAGACGACCTGCCAAGAGAGCCGTGGCGGTATTCGGATGGTAAAATGATGGCAGGTAAAATGATCATCGATTCAATCATTTTACCCCGCATCATTTTACCTTTGGATTCGGTGCGCTGCTTTGAGACTCAGTGGCCCGGCACTTCGAAGGTCACATTCGCGATTCCCGCGCGGCTCAGCGCGTCCATGACATCCACCACGCGCTGAAAACCGGCCTCGGGCTCGGCGCGCACCGTTGCCAGCACTTTGGAGTGCTGCGCCGTCACGGTTTGCTGGATGCGGCGCAGTGTCCGGCTCATGCCAGGCAGCTCGCGGGATGCGGGCGTGTCAAAAACCTCCTCATTCAGCATCACTGTGCCGTCGGTCAGCACATCGAGCAGCAACTCCTCGTGTGGAAAGCGCTCCTTGTCCGCCCAAGCGATTCCGTTCGGCAGTTTCATGGCCAGTTCGCCTTCCTTGCACGTCAGCCCGGCCATCACCATGAAGAACAGCATGATGACGAAAACCACGTCGATCATCGGGGCGATTTGGAAACCGGGCAGGGGGAGGCTTTCGGCATGCAGGGAGCGTCTCATGCCCCATCACACGTGGCTGGCGGCCCTTTCTTGGGGCGCTGCCTTTGAATCCAACGCTGCTTCCGCCGGAGCGCGAGTATGGCGAAGCCTACTCGCCACTCGTGGTCGATGCGGAGACAAGCCAGCGAGTGGTCTTCGACACACTCGCGCTCCATGCGAGCGTGAAAGCGCCGCTGCGATTCACAGCGCCACCACGCTGCCATTCTGCTGCGATGCGAGCGCGGCGGCGAAGATTTCCTGCGTGGCGACGGCTTCTTCCTGCGTGGCGCAGCCGAAACGGCCGTTGAGGAGGCCGGCGCGCTCCATGAGGAAGGCGGCCCACATTTGCTGGATCACATCGGGGAAGCCGGGCTCGAAAATGCCGCCGGTCACGGCCTTGAAGGGCATGCCGAAGCCGAGATCGGTCTTCTTCCAAAACTGCTCCTTGCCGTTTTCAAAGAGCCAGAGCGTTTTCGGTTCCTTCGTGCTGTAGCGCACGCCGCCGTTCGTGCCGAGCACCTCGATGAACCACGTGTTCGTCTCGCCGGGGGCCATGCGCTTCATTTCGAGACGCAGCGGCACGTCCGCGCCGTCGATCTGCGTCCAGGTGTGCAGCAAAGCATTGTCCCACGTGTCGCAGGTGGCCATGCCGCCTTTGCCGTCCGGGCGCTGGGGATAGCCTTTTTGAAGCTGCGCGAACAAACGGGCCGGTTTCCAGCCGAGACGCAGCGGAATGTGGCAGGCGTGCATGCCGAGATCGCCCAGCACGCCGATTTCGCCGCAGGTGGCCGATTTGCGTTTCCAGTTCGCGGCCTTCGTGGCGTCCAAATCGCTGCTGTGATGGAATCCGCTCACGATTTCGAGAATGCGGCCGAATTTGCCACTTTGGGCCTCCGCGATGACGCGCTGCGCACCGGGCAAAAACGGGAATTCCGAGCTGCAGCGCACAAAACGGCCCGAACTGGCACAAGCGGCCGCGATTCGCTTCGCGGAGGCCAAATCGATGCCGAAGGGTTTTTCAGCAAACAGGTCTTTTCCGGCCGCGAGCACGTCGAGATAGATCTTTTCGTGCAGGTTGTGCGGCACGGCCACATACACGACCTCCACGGCCGGATTGGCCAGCAGTTCGTGGTAATCCGCGGTGATCTGCGCGCAGGAAGGCACGCAGCGAAACCACTCCCGCACCGGCTCCACGAGGTCCGCCACGGCGACGAGCTCCGGCATGACCTCCACATCCGTCAAAGAACACCAGCGGGCAAACGCGCTGGCCATTTCTCGGCCCATGAGGCCGCCGCCGATGATGCCGATGCCGACTTTTTTCATGGGGAAGCAGCGGGCGTTATTTTCCGAGCGCGTTCTTCACGGCGAGTTCCTTCTTCGCGAGCTCGAGGTCGGCATCGACCATGATTTTGACGAGCTCCTTGAACTTCACCTTCGGCTCCCAGCCGAGCTGGCGGCGCGCTTTCGCGGGATCGCCGATGAGCAGCTCCACTTCCGCGGGGCGCTCGTAGCGGGCGTCGTATTTGACGTATTTTTCCCAGTCGAGGTCGAGATGGGCGAAGGTCTCCTGCACGAACTCCTTCACGCTGTGGGTTTCATTCGTGGCGACGACGTAATCGTCCGGCTTGTCCTGCTGGAGCATCATCCACATCATTTCGACGTAGTCCTTGGCGTAGCCCCAGTCGCGCTTGGCGTCCATGTTGCCGAGGTAAAGGGCGTCCTGCAGGCCGAGTTTGATGCGGGTGGCGGCGCGGGTGATTTTGCGCGTCACGAAGGTCTCGCCGCGGCGCGGGGACTCGTGGTTGAAGAGGATGCCGTTGCTGGCGTGCAGGCCGTAGCTCTCGCGGTAGTTCACGGTGAGCCAGTAGGCATACACCTTCGCGCAGGCATACGGGGAGCGCGGCCAGAAGGGCGTTGTCTCGGTCTGCGGCACTTCCTGGACCTTGCCATACATCTCGGAGGAGCTGGCTTGGTAGAAGCGGACCTTCCCGACGAGTCCGGTGTCGCGGATCGCCTCCAGGATGCGCTGCGCGCCGAGGCCGACGATGTCGCCGGTGCTCTCCGGCACATCAAAGGACACGCGCACGTGGCTCTGGGCACCGAGATTGTACACTTCGTCCGGTTTCAGATCGTAGAGCAGCTTCACCAGCGCCACGCTGTCCGTGAGGTCGCCGTAGTGGAGGAAAAGGCGCGCGGAGGGATTGTGCGGGTCCGTGTAGATGTCATCCAGGCGGCCGGTGTTGAAGCTGGAGGCGCGGCGGATGATGCCGTGCACCTCGTAGCCTTTCTCCAGGAGGAGTTCCGCGAGGTAGGAGCCGTCTTGGCCGGTGATGCCTGTGATGAGCGCTTTCTTCATGTGGGTCGGGTTGGGAAAAGGAGGCGCGATGAGACAGCAGGACGCGGCCATCATCAACCGGAAATCCCCCACTTTCCGGTTGCCTACGCCCCGGGGACCTATACCATCCGCCCCCGCCGATTTTCCCACCGGCACCCAAACTTACCCATCATGAGAGCTGACCTCGTCGAACAAGCCCGCAATATCATCACCGAGCCGCCGATTCTCATCAATCTGGTCTCGAAACGCGTGCGCCAGATTGCCTCCGGCCGCAGCCCCCTCGTGGAGCGCCGCCCCGGCCTCCGTGATGCAGACCTCGCCCTGACCGAGATCATCCAGGGCAAGATCACCCCTGAGAACATCGACCACTCCTAGTCTGCGGCCTTCACCGCTTCTTTCGTGGGTCTTATGCGGTGCATAGGACCCACTTTTTGTTTCTCCACCCTGCGTTCATGTCCGAGATCGCCACCAACCGCAAAGCGCCCCGCGATTACCACATCCTCGAAACCTACGAGGCGGGGCTCGAACTGCGTGGCACCGAGGTGAAAAGCATCCGCCAGGGCCATTTCAACATCTCCGATGCCTTCGCTCGGGTCGAGCGGGGGGAGGTCTGGCTCTACGGAGCCGACATCAAAATCTACGACAAGGCCAGCCATGAGACGCATGAGCCGCGCCGCAGCCGCCGACTGCTGCTGCACAAGCGCGAGATCATGAAACTCGACGCCGCCTCGCGTCAGAAGGGCCTCGCCATCCCCGTGCTCAAGGCCTACTGGAAGGGTGCCAAAATCAAACTCCAAATTGGTGTCGGCAAAGGCAAGAACAAGGCCGACCAGCGCCACGACCTGAAGGAAAAAGCGGAGAATCGCGAGGCCGCACGCGTGGTGGCGGCCTTCAATGACCGTAGCCGCCGCTGAGTTCAGCTCACGGCTACTTTCCGAGTTCCGGACCGTTGTCCGCAGGCATGCTGGTGTGCCACTTCAGCAGCGCCTGAGTCATGCGCGCGACGATTTCCGGCTTCTCGGCGGCTCGGTTGTTCGATTCCGTGCAATCGGCTGCCAAGTCGTAGAGCTGCGGCTTCGTGCCATCGTATTCGCAGAGCAGCTTCCAGTCTCCCTCGCGCATGGCGAGGTCGGGAAGGCGCTCTTTGAGCTTCATGGTCGCGGTTTTGCGATCTGGAGGCCTGCGCCAAAAAATCGGCGCGCGGCGCGAGGTGCTCGCACGGCCGAGCAGGGCGGGGGAGACGTCTTCACCGTCCCAGCGCGCGTTTTTCACCTCCACGCCCGCGATGGCGAGGAGCGAAGGAGCGAGGTCAAAGGCCGCAAAGACCGATTTCGCGTCCGTGGTGCTCGTTTTCGACTTCTCGATCCATCCGGGGCCCCAAGCGATGAGCGGGGATCGCGTGCCGCCTTCGTAAAGAGTGGTCTTCGTGCCGCGGAAGGGCCCTGCGCTGCCGGCGCCGGGTTCCGGGCCGTTGTCCGAGCAAATGAGCAGCAGCGTGTTGTCCCGCAGGGCCTCGTTTTGTCGCAGATGATCAAAAAGACGCCCGAGCTGGCGGTCCATCTCGACGAGCACGGCGTGATACATCTCCTTTTTCGTCGGGCCCCATTTCGAAACGGGCGGCCACCACGGGCTGTGCACGTCATCTGGCCACACATTGACGAAAAACGGTCGTTTCTCCGCCGCGGCGCGATCGATGAACTTCAGCGCGGCATTCACAAAGCCGGTCGTGATCTCACTGCGCTGCATCCACGTCACCGGCTGGCCGAGACGCTCCGCATCGGCCCAGATGCGGCCGGGTTGCTTCGCGCCAGGACTCAGGGTGAGCGGCAGCAGCTTCGCGCCCATGCCTTCGAAGTTCGTCAGCGATTCGTCAAAGCCGTAGGCCGTGATGGGAGGCGCGTCATCGACATCGCGCTGGCCGCCGAGGTGCCATTTGCCGAAATGGCCCGTCGCATAGCCTGCGTCATGCAGCGAGCGCGCCAGCGTCGGCGCGGCGGTGTCCAGCCACTGCGCGCAGCCGCGGCGTTCGTTGTCCGCGCGATTGTTCAGGAAGGAATGGATGCGCCAGCGCTGCGGATACTGCCCGGTGGTCAGCGCGCAGCGCGAGGGCGAGCAGATGGGCGAGTTCACGTAGAATTGCTCAAAGCGGATGCCCTC
>Ga0315902_10009922_pt1 | contig 12645 bp, 14 predicted proteins | sample LakEriMetagenome_9_FD_203523 | JGI IMG/M metagenome (GOLD analysis project Ga0315902, IMG submission 203523) | Freshwater fungal communities from buoy surface, Lake Erie, Ohio, United States - Buoy 12 MA117 | ecosystem: Environmental > Aquatic > Freshwater > Lake > Lake biofilm | place: USA... | reverse complement strand
CTGTATTCACAGGATTGAGGAAAAGCCCGCATGGGTCCGGAAAAAACCGCCAAGATCGCAGTCGCCGCCCTCGAGGACATCAAGGGGCGGGACATCGTTGTCTTCAATGTCAAGAAGATGACGGCTTTGTTTGACCACGTGATCATCGCCAGCGGCGATTCCAATCGGCAGGTGCGCGCACTCGCACACAATGTCTGCGAGCAGATCAAGAAGGCGGGCGGCCAGGTCCACGGCACCGAGGGCGAGCAGACCGGTGAGTGGGTGCTGGTCGACCTCGGTTCGGTGGTGGTGCATGTGATGCAGCCGGCGATCCGCCAGTATTACAACCTCGAGGAAATCTGGAATGCGCCGCAGCGGCGCCCCGCACGCAAGGCTGCAACCCGCAAGACGCCCGGCCGCGCGACGGTGTGAGGCTGCAGATCATTGCGGTCGGCCATCGCATGCCGGACTGGGTCGACGCCGCATTCTCGGACTACGCGAGGCGCCTGCCACGCGAGATGCCGCTGCAGCTCAAAGCCCTGAAGCCAGCGCCGCGGCCGGCCGGCGGGGGCGATACCGGCCGCTGCCTCGACATCGAGGCCGCGCGTATCGAGGAGTCGATTCCGGCGGGGGCGTTTCGCGTCGTGCTTGACGAGCGCGGCCGCAGCCTGGCCACACGCGAACTCGCCGCCAGCCTCGGGCGCTGGCGCGGGGAGGGGCATGACCTCGTGTTCGTCATTGGGGGTGCCGATGGACTCGCGGCGCGGATCAAGCAGGGCGCAGGGCTGCTCTGGTCACTGTCGCCGCTGACCCTGCCGCACGGCCTGGTGCGGGTGATACTGGCCGAGCAGCTCTACCGCGCGAGCAGCCTGCTTGCCGGTCATCCCTATCACCGCGACTGAAGGCAGGCGATGGGTAACCGCCGCCTCCTCCTCGCCTCGCGCAGTCCACGCCGCCGCGAACTGCTGCGACAGATCTGCATCGATTTCGATGTGCTGTCCCTGCGCGAGCGCCCGGGACGGCCCGCCGATGTCGACGAGACTCCGCGGCCGGGGGAACTGCCGGAGGCCTATGTGCTGCGCGTGGCTACCGACAAGGTACGGGCCGGCGATGTCATCAACGTCGCACGCCGCGGCCCGGCATGGCCCGTGCTGGCCGCCGATACCACCGTGGTCAGCGACGGCACCATCCTCGGCAAGCCCCGCGACAGCGTGGAGGCTGCCGCCATGCTGGCGCAGCTCGCCGGTCGCAGCCACCAGGTGATGACTGCCGTCGCTGCAGCGCAGGGCGGCAGGCTGCAAACCCGGTTAAGCGTCTCCCGGGTCTGGTTCCGCGCGCTCGATGCCGGGGAGATCGGCCGTTACCTTGCCTGCAGCGAGTCCCTCGACAAGGCCGGCGCCTATGCGGTGCAGGGGATGGCGGCGGTGTTCATCACCCGGATCGAGGGCAGCTACTCCGGTATCATGGGCCTCCCCCTGGCCGAGACGGCGGATCTTCTGCGCGGACACGGTATCGAGCTGCCATGAGCGAAGACATCCTGATCAATGTCACGCCGCAGGAAACCCGTGTCGCGCTGATCGAACACGGCGTGACCCAGGAACTGCACGTCGAGCGCGCCTCCTCGCGCGGCTTCGTCGGCAACATCTACATGGGCCGTGTGGTCCGTGTGCTGCCGGGGATGCAGTCGGCCTTCGTCGACATCGGTGGCGAGCGCGCCGCCTTTCTCCACGTCGCGGACATCTGGGGCAACCGCGTCAACGGCGAGCCCGGGCTGCCGATCGAGCGGCTGCTGAACGAGGGCCAGTCGCTGATGGTGCAGGTGGTCAAGGACCCCATTGGCACCAAGGGTGCCCGCCTGTCCACCCAGATCAGCATCGCCGGCCGCCTGCTGGTCTACCTGCCGCAGGAATCGCACATCGGCATCTCGCAGCGCATCGAGGACGAGGAGGAGCGCGTCCACCTGCGCGACAAGCTGCAGCAGCTGCTGCCCGCCGATGACAGGGGCGGCTACATCATCCGCACCGTGGCCGAGGCCGCCAGTGATCGCGAACTGGCGGCAGATGTCGAATACCTGCGCAAGCTGTGGCTCGACATCCAGAGCCAGGCCGCGGCTGCTGCGCCGCTGGCGCTGCTCTATCGCGATCTGCCGCTCAGCCTTCGCGTACTGCGAGATTTTGCCCGTGAGGAGACCGGACGCATCTTCGTCGATTCCCGGGAGACCTTCCAGGCGATGGCCCAGTTCGCGGCGAGCTTCACCCCCAACGTGCTGCCCGGACTGACCCACTACCAGGGGGCGCGACCGCTGTTCGACCTGCACAACGTCGAGGCCGATATCGAACGCGCGCTGGCGCGCCGCGTCGATCTCAAGTCCGGTGGCTACCTGATCATCGATCAGACCGAGGCGCTGACCACGGTGGATGTCAACACCGGCGGTTTCGTTGGCGGTCGCAGTTTCGACGATACCATTTTCAAGACCAATCTCGAGGCTGCGCAGGTGATCGCCCGCCAGCTCCGACTGCGCAATCTCGGTGGCATCATCATCATCGATTTCATCGATATGGACAGCGAGGAGCACAGGAACGCGGTGCTCAACGAATTCCGCAAGGCGCTGGCGCGTGACCGTACACGAATGACGGTCAACGGCTTCACCCAGCTCGGGCTGGTCGAAATGACGCGCAAGCGTACCCGGGAGAGCCTCGCCCACGTGCTGTGCGAGCCCTGTCAGGTATGCGCTGGCCGCGGCGAGCTGAAAACGGCGCAGACCGTCTGTTACGAGGTGCTGCGCGAGATCCTGCGCGAATCGCGCCAGTTCGATGCCCGTGAATTCCGCATCCTCGCCTCGCAGCAGGTGGTCGACATGTTCCTCGACGAGGAGTCGCACAACCTGGCGATGCTGTCGGATTTCATCGGCAAGCCGGTCTCGCTGCAGGTCGAGTCGGCCTACAACCAGGAACAGTTCGACATCGTGCTGATGTAGAGAGATTGCCTCGATGAACCTGATGCCCCCGGAGGCCCGTCGTGATGCCGCAGCCCGGCCCGCGACCGAATTGCGGCTCGCCGCCGAGGGCATGCTGTCGCGGGCCGCCGGCGCCGCGCTCATCGGAGGCAATGCGGTGCGCTTGCTGCGCGACGCTGCCGAGAACTACCCCGCCTGGCTGGGGGCAATTGCTGCCGCGCGGCGCTCGGTGCTGTTCGAGAACTACATGATTGCCGACGATGCCGTCGGCCGTCTTTTCGTCGAGGCGCTGGCCGAGCGTGCGCGCGCCGGCGTCAATGTGCGCGTGATCCACGACTGGATGGGCGGGCTGGGCACCGGCAGCGCGCGCCTGCTCGCGCCGCTGGTCGCCAGCGGCGCCCAGGTGCGCTGTTTCAACCCGCCGCGAATCGACAGTCCCTTTGGCTGGCTCACCCGCGATCACCGCAAGATGCTGGCGGTCGATGGCGAAACCGGCTACGTCTCGGGCCTCTGCGTGGAGCGACGCTGGGCCGGCGATCCGTCGCGGGCGGTGGCGCCGTGGCGCGATACCGGCATCGAAATCCGCGGCCCGGCCGTAGCCGATATCGTGCGCGCCTTCGCCCAGACCTGGACTGCCTGCGGCGGTCCCGCCCTCGAGGTCGAGCCGCTGCCGGCAGCTGCCGGCACCGTCGAATTGCGGGTGCTCGCCGCACAGCCCAGCCTGGCCGGGCTGTATCGCATGGACCAGATGATCGCCGCGCTCGCGCGCGAGTCGCTGTGGCTTACCGATGCCTATTTTGTCGGCATCCCGACCTATGTCGAGGCGCTGCGCGCGGCTGCCCGGGATGGCGTTGATGTACGGCTGCTGGTGCCCGGGGCGAGTGACCTGCCGCTGGTCGGGCGTTTTTCGCGCGCGGGCTACAGGCCACTGCTGGAGGCCGGCATCCGCGTATTCGAGTGGAACGGAACGATGCTGCACGCCAAGACCGCTGTTGCCGACGGGCGCTGGTCGCGTGTGGGTTCGAGCAATCTCAACCTCGCCAGCTGGATCGGCAACTACGAGCTCGACATCGCGCTCGACGACATCCAGGCGGGCGCGCAGATGCAGTCGATGTACCTCGATGACCTTGGCAATGCCACCGAGATCGTTCTGGGCCACCGCCATCGCATCCGGCGCACGCCGGGCGCCACGCGCCGCCGCAGCGGTGGCGGTGGCGCGGCCAGGGCCGCCGCGGGGGCCCTGCGCATTGGTAATACCGTCGGCGCCGCCTTTGCCAGCCGTCGCATCCTCGGACCAGCCGAGGCGGGCATGTTGGGCAGCGGTGCGCTGGCTTTCCTGCTCTTCGCGCTGCTCGCGCTCCTGGCGCCGCTCGCGGTGACCGTGCCGCTGGCGCTGCTCTCGGCGTGGATCGGCCTGACGTTGCTGGTACGCGCCTGGCGGATGCGCCGGGGCCGCGAGGATACGGCCAGCGGGCAGTCCGGCGGTTGAGCGCGCGAAGCCGATGGCTTTACTTTTTAAGCCATTGAATATAAAGGATTTTATTAAAGTGCTGCGGTGGCCCAGCCTGCCGGGTCGCTCAGCGCAGCAGGCCGAGTGCTGCGGACTCCAGCCACGCCAGCGGCAGCATCAGCAGCAGCTGGCAGGTCACGATCAGCAGCAGCGGTGACAGGTCGACGCCACCCACCGGCCGGATACGACGACGGAACACCCCGAGGAAGGGGCGGCTCATCGCGTCGAGCAGGGGTGCCACCGGGCTGCCGGGATTGATCCAGGACAGCAAGGCCTGGAGCAGGGTTGCGAACAGCACGATGTAGACCAGCATCTTGGCCACTGCGATCAGCGCGAGTGCCGCCAGGGCCGCGATTGCCGCACCGGGCTCGGACGGCCAGCGCAGGCCGCGAATCAGCAGCAGGCCCAGCCACTCCAGCAGTTGCATCAGCCAGGCCAGCAGCAGCGTCGGCAGGTCGATGCCCCACAGTCCGGGTATCAGCCGTCGCGCCGGCTTCACCATGAAATCGCTGAGCGCATTGACGAAGTCGGCCAGCGGGTTGCGGTAGGGTGCGCGTACCCACTGCAGGTAAAAGCGCAGCAGCAGCGCGACCGTGAGCAGGCCGAAAACCACTTGCAGCAGGAACGCCAGGGTTTCGCCGAGCATGATCAGTGGCCGCTGTCGGGGCTGTCGCGGCCCAACTCGTCGCCGAGCTCGGCTGCGCGCTGGCAGGCACCGTGTACCGCGGTGGCCACCGCGGCCTTGACTCCGGCTGCGTCGAGCATCGCGATGGCGCGCTCGGTGGTGCCGCCTTTCGAGGTGACCCGGGCGCGCAGTGTCGCCGGGTCAGCAGTATCGGCGAGTGCGAGCCTGATTGCGCCGGCGAAAGTGGCCAGTGCGCCGCGCCGCGCCTGCTCGGGCGAAAGGCCCAGCTCGCGCGCGGCCTGCTCGAGCGCCTCGATGAAATAGAACACATAGGCCGGACCACTGCCCGAGACCGCGGTGACCGCATCCAGCGCGGGCTCGTCCTCGACCCAGAAGGTTTCGCCGACAGCGGCCAGGATGCGCTCGGCATTCTCGCGCTCCGCGCGGCTGACGCCGGGCATGGCGTAGAGGCCGCTGATGCCGGCACCGACCAGTGCCGGCGTGTTCGGCATCGCCCGCACCACCCGGGCCCCGCCGCCCAGCCAGCGCGTCAGGTCGGCGCCGCGGATGCCCGCGGCGATGCTCAGCACCAGCCGGCCCGAGACTGCGGGTGCCAGTGCCAGGGCCACGCTGCGCAGTTGCTGGGGTTTGACCGCCAGCACCACGCAGTCGGCCCTAAGGGCCTCGGCCGCCCCGTCATCGGAGGTGCGGATGCCGTAGCGACCGCGCAGGGCCTCGAGCGTGGCAGGTACCACATCGACTGCGCACAGGCTGCCCGCAGGCCAGCCCCTGGTGATCAGACCGCCGATGATCGCCGCAGCCATGTTGCCGCCGCCGATGAACAGGATATTCATGCTGGATGGAGTTTGCCGGAGGCCCGGTCAGGGCCGGGAGTTGGAGGGCGACGATGAAGGCGGATCAGGAGCGGATCTGCGTGGATCCGTGATTATACGGAGCGGGGTTCAGTCCGCGCCAGACGGGCGCGGGCGGGTGCCGAAGATGGCGCTACCCACGCGCACCAGGGTAGAACCCTCGGCGATTGCGGCTTCAAGGTCGGCGGACATGCCCATCGACAGGGTGTCGATCGCCGGATGGTCCCGGCGCAGGGCCTCGAACAGCATGCGCAGCCGGGCAAAGCGCGCGCGCTGCAGTGCGTGGTCGCTGGTCGGCTCGGGAATCGCCATCAGGCCACGCAGGCGCAGGCGGGGCAGGGTGGCGATGGTGGCGGCCAGCGCCTGCTCGCCGCCGGGCATCAGGCCGCTTTTGCTCGCCTCCGCGCTGACGTTGATCTGGATCAGCACATTGAGCGGCGGCAGATGCGGTGGACGGGCCTCATCAAGGCGGCGCGCGATTTTCTCGCGCTCGAGACTGTGCACCCAGGCGAAGTGTTCGGCAACCGGGCGCGTCTTGTTGCTTTGCAGGGGGCCGATGAAATGCCATTCGATGGCGAGATCGCCAAGCGCCGGGATCTTGGCCACCGCCTCCTGCACGAAATTCTCGCCGAAGCTGCGCTGGCCACACTGCCATGCCTGCCGGATTTCGGCGGCGCCGAAGGTCTTGCTTACCGCCAGCAGCTGGATGGCCGAGGCGGACCTGTTCGATGCCGCTGCGGCACGCGCGATGCGCTGCTTCACGGCTTGCAAGTTGTCAGCGATTGCGTCCATAATTTCCAAGGCGACTGAAGGCATGGCGACTCAAAGCATGGCGACTCGAAGCATGAGTGCGCGCCTGGCTCACCGCGCTCCTGCCCCCGTTCCTCAACACGGTTTCTCCACAGTCCCTCACCTCCGTCACACCCCGGTGATTATAAATGGACATCTCCGAACTGCTCGCCTTTGTCGTCAAGAACAAGGCTTCCGACCTGCATCTGTCCGCGGGACTGCCGCCGATGATCCGGGTGCACGGCGACGTGCGCCGCATCAATCTGCCGCCGCTCGAGCACAAGGACGTTCATGCGATGGTCTACGACATCATGACCGATGGCCAGCGCAAATACTATGAGGAAAATCTCGAGTGCGATTTTTCCTTTTCCATTCCCAACCTCGCGCGCTTCCGTGTCAATGCCTTCGTGCAGCAGCGCGGTGCCGGTGCGGTATTCCGGACCATTCCGTCGAAGGTGCTCAGCCTGGAGGACATCAAGGCGCCCCGGGTGTTCATCGACATTGCCAGGCAGCCGCGCGGCGTGGTGCTCGTCACCGGCCCCACTGGCTCCGGCAAGTCGACCACGCTTGCGGCGATGGTCAACCACATCAACGAGAACGAGCAGGGCCATATCCTCACCGTCGAGGACCCCATCGAGTTCGTGCACGAGCCGAAAAAATGCCTGATCAACCAGCGCGAGGTCGGGCCCCACACCCTGTCATTCGCCAATGCACTGCGCTCGGCACTGCGTGAGGACCCTGACATCATCCTGGTCGGCGAGATGCGTGACCTGGAAACCATCCGCCTCGCGATGACTGCCGCCGAGACCGGCCACCTGGTGTTCGGCACCCTGCACACCAGCTCTGCCGCCAAGACCATTGACCGCATCATCGATGTATTTCCGGCCGAGGAGAAGGAAATGATGCGCGCGATGCTGTCCGAGTCCCTGCGTGCGGTGATTTCGCAGACCCTGCTCAAGACCAAGGACGGCAACGGGCGCGTGGCTGCCCACGAGATCATGGTCGGCACCCCGGCCATCCGCAACCTGATCCGCGAAAACAAGGTCGCCCAGATGTATTCCGCGATCCAGACCGGTGCGCAGCTCGGCATGCAGACGCTGGACCAGAACCTGCAGGAGCTGGTCAGGCGCAACATCGTGTCGATCGAGGAGGCACGCTCCAAGGCGGCGAACAAGGACGCATTCCGCTAGCCGGCGGACCTTGCGGCCATACAACCAGGAGTCGGGGATGGAAAAAGCGCAGGCGGTCAGGTTCATGCAAGATCTGCTGCGGGCAATGGTTTCGAACAAGGCCTCCGACCTGTTCATCACCGCGGGTTTCCCGCCAGCGATCAAGCTTGACGGCAGGATGACCCCGGTCTCGCAGCAGGCGCTCTCGCCGCAGCATACGGCCGAACTCGTGCGCGCCGTGATGAACGACCGGCAGGCTGCCGAATTCGAGGCGACCAAGGAGTGCAATTTCGCAGTGAGCCCCGCCGATATCGGCCGTTTCCGCGTCAATGCCTTCATTCAGCAGGGCCGTGCCGGCATGGTGCTGCGCACCATCAACACCACGATTCCCGATTTTGACGACCTCAAGCTGCCGCCGGTGCTGAAGGATGTGGTGATGTCCAAGCGCGGGCTGGTCATCATGGTCGGCGGCACCGGTTCGGGAAAATCCACTTCGCTGGCGGCGATGATCGGCTATCGCAACCAGAACAGCCATGGCCACATCATCACGATCGAGGACCCGATCGAGTACGTGCACGAGCACAGGAACTGCGTGGTCACCCAGCGTGAGGTGGGCGTTGATACCGAGTCCTGGCACGCAGCGCTGAAGAACACCCTGCGCCAGGCTCCCGACGTGATCCTGATCGGGGAGATCCGTGATCGCGACACCATGGACCATGCCATCGCGTTTGCCGAGACCGGCCACCTGGCAATGGCCACACTGCACGCCAACAGCGCCAACCAGGCGCTCGACCGGATCATCAATTTCTTCCCCGAGGAGCGCAGGCAGCAGTTGCTGATGGACCTGTCGCTCAACATCCGCGCGCTGGTTTCGCAGCGCCTGATCCCGAAAAAGGACGGCAAGGGCCGCGTTGCCGCGGTCGAGATCCTGCTCAACTCGCCGCTGATCGCCGACCTCATCTTCAAGGGTGACGTGCACGAGATCAAGAGCATCATGGCCAAGTCGCGCGAGCTTGGGATGCAGACCTTCGACCAGCACCTCTTTGACCTCTATGAGTCAGGCCAGATCAGCTACGAGGACGCGCTGCGCAATGCCGATTCCACCAACGAACTGCGCCTCATGATCAAGCTCAACAGCAAGGAGGCCAAGGACAAGGACGTGATGACCGGCATCGACCACCTCAACCTGGTGTGACCGGCACCCGGGTGCGTGCCCCGGTGCGGTGCGGCCGGGGCTTTGCATCACGGCATCAATGGCCACGTTGCCCTTCGACCCCGCCACCTGGATCGCCTGCGCGCTGATCGTCGCCGGCGCCTACGTCATCTTCGGCATCACCACCTTCGGTGCCGCGATGTTCACGGTGCCCGCGCTGTCCCTTTTTTTTCCGTTGTCATTCGTGCTGCCGATGTGCGTGATCCTTGATGTGTCGGCCGCAGTCGCGCTGGGCTCGCGGTTTTCGCGGGACGCCGATATCGGCGAACTGAAATGGATGGCACCGTGCTCACTCGCCGGCGCGGTCGCCGGCGTCACTGCCCTGGTGACTGTCCCTCAGCAGGCGACGCTGGCAGTTTTCGGTGCTTTTCTGTGTGCATTCGGCCTGTATTCACTGCGCGCCGGAGTGCCGCAGCGCGGCATTGCCCGCCACCCCTGGGCGGCAATCTCCGGGTTCTGCGGCGGCGCTGCGGGCACGCTGTTCGGCGTCGGCGCGCCGCCGTATGCGGTGTACCTGTCGCGCCGCCTTCCCGACAAGGCGGTGCTGCGTGCGACGCTGTCGAACATGGTGCTGCTGTCGACCTCGATCCGGGCACTCGTATTCCTCGCCAGCGGGCTGATGCTGTGGGACCGCGTGTTGGGCGCGCTGCTGCTGCTGCCCTTCGCGCTCGGCGGTATCTGGATGGGTCATCGCATCCAGTCGGGAGTCTCGCGCGAGAACCTGCTGCGGGCGATCAGCGTAGTGCTGTGCCTCATCGGCGCCTCGCTGCTGCTCCGCGCCGGAGCCTAGGTTTTTTCCCGCCGGTGGCTGCCGCTGATGATTTCGTAGCGGAACAGCCGGCATTCCAGTGCGCCGTTGTAGAGCGGCGTACGCCGTGACGGCTGCAGCCGCATCAGTTTTGCGATGCGCAGGTCGGCGGTAAAGATGCAGGCAGTCCAGCCGGCGTAGCGTTGTTTCAGGATGTCGCCGAGCTTCGGATACCAGGCCGCGAGCTCGTCGAGCTGCTCCAGGCGCACGCCATAGGGCGGATTGGTGACGAGCAGACCCGAGGGGGCCGGCGGTTTGGAGTCTTCGAAGCTGCACTGTTTCAATGCGATGCAGTCCTGAAGGCCCAGCGCCTCAACGTTACGGCGTGCGATGGCGATCGCATCCCCACTTCGGTCGTATCCGTAAATACTTGTTTTTATTGATTTATTTTCTTTCGCTTTGGCGGCATCACGCTCACGCTGCCAAGTCGCTGCGTCGTGGTTTTTCAGGTGTTCGAATCCGAAGCGGCGACCCAGTCCCGGGGCCTGGCCGCGGGCCATCAGTGCTGCTTCGACGAGGAAGGTGCCGCTGCCGCACATCGGATCGAGCAGCGGCACTTCGGGACTCCAGCCGGCGAGTTTCAGGATACCGGCGGCGAGGTTCTCGCGCAGCGGGGCTTCACCGGCTGCGCCGCGCCAGCCACGCTTGAACAAGGCTTCACCCGAGGTGTCGAGGTAGAACACGACCTCATCGCGGGTCAGGAAGACCTGGATACGCACATGGGGATTGCGGGTGTCGACGTCGGGGCGGCTGCCCGCCGACTCGCGCAGCACGTCGCAGACCGCGTCCTTGACCCGCAGCGTGACGATGTCGATGCTGTTGAGCGGGCTGCGGATCGCGGCGGTATCGACGCGGATGGTCTGCTCAGGCGAGAACCACTGACCCCAGCGCAGGCGCCGCGCGGCATTGAAGATGTCGGCTTCGCTGCGATAACGGGCGCCGCCGACTCGCCACAGTACCCGGCTGGCGATACGGCTCATCAGGTTGACGCTGCGGCACAGCGCAAAGGGACCACTGAACCCGACACCGCCGTCGACGGGGGCGATCGTGGCGGCGGCAAGCGCCTGCAGTTCTGCGGCGAGCACGCCTTCCAGCCCGCGTGGACAGGTTGCGAAAAAACGTTCCATCAGCGTTTCACTGCCGCGATCTCCGAATAGACCTCGAATTGCACCCGTTGCCAGGGATTGCGCGCGTCTGTCAGGCGCACGATGCGTGCCTGCAGCCGCTCGCCGCGGTCGAGCAGTCGCGCCACGTCAGCATTGTCGCGTCGCGGCACATAGCCGAGGGGCTGGCCTTGCCATTCCACCCTGACCGCGTTGGCGTCATGCGCGTTCTGCGGCTCACGCACCAGTATCAGCGCGTCTCCAGGGCGCATGTTCTCCCACAGCACCTTGCCGTCGTAATACTGGAAACCCGCCAGGGGCGACTGCTGGACGATGATGCGTGCCTCGGCTGCGGTCGCAGGCAGCGCGGCGCCAGCGAGCAGGAGCAGCAGTGCGGCGGTGCGCAAGGTGTTCAGAAGGGTTTGACCACAACCAGCACCAGGGTTGCCAGCAGCAGCAGCACGGGTACTTCGTTGAACCAGCGATACCAGACATGCGAGCGCACGTTGCACCCCTGTTCGAACCTGCGCAGCAGGCGGCCGCAGGCATGGTGGTAGCCGATCAGCAGGATCACCAGTACCAGCTTGGCGTGCAGCCAGCCGCCGGTGATGCCGTAAGCCAGCCACAGCCAGAGGCCGAACCCCAGCGCGGGTATCGCGAGGATGGTCATGAAGCGCAGGAGCTTGCGCGCCATCAGCAGCAGCCGCGCGCGCGATGCGGGTTGGTCCTCCTGGGCGAGGTTGACGAAGATCCGCGGTAGGTAGAACAGGCCGGCGAACCACGACATCACGAACAGCAGGTGGAGGGTTTTGATCCAGAGCATGGGGTGATCTTACGTCAGCAGCCGCCGCCGCGTGAGCGCCAGCGCAAGGCAGGCACCCGCCGCCGCATACAGCGCGAGTATCGCGATATGCAGGGCCCAGGCCGCAGGAACTGCCCCGTTGATCAGGGGGCGGGCGAGTGCGACGGCATGCGTGAGGGGCAGCAGCTGTGCCACCCATTGCGCTGCGGCCGGCAGCTCGGAGAGGGGGAAGAAGACGCCGCAGAGCAGCATCATCGGCGTCACGCACAGGGTGAAGTAATACATGAAAAAATCGTAACTCGGCGACAGTGCGGTCATGACCAGGCCGAGGCTGGCAAAGACCAGGCCGGTCAGGAAAATCAGCGGGATCACCGCCAGCGCCAGCGGCGAGGGCACCAGCCCGAGCGCAGCCGCCACCAAGAGCACCGCGCTGCCGGACAGGAAGCTCTTGCTCGCCGCCCAGACCAGTTCGCCGAACAGCACGTCGTCCAGGGTCAGTGGCGCATTGAGGATGGCATCCCAGGTCTTCTGCACATGCATGCGCGAGAAGGCCGAATACATCGCCTCGAAGGATGCGCTCATCATCGTGCTCGAGCAAACCACACCGGCGGCGAGGAACGCGATGTAGGACATGCCGCCGACGTCCTCGAGCATGCGGCCAAGGCCGTAGCCCAGGCCGAACATGTAGAGCAGCGGATCGGCGAGATTGCCGAGCATCGATGGAATCGCCAGCTTGCGCCACACCAGCAGGTTGCGCCGCCAGACATGGAGGAAGCGCAGGCTTAATTGCGGCGGCGACCAGTGTTGTGCGGCCATATC
>Ga0315902_10009918_pt1 | contig 12646 bp, 22 predicted proteins | sample LakEriMetagenome_9_FD_203523 | JGI IMG/M metagenome (GOLD analysis project Ga0315902, IMG submission 203523) | Freshwater fungal communities from buoy surface, Lake Erie, Ohio, United States - Buoy 12 MA117 | ecosystem: Environmental > Aquatic > Freshwater > Lake > Lake biofilm | place: USA... | reverse complement strand
AAAAATAATATGTACCACCTACTGCAGTGTAGCTTGCATTATTTAAAAATTCAAAATAACTTCCACCTGATGCAGTTTTAGTAAATTGTGAAGTATTAATTGCAACAGTTCCAAATGATCCTATTTCTAATTGTGTCCAGGCCCTAAATACTCCATCAGTTTCTAGTTTAACGTTACCTCCTGAAGGAACATTAATGCCAAACATAGCCCCACCGGAATTGTTAATTATAAATGATTGAACACTTGAACTATTTACAATTGTTAATGCACTTGTCGCACTTGTTGCACCACTACCTTTTAAAAAAGTATCTCCAATAACTTGTAATCTTTGGCCTGTGTCTGCAGTTGATGAAGGTCCGAAAATTGTATTTCCAGTATTATGTAAATTTATATAATACTGGCTCAATCCAGCATTAGCACCAACACCAAAACGCATAACTGGAGTAATTGTAGTTCCAGATACATTTTGTGCCTGTACTAATATTATACCATTTCTTTGAAAGTTTGTTCCATCATGACCCCAAAAACCGACATATCCTAATTCATCATTAGTTTGTATAATTAATGGAGTTGTTGTAGTTCCTCTTGATTTCCTTAAATTAAAATGCGGTGAAGTTGTATTATTTGAAAACCTATCTACTGCAATACTTGCTGGACCATCATTGACAACATTAAAACTTGAAAAATAATTATACGTATTAATTGTTGATACTGGAGATATTAAAGTAGCACCAGTTATTCTTGCAGTACCTGTAATATCTAAAGAAAATAATGGTACAGAATTATTAACTCCAAACCTATTATTTGCATTATCCCAAAATAAATTATTTGTACCTGAAATAGTATTCGTTGCAGAACCAAATGCAACTTGACCAGTTGCCAATGATCCGCTAAATGTTGAAGCACCTGAAATCTGATCCCAAGCTGATCCAGTATCTCTAAAAATACCATAAGGTGAATCAGTAGCAATAAAAATTCTGCCTACAATACCAGCAGCTGGTCTGTTTGCAGTCAGATCAGAATTGAACATTGGAGTCCCTTTCTGATTTAGAATTGAGAGATCCAATACTATCATTATATATAAAGTTTACGGATTACGATAAGTTGGTTTCCTGTGTTAATTGGACTGGCAAAAGTTACATTGTATTGCGTTGTATCAATTTCACCTCTATTGCCTGAAATCCGCAAAGATTGATTTGGTCCAAGTGGAACATCAGCAACATTCAGATTAGTTGTTCCATTGTTGATAAAAGTTATTTCATTGCAATCTGATCCGACATTTGCAGTAGTATAAAATACTTTTGTTTCAACGTAGTATTTTTGAAATGCTTGTCCAGTAGACTTTGAAACACTATTTTCAGCTTCATATCTTGCCCTGTCAGATGCCTGTTTATTGTATGCAAGTTTCAGCTTATCAGATGCAACTTGATCCTGAATATTTATTTTTAAATGTTGTGGCTTCATTGTCTTTTATTTTAGCACATATCAGGAAATTGACCAACACCACGAAGTATTGATCGTTTACTCAATGCTTCAGCAACTTTTTTAGCTGATTTTTTTTGTTTCGCAGTTGCAGCTGCCTTTTTTACTACTGGAGCAACTTTTTTAACTGCCTTGCTTACTTTTTGCAGCAAAGAAGGTTTATTAAATTGTTCAGCAGTAATCTTTTCAGGTGCTGGAACATCCAGCTTATATGTAGCAGTTTTCTTTTTCATTGATAGCAACAAAATTGCACCACCAGCCAAAATCAGATAAATCAAGCCTTTATTTTTCATTTTCTACTTTTAATATATGTTGCTACCAAATATGCACCTACACCATAAATCAGAATCCATTTACCATATTTTTCTATGTAAAAAGGAACTGATCCTTTTTCTTGCTTTTCAACTTTTTCTACCTCTTTTTTTTGTTGCTCAACTGCTTGTTTGACATCACCTGAAAATTTAAAGCTATCAGGTGTGTGTACCACAAAATAAGGCTTATTATTGAAGTCAATAAACTGCCAATATACTTTACCACCACGTTGAATATAAGAATAAACTTGCCCTACTGGAGATCCTTTAACAATAGTTCCAATTTTCTTCAATGCAGAATTTAATCTGATCAAATCCTTTTTTGCAAAAAGTGTTTTTCCTATAATCTTGTCAGCAGTAATTTCAGGCATATTTATTTCCTTAACATTTTTAAAAGAAAGTTGAATTGCATTTTGTCGGTTTCAGCCATTTCGCAAAGCAGTTCAAGATCACTGGCTAATTGTGGATCAACTGCCTTCAGCCTTTCTACTGCATTGTAAATACGTTCTTCGTTGTCTATTTCTGATTGTACTTCAGTTTCATTTGTCATTGGTTCAGTGTTTTTGAATCCAGCCACGTGCGTAACTTTTTGCGTTGGTGCAAATAGGCTGGATAATTGAGAAAGGATCATTGTCTGAATTTGTGGAGATTTCATAATTCCTGAAAGGAAATTTTCTTCTTCAGGTTCTTCTTCTTCTTCATCCTGATCATCCAATTCTTGTTGCATTTTTAGTGCAGCAATTTCAGATCTCAAAGCATTTATTTCATTCATTAAATTAGGATTGAATGCACCAACTTGTTGATATGGCTGCATTGATTGCCTTTTATTTAATTGAAATGATATACTATTGATTTCTTCAATCTTTTTGCCCTTATTGGCAAAAATAGCAATGCAATAGGTATTTGTATTTTCAGGATTCTGAAGAATAGCATTGAGTGCATTCATCAATTGTTCCCTTCCTTCATTCTTATCATTTCCTGTATATGAATACCTACCACTTTTTGGATCAACTTTATGCCCTACATATACACTATATGAAGCAGCATCAAAGTTGTCATAATAAGCCAATACACTTTCAGCAGTATGTAGTTCAGGTTGGTAACTTGCCATATACAATAAATTTAAAGGTGAAGGAAAAGTGAATTAATTAGGCATAATACACACCAAAGCAAACACTGAAATTAGATCCACTGATGGAACTATATGCAGTAGGTGTTTGGATATATGACTTGCTCCAAATAATTTGCTGACCAGCAAAAGGAGTAATATCAAAACTGAATGCAGCAGTTGCACTATTTGATACCACCCTATTCAATTCCAGTACAGGTATAAATTTCACGGATTCTTTGTCATTATAATAAAGGACAAGAAATGTATTTTTCAAATTCGCAGTAGAAAGAATTGGATTACCTGACAATGGTGAATTGGTGATCGTATCAGTAGTGTAGCAAACCAAGTTAAGTAATGATACGAACCTCAACTGAGGCTGATCAGGTACGAAGAATCTGGTCCCTGTGGATGACTGTTGGATAGGCACTTCAATTATCTCGTATTGTTGAACTTTGTTCATTTTTGTTTTTTTATAACTTAAAAAAAGTAGGGCTTCTATTTTTAACGTGGCATCACCCATTCCAATACTTATTTACTCCTGTATCAAAAACTGACTGGAGTTACGTTTTGGTCTAATTAGCGGACGGGCGTCACGTTCTGGCAGAGGATTCCGCGCATAACCACAACGATTCTTGGAGCAACTCCTGCCTGTAGTACACTAATTGCACCTGGCAATTCAAGTGTGATTACGTTATTTTTAGAACCTACCAGTACGATATTTGGTTCGCAAGGATAGTAACCATATTCACTTGCATCATTCTGATCAATTGTAGTTGCAGTTGATGCAGCACCTTGTTGAGTTTGTGGAACATAAAGATACCTATACAAATCAACGGCTGGTGAAATTTGTCGGTTATTGACAGTTACCGAAAGTTTGCCATTATACAAATTATAAAGTGCAGTAGCAGCACCTGAAGTGGTGAATGCACTTGCATTTGGATAAGTGTAAAGTGGGAATGCAGTTGTAGTGGATGAAGCTGGAATAGCTACGAAGACCCCTATACTCGCAATTACGAAAGCATCCTGAAGTGCCAATAAATTATTAGTGGCGAAATTTGTATTAGCACCAGTGCTATTCACCAACACTGGAATTGTGTATGAAGTTGTTGAAGTAGACATTGCAACTTCTGACCTCAAATAAGATTGAGAAAGAACTGCTTGACCAGCTGAAAAACCAGCATTATTAACAAGATTTTTGGCATTGTCAAATATTAACCTTTGCCCGTGTTGTGTTGCCATTTTATTTATTTTTTATTTTTTTTTTAAAATTAGTATGCGTATTCTTCATCCATACCAGCTATCACCGAAAGATTGTCTTCACCATAACCAGCGATTACAGACAAATCATCTCCAGCCATTACACTAACTGGAATCTGCATAGCATCATCAATTGCACCAAGAACACCAGTGCTTTGCAGCAGTCCGAGGCCACCAGCAGCAACCATACCACTACCAATTGATTGACCAAGTGATCCTTTCAGAAGCTTGGGGAAAAATGCACCAAGTGCAATTACACCAGCACTTTTCAATTTAGCATCAATGTTTGGCAAAATTTTACCTGAAGAAGTCAATACTCTTGCAGCAGCAGCACCAGCAACAAGACCAGCGGCATCCATCAAGAAACTTTTTCCAATTGCTCCCATTTTACGTGATTTCCTACGACGGGCGGGTGCAGACCTTTTTTTTCTACGTGCCATTTTTTTTTGTTTTTTTTTGTTTTGCGGAAAACTATTCCAAGCTTTTATTTTTCGGTAAAATTACCAAGATCAAATTCTTCTTTAGTGTTTTGAGCATATTCCAATGCTAACAAATTACGATCAGGAACACTCATTAAGTCATACCACTTATCACCTCTTGATCCAAATTCTTTATTGTACTTTTCCAGTGCAGCATCAATGTAATATCTCCAAAGCTTTGCAGCCTTTTGAATATCGTACGTTCCCTTCTTATACTTTTTGCTCAAATTGATCAGGATTGGCTTTCTTCTTTGGAAATAAAGCAAAGAATCATTGTCTGCATATAATTCCAATTCCCTTGCCATATCAGGATCCTTATATGAAGGCAATCCACTGACTACACGAATATTGACATTGTGTGACTTGCTATCTTTATGAATGTCAGTAATTCTTTTTGATGCAGCTGATTTCTTTTTAGGACCAGTAGAAACTTTTTTCTTTATTCCTGAAATTTTCATCTTATATTTTTTTTCAAAATCAGATATTTTTTCCAAATATACAGGCAACAATTTTTCAGTATAATCTTTGTCTAATAATCTATAAGTTAATTTATCAAGATCACCACCTGTTACATAGGCATAATCACTTGCAATTTTTTCAAGTTGTTTTTTTGTGTATTTTTTTTGCACACCAGCAACTTTCTTTAATCCTTTAAAAGTACCCTTTTTGGTCCTTACTTGCTGGTAAGTTGCTTTAGCTTTGGCACTTTTTGTTTCACCCTTCTCAATTATTTTAATGGCAGCAACTTTTTTAGGTGCAGATTTCTTTTTAACTACACCAGCTTTGGAATAGCTCATTGCCCAAGCCTGTTTAACTGCTTGTGCTTGTGTTAATTTAGGATTCTTTTTGCGAAGCTTTCCAGCTTCAGCAACTACCTTTTTGAACTTTTCTCTTGCTGCTTTTTGCTTTGCAGTCATAACTATTTTTTTAATATTTGTTCTGTCCAGTTTAACATTTCATCCCCGCCCCACATTTGATAGGATATGTAACCACACCTATCAATTTCACCTTTATAAACTTTTGCCCTTTTAAGATATGAATAAATCTTTTTCACAAATTTTTCATCCAGCACTTGTCTATTCATCAACTTAATTGCAGTTTTCACTCCAGTTGCATTTTTGCAAGTTCCTTTAATCAGATTCAAAACATATCCTTCAGTTGCGTTCTTTGAAGCCTTTACTGGATAGTTTTTATACATATCAAAGGTGAAGGAAAAGTGATTATTTTTTGCGACTAATCAAATAAATTACCAATGCCCCACCAATAACAATTGGTAGATAATTCATTTTTTTTGATCCATCAGCATTAAAATTATCAGCTTGATTCACAATCCGATCAACTTCATCCTGTGAAGCCTGTTCAATTTGTGCATCAGTTTCCAATTTCTTTTCTACCACATTTTTCACTTGCTTTGCCAATACCCTTTTCCCTACTTCTGAAACTTCTTTAACATCAATTCCCAACTTTGAAAGAAATTCAGCCAACTTGATCAGAATAGGTGCAGCAGTGGCAGCAGCAGCAGCAGTTCCAGTTGCAACTACACCAATCTGACCTTCTGATGCAAATTCAACATCATCACCAGCAATGCGTTTCTTTTTTGCACCTTGTTCGGTTTTTCTCAAAAGTTCATTTGGATTTCCACCCAAATTCTTCCACCAATTTTGAGTATCATCTGCTCTATTTGCAAAAGCATTTTTCAACTTGGTAGCAAGACCCATAAAATTTAGACCAACTAATAGAAGAAATGATCCACGTGCTGGAGCAAGTGCAATTTTCAGCACAATTTTTTTCTTTTCTTTTGGTTTTGCAGTTTGTGCAGCTGGAGCAACTGCCTTTGCAGCAGTTTTCTTTTTAGCTGCTCCTATTCCTGAAATACTATATAGTGGCATAGTTGGTGATTTATCTATTTTGTGATAGTAAGTTTTTCTTTCATCAAATTTTGATAGCACAGGATCAATAAAATATTCATTTCCGCTTTTATCCTGTATCACTGCGAATACGTGATGAGGTGTTTCATCCAATAATTTATATGAAGCAAACCTGTAGTAAATTTTATTATCAATCAATCCTTTCCGCTGGAGTGAATGAAGAATGCCCATTATAAAAAGAGCATAGGTTTTGCAGTCAGCTCCATATTTACCAATAGATAGAATGGCACTTGGTGAAAGGATACGTTGTTTTTTGTCACTCTCAATCTTATATTTTACATTCTTTTTAAGAAATTCAAATATGTTTTTCGCAGTTTGAATGCCATCACCTCTATAAAAATCTTGACTAATTTTATCGTATTCACTTGCATAAAGTTTATGTGCAGAAAGCATTGCTGATATAATATCAGGCACTTGCTGATCTCTGACCAGCATTTTTGAATTGCCCCCGAATGGCTTTAACCTACCAAGTAGCAAATTTTTCTGCATTAAATTAAACTTGATTTATAGTCAAAAGGGACTACAATTCCATCAAAGTTTCCAGTGCCTTTTATTGTGTATTGTAAGCCTTTTTTTAACCAATTTTTTGAAGTGATCAGCTGAAGTATTCCAATGCTTGGTGAAGCCTGTATTTTCAATTCAGATTCACTTCTTGGTGCAATTTTTTGTTCACCAAAGCTTGAAAAATCAGCAATCAACTTATCACCCAAATAAACTTCACCAGTTATAGCTGATATTTTTGCAGTTTGTCCAGTTGGATTCTGAACACCAAACACCAGCTGAAACTTTTTATTGGAAAAACCAAGCTTTTTAAAAATCAATTTGGTCCTTTTTGCTAATTGACCTCTACCTAAAAAATACCATCCAGTCAGACCAGCCAAACCTATTAAAAGCCAATTTTTCATTTTCAAAAATTTCAAATAATATACCAAAATTAATGAAAATTATTCAAAAATCACACCATTCGGTCAAATTAGGTCAGAAAGTGGGTCAGTAGTTAGGTACACTTGCCCCCCTATAGGGGGGCAAGTGTCCCACCCCCCTTTCCTGAAGCCTTTTTGATCAAATAAAAACTGACCTAAACTGACCAAAATCCATCTAAATCACTTTTCCTTCACCTTTGATATAAAAAAAGGGGCAAATTGCCCCTTTTTGATTTGTTACCAGTCTTGACTTTTGTTAGGATGCCCCTGTAAGGTACTCACGTGCCTCAAATTGCCTTGTTTTCTTGTCATATAGGTTCACATACCATCCAGCACTTTTAAGGGCAAATTTGAGGAAATTTGGCACGTTGTTGATGTTCCTGTACTTTCTTGGCTGAATGCCAGTATCAGGTTTAAAAAAAATTATTGCAGTATAAAGTTTCATTGTATTAGAAATTTTCTATTTTTACACCGAAGGGAAAGTGGTTTTTCGTTGAAAGATCATTTGTCAAGTAGGATCAGGAAACTGGTCCTATTTTTTTTTGTAAAAATCACCTGACTTTACAATTGATTGATCCAATATCCAATCCTTAACTATTTTTTTGCAAGTTGTAGATCCTTTGCCTGTCATTTCTTCAAGATCAGAAAGCAATTCTTTATATTTTCTTGGTTCATACAAAAGTCTATTGATTAAGCTTGACTTTTCCATACCAAAAATATAAGTGCCTTTTTTATCCTGTTCATTATTTACCTGACTCCAGCCTGATCCAGTGTATGCAATTGAAATTGGATTAATTTCATCAGATGACCTTAAAAAAATTGATGAAAGATCAATAGTTTTTGTTTCCTTGTTTTTCTCAATTTTAAGAACACTTTGTGCCTTTCTATCAAGATAAGATCCTATGTGACCAATACTATTTTGATCTTTTTTTCCCAAGTGCAGAACGCATAAAATAAGCAAATTGTGAACTTTGGTAATTTTTTTAAGCCATTGAATCAGATAAAAACTTTGCTCTACTGAATTGAAATCAGAAATTAGATCAAGTATTCCATCCAGTACCAAGATGGAACAATCAGGATTCTCTTTTAAATAAATTTCAATCATTTGCTGAATTTCATTTGGACTATCCTCACGAAATAGAAATGAATCAAAATTATGTGGTAAGTGATCAGCAATAATTTGCGTTCTGATCCTGTCAAGTACCCTGTAGTAATCAAAATCACTTGATTCCGTGTCAATGTAGCATATCCTTTTCCTATTTGGTGGAAAAGTAAGTTTCATTCCAAAAATTTCCCAAGTAGTGAAGGCAGAAGCAATAGCACTGGTGATGAAAAGGCTCTTACCAGCTTTCGGCATTCCTTGAAAGCAAACAAAGCTCTGAAGGCATCCAATGGTGGCTGAATTAATTGTCATTATGACTTGTTCTTCATCAGGCTGGTAATCCTTTTTAAATTTTCTGCTTAAAAGTTTATCGTGTAGATCATTTGTCATTGGTACACGATTTAAAGAATTATACTACCACTTTCCTTTTCACCTTTTTCAATAAATGCACAAAATTCTTCTGCAATATTGTAAGATTCACTAATGATATATGTAATATCTTCAGGTGATAAGTCTTCAATTTTGTTTTTCCTTAATTGTGCAGTAAGAATATTCAATGCAGTTATTTCCAGCTTTGACATTCCAGCCATTAAAATTACTTGCCCAAATTTATCTTGCATAGGGTGTACTGGCATAGCTGGTAGGTCCTTGTTTCTTTGTGACATTTTTTAATTTATTAAGTGTTAAACAATAAGGGCAAAGTGGTTTACCCACCTTGCCCCTGAAATGGGTGATCGTAAATAATTTTCGGCAATTAACGCACTTCATTATTGCGTTGCGTGTTGCGTTCTCTTACATTGCCAATATACTTAACGAAATCTTCCATTGCATACTTCATACTAAATTTGCGTAAAAAATAAATCTTTGCAATACCTTCTGATGGGTATTCAGTTGTAGACAAAAGTATAAAAGGTTCATTTGCTGATATAAATACTTCAAACCAATACCTTGTTCCATCCAATGTGTATGCTTTCATTTTAAAAATTTAATTTAAGGTCCTGTATTTGTTGTTCATATATAAAAATACTTTCCTTTATTAACAACTTTATTTCATTAACTAAAGATATGTCAGTATCAATCTGCATTAATATTTTTCTGCTTGATCCTGTATCAAAGCTGATGATAATATTGGAAATTTCACCTGATGACTGGCAAAGTTTTAAATGATCAATCTTTTTCTGAATGTGTTGTATCTCCAGCATTGCTTCTCTAAATTCGTTAAATAGTTCCATAAAAATTAGTTGTGTTGCATTTCGGCATATCTACCAAAGTGATAGCCAATTAAAAAAAGGATTTCTTCTGAAGAATAAAATATCTCTATTTTACCCCCTTCGTGTTCAATGAAATGAACATTCCGATTCGTCAAAAAAGTCATCATTCCTTGTAAGTAATGATGAATGATCACACTTTTTAGTTGGTTTTGAAACATTGCTAAAAAATTTAATGATTTGTAAAAATTGTAAAATAACCAGTAAGCAAATTGCAACTGGAACACCGACTAATATCAAATATATAAGTGATATTAACCAAGCAAAAAACCTAATCATAAAGAATCAGCAAAACAGATTAACAGGCAAAGCAGAACGATCAGAATGATCTGAATAGCAGTTTTTTTCATTTGTTTTTCGTTTAAATTGTTATAAAAATCGTTTGTCAGGTTAAATTTATGGGTATTTGATTGATAATTCCAAAATTTTAGGCATAAAAAAAGGGGAAAATTGAAATTTTCCCCGAAAACACCTCTAATCTATGAACCTTTGTGCTATTTTAAGAACAATTCCCGTTCCATTCTCCTTCTTTTATCCAGTCCTTCAATTACTACCAATTTACCATCCTTTCTTGCTTTATTGTACAATAAAAAGCAATCAGCAGCTTTTTTGAGATCTCCAGCATCAAAGTTTTTTCTTATACAGGAATCAGCAAATCTATTTAGACCAATATTGTAGGCAAGGCTTGTCATCGCATTTAGCTGATTTGTGTTTGGAGTGCGTTTCAAAATCTTTTTCAATGCTGCTTCTCTTACTCCAATATCTTTTTTTAACCAATCCAGTGCAGTTTTTTCATCAATTACCAGTCCTTCTTTTACTTTTTCACCAGTATAAGGATTGAAAGTTGAGCCATATCCAATGGTCCAAATACCACCTGGAAAATCTTTGTATGCTATAATTTTTGTACGATCTTTTTTATCACGTACAATTCCTTCAAATTGAGATATAATTTTTGCAGCACTCACTTTTTTTGAAAATAAGAGGATGAATAAAATGGCAATGCCAATATATATTTTTTTCTTACTGGACATCAGAATCCTTTGCAAGTAGACCAGTGATGGCAGTTGCAATACCAGCTATTATATTAATCCAGTTATTATGCTGGATTCCATCCAGTATCAATGATCCACCAGCAATAGACCCAAAAAAAGAAGTCTTGATATTTTTAAGTATTCTTTTCATATTACTTTTTTTTCAATTGTTTAATACCTACCAGTATTGAAATTGTACAGGATATGGTACTTGCTCCCAAAAAAACAATATTAGCCAGTTCAGATATATTTTGTATTCCTAAAAGGGAAAACAATATAGTACTGAACGTGGCAATATGTGTTGGATCACTTTGTGATTGCATCCTGATCCTGTTCATTTTTAAACTTTTCAGCAATTACATTGAAAGCTTGAATTGCAGTAAAGGATTCATCAATTTTTGAGAATACTCCTTTGCTGGTTGCCAAATCTAAAATTGCTTTAAGAATTTCAAGTGCCTGTTTTTCGTTCATTTTGTCAAATTTTTATTGTTATAAATTAGAGCAAAGTTAGGTTAAGCTGATCGCATATCCACTGATATGCAGCATCATTAATATCAGCATTTGAGTCCCATACTGAATAGTCAGGTTCAACCATTGTACAGTTACCTTGAGAAAGTTGTATTCCAGCAGTTTCAGCAGTAAATATTGCCCAATAAAAAGTTGCAGAATCTTTCAGATTGTCATTAATGATATAAGCATTAATAAAATTACCTGTTTGTACTGATCCATTTATCCATATTTGGATAGGTTCTATTTGTTTCATTTTTTATTTATTAAGGATTTAGTAAAGCTATTTTATATGTAGTTCCATCTAAATTTATTATCAAATGCTGACCTGATGAACCACCAGCAGTGCCTGAACTTTGCCCATTTATTCTTAAAGTACCAGTTAATTGGAACTGCTCACCAGTATTGGTAGTGCTATTAACAATTACTGCACCACCAGCTGGATTAAGCCTTAATGCAGTTGACCCCACGATTGAAGTACCATAATACCCTTGAAAATCAACATAAGAACCACCTGAAGTACCACCAACTGTTTGTACTAAAAAACCATTATTTCCACCAGTAGAAGGATCAGCATTGATCAGTGTAATTTGGGCAGTCGTACCAGCAGTGTTTTTAACCAATAAACCACCATTAACATCCAAAGAAAAAGTTGATGGAACGTATGGTGCAGTAGTTTTAATACCAACTGATCCACCAAAATAAGACAATGCAGTTCCAGCACCATATATTCCCCATCCTGTGTTATTTGACCATTCAATGCTTCGCCAGTTAGCTGCAGCGGTTAATGTTGGATCTACATATAAGCCTCTAGTTATTCCATTTGCTCCACCTGTTTGATTAATTGTAAAATTCAAGTTTAAACCGTTTACAATTGCATTTCCGCTTGTTGGATTAACTGAGTTTCTTAATTGCAAAAAATAATATGTACCACCTACTGCAGTGTAGCTTGCATTATTTAAAAATTCAAAATAACTTCCACCTGATGCAGTTTTAGTAAATTGTGAAGTATTAATTGCAACAGTTCCAAATGATCCGATTTCTAATTGTGTCCAGGCTCTAAATACTCCATCAGTTTCTAGTTTAACGTTACCTCCTGAAGGAACATTAATACCAAACATAGCCCCACCGGAATTGTTAATTATAAATGATTGAACACTTGAACTATTTACAATTGTTAATGCACTTGTTGCACTTGTTGTTCCACTACCTTTTATAAACGCATCACCAATAACTTGCAAACGCTG
>Ga0315902_10009915_pt1 | contig 12647 bp, 11 predicted proteins | sample LakEriMetagenome_9_FD_203523 | JGI IMG/M metagenome (GOLD analysis project Ga0315902, IMG submission 203523) | Freshwater fungal communities from buoy surface, Lake Erie, Ohio, United States - Buoy 12 MA117 | ecosystem: Environmental > Aquatic > Freshwater > Lake > Lake biofilm | place: USA... | reverse complement strand
GGCAACGGTACCCTGACGCGGTGAGGATGAGACCTGAAAAGACTATGTACTCTTTTGAGTTTTTTCCTCCGAAAGATCTCGCTGGCGAAGATCGACTCTGGCAGGCGCTAGAAACTCTTGCACTTCACGCCCCTGACTTTGTGGCTGTTACATACGGCGCAGGGGGCGGCACACGCGATCGAACAATTCGCATCACCTCTGAAATCACAGCACGCACCAAGATTCCAACTGTTGCTCACCTTACCTGCGTCGGCTCAACCCGCGTAGAACTTATTGAAATTTTAGATCGCTATAGAGATGCAGGAATTAAAAGCATCTTGGCACTTCGCGGTGACCCTGTCGGTGGACCACGCGCGCCATGGACAGCAGTCGATGGTGGGCTTACACACGCCGATGAATTGATCACTTTAGCGCGTGAACACAGCGATTTTACAATTGGTGTTGCAGCATTTCCTGATGGCCACCCAAATTCAGCAGGGGATTTCAATAAAGATATCGATGTTCTGATCCGCAAACAATCACTCGGTGCCTCTTTTGCCACAACGCAATTCTTCTTTGAGGTAGATAAGTGGAAGCGTTTAGTTGACACTCTAGAATCACGAGGCTGCGATCTCCCCATCATTGCCGGCGTACTTCCTGTCACTAATGTAAAGCTGCTCACTAAAATGGCAGAACTCGGGGGAACTCCCATCCCTGATTCAATAGCATCTCGATTTGCAGCCGTTGAAGATAATCCAGAAGATGTTCGCAAACTCGGTGTAGAAATTGCGCTTGATCTCTGTAATGAACTTATCGATGCTGGGGTACCAGGAATCCATTTTTATACAATGAACAGTTCGACAGCCACAAGTGAGATATTTACTTCACTACAAGAACGGCGCTAGCAGATGAAGCGGGAGGAGTTTTTTTCTACCTGGTCGCACCTTCATCTCGGAGCGCAAGTTTCAGGTATCGTTAAAGGTTGGCTTACTATCTCTTTCGCGATAGCGCGAGTACTTCACTTCTTACGCATTACTCCAAATCTACTTACCCTTGGTGGAATCCTCTTCGCTGCTGCGGCTCTCTTCTATCCGACATCAGCGATTGCTTTGGCTTTCTTGATCCTCTCTCTTATCTGTGATGGGGTAGATGGAAGCGTTGCAATCATCGGTAAGCGCGAAAGTGCACTCGGAGCCGTAGCTGATTCAATCGCTGATCGGATCACCGAAGCGCTCTGGTTTATTGCCCTCTATCAATGGGGGATTCCTGCCGAATTTTGCTTAGCGCTCTTCGCTCTTGCCCTCATTCAGGAGTACGCACGTGCACGAATGGCATCACTTGGTTTTGCAGAGATAGGCGTTGTCACAATTGCAGAACGCCCAGTACGAGCCAGCGCTATAGCGATCTTTATGGTCTTGGAGTTACTTGAGTTTTCATTTGCGCCAGTCGCGATCTATATATTTACAGCAATGGCGACGTTTAGTGTCTATCAAGTGATGAAGGCAGCCCGGGGTTATCTCGTTTAATAATTGCCTCTGCCACAATTTCAGCGCTTAATCCAACGAGCGGAAGTCCACCACCTGGATGAGCCGATCCACCAACGCAGTACAGACCCTTGAGCGGGCTTCGATTCTTTGCACGGTTAAATGCGCTCTGCGCTCCGTTGCTCGATGTTCCATAAATTGAACCACCAGGTGCCATCACACTTTTCTCTAAATCTGCGGGTGTGCGAATCTCTAGTAGCTCTAAACGATCACGAATTGAGATTCCTCGAGATTCAATGCGGTCGATAATTTTTTGAGCATACTTTTGCGCAAAGGCTCGATCACTCCAATCAAAAGAGTCAGCTCCATGCCTTGGTGCATTAACGAGAACAAACCATGCTTCGTGGCCTGCCTTACTCACCATTGTTGAATCGTGTGGGGCGCAGATATAGATAGTGGGGTCTTCGACCGGAATCTTCTTATTAAATATTGATTCAAACTCAGCGTCGTAATCTTGCGGAAAAAGAATTGTGTGATGTTCCAGTGGTTCATCTGTCGATGGTTTCAGCCCTAAAAGTAGGGAGAAGCCGGCAAGAGAAGGCTCCATCTTTGCAATCTTTCTCTTTGCCCGACGCACGGACGCTGGTGGATTCTTAATCAATTGCGAGTAGATCAGCCCAGCATCACTATTTGCTACGACCGTTGCAGCGCTTAATACTCGGCCATCAGCTAGAGCCACACCACTGACTTCACCACCTGTATGGAGAATTTCAATAACAGGTGAGTTGAATTCAAAAGTTACGCCGCGATCTAGGCACCTTTGGTAGAGAGCATCTGCAAGTTTTCCAACGCCACCAGTGATGTGCCATGCGCCAAAGGCCTCTTCTACAAAGGCGATCGATGAAAGAACTGCCGGTGCGGTGCGGGGATCTGAGCCACTATAGGTTGCATATCTATCGAGAATCTTTCGCAGATGTGGACTCTTGATCTTGAGTCCACGAATAGATTTCCATGGAGAGATTACAAATAAATCGCGTATCAGAGAGCGTCGCTTTAATAAAGATGCCATTGAAGCGAGTTCAGATTCAATAAATGGTTCACGCGAGACATCCCACATTGATTCCGCCCGTCGCATCACAGAATCCCACTCATGGGCTGAGTCATCTCCGTAAGAGGCAGCAATTGAATCGAGAGTTTTCTTCCGTGAAAGATTGGCGAAAGTCACATGTGTGCCGTCATGGAAGCGATAATCAAAAGAGGGATCAACTTCTTTGAGCTCAACTACGCGACCAAGAACTTCACCGGTACGTTGAAAGAGATCTCGATAAACCGCAGGGAGAGTCAGTAGTGATGGGCCTGTATCAAATGCGTATCCATCAATCCACTCAGTACGACATTTACCGCCATGGCGATCTCCCGCCTCAAAGACGCGAACGGTGTAACCCTTCTTTGCAAGGCGTGCAGCTGTTGCCATGCCACCCATACCGGCACCAATAACGATCACATCTTTAGCGTCGGGGCTCATAAAGAACGACCCTTCCACATGATTTTTTTACGAAACAGGTTGGAGTAGATGAGTAGATATACAAAGAGGATACTCGAGATGGGATGCAAGAGTGCGTCAATGAGTAAGGATCGCGATGAAAGAGCAGAGACCATACGAGAAGCGATGATGAGGAGAAGTGCTATTGCAGCAGCTGTCGATCCTGTAAATGAATAGATGAATGGGATAAGGCCCGAAACAATTACCATGAGAGCGATTGCGAACGAACCTACTACTCCTCCAAAACCTTGTGAAAGTGATTTTCCATAACCGTTACGAATCTCGCGAAAGTTCGCGTACATACGTGTGGAGGCAATTGAGGATCCATCACAGACCCCACCGTGAAAACCATTGCGTACGAGTACTCGTGCAAGATCTATATCATCTAAAACACTCGATCTAATCGATTCGAAAGATCCGGATGTAACCAAAGCGCTTCTTTTGATAAAGAAGAATTGGCCATTTGCCACCGCCAAGGATGGGCGTGAGCTTTTCATCGCTAGGCGCAGCGGAACTGTTGTCATCCATGTCCACTGCAATAGAGGTTGAATCAATCGCTCTGAAAGAGTGAGCGCAATCTGTGCTGGGTACGGTGATAGGAAATCAGCCTGAGTGCGAGTGAGTACTGCATCCATTGTGGAAAGCGCATCACCAGATAAACGCACATCCGCATCGACTGTCACAATGAAATCATTCTTAGCCTGAATCAACCCTTGCGAGAGAGCCCAGGGTTTGCCCAGCCACCCCTGTGGCAGTTGATCTGCATCAATAACTGACATACCAGGGCGGCTCTTTGTCGCCTCCACTAAGAGCTGACGTGTGTTATCGGTTGAGTTGTCGTTGATGAAAATCACTTCGTATCGAGGATGATCAAGAGCTGCAAGACTTTCAACCAAGTCAAAGACATTTTCTTCTTCGTTTCGACAGGGAACTAATAACGAAAAGGTCAGGTGGCTAGTGCCCAGTCGTGGCGGTCTGATTATTGTCAATGAATTCACAAATGCCATCACAAAAAGAAAGAAATTGATTCCACATGCAATGCTAAGAAGAATCGACATCAGTAATTACGCGCGATTGAGCCAACGAGTAAAGAAATATGGTGCAAGGATTGCCGCATAAATTGCACCGGCAAAGAGCGCCAAACCTGGGCGATCAAAGAAGAAGAACTGGGAGATAAATCCACCGACAAGGCTCCATCCCAAGAAGATATCTGCAGCCAGAGTGCTTGGGGTATCTTTACGTCGCTCTATTGGAAGAATGAAATGCAGAATAGCAATCAGAGTAAGTCCGGAAAGCAACCATCCAAAAGGATTCGATAATGGAATTTCAGGGGCGAATGGAAATGCAGCACCCGTTACTTCCCATGTCCAGCGTCCAGCAGTAACCATCTGAGGATCAAGGAAGAGATCCCACCCCATCAAGATCGCACCACCGTATAAAAAGACCCAAGGTCCTGCAACGCGACGTGCAGCAATGAGTGCAGGGTAGGCCATCATCGCCCAGGCAAAGGGAACAACAAGTGGAACATCAACGATGAAGAGCCCAAGAGTGCTGCTGTATTCATATACTCCGAAAGGCCAACCTGTATTTACGCCAATTGTTTCAATGACGAGTGCAAAGACTGTTGTGATTGCAAGGTATGTCAATGCAAACTTACTTCCAAAACTCAACCATGCGTGCAGAACCATCGCTGCTGCACCGCAATACACAGTTGACAGTGTGAGAATCTCAAGAGGTCTTCCATCAAGAAGTGGATATGGAATTTGCAGCAAGATCGCTAACCCAAGCACCAAGGTCATTAGTATTTTTGAGCGCCGAGATTGACCTCGTCGACGGTTTGCCCGCGGCGTGAAATCTCGAATAGACATGGGCTAAGTCTGCCTTACTAGAGTTCTCCACGCATATCGCGCAGAGCAAAACGTGAAAATAGCTCTTCCGCATACCAATTAAAGCGATGGGTCGCCTCAATTGCACCTTGATGGGCGCTCCCTTTGTAAGCAAAATCTCGCAGCGCTTTTCCGTTCTCCCATAATGAGAATGTGCCCTGCAATCCAATCGGTGCTTCACCTATTCCGATCGCAGCAACAAGTCCGGGGGATTGATGCAATTCTGTCGAAACCGGCGGGACTGCTGCCCAGAATCGAAAATTCTGAAGCCATTTAATTCGCGCACGGGTTATGGCAACTATCTGCACTTCTGCTGATGGAGTAATGCTCCAGTCAAATGGATTCTTTCCTGACCACAAGCCGTGTGCCGAGATCGGATCTAGCACTAGTCGAACTTCATTAAGTGCTCGCTTGTTCCATGATCGAATAACTGGAAGTGAATCAATTGATTCCAGTGCACTTTCATTAATCACAACGAGAGCACCCCAACGAGTTAGATCGGCATCACTTGGAGTGAAATTCTCACCCGTACCCGTACCAAGCATCTTTGCAAAGTTCACACCTGCAGATCTACGTAAGCGACCACGATCACGCGCCATAGAGAAAAATGCGAAGGGAATATGGCTTCTCTTGATTGTCCAAAAATATGTGACGATGACTTTATTCATTGTGCTCAATCAGATCCCACTTATTGCCATAACGATCTTTGAAAACAACGACTCTTCCGTAGGATTCAATGCGAGGGTCTTCCATGAAATGCAACCCACGCGATTTGTAGAGTTGATAAGTTTCTTCGAAATTATCAACGTATACGAAGAAGCCAACTCGACCACCAGTTGAATTTCCTATCGCTGCCTTCTGTACTTCATTCGCCGCCTTGGCTAGCAGGATTTTTGCGCCCTCATGGCTTGGCGCAACAATCACCCAACGCTTCTCAGGCGTCAGTACAGTGTCTTCGATTAGTTCGAAACCAAGGTCATTCACGTAATGGGCAATTGCTAAATCGTAATCATCGATGATAATCGTGATCATTCCAAGAGTGATCATGGCTACTCTCCGACAATCATCGGCGTTGCTTGCGTGCAGGCTAATAATTCTGCATATGTTGTTGGATAGACCGCGTGCGGGTGTCCGGCAGCAGCCCAGACAACCTCATAATCGTTTAGCGCTTCATCGATCAGCGTAATTTCAGGTTGAGATACCCACCCCAGTGGGCTCACGCCACCGATTGAATAACCAGAAAATTCTTTTACGAAATCTGCATCAACGCGAGCAAGTTTCTCGATCCCTAAATTCTTGGCAACAAGGTCTGTATCCACGCGATGGCGACCACTTGTAATGATGAGGAGAGCTCCTCCTGATGGGAGTTTAAATATTAATGAGGAGGCGATTTGGCCAACTTCAACTCCGAGTGAATCGGCCGCTTCTTGAGCAGTGCGAGCACTTTCACTTAAGGCATGAATACGGCCAGTGACATTGAGGCGATCCATCGCTTCTTGCGCACGCTTTACCGATACACGCTCAAGGATGTGTTCCATAGATCAAGAGTACGACATAGCCCGAACCATCAGCATTAGTACTCTCGATGGTTTAGCGTTAGCGGTTATGAGCCCGCAGAGATTACGAGCAACTGCCCCTGAGGCCATTGCAGAGCAGGCTCGTAAATCACTCTTGGCCATGTTCTTATTGATGGGCATGGTCTCGATGGGATGGGTTCCACGAATTCCTGAAATTAAAGATGCAATCGGACTCACCAACGGTCAATTTGGATTTATCTTGTTGGCCAGCACCTTTGGCTCTGTCACAGGTGCTCAACTTGGCGGACGCGCAATTCATACATTTGGTTCACGCAGAGTTACACAGGTTGCCATCTCGATTATGCCCTTGGGTCTGGCTGGAATGGGACTTGCAAATTCTGGGCTAACACTTGTCATCTCACTCTTTGTTATGGGTTTTGGCTATTCCTTAATGGATATCTGTCTCAATTCTCAAGGATTCGTTGTTGAGCGAATAATCAAAAGGCGTTGCATGTCCAGTCTTCACGCTATGTGGAGTGTGGGCGCATTTCTTACCACTGTCATCGGTGGATCTATCGCGCGCTTTGTTTCCTATGAAGTAAACCTTGTGGCGATTGCAACATTTGCAGCACTTGCATTTATCCCTGCAGCCTTTTTCTTACTTCCAGGTGATCTTGATGATCATGATGGGGGAGAAGAAGAGACTAGCGCCAAGATTCCACTCTTTGGAAAGAGCGTTCTTCCTTTATGGGGGATGGGAATTGGATTACTTGGTTGTCTGATTGCAGAAGGTGCGGCCAGCGATTGGGCCGGAATTTTACTGCGTGATGATATGGGCTATGGCAAGGGAGTAAACGCTTCAGGTTTTGCCAGCTTTGCCCTCGCTATGATTGTGAGTCGATTGCTAGGTGATTGGACACTCGATCGCTTTGGCCCAGCGAACACTGTGAAGTACGGCGCTTACCTTGGAGGATTTGGTTGGGGTGCCGCGATTTTGATAGCAGTTCCTCTCTCTGACTCACACCCGCTCATTGCCCTCATCATTATTAACTTGGGATTTGCCTGTGCCGGATACGGAATTGGTCCTATGTTCCCTGCATTCATTCTCGCCGCAGGTGCAACACCAGGTGTCGCCCCTGCTGTTGCCATTGCTCGAGTAGGTGTCATTGGAATTGCAGGTTTTTTCTTTGGACCAACAATCACTGGACTCATTTCAGAGGTTACAAGTTTGCCAATTGCGCTTTTCTTCCCAATCATCATGCTATTTCTAGCCGGCTATTTATCGCGAACTATCAAAACTGAAAAAGATCGCCACTAAGTCAGTCTTGAGTTAGAGAATAAAGATTCGCTCAATAAGGCTAAAGGCTGCTACTGCAAAGAGGAAGTACGCAAAAAGCTTTCGCAAGAGGACATCTTTTATCGGTAATTTAATTCGAGATGCAATTTGAGCGATGATGACAGCGCTAGCGCTCATCAAGAGTGGGATCTCCCATGAGACTTCACTCCAGAGTTGAAAGTGCCCGAGTAATGCAGTTGCTGAATTCATGGCGATTACCAATAGCGCTGTACCGGCAGCAATTGATTGTGATGTACCAAATCCAAGAACGAGAACAGGGATAACCAAGAACCCGCCACCGATGCCAAAGAGGCCAGTGATTGAACCAATCAAGAGTGAGACTCCAATGAGAACTGGCCAACTCATTCGCTTGTGAATTGTTGTTAGCGGTGAGCCAAGCATGCTCAGACCTGCAAAGATAATGACAAAAGAGAATCCGATAGCAATAAAGTCTTCGGGCAAGCGATGAACAAGGGTTGAAAATCCGATATTTGCGGCTAAGCCAATAGCCCAAATAGCCACAGCATCTCTGTAGTAAATTTCTTTACTTTTGATTTTTGCGCTAGCCCCAGAGAGCGCTGCTGCGCCGACAACTGCTAGCGCTGACGTTGATGCAACCGAAGGCGCTAATCCAAAACCATAGATCAAGATCGGAACTGCCAACATCGCACCACCAGCGCCAACAAATCCGAGAACGCCTCCGATGAATATGCCTGCAACGAGTGCGGCTAGTATTTCCATAGAGCCATCCTCTCACAGGCTTCTCTTTACATTACTTGAAGAGTGAGATGCTTCCGATATTTACGAGAAGATCTCCACCTTCAACGGCACCTGATGCAACGAGTGCGACAAGGATGAGCGCTGCACCTGCAAGTGAGATGTCCTTATTGAAGGCGATCTGCTCTTGCATCTTTGTATTTGCATCGGTCTCTTTCCAGAAGTTATGAAAGATCACGGCTGCAAGTACGAGTGTGATTGCAATAAGGAGCGCACCGAAATCTACATAGGTGCCGATGACGATCAAGATTCCGCCAACAAGGAAGAAGAATCCACTTGCCATTACTCCAAGCTTTGCTGCTGGGAGCTTCTTGTACTGCGCGTAGCCGGTCATTGCCTCAAGCTTTGCGAAGTGGCCAATACCTGATGTGATGAAGAGGGCGGCAAAAAGCAGCTGGCCGATGAATAGAACGATGGTCATTATTTCTCCTTAGGTGCAATTAATAGTTTTCTTACGGCTCAGGGTAGGGGATATAGTTGAAATTTCAACTATCTATCGGCCACTTGAGCGTGGGCGTGTTGGCCGCTTGATCTTGTCAGGGGTGTGGGCTAGTTTTCGAACATCTGTTCGAATATTTTTTGATAACCAGTCCACATAGCCAGAAAGTAGGCAGTACCAATGTCAGTTCCAGAGATAGCCCCGCCCTGCAAAACCCCATCACCTGATGTTCTTGCTGATGGCGCTGGTGGGTTGGCTACACCTATCGAGTTCACCTTTAAAGGTAAACGCTTTCGCATCCACGCTGTTCTTTCGCGCTGGTGTGAAGCGGGTGGATGGTGGAATCGGGTCAGTGATGGTCGCTATCGCCCTGATGATGGAGCGCGCGCACTATGGACGGTAGAAGCGGCACCGATTGGTGCTCTTGCAACATTTGAAATCGAACGCGATGAAGCCACGGGACAGTGGCTCATTAGATCTATCTGAGAATCTATCTAAGAACTCATGAGCTTTATACATCTGCGCGTTGCTAGCGCCTTCTCCATGAAATATGGAACAGCTCAACCAGGTGATCTTGTTGAGCGCGCTCGCGAGCATGGCGCACCGGCTCTGGCTCTGACAGATCGCGCCAGCCTTTCAGGCGCTATCCGTTTTGCAAAGGCATGCCTTACTCATGGGATCGCACCGATTATTGGAATTAATCTTCCTATAGAGATCACAACACCAGTTAAGAGTCAGCCACTACCTCGCGTAACCGATTTAGCTCACGGTGATGGGGGATGGGCTCACCTTGTACGTTTTCTTACCGGCCTGCATATGAATAAAGGTGATGGCGAAGTTCGTATTACCACCGATCTTTTAGAAAAATTTAGCGCTCATAGCACTCAGTTACATCTTCTCCACGGGCCACAATCACCGCTGAGTTATGAACTAGCAGCCCATAGAACAGATAGAGCCCTCGACCTCTTTAATCTCACTCGTGGATTCTTTAGTGATCATGCCATTGAATGTGTTTCGCATTTGATTGCAGGTAACGGCCCTGGCTCTACCGCGCATGCTGCTAGGTCACTGATCTTTGCTCGTGATCACGATATTGATGCGGTAATTACCAATGCAGTGCGAATGCGCGATCCTAGTGATGGCCCCATTGCAGATCTCTTAGATTGCGCTCGCCAACTCGTGCCGTTGGATTTCAGACATATTGAACGTCGCAATAGCCAAGCCTATTTAAAAAATAGTGAAGAGATGACACAAGTGGCTACAGAGATAGCGCGTGCAGCAGGTGAGGCAACACCGCGTGCACTCCTTAAGACGACACGAGAGTGGGCAGAGCGCGCGCTTTTATCACCGCAGCGAGATATTGGTCTTGGAGGAATTCATCTTCCTGAACCACATATTGTTGGCGCAACATCACAGAGTTCGATGCGCACTCTTTTACGTTCACGAGTGGAGGCAGGAATTCATTGGCGCTATAGCGCAAATAAGGATGTGAAGGCTGCTCGGATGCGTTTAGATGATGAGCTCGCCACAGTTGCATCCTTAGGGTACGAGTCTTACTTTCTTACCGTTGCAGATATTGCACAGATGGCTCGCGATAAAGGGATTCGCGTTGCAGCGCGAGGAAGTGGCGCTGGCTCTCTGATCTGTCACTTACTTGGTATTTCGGGCGTTGATCCAATGCGTCATGGACTTTTAATGGAGCGTTTCTGTTCACCGCTCAGGGCGGCCCTACCCGATATTGATATTGATGTGGAATCAGACCGTCGACTTGAGATATATGAGATGGTCTTTAACCGTTATGGATCTCCATCGCTGCATCTGCCGGGTGCAATCTCACGCGCTGCAACGGTTGCAATGTTTGATACCTATCGAGCCCGCCATGCGATCCGAGATACAGGTGCTGCCCTTGGTCTACCAGCGGCAGAGATTGATCTTCTTGCAAAGGCGATGCCACATGTGCGTGCACGCAATATTCAAGCGGTACTGCAATCTCTTCCTGAGTTAAAAACCTTAAACACCTCAGCACCGCTTATGGCGATGACGGTATCTCTTGCACAAGAACTTGATGGTCTACCGCGCCATCTTGCTATGCATCCATGTGCAGTTGTTCTCTCTGATGGTGGTCTTTTAGATCGCATTCCTCTGCATATCAATGCTGGTGGGTATCCGATGGTTGAATTTGATAAAGACGATGTAGAAGATATCGGTCTGCTCAAACTCGATATCTTGGGTGTACGCATGCAATCCACATTGGCATATGCAGTCTCTGAGATTGAAAAGATAGAAGAGAAGAAGATTGATATTGATGCAATCTCACTTGAAGACGAAGCAACGTATCAACTTATCCAATCCACTCGGACGCTCGGAATCTTTCAAATTGAAAGTCCGGGTCAACGCGAGCTGGTAGGCAAACTCAATCCGCGAACCTTTAATGATCTGATTATCGATATCTCACTCTTTCGACCAGGGCCAGTAAAGAGCGACATGATCGCCCCCTTTCTTAATTCACGACACGGATTTACTGCAGCCGATGTCCTTCATCCTGATTTAGCACCCATTCTGCAAGAGACTGAAGGGGTTGTTGTCTTTCATGAACAAGTGATCTCCATGATCGCCACCATGACAGGAGTCTCTCTTGCTAGCGCTGATGAGAAGCGACGTTCACTGGGGGATAAACAGGGTCAACAAGAAGTCTGTGACTGGTTCTTTCCTGCAGCAACGCAGAAGGGGTATCCACTTGATGTGGTTACTAAGGTTTGGGAGATCTTGCGCGCCTTTGCATCCTTTGGTTTTTGTAAAGCTCATGCTGCAGCCTTTGCTCTTCCTACCTATCAATCGGCATGGCTCAAGACGCACTACCCCGCTGAATTTATTGCAGGAGTTCTTACTCATGATCCGGGAATGTATCCGCGACGCCTTATTCTTGATGAGGCAAGGCAGATGGGAATTACTTTGGCCCCACTTGATGTGAATAAATCAGATGCGTCATATCGTGTTGAATCTGATGAGGGTAAGAAATCAATCCGTATCGCACTCTCCTCAATTGCTGGAATTAGCGATCATGAGATCGCATCAATTATTCACGGCAGACCATATATAGATATGGCAGATTTTGTGGCACGAAGTGGTTCATCAACTCCTGTTACTGAATCACTGATTCTTACTGGAGGCTTTGATGAATTGCATTCACTCGATAATGGAAAAATTAATCATCGCGACCTTCTCTTACACCTGAGCGATATTGATAAATCACACTCTGCGAAGAGTTCAAAAAAAGGTGCAGGTGGTGCACAGATGACATTTGGCTTTACCCCACCCGCTCTCATCTCAAGTGGGCTACCAGATATCACCGTTAATGAACGAGTGCGTCATGAAGTAGAGCGACTAGGCATGGATATCACCCACCACATGCTTGAGTTCTATGCACCCTTTCTTAACGCTATTGGGGCGGTGCGTTCTTGTGATCTTCTTACTCAACGTTCGGGTGCCGATGTTTTAGTTGCTGGTGTCAAAGTTGCCTTACAGACACCACCTATTCGTTCAGGGCGACGCGTTATCTTTCTTACCCTTGATGATGGATATGGTTGTAGCGACTCCACCTTCTTTAGCGATGTGCAGAGCAGTAGCGCTGCCCTTCTCTACTCAACATCACTGATCCTTGTGCGCGGTGTTACTCGCCGCACAGG
>Ga0315902_10009913_pt1 | contig 12652 bp, 15 predicted proteins | sample LakEriMetagenome_9_FD_203523 | JGI IMG/M metagenome (GOLD analysis project Ga0315902, IMG submission 203523) | Freshwater fungal communities from buoy surface, Lake Erie, Ohio, United States - Buoy 12 MA117 | ecosystem: Environmental > Aquatic > Freshwater > Lake > Lake biofilm | place: USA... | reverse complement strand
CACAAGCTCTTCTTGAAGAAGTGCGCTACGACGGTGACGGCAATCCAATCACGTCAAACTTTGCTGACTATGCATTCATCTCTGCTGCAGAGTTGCCAAGTTTTGAAGTCATCCATATGGAAACCCCTACACCGCGCAACGCACTCGGCGCAAAGGGAATCGGTGAATCGGGAACGATTGGTTCAACCCCTGCAGTGCAATCTGCAGTAATTGACGCACTCGCTCACCTTGGGGTTCGTCATATCGATATGCCAACCACCGCAGAACGTGTGTGGTCAGAAATTCAAAAGCAGAAAGTAAAGGGAAACTGATGAAGATCAGCATTACTGTCAACGGAAAAGCGACCGAGCACGACGTTGAACCACGCACGCTTTTGGTTCACTACATTCGCGAAACATTGCAACTCACAGGAACAAACGTTGGCTGTGATACCTCAAGCTGTGGAGCATGCACTGTTCACCTGAATGGCGAAGCAGTGAAGAGCTGCACCATTTTGGCTGCACAGGCTGATGGCTACGCGGTAACCACCATTGAAGGCATGAGCAAAGACGGCGTCATGCACCCAATGCAACAAGCATTCATGGAAAACCACGGCCTGCAATGTGGTTTCTGCACACCGGGCATGGTGATGGCAGCAGTTGGCTTACTCAACGAGAACGCAAACCCATCCGAAGACGACATTCGCATTGGTCTTGAAGGCAACCTGTGCCGTTGCACGGGATATCACAACATCGTTCAATCCGTTCTTGCAGCGGCAAAAAAGTAAGGACCGATCATGATTCCTGCACAGTTTGATCTGAAGCGCGCATCGTCGGCAGCAGAAGCCATTTCACTACTTGGTGAATACGGCGATGAAGCAAAGTTGCTCGCCGGTGGACACAGCCTTATTCCATTGATGAAACTTCGCTTGGCTCAGCCAAGCATGTTGATTGACATTGGTCGGATTACCGACCTCTCCTACATCAAAGATGCCGGCAACCACATTGCCATTGGTGCGCTTACCCGCCACATGGACGTTGAAAAGTCCGACATCGTGATTCAACATGTTCCACTACTCGCTCATGCAGCAAGCCATGTTGGCGATGCTCAGGTTCGTCACCGCGGAACTATTGGTGGTTCGCTGGCCCACGCCGACTCGGCAAGCGACCTTCCAGCAACCACGCTTGCACTTGGTGCAACGTACGTTGTTCAAGGACCAAACGGTCAGCGCGAAATTGCAGCGAGGGATTTCTATACAGGATTTCTTGAGAGCGCACTTGCGCCAGATGAATTGCTTGTTGAAATTCGTGTTCCAAAAACCATGGGTGGCTGGAGTTTCCAGAAGTTCAACCGTCGAGCACAGGACTGGGCAATTGTTGGTGTCGCTGCTTGGCGCAACGGAAAAGACTCTGGTGTTGCTTTGGTCAACATGGGTTCCACGCCAATTCTTGCAACCAGTGTCAGTGCGGCACTTGCAAACGGTGCTTCGATTGCCGAAGCAGCAGAACTTGCAGCAGTCGAGGCAGAACCACAGAGCGACTTAAACGCTTCGAGCGAATACCGCGCGCACCTGGCCAAGGTGTTGGTACGGCGAGCACTTGAAGAATCAACTAAATAACCCTCGCACTCGACAAATTTCAATTGGCCTGTATGTGGCCATATTTTTGTGGTCTGCGCAACACTTTGGCGTTCCTGTCGACCGCATTGCAGTCACATTGTGGATTCTTGGCGCATTTGTCTTTGCCAATGTAGGTAAACCACTTCGCGCACAGCGCAACATGTTGCGCGACTGGTCGGTATTTGCAGCCATGTTGTTTGCATACGAATACAGCCGAGGGCTTGCCGACCAGTTGGGAGTGTCTGTTCAAAAAACTTTGGTTCGCGATATGGATCGCTTGATGTTTTTTGGAACTGACCCAGGCGTGTGGTTGCAGGAGCGCCTCAACATTTCCCCAGATCTTGCGTGGTACGAATACCCTCTCGCCGTCACGTACATGACGCACTTCATCCTGCCTATGGGCACTGCCGTGTTGCTGTGGTGGGTGAGTCGCGAACAATGGGTGCGTTACGTACGCCGGCTCAGCATCTTGTTCTTCTTGGCCGTTGCTACGTATGTGGTGCTTCCCGTTGCACCACCATGGATGATCTCCAAAGAGGGCCTCATTGGGCCAATTAAGCGCATTACCGCGCGTGGTTGGACCGATATGGGCCTGCATACTGTTTCAAAGTTGTTCGAACGCGGATCTGCAATTGCGAACCCCGTTGCAGCTATGCCGTCACTACATGCCGCGTGCGCGTTGCTCGTCGTGGTGTTTTTCTGGAGCAAGATGCGCATCTGGATGAAGCCAATTGCGCTCGTGCTACCCGCGGCAATGGCCTTCTGTTTGGTGTACTTCGGCGAACACTATGTTGCCGACATCATTTTCGGTTTTGCCTACGTGTGGCTTGCCTGTGTGTTGTCAACCCGCTGGGAAGACAAACATGTTTACAAAGCTAGAAAGTGATTTGTGCGGCAGCGCGTGATGCAACGTACGGCGCAAAGTACTTCACTCGAACTTCGTTGTGCAGTGCGTTTTGGTCATACTCTTGCCACCCCGCTACGTCGTCAAACTCAGCAACAATGAGGTAATCAGCATTCGCATGCGAGCTGACTCCTAAATCGGCTCCACAGCGGTAGCTGCGCACCGAAGGAACAGTTTTTGCCATGTCAAGCAGAGCCTTGTTCACCACTTCTGCATAGTTTTCAGGAACCGATTGGTTCCACGTCAGAGCAACAACATGTTGAAGCATTAAATCAACCCCGGGTATGAGCCACCATCAACCTGCAAATGAGTGCCGGTGACAAATTTGGCTTGCTCACTGCACAGAAACGCGACAACGCTTCCGAAATCTTTCGGGTCTCCAACTACGCCAGCAGGAATTCCCTCTGCTGCGCCTTCCATTGACCCGTACAACTGCTTAATGCGATCGGTTGCATGAGTGCCAGGCTGCACCGTGTTTACGGTGATGCCGTTCGGTGCAACTTCAGTAGCAACAGTTTTCAAAAATGCAGTAAGTCCCGCGCGGGCTGTGCTGGACAAAATGAGATTCGCAAACGGCTGACGAACTGCTGTGCTGGTAATTGCCACGATGCGACCCCAACCACGTTCTTGCATGCGAGGAATCACCTCTTTGCACATCGCAACAGTTGCCAACATGCTGCGTTCAATTGCTGCTGGGTATAAATCGAGATCCGTTGATGCAAAATTTCCCGCAGGTGGTCCACCACCGTTAGCAATCACGATGTCAATGTCACCAAGAATTGATTTCGCTTCACGAATGAACGCAAGTGCGCCATCGGTAGTGGAAACATCGCCAACGATTCCCACACATCCATTACCGATCTTTTTCGCTGCATCGGCAACGCGATCTGCGTCGCGACTACAAATAACGACGCGAACCCCCTCGTTCGCAAGTGCTTGAGCACTGGCAAAACCCAGCCCGGCCGAGGCCGCCGCTACTACCGCAGTTCGTTGAGAAATACCGAGATCCATGGGGAAACCATACTTGCCGCACTGCTACTGTTGACCTTGTTAGGTGGTGAGAAACCCATGGCTGGGTATCAACAAGACGAGCGTTTTTTAGACGCGATTGCGGACGCCGATTCATTTCCGTATTGGTTTGATGATGCGGACGAACCAGAGTCGAACCCCATGCTGGTGCACGCAGAAACGTGCGACCTGTGCATTGTGGGCGGCGGCTACACGGGGCTATGGACTGCAATATTGGCCAAGGAGCGCGACCCTGATCGCGATGTTGTGCTGATTGAAGCACATGAAATTGGGTCTGCAGCAAGTGGTCGCAATGGCGGGTTCATGGATTCCAGCCTCACGCATGGCATAGCTAACGCACAGCAACGCTTCCCCGACGAAGTTGGATTGCTAGAGGACTTGGGACTCGAGAACCTCAACGAAATTGAAGCGGCAATTAAGCGGTACAACATTGACTGCGATTTCGAACGTAATGGAGTTATCGAAATTGCGAGCACACGACATTCGGCAACATACCTAGACGAATTAAAAGACGACTACGACCAGTTGCGCGAGATTGGCCACAAAGTGGAGTGGCTCGATGAAGTTGCCGTACGCAAGGAAGTCTCATCTCCAATTTTCACTGGCGGCATGTGGTGCAAAGACACAGCAGCACTTGTCGACCCTGCGCGACTTGCTTGGGGTTTGAAGCGTGCCGCCGAACAACTTGGCGTGCGCATTTACGAAGACACAAAAGCGGTAGGTCTTGACTATTCCCCTGGTGGCATTGTTGTAGAAACACCACTATCCAAAGTGCATGCAAAGCGAGTGGCACTGGCAACAAATGCGTTTAAGCCATTGTTACGTCGTATGCATAACTACATCGCACCGGTGTACGACTACTGCCTGACCACAGAACCGCTCACACCGCAACAACTAGAAAGCATCGGCTGGAAGAATCGTCAAGGTCTCTCCGACATTTCAAACCAGTTCCACTACTACCGACTTACCGCCGACAACAGAATTCTGTGGGGCGGATACGACGCGGTGTATTTCTTCGGTGGAAAAGTTAACGCCGAACTTGAATCGCGTCCAGAAACGTGGGCAAAACTTTCGCAACATTTCTTTGAAACGTTTCCTCAACTAGAAGGCGTTCGCTTCTCGCATGTTTGGGGCGGTGCCATCGATACATGCAGTCGCTACAGCGTGTTTTGGGGCCAAGCCATGCGTGATCGTGTTGCCTATGCAATTGGCTACACCGGTTTAGGTGTTGCCAGTTCTCGATTCGGCGCCGAGGTCATGCTCGACATGATTGACGGTCGCAAAACTCCAGCAACGCAAACACAGTTCGTGCGTAGCAAACCATTGCCATTTCCTCCCGAGCCATTCCGATTCATTGGTATTCAGACCACTCGTTGGGCACTGAACCGTGAGGACAAGACGGGAAAGCGAAACCTCTGGCTCCGCAGCCTCGATCGATTGGGCCTTGGCTTCGATTCATAATCCCTTTGCCCCTAGCCTGAACGCATGGCGCAAGCAGGATTCACTTCGGTAGAGCAAGTTCGAGCGGCTCTCGCCGAACAGAACTACCTAGCCGAAGAAGGCCTCACTACCGCTGTGTACTTGGCGCTCACGTTGAAGCGACCGCTGCTCCTTGAAGGTGAGGCAGGCGTTGGCAAAACCGAACTCGCCAAAGTAATTGCAGCAATGACTGGTGGCGAACTCATTCGCTTGCAGTGTTACGAAGGAATTGATGCCGCCCAAGCCGTATATGACTGGGACTACTCGCGCCAGCTGTTGCACCTACGTGCTGCAGAAGCCAGCGGCGAAGCAACCTCCAAGAAGGCAAACGAACTTGAGAGCGAGTTATACAACGAGCGCTTTCTCATTAAGCGTGCCCTGCTTCGCGCAATTGAACAGCGCGACACACCGGCTGTGTTGCTGATTGACGAAATTGATCGTGCCGACGATGAGTTCGAAGCGTATTTGCTCGAAATACTCTCCGATTTCCAAGTAACCGTTCCCGAATTGGGAACGTTCAAGGCCGCTACTCCACCGATTGTGATTCTTACTTCCAACCGCACACGCGATGTGCACGATGCATTGAAGCGCCGCTGCTTGTACCACTGGGTCGATCACCCAAGTTTTGATCGTGAAGTTGCAATCGTGCGCCTGCGCGTTCCACAAATTGCCGAATCACTTGCCAAGCAAGTTGCAGCGGCTGTTGAACACATGCGTTCACTCAATTTGTACAAGCCACCTGGGGTTGCAGAAACCATTGACTGGGCAACTGCACTCGCCCAACTTGGCGCTCGCGAACTGAACGAATCGGTTGTTTCGGCAACGCTTGGAACCGTGTTGAAATACCGCGAAGACCACGACCGCGTGCGCGAGCAAGGCATCAGTCAAATTGTTGCCCAGGCGTTTGATCGCGGTCTGTTGCACGGATAATTCATGACCACTGCTGTTTCCTCTTCGCCAGAAGAAATGGCAGTGTCATTTGCGCGAGTGTTGCGTGGCGTCGGTTTACAAGTTCCCCTTGATTCGGTACTGACATTTGTTAATGCCCTCAACGTGGTGTCTCTTGAATCGCGTAGCGATGTGTTCTGGGCTGGTCGCAGCACATTGGTGCGCAGACCTGAAGACCATCAGCTCTTTGATCGTGCATTTGCCGTGTTTTGGGAACATCGCTCAAGCGATGCCGACACCGAAGAACTTCCGCCACGAAAGATCTCACTCCTCATTGATGATGAGACTGAAACTGATCCGCAAGCGGGTGACTACGACTCAAACCCAGCAATTCATTTGCGCTTCTCTGCTACAGAAGCACTGCGCAAAAAAGATTTCGCTCAATACGACGATTCGGAACTTGCAGAAGCACAACGCCTCATGCAAGCACTGCGGTTTGCTGGCCCGCCGCGACGATCACTTCGTTTAACAACAGCAAAACGAAACGGTTCGCGTCACGATTTGCGACGCACGGTTCGCGCATCGATCAGCCACGGCGGTGAACCCATGCAATTGCATTGGAAGGAACCGAGCAATCGCCTACGCCGCATTGTGGTGCTGCTCGATATTTCAGGAAGCATGGAACCATACGCACGCGCGCTACTTCGATTTATGCATGCTGCAGTTGCCGGCAGACAACGAGTGGAAGCCTTTGCATTCAGCACACGCCTCACACGTCTCACAAAAGAACTTCGCAGCCGTGACCCAGATAAGGCAATCAAACGTGCAGCAGAGCAAGTTCCCGATTGGAGCGGCGGAACACGGCTTGGGGAAAGCCTGCGCAAGTTCAACGACACCTGGGGTGTTCGTGGAATGGCACGTGGCGCAATTGTGATTGTGCTGTCTGACGGTTGGGACAGAGGCAACCCCGAGCTGTTGGGCGAACAGATGAAACGCCTGCAACGTGTCTCCCACCGTCTCATCTGGGTCAACCCTTTGAAAGTCACACCTGGATACGCGCCGCTCGCCAAAGGCATGGCTGCCGCGCTTCCATACATCGATGAATTCGTTGAAGGTCACTCACTTGAAGCCATGGAACGCCTCACTCGCGTCATTTCTGCCGATTGACTGGAACTATGCGCGAACTACTGAACGACATTGACCGCTGGAAAGCGGCGGGCAAACAAATTGCTCTTGCGCGCGTGGTTGACATTGAAGGTTCGGGCCCTCGCGACCCCGGCGCTGCAATGGCGGTGAACGAAGACGGCGAAGTCATTGGTTCGGTGAGTGGTGGTTGCGTTGAAGGTGCAGTTGTTGCCGAGGCACTTGCAATTTTGAATGGCGACAAGCAACCCAAACTGGTGAAGTTTGGTTATTCAGATGACGAAGCATTTGCAGTTGGGCTTACCTGCGGCGGAATTATTCACCTGTTTATTCAGCCGCTCACCTGGTAATTGACGATGTCGCTGTACCAACTGTTTTCAGAACGCACTCGTGCAAACAAGCCAGTCGCTCTTGCAACAGTCATTGATGGCCCAAACATTGGCGCAATGCTGCTCGTCACCCCAGAGAACACGGCGCAAGGAACTCTTGGTGATGCCGAACTCGACCGTGTTGTCGCACGCGACACGCAAGGCGAACTTGAAGCCGGCAGAACCAGCGTTCGCCATTACGGGCCACAAGGTCAAACCACTCCAGAAGATTTGGTAAACACTCCAACAGTTCGCGTGTTCATTGACGCGTTTTCTCCGCCACCAACCATGGTGATTTTCGGCGCAGTTGACTTCACTTCTGCTCTCGCCCGCGTTGCCAAAGTGCTGGGTTATCACGTGTTGGTGTGCGACGCGCGCGAAGTGTTTGCAACCAAGCGTCGCTTCCCGATGGCCGACGAAGTGTTGGTTACGTGGCCTGCTCCATTATTTGCAGAGCGCGGAGCGCAACTTACGCAACGTGACGCTGTGTGCATTTTGACGCATGACCCCAAGTTCGATGTTCCTGCAGTAGTTGGCGCACTTGCCACCAACGTTGGCTACATCGGTGTAATGGGCAGCCGAAAAACTCATGCGAAGCGCATCGAGCGATTGGTGGAAGCCGGTGTCACCGACGAACAGTTGTTGCGACTGATGTCGCCAATTGGACTCGACATCGGCGCACGTACGCCAGAAGAAACAGCAATTTCTATTTGTGGAGAAATCATTGCACGACGCACTGGTCGTGGCGCACCGTCACTTCGCGATGGTGACGGACCAATTCACAAATAACTGTTACGCAGTTGGATCTGCGAAACGAGTCCAACCAAGGATTCGCGAATCCATGATGTGCAATTCAACACTGCGTCCTGTTCGGCCGGCTTGAAGAATCGCACCGTCAACACCGAGATACATCGACACATGTCCAGGACGCCACATAATGTCGCCTGCCTGCGCATTCTTAAATGTCACGCGACGTGAATTTGCATATTGAAAACTTGATCCGCGAGGCAAAACAAACCCGGCACTCGACCAAGAAAACTGCACAAAGCCAGAACAGTCAAAAGCACCAGATTCAGCAGCTGCATTCTCTTTGTACGGAACTCCAATTTGAGTGAGGCCGGCCATCAGTGCGCGTTGGTGTGCAACGTCTGCTGCTCGCCATGCGCGTCGCAGCTCATTCACATCAACACCTAAGAAGTTGCCAACATCAGCCGCCAGTTTGTCGGCAAGGTCGAGGAACAGGTCGTACGCGTCACGGTCGCGCTTGTCGGCATAGGCATCCACTGCCTGTTGTGCCTGAACAGCGCCTTTGCGGATAATTGCTTCCTGGGCTGGGCCCATGGGAATTGCTTGGACGCCAGGTGAACTGACTCCCCACAGGCTGAGGGATACGAGCAGACCAGCTATGAGTTTGGTGGTGCGTGACATTGTGGCTCCTTGGTAGGCGAACCAACCGGGGGGCGGTTGGTTCGGATTTGGGGGCAGTGCTTGCGAGGGGACTCGCGTTATTGCATTTATGTCAACTGTGTAACAGTCTATGTCATGAAACTGTAATATTTGGGTCATACAGAGTTTCGAGAAGGCCAGACCCACCAAAGCCTGTAAATATGGGGTTGTGACCGCCCCAAGCAGCAAAAACCCGCCAGTCGGCGTGATCCTTTTAGCCGCAGGTGGGGGTTCCCGGTTCGGTGGTTCGCACCACAAGCTGCTCACTTCAGTTGCTGGGAAAACCGTCTTTGAATGGGCTCTCCAGAGCGCTCTGGCGGCCAACATCGGGCCAGTCGCTGTTGTATGGGGGTCGGTCGAATTGCCTCGTTATGAAGGCTCTGAAGCGGTCACCTACCTACACAACGAAGCTTGGGCAACGGGCATGGCCAGTTCTGTGCAATGTGCATTGCAATGGGCCAGCGAACGTGGATTGCAATCGGTTGTCATCGGTCTTGGCGATCAGCCATGCATTCCTCCTTCAGCTTGGACAGCCGTGGCCAACTCCACTTCCCCGCTTGCCGTCGCTACGTATCAAGGCGTGCGCGCAAACCCCGTGAAACTGCATGCTGAATTTTTCGCACTCGTTCCACAATCAGGAGACGAAGGTGCACGATCATTGCTGCGCAGTCACCCCGAACTAGTTGCTGAAGTACCCTGTATTGGCTCGGGAATCGATGTTGACCATGTTGAAGACATCGAGCGCGTTGCACACATCATTCACGAAAGTCGAGGCAAATAGCCATGGATCTCAATCACGAGTTCACTGTCAATGTTCCCGTTGCAGAAGCATGGGCGATCCTCACCGACCTAGAGCGCATTGCGCCGTGCCTTCCTGGCGCCCAACTCACCGAAGTTGAAGGCGACACCTACCGCGGACAAGTGAAGATCAAAGTTGGTCCAATTCTTGCTCAGTTCAAAGGACAAGCAAGTTTCGTGTCGCGCGATGACGTGGCACATAAAGCATCCTTAAAGGGCGAAGGACGCGACACCACCGGCAAGGGAAACGCATCGGCAATCATTACTGCCGAACTCACTTCAGTTACACCAACTTCAACGAAGTGCACTGTGCATACCGATCTTTCGATTTCAGGAAAAGTTGCACAGTTTGGTCGTGGTGCACTTGCCGATGTGAGCGACAAATTGCTCGCACAGTTTTCCGAGAACTTGAACCAACTCATTTCTGCTGCACCTGCACCATCTCCTGCACCAAGTGCACCCGTCGTTGCTGAAACGTCACCTGCGCCAAGCGAACAACCGACTATTCGCAAGATTGATGGTCCAGAGGTTGCACCACTCAACTTGCTCGACACCGCAGGATCCACCATTGCAAAGCGCGCAATTCCCGCCCTAATCGGTATTGCCGTGTTGGTAGCTGTACTTGTCAAACTCTTCTAACGCACCAAGCGCAGAAGACATCGCGCGAATCACCGAGCTACTCGGTCGAGTTCCGCAAGGCAAGTTTGAAGTTGTCGTTCGCGCATTAGACGGCGATCCGGTTGTATTGCGCAATCAGCCTTTGCTGCCTGATGGAACACCAATGCCAACGCTGTATTGGTTATGTGGTGCGCGCGAAAACGTGCTGATTGGCCGCCTTGAAGCAACGGGTGCCGTCAACCAAGTTGAAGCCGAACTCGATGCAGCACTTATCGCGGCGGCGCACGATCGTTATGCCGCCGAACGCGATGCACTCATTCCTGCTGACCACACTGGCCCACGTCCGTTTGGCGGAGTAGCCGGCACACGCATTGGCGTGAAATGTTTACACGCGCATTTTGGTTGGTGGCTTGCAGGTGGAGATGACCCCGTTGGTGATTGGGTTGCCGAAAAACTGAGCCTCAGTCGCAGTTCATACATTCGAGCCGCCACACAACCTGTTGCCGCAATCGACATTGGCACCAACTCCACCAATTTGCTCATTGCCGACGCGCAAGGCAACGACATCGTGCGTGAAGTGCACGTAACAGGACTCGGTCGTGGCGTTGTGCACGACAACACGCTGAACGAAGACGCGATTGCCCGAACCATTGCGCGACTGCAGCACTATGAATCGCTCATCAAGCAACATGAGGTGGGAGTAATTCGCGTTACTGCCACTGAAGCATGTCGACGCGCAACAAACGCAGCAGTGTTTCTGGATCAAGCCGAAGCAGTACTCGGAACTCGCCCGCTCATCATCGCAGGCACCGAAGAAGGTCGACTTGCCTACTCTGGTGCACTCTCTCACCTACCTGCGCACGAGGGCATCACACTTGTTGTCGATATTGGTGGTGGCAGCACCGAAATCATGATCGGCGAACAGACATTACGCCATGCAGTCAGTTTTCCAGTTGGCACTGTTGTGCTTACCGAAAGCCACTTGCACCACGACCCGCCTCGCCCAGAGGAACTCACGAACGCAATTGGTTTCGTTACCGACTTCATGGACGACCTCATCCGTGATCACCCTGAAGTACTGAATGCCACGCGCGTCGTTGGTGTTGCCGGCAGCATCGTCACCATTGCTGCCGTGGAAATAGGGCTACAAGAATTTGATGCCAACGCACTTCACGGCGCACGCATGACACGCGAAAACGTCGAGGAAGTGTTTCGAACTCTTGCCACCGAAACACTTGCCGACCGCAAGTTCAACCCCGGCCTGCCCGCCGACCGCGCCGACGTCATCGTGGGTGGATGCTGTGTATTGGTGGGAGTTATGCGCAAGTTGCGAATTCCTGAAATCATGGTGTCGGTGAATAACTTGCTAGACGGATTAGTACGAGACGAATTGAAGCTTTCATGAGTGGCTACTCGCGACCCATCGGCCACCCAGCAGGCATCATTTCCTCCAACGGACCACTCCGCCTGTTCGGTCGTCGCATCATGTTGCGCCCGCTTGTTGCAACCGATTTTGAGGCGTGGAGCGAAGTTCGTTTACGCAATGGCGAATGGCTCACCAAATGGGAACCAATGCCACTCATCACCTCCCCCGACCCAGCGAAAAGCCGCGATGCATTCACCAACCGCTGTGCTGCGCGCGACAGAGAACGACTTGCAGGCAACGCATATTGCCTCGGCCTATTCGTAAACAACGAGTTTGCAGGCGAAGTAAACCTAAACGGAGTTGTGCGTGGCGCCATGCAATGCGGCACCATCGGTTACTGGATAGACGAAGCAAAAGCCGGCAACAGCTACATGTCAGAAGCGGTGTTAGTGCTTTCCAAGTTTGCATTTGACGAGCTTCGCTTGCACCGTATTGAAGTGTGCATCATTCCGCGCAACGCAGCCAGCCATCGCGTAGTCGAGAAACTTGCACTACGGCATGAAGGTATCGCCGAGCGGTTCCTCGAAATAAATGGAATCTGGGAAGACCACGTTCGCTACGGATTCACCATCGAAGAATGGCAAACGCGCCGCGAAGAGCTCTGCGCAGCCTGGCTATAAATTGCTACGCAACGTCGCGTAGTCGCTCTATCTCCAACGCACGTTGTTTGCGAACAACTTTGCGCCGCTTCCATTGTTTTGTTTTCCAGTGCTTGAACTGTTGGCGACGTGATTGCTCACGACCAATCTCTGCATCGTGGTGATGCATTCCCTTCCAAGCGATACCTGGTTCATCCACATCTTCGGGTTCAACACCATGGCTCACCATGTTTGCCACCGAGTGCAATTGCGAATTCACTCGATGACGTTCATTGTGGGCGTGTGCCCGAAGTTCCACCTTGGGTGGAAACACCGTTGACCGGTGATCGTGACGCTTGCTCATTGCTTCCCCCGCCT
>Ga0315902_10009911_pt1 | contig 12654 bp, 12 predicted proteins | sample LakEriMetagenome_9_FD_203523 | JGI IMG/M metagenome (GOLD analysis project Ga0315902, IMG submission 203523) | Freshwater fungal communities from buoy surface, Lake Erie, Ohio, United States - Buoy 12 MA117 | ecosystem: Environmental > Aquatic > Freshwater > Lake > Lake biofilm | place: USA... | reverse complement strand
GTCGGCGATCGTCGAGATGATCTCGCGCATGTCGTAGAGCCGCAGCCGGTTCTCGGGGATGACGTGCCGCAAGGTTCTCTGGTCGGGGGCCTCCCATTCGGCGACCGGTCCCTGGAAGTAGGACAGGTACTTCTTCGCCACCTCGACCGCCTCGGGCTCGTCGCGGACCAGGATGTCCACCACGCCGTTGGGGACCTGGAAGGACATGGGACCGACTTCCTCGGGCGTGTAGACGCCCAGGCCGCCGCCCTCGATCATGGCCGGGCCGCCCATGCCGAGGGTCGACCCCTCGGTGGCGATGATGATGTCGCTGGAGGCGACCAGGGCGGTGTTCCCCGCGAAGCAGCGGCCGTTGACGATGGCGACCAGGGGCACCAGCCCGCTCAGCTGGGCGTACTGGGTGAAGGTGGGCGTATCGAAGGCGACGGCCGGGCCGGTGGAGTCGTCGCCGGGGCGCCCGCCGCCCCCCTCGCCGAACAGGACGACCGGCAGCCGGAGGCGCTTGGCCAGGTCGAACATCCGGTCCTGCTTGTAGTGATTGCGCCCGCCCTGTGTGCCGGCGAGGACGGTGTAGTCGTAGGCCACCACCATGGCCCGGCTCCGCTCCGGCCCGAAGAGGTCGCCATTGATGGCGCCAATCCCGGCCACGAGGCCATCGCCGGGGGTCGTCCGGCGCAGGGTCTCGATATCGGCGCGCCGATGCTGGCGTGCGACGATCAGGGGCCAGTACTCCTTGAAGGACCCGGCATCCGTCAGCTCGGCGATGCTCTCCCGGATCATCCGGTAGCCCAGGGCGTGTCGCTTCGCCACGACCTCGGGGCGGTTGGCGTCCAGGGTGTAGGCGTGACGGTCGAGAGTCTCCTGCAGGTCCGGCCGGATGAAGTCAGGGTCGACCTGGGCTGCGCCCTCGACCCTACCGCCGGAAACCTCGCCTTCCTCGATGAAGACGATGGGGTAGCCCTCGCGGACCACGTCGCCCACGGACATGGTCACGGCGCGGACGACGCCGTCCCGGTCGGCGGCGATGACATGCTCCATCTTCATCGCCTCGACGATGGCCACCTGCTGGCCCTTGCGGACCGTGTCGCCGACAGCGACGTCGATGGCCGTGAGGGTGCCCTGGATCGGTGCGCCGACGCCGAACGATCCGCCTGGGCCGACAGCCTCGGGTTCGGCCTCCGGCTCGGCCGTCGCTGACCGGGCCGACTTGACCTCCGCATCGTGCCGGAACAGGGCCAGGGGGTCGCGGGTATCCACCCGGGCGCCGACGGCGCCGGGGCCAGGCTTGTGCGTCAGGGCGGCGTAACGGCTCACCGCCGCCTCGTCCGCCGCGGCCAGCTCGGCGACGTTCTCGTCCAGCCAGCGAGTGTGCACCCTTCCGGCGACGAAGTCCGGATGCCGGAGGATGTTGCGCAGAAGTCCGATGTTCGTGGCCACCCCCTCGAGCCGGAACTCTGACAGGGCGCGCAGGGACCGGGCGACCGCCGGCCCGGCGTCCGCCCCGTCCGCACTACAGATCACCTTGGCCAGAAGGGAATCGAAGGCGGTGCTGGTCCGGTAACCGGCATAGCCGAAGCCGTCCGTGCGCACGCCGAGGCCGCTGGGCGCCTCGTAGGCGGTGAGGACCCCGCTGGAGGGACGCACCGAGCCGTCGGGGGCCAGGGACTCCAGGTTCACCCGGGCCTGGATGGCGAAGCGCGCCGGCCGCGGGGCGGCCGGGTCCGGAAGTCCGAGTTCGGCAAGGGTTGCGCCCTCCGCCAGCCGGATCTGGGCCTGCACCAGGTCGACGCCGGTGACGGCCTCGGTAACCGTGTGCTCGACCTGCAGGCGGGCGTTGGCCTCGATGAAGACAAAGGGCGGATCCGCCGGTGCGCCGGAGGCGTCCACCAGGAACTCGAAGGTCCCGAGACTGTCGTAGCGGACGCTACGGGCCAGTCGCAGGGCTGCGTCGATGATCTCCCGGCGCAGGTCCGGGTCGAGGCCGGGGGCCGGGGCGATCTCCACCACCTTCTGGAATCGGCGCTGGACGCTGCACTCGCGCTCGCCCAGGTCGGTGACCGCGCCCGACTGGTCGCCCAGGATCTGGACCTCGATATGCCGCGCCCGGGCCAGGAAGGTCTCGACATAGACGTCCGGCGCCCCGAAGGCGGCCTGGGCCTCGGACCGGCAACGGGCATAGGCGCCCTCCACCTCGTCCGGGGTGAGCACCACGCGGGAGCCCCGGCCGCCGCCTCCGGCGAGGGCCTTGATGATCATGCCCCGACCTGCCGGCAGGCCGTGCAGGAAGTCGCGGGCCTCTTCAAGGGTGACGCTGCGGTCCAGGCCGCGGCTGACCGGCACGTCGGCCGCCAGCGCCGCCTCCCGCGCCCGGGCCTTGTCACCGAACAGCTCAAGTCGCCTGACCGACGGCCCGATGAAGGTCAGGCCTGCGGCGATACAGCGCCGGGCGAACTCGGCCCGCTCGGAAAGGAAGCCATATCCCGGGTGGATCGCGTCGCATCCGCTGTCGACCGCCGCCTGGATGACGGCGTCCATGTCGAGGTAGGCCGAGGGCCCCTTGCCAGCCAGGGGACGGGCCTCGTCCGCCATGCGGCGGTGCAGGCTGTCGGCGTCATCCTCGGACCAGACCGCGACGGCCCGGCGACCCAGGTCCGCCGCAGCGCGGGCGATGCGGATGGCGACTTCGCCGCGATTGGCGATCAGGATGGACGCTATCGTCACCGATGTTTCCTCCGGCCCCTTGAGGGTCTCTGCGTTTTGCCTCTTCGGGCGGTCACGCCGGATGCGAAAAGTCCAGCATACTCAGTCTCGGTCAACCCCGGTTCCCCGAAGCCCTTGCCGCCCGTCGGCGCCATGCGGGCGAACTCCGGCCCGGGCCAGTCAGACCGTTCCATTCAGGATGGGGGCCAGCCGCTCCAGGAGGCGGGGCGAGGGTCGGGCCGGGCGGCCGGAGAGGTCGATGCAGGCGGCCTCGATCTGGGCCTCGCAGATCACCTCCCCGCCGCGCAGGAGGCGCTGCTGGATGAACATGCGGGGCCCCCGGATCCGGTCGTAGAGGGTGCGGACCTGCAGGGCGTCGTCGATCCGGGCCGGGCGGCGGAAGTCGATCTCCATCCGCACCACGGTGAAGGCCGTCGGGCGGTCCCCCTCGAGGAGGTCGGTGTGGGAGACCCCCGCCGCCCGCAGGGAGTCGCTGCGGCCGCGCTCGAAATAGCGCAGGTAGTTGGCGTGGTAGACCACCCCTGTGAAGTCGGTGTCCTCGTAATAGATGCGTACGGGCAGGACATGCTCGCGGCCCTCGTACCGGCCGCTGGACGGGGCGTCCTGATCCTCAGTCGGCATCGGGGTCTCCCTCGAAGAGGCCGCCCTGCCCGGCCGGCGGTGGCGAGGGCGGCGGCGTCAGTCCCAGGTGCTCATAGGCCCGGGCGCAGGCCACCCGGCCCCGGGGGGTGCGCTGGATGAAGCCCTGCTGGAGCAGGTAGGGCTCGATCACGTCCTCAACCGCGTCCCGGGCCTCGGCGATGGCGTAGGCCAGGGTCTCCAGCCCCGCCGGCCCGCCGGCATAGTTGGAGATCAGGGCGTTCAGATAGCGTCGGTCCAGGCTGTCGAGGCCGGCGGGGTCCACCTCCAGCCGGGCCAGGGCCCGGGCGGCGGCGGGCCTGTCGATGGCGGCGGCGCCCTCGGCCTCGGCGAAGTCGCGCACCCGGCGCAGCAGACGGCCGGCGACGCGCGGCGTGCCCCGGGCGCGGGCGGCGATCTCACCGGCGCCGTCCTCGGTGAGGTTCAGGCCCAGCCGTCCCGCCGCATGGGCCAGCACCTTCCGCAGTTCGTCGACGGAATAGAACTCCAGCCGGATCGGGATGCCGAAGCGGTCCCGCAGGGGGGTGGCCAGCATGCCCGCCCGGGTGGTGGCCGCCACCAGGGTGAAGGGGGCGAGGTCGATGCGGATCGAGCGGGCCGCCGGGCCCTCGCCGATCATCAGGTCGAGGACGTGGTCCTCCATGGCCGGGTAGAGGATCTCCTCCACCGGCGCGGCCAGGCGGTGGATCTCGTCGATGAACAGGACGTCCCGGGGCTCGAGGTTCGTGAGGATGGCCGCCAGGTCCCCCGCCTTGGCCAGCACCGGCCCGGAGGTGGCGCGGAAGTTCACCCCCAGCTCCCGGGCGATGATCTGGGCCAGGGTGGTCTTGCCCAGGCCCGGCGGACCGAACAGCAGGACGTGGTCCATGGCCTCGCCCCGGCCCCGGGCGGCGTCGATGAAGATGGACAGGTTCGACTTGGCCGCCGCCTGGCCGACGAACTCGGACAGGGTCTGGGGGCGCAGGGCCCGGTCGCCGGGCTCGGGCGGCCCGGGTTCGCCGGAAACCAGCCGGGTCACCGGCCCATCTCCTTCAGGCCGGCCCGGACGAGGGCGGAGACGGCGGCGTCAGGACCGAGGGCGCCGGCGGCCTGCTCCACCAGGCGGCGGGCCTGCATCTCGGCGACGCCGAGGCCCATGAGGGCCGCAACGGCCTCGCCGGCGGCGGAGACCGGGGCGGGGCCGGTCGAAGGGGCGGCGGCGACGCCGGAAGCGCTGAAGCTGGCGGCGCCGATGGGCTTGCCCTTCAGCTCCACCAGGATTCGCTGGGCCAGCTTGGGGCCCACGCCGCTGGCCCGGCCCACCTGGACCTTGTCCTCCCGGGCCACGGCCTCGGCCAGGGCGGCGGGGGGCAGGACGTCCAGCACGGCCAGGGCCGCCTTGGGCCCGACCCCCTGCACGGATTGGAGCAGGACGAAGGCGGCGCGGTCGTCGGCGTCGAGGAAGCCGTAGAGGCGGGGGCCGGCGCTTTCCGACCACTGGGTCTCGACCCGCAGGACGACCGCCTCGCCCGCGGCGGGCAGGCGCGAGAGTGTGCGGGCGCCGCAGCGCACGACCCAGCCGACCCCGCCCACGTCGATCAGGGCCTCTTCCTCCGTGGTCTCCAGGACCCTGCCCGCCAGCCGACCGATCATGCCGCCAACCGCCCCCGGGTGCGGGCGTGGGCGTGGGCGATGGCCACAGCCAGGGCGTCGGCGGCGTCGGCCGAGGCGCCGGCCGAGCCGGGCAGGATGCGGGCAATCATGAAGGCCACCTGGTCCTTGTCGGCCGCGCCCGTGCCGACCACCGACTTCTTGACGAGGCGCGCGGCGTACTCCGCCACCGGCAGGCCGGCCTTGGCGGGCGCCAGCAGGGCCGCCGCCCGGGCGTGGCCGAGCTTCAGGGCCGAGGCGGCGTTGGTGTTCATGAAGGTCTCCTCGATGGCCGCCTCATCGGGCGTCCAGTCGGCGACCACGGCGCTGATCCCGTCGAACAGGGCCAGGAGCCGCTCGGAGAAGGGGGCCTTCTCGTCCGGCGCGATCACCCCGTGCCCGAGGTGGGAGAGCCGGTTGCCCTCGACCCGGATCACGCCCCAGCCCGTCTTTCGCAAGCCGGGGTCAAGGCCCAGGATTCGGAGGGGTGCGGGGCTCATGCGGTTCCACCGGCGACTGTTCGTGATGTGTTCCTAGGCCGGTTCGCGGGCGGCGGGAAGGGGGTGGCGCCCGTAAGCCGTCCGAACTTACCGAGCTTCAGTCGTTCCCACCGACCCTTCGGATATCCGTCCGCCGGAGAGCTCAAGCACCCGGTCGGCGGCCGCAATGGTCTCAGGCCTGTGCGCGATGACGATGCGGGTGACTTCCAGTCCCTTGATCGCGTCATTGATCTGCCGTTCCCGGGCGACATCGAGATGGGAGGTTGCCTCATCCAGGATCAGAATCTTCGGTCTCCGATAGAAAGCCCGAGCTAGGAGGACCCTCTGCTTCTGGCCTCCGGAGAAGGAAGAGCCCCTGTCGCCGACGAAGGTCTCGGTCCTCATGGGCATACTCCGGATGTCCTCCGCGATCCCGGCCATTTCCAGGCAGGTCCAGACCCACTCCATGTCGATGGTCTCGGCGAAGAAGGAGACATTCTCGGCGATGGAGCCGCTGATCAACTCATCGTCCTGCAGGACGACGCCGATGTTCTGGCGTAGGATCCTTGGCCCCCAGGTGGCGATGTCGATATCGTCGATGGCGACCTTGCCCGCGCCTGACGGGCCCGTCACCGCAACGAACTCTCCGGGCTCAATCCGAAGGGAGACGCCCTCGAAAACCATGGGCTGGTAGGGGGCGTACCTGAAGGAAAGATCCGTTACCGACACGCCACCCTTCATGTCGGGCATTCCGCCCAGGGCCTCGTCAATGCCCCGCTCGACCGGATTGAGGGCGATGTCCGCGAGCATCACCGTCGGCTCAGGCCCGGGTTCGACCATGACGGGGCCGTAGCCCTTGACGTCGTTGACCTCGCCGCCGGTTAGGACCAAGGCGACCGGCAGGCCCAGGCCGTTGGTCCCCAGATGGATCTTGGTCGAGAAGCCACCTCGAGGGCGGCCAAGACCTTCACCTTGAAGGGCTGACGCTCTTTCCTTGGGCGCCGGCGACATGCTGATGAGCGCGCGCGATAGTCTAGTCGATCATCTGGACGCTGTCTTGACCGACGCCGCTCTCACTGGGGGCCGCCACCATCACGTCCCACACCCCCGAAGGTGTCCAGCGCCGGAACTGCCGGTAGACTGGGCCCCACTTGCCGAAATGACCGTGTAGATCACGCCAAGCCGAACCGGTCCGGGCGAACCAGAACACCCCGTCCAGCACTGGGCGATGGACGGGGTGCGTGCGACCGCGCTTCGGTCCCGTCTTAATCACGATTGGCGCGACGAGCGCCCATTCCTCATCCGACACCAAACCTCGAACCACGACCGCTCTCCCCAAAGAGCAGCCTTGATTCAGTCATCAACCGATGTGGGAACCCACCCTTTGAACAGAGCCTAGTGGAATTAGTCAAGTGCTTGGTGCCGCCTTCTGGCGGGCTAAGCCGTTGAGATTGATCAGAACGGACAGGACTCTCTTCGTCCCATTCTATCCACTGGGGAGATCGAACATTTGAACGATTGATTGAAATCTCCTTCACTTATGACATCATAAACAGCAAAAGTGGGACACTCAAACCGAAAATCAGAGGATATAATGGTGGAAACCCACAACCCTTTATGGCTATTGAGTTTTCTTGGATTTCAATTCTGGTGCATTTTTGTTTTCTATTACATTTTAAAATCCGGGAGTTTATCATTCTTCCGTATTGAATTTTCTCGCTCTGAAAGACCCGCGTTATTTTATATTTTGTTCGTGTTATTCTTACTACTCTACTTGATACTTGTTCGGCCATGGGAATCCCCAATATTTCAGCCGTTGGAGTGGAGATCACTTTTCTCCTGATTTGCCTTGCGGCACGCGGACTCTGAGTCGCAAACGCGACAGTGGTCTTAGCGAGCGAAAGTGGCCAGCCGCGGCGCGTACTCCGCCACCGGCAGGCCGGCCTTGGCCGGCGCCAGCAGGGCCGCCGCCCGGGCGTGGCCGAGCTTGAGGGCCGAGGCGGCGTTGTTGTTCATGAAGGTCTCCTCGATGGCCGCCTCATCGGGCGTCCAGTCGGCGACCACGGCGCTGATCCCGTCGAACAGGGCCAGGAGCCGCTCGGAGAAGGGGGCCTTCTCGTCCGGCGCGATCACCCCGTGCCCGAGGTGGGAGAGCCGGTTGCCCTCGACCCGGATCACGCCCCAGCCCGTCTTTCGCAAGCCGGGGTCAAGGCCCAGGATTCGGAGGGGTGCGGGGCTCATGCGGTTCCACCGGCGACTGTTCGTGATGTGTTCCTAGGCCGGTTCGCGGGCGGCGGGAAGGGGGTGGCGCCCGTTAACCGTCCGAAGTAAAACCCGGCGACTCAATTTCTCCAGCTTCAAACTGCTGGCACCATGCGGATCGAGAATTCGAACCATTGATTGGAAGAATCTTTACTGATGTTATGATAAAAATCGAAATTGAGACGCCCAAACGGAAGCTGAAAGGGTCCGATAATGGAGCTACTAAACCTTTTCTTTTCGGTCTCCTTTATTGCATTTCATATTTGGTGCATATTTAATTTCTATTCAATTTTACGATCGGGAAAGGTATCCGTTTTTTGGATTGAAGCCGATCGTGCCGAAAGACCTGTTTTATTTTTTGTTACATTCATCGTATATTTTCTAATTTACTTGACAGTTACTGGACTGTGGGAACCGCCGATATTTCAGTTATGGGATTGGAGACAATTTTTCTCCTGATTTACCCGGCTGCGAATGGATTATGTATCGCAATCGCGATAGTGGCCTCCGCGAGCGAAAACCGTCAACCGCGCGGCGTACTCCGCCACCGGCAGGCCCGCCTTGGCCGGCGCCAGCAGGGCCGCCGCCCGGGCGTGGCCCAGCTTGAGGGCCGAGGCGGCGTTGGTGTTCATGAAGGTCTCCTCGATGGCCGCCTCATCGGGCGTCCACTCGGCGACCACGGCGCTGATCCCGTCGAACAGGGCCAGGAGCCGCTCGGAAAAGGGCGCCTTCTCGTCCGGCGCGATCACCCCGTGCCCGAGGTGGGAGAGCCGGTTGCCCTCGACCCGGATCACGCCCCAGCCCGTCTTTCGCAAGCCGGGGTCAAGGCCCAGGATTCGGAGGGGTGCGGGGCTCATGCGGTTCCACCGGCGACTGTTCGTGATGTGTTCCTAGGCCGGTTCGCGGGCGGCGGGAAGGGGGTGCGGTGCAGGCGGCTAGCCGGCTGGGGCCGCGATGGCGCTGATCGCATGGTCCGCCCCCTTGCGCACCACCAGGTCGGCCACGGGCCGGGCGCGGACGATGTGCTGGCGCAGGTTGGGCAGGTTGACCCCCTCCCAGACCCGGCGGGCAAGGCCCGTGACAGCGTCGCGGTCCATGCCCCGGAAGCGGGCGTAGAAGGAGGCCGGGTCGTGCTCGGCCGCCTCCCAGAAGCCCAGGAACCGCCCGACGTACCGGGCCTCCAGGTCGGCCTCGTCGGCGTCCAGGTAGACCAGGAGGTCAAGGGGATCGGCACGGTCTCCTTCCGGGCGTAACGCCCGAAGGTGAGGAAGAGGATCAGGCACGCGACGAGTGCGACCAGGAAGGCCGTGAGCACTGCCGCGCCCACGCCGAGCGTGGCGCACGGGGTAGCCGAATCGTGTGGTGGCCGCGGAAGTTGCCTCGGATCGGAATAGGTTGGCTATTTCGAACCCCAAGTTTGAATTACCCTCGTTCGAAACCATGCTCATTACTCTGTATATGATTATAATAAAATAAGTGACGGATTCATTCGGATCAATTTACAATAACAGTTAAAGGAAAGCGATTCAATCTGATGAAAGAAAAGAGGATGGATTCGAGGTGCTTTTTTGTTGCACTCATTCTTATGTCTATCTCATCGGGTCCTGCGCGCTCTGGTCAGGAGGGTTGGGAAAGGGTGGCGCCGTCCGATGTTAACCAATATGAGGACTGGGTGCATCGCCAAAAGGACAGATCATACAGCTTGAACGCCGTTGGCGATTTCGACGGTGACGGACGCCAGGATCAGGCCTACCTGGCCAAGAATGTGTCCAAAGGCATATGGGGGCTATTTCTCGACACAAGTCGATCCGGAGGCGGTCCGCGACTAGTGGAGACGGATGAGATTGCGTCTCTTCCACGTGTTTTCCTGGATGTACAACCCCCGGGCCGCTATCGCACCTTGAGTTGCCGATATGGGTCTGAACCCTCAGTTAATTGCGGGAAGCTTGTCGATCTGAAAACAGATTCATTTACATTGACCTATTTGGAAGCCTCTTCGCGTACATTCTTTGTGTCAAACGACATAGTCTCTTGTTTCTGGACATCAGACTGAGTTCGTTCATTTGGGACACTAGGTACATATCTTACGATATCACGGGAATGTCCATTAACTTTCCCCGACCCTGCAGTAAAGGCGATGAATTCTAAAGATTAGCTTCTGTTTCGATCAGATCATCGGTTCCCATTCGCCGGATTGTGACCGCGCTGTCAGCGCCGGTCGATCCCCGTGATCGCGTGGTCCGCCCCCTTGCGCACCACCAGGTCGGCCACGGGCCGGGCGCGGACGATGTGCTGGCGCAGGTTGGGCAGGTTGACCCCCTCCCAGACCCGGCGGGCCAGGCCCGTGACAGCGTCGCGGTCCATCCCCCGGAAGCGGGTGTAGAAGGAGGTCGGGTCATGCTCGGCCGCCTCCCAGAAGCCCAGGAACCGGGCCACGTACCAGGCCTCCAGGTCGGCCTCGTCGGCGTCCAGGTAGACCAGGAGGTCAAGGGGATCGGCCCCGGCCTGGGTCTCGGCCCGGAAATGCAGGTTCAGCCCCTCGGCGATCAGGATGTCGGGCCGGTCGATGCGGCGGGCCAGGGCCGGGTCGATGTCATAGGTCACGTGGCTGTGGACCGGGATCTCCACCGGGCCTGACGGGACCTGCGCCAGGGTGGAGAGCATGGCCGGGGTGTCGAAGGTGTGCGGCCAGCCCTTGAGGTCCAGGGCGCCCTCGGCGCCGAGGACCGCGTTGGGCTTGAGGAAGCCGTCGGTGGAGATCACCTCGACGGACAGGCCGAGGGCGGTCAGGCGGTCGGCGAGGCGCAGGGCCAGGGTGCTCTTGCCCGCCGAGACGGCGCCGGTCAGACCGGTGACCAGGGTCCGGCTGTCGGGGCGGGCCGCGACCAGCCTCTCGGCCAGGACATCGATGGCCGGATCGGGCCTCATCCGCCCAGCTGCGTCCAGAAGCGGAAGTCGGACAGGCCCTGGAAGACCAGTTCGGTCGGTAGGCCCACCGCCCGCGCCAGTCCGACCGCCAGGCCGAACAGGACGGTCGAGACGCCCGGCAGCAGCAGGAGGGCGGCGAGGACGATCAGGGGCGCGACGGGCTCGACCTTCGCCGCGGCGATGCGCACCCGGACAGGCAGGAAGGGCCGCAGCACGCCGAAGCCGTCAAAGCCGGGCACGGGCAGGAGGTTCAGCACCACCGCCGTCGCCTGAAGGAAGGCCAGGAAGGCGAGGGCCGCGGCCAGGGTCTCCTGGCCCGGTTCCGGCGACCAGAGGGTCAGGGGGACCGCCAGCACGACGAGGACAAGGAAGGACCCCGCCGGGCCCGCCAGGGAGGCCGCCGAGCGCCAGAGAGGACCGCGCATCAGGTCCTCCCGCAGCCAGACGGCGCCGCCCGGAAAGCCGATGCCGCCGAGGGCCAGGGCGATCAGGGGCCAGATCAGGGTGGTCTGCAGGTCCGCGTACTTGCGCGGGTCGAAGGTCAGGTAGCCCTTGTCCTCGATGGTGTGGTCGCCGCCCAGCCAGGCGACCCAGGCGTGGCCGAACTCGTGGACGGCCACGGCCAGGATCCAGCCCAGCATGACGAAGATGAAGGTCAGGGGCGGGAAGTCGCTGACCGTCATGAAATAGGCCGAGCCCAGGCAGGCCAGGAGGATCAGGCCGACGGGATTCCCGGTCGCGGACTGGACGGTTCTGGCCATGACGGCCCCTCCTGCGGGGTCAGCCTCCGAAGGCCTCGAGGTCGGCGTCGGAGATGTCGTAGTTGCCCCAGACGGTCTGGACGTCGTCGTCGTCCTCCAGGGAGTCGATCAGCTTGAGCAGGGTGGCGACGGCGTCGCCCTCCACGGGGGTCAGGCTCTTGGGCCGCCAGGCCAGGCCCGTGGACTTGGCCGCGCCCAGGGCCGCCTCCAGGGCCGCCGCCACCTCGTTGAGGGATTCAAAGGCGGAGAACACCACGTGCTCCTCCTCATCGGATTCCACGTCGTCGGCGCCGGCCTCGATGGCGGCTTCCATCATGGCGTCCTCGCCCCCGGCTGAGGCCGGATAGACGATACGTCCCACCCGGTCGAACATGAAGGAGACCGAGCCGGTCTCGCCCAGGTTGCCGCCGTGCTTGGAGAACAGGGAGCGGACATTGGCCGCCGCCCGGTTGCGGTTGTCGGTCAGCACCTCGACGATGACGCCCACGCCCGCGGGGCCGAAGCCCTCATAGCGGATCTCCTCGTAGGAGGCGGCGTCGGCGCCGGAGGCCTTCTTGATGGCCCGCTCGATGTTGTCCTTGGGCATGGACTCGGCCCGGGCGTTAGCCACGGCGAGGCGCAGGCGCGGGTTCATCGCCGGGTCGGGCATGCCCGACTTGGCGGCGACGGTGATCTCGCGCGAGAGCTTGGAGAACAGCTTTGACCGCTGGGCGTCGGCGCGGCCCTTGCGGTGCATGATGTTCTTGAACTTGGAATGTCCGGCCATGGGTCCCTGAGCGCAATAGGCGTTGCCGAGCGGTTTCTAGCCGCCCGCGCGCCGCCTGACCAGTCGGGGCGCAAGGCCGGAGGGCCTCAGCGGGGCCGCCGCTGACCCCCTCCGTCCCGCTGCGCGGTCCACCTCCCCCTGGGGGGAGGAATTAGAGGGCTCATTGCTCCCCCAAGGGGGAGCTCCCGGCGAAGCCGGGTGAGGGGGTCAGCTGAGCCGCCGTTGACCCCCTCCGGCCCGCTGCGCGGTCCACCTCCCCCTGGGGGGAGGAACTACGGAGCCAATTGCTCCCCCAAGGGGGAGCTCCCGCCGCAGGCGGGTGAGGGGGTCTGCTGAGGGGCCGTTGACCCCCTCCGGCCCGCTTCGCGGCCCACCTCCCCCTGGGGGGAGGAGTTACGGAGCCAATTGCTCCCCCCAAGGGGACCTCTGCGCTACGCGCCGTCCTGTGCCGTGAGGTGCATTGAGGCGA
>Ga0315902_10009909_pt1 | contig 12656 bp, 20 predicted proteins | sample LakEriMetagenome_9_FD_203523 | JGI IMG/M metagenome (GOLD analysis project Ga0315902, IMG submission 203523) | Freshwater fungal communities from buoy surface, Lake Erie, Ohio, United States - Buoy 12 MA117 | ecosystem: Environmental > Aquatic > Freshwater > Lake > Lake biofilm | place: USA... | reverse complement strand
ACGCCGGTCATTTCCAGGTTCTTCTCGAACCCTTCAGTGACGCCCTTCACGTTGTTGGCGAGCACGGCGCGGGTGGTGCCCCAGAGCGCGCGCGAACGCGCCGTCTCAAAGCGCGGCTTCACCAAAAGCGCGCCATCTCCGTACGACACTTCGACATCGTCGTGCGCGCGGAAGTTCAGCGTGCCCTTCGGGCCCTTCACATTCACGTCTTGGCCCTTCACCGTGATGGTGACGCCATTCGGAGCCGGGATCGGTCTTTTTCCGAGGCGGGACATCAGTACACCTCGCAGAGAATTTCGCCGCCGACATTGGCGTCGCGCGCGGCGTTGTCGCTCATCACGCCCTTCGGCGTGGAGAGGATCGAAATGCCAAGGCCGTTGCGCACCAGACGCAGGTCCTTGATCGACGAATAGACGCGGCGGCCCGGCTTCGAGACGCGCTGGATCTCGTGGATCGCGGGCGCGCCTTCAAAGTATTTCAGCTCGACCTCGAGTTCCTTGTGACCGTCATTTTCGACTTCACGGAAATCGCGGATGTAGCCTTCGTCCTTCAGTACGTTGAGCACGCGGACGCGCAGCGTCGATGCGGGCGACAACAATTTGGAGCGGCCACGCATCTGCGCGTTGCGGATACGGGTGATGAGATCGCCAACGGGATCGTTCAGATTCATGTGATCCCTCCCTTACCAGCTCGACTTGACCATGCCCGGGATCTGGCCGCTCGAGGCCAGTTCACGGAGCGCGATACGCGACAGTTTCAGCTTGCGGTAGAACGCGCGCGGACGGCCCGTCAGTTCGCAACGATTGCGCACGCGCGTCGGCGCGGAATTGCGCGGCAGCTGCGCCAACTTCAGGCGCGCATCGAAGCGCTCTTCCAGAGGAAGGTCTTCGTTCAGCGCGGCCGCACGCAGCTTTGCGCGTCGTGCTGCGAATTTCTTCGACAGCCGTTCACGCTTTTTGTTGCGTTCGATGGAGCTTGTCTTCGCCATACTCTTTCACTCTCTCCCGATGCGTTCTGGGGTGGATCAGCCATCAATCCGTAGATTTGGGCCGATCAGTTCCGGAACGGGAAATCGAATTCTTTCAGAAGTGCCCGGGCCTCATCGTCGGTGCGCGCGGTGGTGCAGACGATGATGTCCATGCCCCAGATTTGGTCGATCTGGTCGTAGTTGATTTCCGGGAACACGATGTGTTCCTTGACGCCCATGGCGTAATTGCCGCGACCGTCGAAGCTCTTGGCGTTCAGACCACGAAAGTCCTTCACGCGCGGCAACGCGATCGTCACCAGGCGGTCGAGAAATTCGTACATGCGGTCGGCGCGCAGCGTGACCTTTGCGCCGACGCTCATGCCTTCACGCAGTTTGAACGCCGCAATCGACTTGCGCGCCTTGGTCGCCACCGGCTTTTGACCCGAGATCGCCGTCAGCGCTTGGATCGCCGAAGTCAGCTTCTTGGAATCGGCCGTGGCTTCGCCAACGCCCATATTGATCACGATCTTGTCGAGACGCGGGATCTGCATCTCGTTGGTGTAGCTGAACTGTTCGCGCAGGCTCTTCTTGATCTCGCTCTTGTAACGAGTCTTCAGCCGCGGCTCGTAAGCCTCAGACATCGATCTGCACTCCAGAACCCTTCGCGACGCGAACTTTACGACGCTGGGCGCCCTCGCCCACGAATTTGAAACCAACGCGCGTCGCTTTGCCCGTTTGCGGGTCACGCAAGGCGACGTTCGAAATGTGAAGCGACGCTTCCTTGGCGATCACGCCGCCTTGCGGATGCGTGACGTTCGGCGCGGTGTGACGCTTGGCCATATTCACGCCTTCGACCAGCACGCGCTGCTCTTCGACGAGAACCTTCAGCACCTTGCCCGAGCGGCCCTTGTCCTTGCCGGCGAGCACAACGACGGTGTCGTTCTTCTTAATGCGAGCGGCCATTAGAGGACCTCCGGCGCGAGCGAGATGATCTTCATCTGGTTCTTCGCGCGCAGTTCGCGCGGCACCGGTCCGAAGATACGCGTGCCAATCGGCTCGCCTTGGTTGTTGATCAGGACCGCAGCGTTCGAGTCGAAGCGGATGGTCGAACCATCCTTGCGCTTGATGTCCTTCGACACGCGCACGACGATCGCCTTACGGACATCGCCCTTCTTCACCCGGCCGCGCGGCATCGCTTCCTTGATGGACACGACGATGATGTCGCCCACGGTGGCGTAACGGCGCTTGGAGCCGCCCAACACCTTGATGCACATCACGCGCTTGGCGCCGCTGTTGTCGGCGACCTCCAGATTGGTTTGCATCTGGATCATGGCTTACGCTCCAACGCGTCCGACCACTTCCCAGCGTTTCAGCTTGGACTTGGGCGGGCATTCTTGAATGGTCACGACTTCGCCAGCCTTGAAGGCATTGGCTTCGTCATGGGCGTGGAACTTCGCCGAGCGGCGAACCGTCTTCTTGAGGAGCGGGTGCAGATAGGTGCGTTCCACCTGCACGACGACGGTCTTGTCGCCCTTATCGCTCACAATCGTTCCCTGCATCACGCGACGTGGCATGGCTTAAACTTTCGCTTTCGGTGACTTTTCGCGCAGCGCGGTCTGCACGCGCGCAACGGCGCGGCGGACTTCGCGAATACGCGAGGATTTCTCGAGCTGACCAGTGGCTTGCTGGAAGCGCAGGTTGAACTGCTCTTTCTTCAGCTTGCCCAGCTCTTCCTTCAAACGGGCGCTGTCCATATCGCGGACGGTCTTGATGTCAGCTTCAGCCATTAGAGACCCTCCATCCGCGCGATAATCTTGGTGCGGACCGAAAGCTTCGCGGCGCCAAGGCGCAGCGATTCACGTGCGACCGCTTCGGGCACGCCGTCGATCTCGAACATGATCCGACCGGGGGCGACGCGCGCGGCCCAAAACTCGACCGCGCCCTTACCCTTACCCATGCGGACTTCGACCGGCTTTTGCGAAACCGGCACGTCCGGGAAGATGCGAATCCAAACGCGGCCTTGGCGCTTCATTTCGCGCGTAATGGCCCGGCGGCAAGCTTCGATCTCGCGCGCATTGACGCGGTTGGGCTCAAGCGCCTTCAGCCCGTACTCTCCGAAATTGAGAGCGGCGCCGCCTTTGGTGTTCCCTTTGATCCGGCCTTTGTGGGCGCGGCGGAACTTGGTTTTCTTCGGCTGCATCATGACGGGTTAGCCTTCCGAATCCGTGCTGGCTTCTTCGCCGCGCGGAGGACGACGGCCGCGGCGCGGACGGTCGCCAGACGGCGGACGGTCATCGCGCGAGCGCGGGCCGCGATCATCGCGGTCGCGACGCTCACGGCTATCGCCGCTTTCCATCGCGCGCTTATCTTGCGCCATCGGGTCGTGCTCGAGGATCTCGCCTTTGAAGATCCAGACCTTCACGCCGATCTTGCCGTAAGCCGTATCAGCTTCGGTGAAGCCATAATCGACATCGGCGCGCAGCGTGTGCAACGGCACGCGGCCTTCGCGGTACCATTCCATGCGCGCAATTTCCGCGCCGCCAAGACGGCCCGAGACGTTGATACGAATGCCTTGCGCGCCCAAGCGCATGGCCGATTGCATCGCGCGCTTCATGGCGCGGCGGAAGGCAACGCGGCGCTCGAGCTGTTGGGCGACGCCTTCAGCGACCAGGTTCGCATCCGTTTCCGGCTTGCGGACTTCGACGAGGTTCAGGTGAACCTCAGCACCCGGCGCCATCTTCGCGAGTTCCTTGCGGAGCTTCTCGATGTCAGCGCCCTTCTTACCGATCACGACGCCCGGCTTGGCGGTGTGAACGGTGACGCGGCACTTCTTCAGGGGGCGCTCGATGATGATCTTCGAGATGCCGGCGGCCTTAAGCTTTTCCCGCACGAACTTACGGATCGCGATGTCTTGGTGAAGCAGCGTCGCAAATTGCGTGCCGCTCGCATACCAGCGCGAGTCCCAGGTGCGGTTGACGCCGAGGCGCAGACCGATCGGATTGACTTTCTGACCCATTACGCGGCCTCAGCGGTTTCGGGCTGCTTGGTCGTATCGCGCAGCACGATGGTGAGTTGGGAGAAGTGCTTTTCGATGCGAACGCCGCGACCGCGAGCGCGGGCGTGCATACGCTTCATGGTGATGTTCTTGCCGACATGCGCCTGCGCGACCACGAGGCCATCGACATCGAGGCCGTGGTTGTTTTCAGCGTTGTCGATCGCCGACTTCAGGCATTTCAGCACGTCCTTGGAGATGCGCTTTTGCGAGAAGCGGAGTTCGTTCACCGCTTTCTCAGCGGTCAAACCACGGATCGATTGCGCCACCAGATTGAGCTTTTGCGGGCTGATACGAAGCGTGCGCAAAACCGCGCGCGACTCGTTGGCGGCCTGCTTGGGAGGAGATTTGGGTTTGCTCATCTCACTTCCTCTTGGCCTTCTTATCGGCGCCGTGGCCGAAATAATTCCGCGTCGGCGCGAATTCGCCGAGCTTGTGGCCGACCATGTCCTCGCTCACGAGCACCGGCGTGAATTGCTTGCCGTTGTGAACTTGGAAGGTGAGGCCGATGAATTGCGGCATGATGGTGGAGCGGCGCGACCAGGTCTTGATGGTCTCGCGACGTGCGCTGCCAGCGGCCTTCTCGGCCTTTTGCAGCAGATAACCGTCGACAAACGGGCCTTTCCAAACAGAACGCGGCATCTGGATTAGCTCACTTTCTTCGAGTGGCGACGACGGACGATCAGGCGATCCGACGGCTTGGTTTTACGGGTCTTTGGACCGCGGGTCTTCTTGCCCCACGGGGTCACCGGGTGACGGCCGCCGGAGGTCTTGCCTTCGCCGCCGCCGTGCGGGTGGTCGACCGGGTTCATGGCGACGCCGCGAACGGACGGCTTACGGCCGAGCCATTTCGAGCGACCTGCCTTGCCCCAGACTTCGTTCATGTTGTCGGGGTTCGACACCGCCCCGATCGTGGCCATGCAAACGTCCTGCACCATACGTACTTCGCCCGAAGCCATACGGATCTGCGCGTAGCCAGCGTCACGGCCAACGACTTGAGCGTAGGTGCCGGCCGAACGCGCCATCTGGGCGCCCTTGAGCGGCTTCAGCTCGATGTTGTGGATGATCGTGCCGACCGGGATCGCCTTCAACGGCATCGCGTTGCCCGGCTTCACGTCAACCTTCTCGCCAGCGATGATTGTGTCGCCAACCTTCAGGCGTTGCGGCGCGATGATGTAAGCAAGCTCGCCGTCGGCGTACTTGATCAGGGCGATAAACGCGGTGCGGTTCGGATCGTACTCAAGACGCTCGACCGTCGCTTCAACGCCCCACTTGCGGCGCTTGAAGTCGATCATGCGGTACGTACGCTTGTGACCGCCGGCGTGACGGAACGCGGTGACCCGGCCGACATTGTTGCGACCGCCTGACTTGGTCAGACCTTCGGTCAACGCCTTAACCGGCTTGCCTTTGTGCAGCTCAGCGCGATCAACGATCACGAGTTGGCGGCGACCCGGCGATGTCGGATTGAATGTCTTAAGCGCCATCTCAGAGCCCCGTCGTCACGTCGATGGAATAACCGTCGAGCAGGGTCACGACCGCGTTCTTGTGGTCGCTGCGCTTGCCCGGGACGCCCCGGAAAGACTTGGTCTTGCCTTTGCGGACGAGGGTGTTCACCGCGCCCACTTTGACGTTGAACAGCTTTTCAACGGCTTCCTTGATGTCTTTCTTCGTCGCCGTGAGCGGCACGCGGAAGACGACCTTGTTCTGCTCGGAAAGCAGTGTGGCCTTTTCCGTGATCACCGGCGCGAGAATGGTGTCGTAATGCTTGTTGAGCGCGCTCATGCCGCAGCTCCCTTAGCTTCGGTTTTCTTGAAGCGCTCGTGGATGGCGTTCACGGCGTCCTGCGTCAGCACCAGCTTGTTGGCGCGCAGGATGTCGTAAACGTTCAAGCCAGCGTTCGGCAGCACATCCACGTAAGGGATGTTGGCCGCGGCGCGGGCGAAGTTTTGATCGACTTCGGCGCCGCCGATGATCAGCACTTTTTCGAGTTTCAGACCAGCGAGCTGTTTCTTCAGCGCGGCCGTCTTCGGCTCCTTCACCGCGATCGTATCGATCACGACGAGATCGCCCGAATTGACCTTCGACGACAGTGCGTGGCGTAGCGCCAGCGCGCGGAACTTCTTCGTCAGATCGTGCGAATAGTCGCGCGGCAGACGATTATGGGCGTGACCGCCGCCACGGAAGATCGGGGCGTTCTTGGAGCCGTGACGCGCGCCGCCCGTACCCTTTTGCTTATAAAGCTTGGAGTGCGTGACCGACACGTCGCCGCGCGATTGCGTCTTGTGCGTGCCCGCGCGGCGCTTGGCGAGTTGGTACTTCACCATGCGCTGCAGGATGTCGCCACGGACTTCCTTGATGCCGAAGATGGCGTCGTCGAGATCGACGGAGCCGGCCTTCTTGGCGTCGAGAGTTTGAACGTCGAGTTTCATGTCCGCCCTCACTCAGCCGCGGCTTGCGCTTGGCGAACGCCAGCAGGCTTTGGAGCTTCCTTCGGAAGATCAGCCTTCACCGCGTCGCGCACTTCAACCCAGCCGCCTTCAGCGCCCGGAATAGAGCCACGGACAAACAAAAGCCCGCGATCGGTATCGACGCGGACGATTTGCAAATTTTGAGTCGTGACGCGCTCGTCGCCCAAATGGCCGGCCATCTTCTTACCCTTGAAGACTTTGCCCGGATCCTGACGCTGACCGGTCGAACCGTGCGAACGGTGCGAGACGGAGACGCCGTGCGTGGCGCGTAGACCGCCGAAATTCCAGCGCTTCATGGCGCCGGCGAAACCTTTACCGATCGAGATGCCGGCAACATCGACTTTCTGACCGACAACAAAATGGTCGGCGCTGATTTCGGCGCCGACCGGCAGAAGGTTGTCTTCCGAAACGCGGAACTCACGGATGATAGCCTTCGGCTCGACCTTGGCGCGCGCGAATTGGCCGCGCTCGGCTTGGGTCTTGCGCTTGGCTTTCGCTGCGCCCGCCGCGAGCACCACAGCGCTGTAGCCGTCGCCCTTCGCTTCACGAGCAGGCGGCGCGGCCTTCTCGTTCTTGCGCGACTTCTTCGGCTTCAGCGCAACGGTTTCGCCAGCGGAATTCTTGAACTCTTCGGCCGCGACCGTGCGACGGCCGACAACTTGGCAGCCGGCGAGATCGAGCACGGTGACCGGAATGTGCGCATTGTCTTCGCCGAAGACGCGCATCATGCCGACCTTGCGCGCGATGACGCCGGTGCGGCCAGAATCCTTAGGGGCTTGATCTTGAGCCATCGCTATCAACCCAGCACTTGGATTTGAACGTCAACGCCGGCGGAAAGGTCGAGCTTCATCAGCGCATCGACCGTTTGCGGCGTCGGTTGAACGATATCGAGCACGCGCTTGAACGTGCGAATTTCGAATTGCTCGCGGCTCTTCTTGTCGACGTGGGGCGAGCGGTTCACCGTGAACTTCTCAATGCGCGTCGGCAGCGGCACCGGGCCGATGACGGTCGCGCCGGTGCGCTTCGCCGTCGACACGATCTCTTTTGCGGAGAGATCGAGCGTGCGGTGATCAAAGGCTTTCAGCCTGATCCGGATATTTTGCTGCATCATCACCAGAATTCCCGAATGCGCCCAACATCTCGCCGGACGCAAAACACGACGGTGCGCCTGTTTCGGCCCACCGACGAGAAAAACGCCGTCCGAACCAGACGGCGCTCGAAGACGTGAGGATCGCAAAAAACGCAGCCTAGACGGGGCTTTGGACCCCCCCGCATTCCCAATTAGCCATTCAGGCTGTGGGCTGGCGCCGCGAAGCTTGCGAACCGCGTCTAAGCACGAGTGCTTACGGCCGGCTCGAAGGGGGGTGTCCTACAGAGGTGAATCGGGGGCGTCAAGGCGCGTTTTGCGCTTCTATCACTGCCCCACACGCACATCGCCCGGACCCATCACATCTTTGGTGATCGTGCCGGTAACCACGCGCGCCGAAACCACGCCAACACCAGCAATATCAGCATCAATATCGCCAACCGTGTTGGCCACATCGAGGTCGCCTGCGCCCACCATGGAGACGTTCAAGGTCTGAACTGGCGCAGCGATATTCACGTCGCCAGCGCCAGCCATGTCGACCTCCGCGACACTAATCGCGCCACCCTGGATCGTGATGTTTCCAGCACCCGAAGAATCAGCGTTCAGCGACCCGGTCAGCGAAGCCAGCGTAACGTCGCCGGCGCCAGCCATATCGATCTGGGCGTACTCGCCGATCGCACCAATGGTGACGTCGCCAGCGCCGGCCATATCGAGATTTAGCGTCCGCGCGGCGCCAGTTGTTAGCGTACCTGAGCCCGCCAGATCGAGCTCAAGCGCACCAGCGACGTCGGCGATGATCGCCGAGCCACAGCCGATCATGTCGAAATTGACGCTTTCCGCAGCGGCAATTTCGGTTGTACCCGCGCCGCCGCGCTCCATGACCAGGGCGCGCGGGGCGCGAATGTTGATGGTCGGCAGATTGTCGGGGGTGATTGCATCGTAACCGCGCAGCTCGGCCGTGCCATCTTGGCGGCAATTGCTGATACGCCCGCGCAAATGGCCGTTTATCGTGACTTGGTCGCCATCGACCTCGACCGTCGGCATCGGCACGCCGCCCGGACTAGTGATCTCGATCTGGATATCGGCGCGATCCTCTGGGGTTACGACCACGCGCGCCACCGCATGGCGAACACGCAAGGAGGCGCCGGCGAACACCTCAGGCTCCAGGCGGCCGGCCTCAGTAGAGGTGATTTCAGCTGCGCCGCCGCCATCGCCCTCGATGTGGACGCCCCAATCGCGGTCGCCGACCAGCGCTTTGATACCGAAAAACACCGCGATCACGATCGCCATGACGAATACAAAACGCTCCATCAGATTCTCCCTCGCGCGCCTCGCGCGTGCGCCTTTTGCCTTAAGGATGCGTCCAGACGCCGGGTCGGATGCAGGCCGGCCACATTATCGCTCACGCCGACGTCCGGCCACTGGAACCCCAAACGCAAAAGGGCCGCTCCTAGGAGCGGCCCTTCCGTTTTTCCCTTGAAGGGAAAATTACTCGGTGATCTTGGCCACAACGCCCGAACCGACCGTACGGCCGCCTTCGCGAATGGCGAAGCGGAGGCCTTGGTCCATCGCGATCGGGTTGATCAGCTCAACCGTGATCTTCACGTTGTCGCCCGGCATGACCATTTCCACGCCTTCCGGCAGTTGAACGATGCCGGTCACGTCGGTGGTGCGGAAGTAGAATTGCGGACGGTAGTTTGTGAAGAACGGCGTGTGGCGGCCGCCTTCTTCCTTCGTCAGCACGTAAATTTCCGCTTCGAACTTCTTGTGCGGGGTGATCGAGCCCGGCTTGGCCAAAACTTGGCCGCGCTCAACGCCTTCACGGTCGATACCACGGAGCAGCGCGCCGATGTTGTCGCCGGCTTGGCCCTGATCGAGCAGCTTGCGGAACATTTCGACGCCCGTGCAGACCGACTTCACGGTCGGACGGATACCGATGATTTCGATTTCCTCGCCGACCTTGATGATGCCCTTCTCGACGCGGCCGGTCACAACCGTGCCGCGGCCGGAGATCGAGAACACGTCTTCGACCGGCATCAGGAACGGCAAGTCCAGCGGACGAGCTGGTTGCGGGATGTAAGTGTCGACAGCGGTCATGAGGCTCATGATCGCGTCTTCGCCGATCGGCGCATCGCGGCCTTCAACGGCGGCCAGGGCCGAACCCTTTACGATCGGAATGTCGTCGCCCGGGAAGTTGTACGAAGACAGAAGTTCGCGGACTTCCATCTCGACGAGCTCCAGGAGTTCCGCGTCGTCGACCATGTCGACCTTGTTCATGAACACGACCAGGGCCGGCACGCCGACCTGACGGGCAAGCAGGATGTGCTCGCGCGTTTGCGGCATGGGGCCGTCAGCGGCGGACACAACCAGGATCGCGCCGTCCATTTGGGCCGCGCCAGTGATCATGTTCTTCACGTAGTCGGCGTGGCCGGGGCAATCGACGTGCGCGTAGTGACGGTCAGCCGTCTCGTACTCGACGTGGGCGGTATTGATCGTGATGCCGCGGGCCTTTTCTTCAGGCGCTGCGTCGATGTCGGCGTAAGACATAGCCTTCGCGCCGCCCTTCTTGGCCAGAACCATCGTGATGGCGGCCGTCAGCGTCGTCTTGCCGTGATCGACGTGGCCAATCGTGCCGATGTTGCAGTGCGGCTTGTTCCGCTCAAACTTTTCCTTGGCCATTGTAAGGTCCTGTCTCTCCGGCGTGCAAAATGCTGATGGGCGCTAAGGCCAAGCCAAAGCGCGCGCGTAAGGTGCGCGTCTTTAGCCGCATGAATACGGGCGTCAAGCCCTCTAACGCCTTGGCGCGCCGTTCTAACGCGGTTATTGCTGCACCCGCGATGGTCGTCCGCAAGGACGTGAAAAGGGAACGTGGTGAGGGGTTCGCCCCAAATCCACGGCTGTGCCCGCAACTGTAAGCGGTGAGCGGATCGCCGAATGCCACTGGCCCCGAAACGGGCTGGGAAGGCGGCGAACCCGCAATGACCCGCGAGCCAGGAGACCTGCCCCCGCACGTCGCTCGTTCGCCCGGCCGGGATCAGCCGTCGAACCGGAAGTCTCCGCAGCAGCGACGCGGGCGGCCCCGCGCCGAGTGCTTGTCTCTGGGCGCCCCGCTTGTCGCTGTTCAACGCGCCCTTGGGGACGAGGCGTGTCTGCAAAAAGGGGACGCTCCTATGCGCCTTTACCCCACCAAAGCCGCCCTGTTGGCGGCCTTGTCTCTCGTCGCCCCTCCCGCTTACGCGCAGCAAACCGATGAGCTGATCGTCGTCACCGGCGCGCCTGCGCCCGTCGCCGTCGAAAGCCTGCCCGCCTCTGTCACCGTGATCGACGCCGATGCAGCGCGTACACGCGGCGAGCTTTCGCTCGACCAAGCACTGGCCGGAATACCCGGCATCCAAGCGCCGCGCACCGGCCCGATCGGCCAACAAACCTCGATCTTCAGCGGCGGATTTGAATCGAACCACACGCTGGTGCTGTTCGACGGCGTTCGGCTCGACGACCCGTCAACACCGGAAAGCGTGTTCGACGCTGGCCAAGACACGTTGGGCGACGCCTCCCGCATCGAGGTCGTGCAGGGGCCCCTCTCGGCACTTTATGGCTCGGGCGCGCTTGGCGGCGTCGTGAACCTATTGCCGCGTCGCGGCGGCGAAGGCGCACTCAACCCGCGCCTTGAAGTCGCGGCGGGCTCGTTTGAAACGCTGACGGCGAACGCCGGCGCCGACGGCACGCTCGGGCGTTTCCGCTACGCGCTGAACGCTGAAGGCTATTCCAGCGCAGGCTACGACATCGTCCCCGAACGCATCGCCACCCACACCGGCGGAAAGGACAGCGCCGATATCACCACGCTCACCAGCGTGTTTGATTATGCGCTCTCCGATGCCTTCGCAATCGATCTGTTGTTGCGCCAACGCCAAGCACGCGTCGATTACGACCCCGGCATTTTCGGCGACATCGCCGATAACCCAGAGGCCGAAATTCAAAGCGACACCGCACTCTGGCGTCTCGGCGCGAGTTGGGCGTTGAGCAATGCGCTTTCGCTGCGCCTGAGCGGCGGCGCGCTCCAAACCGATCGCGTGACCTCCGATTTCGGCATTACCGGCGACGAATATCACGGCGACCGCGACTTTGCGGATTTCACCGCAACCTGGTCGGTCACGCCCGATTGGACGCTGCTGCTCGGCGCCCAAACAGAAGACGAAACCATTGAGGCCGTGAATTTCGGCTCCCCCGTCGTGGGCCAGCAGGAACATTGGGGCGCCTATGGCGCCGCTCAAGGCGCGCTCGGCCCGCTCAGTGTCACCGCCGCCGTGCGCGAAGATGATTTCGACGGCTTCGGCCAAGAAACCACCTGGCGCGCCGGCGCGGCCTATCCGATCGGAGAAAGCGCGCGCATCTACGCCGCCTACGGCACAAGCTATCGCGCGCCATCCTTGTTCGAGCGTTTCGCACCATTCTACGGCAACGCGACCCTCGATCCGGAAAGTGCGGCGACGTGGGAAATCGGCGGCGACGCGCGCTTTGCATTGTTTGGCCAAGCTGACGGCCTCGAACTCGGCGCGCTCTACCGCTCCAGCGAGATCGAGGATCTGATCGGCTTGGTCGGCTTCTCTTACGGCAATGTCGATCGCGCCGAGATCGAATACGCCGAAGCGCGCGTCGCGTTGCGTCCAACAGATTGGCTCACAGCGAGTGTGGTTTACGCCAACACGGACGCGGTCAACGCTGCAACTGACGTTGCATTGCAACGCCGCCCGGAAGAGGCGTGGAGCGTGGAACTCGCTGCAGAGCACGGCGCGTTCCGCGGCCAAATCTCGTGGCGCCAAGTCGGCTCGCGCCTCGACACCGTCTATAGCGATCTGGGCTTCTGGTCGGGCGTAGCTGGGGTGGAAGCGTACGACATCGTGCGCGCTTCGGCGGCGTGGGCGGTGAGCGAGGAAGTGAAACTCTACATCGCGGCCGACAACGTGCTCGACGAAACATACGAGCCAGTAAACGGGTTCGCCGGCGCGCCGGGAAACGTCCTCTTCGGCATTCGCATCAATCCGTAACTTGCGAGGGAGCCGCCTTCGGGCGGCTCCCTATTGG
>Ga0315902_10009907_pt1 | contig 12659 bp, 11 predicted proteins | sample LakEriMetagenome_9_FD_203523 | JGI IMG/M metagenome (GOLD analysis project Ga0315902, IMG submission 203523) | Freshwater fungal communities from buoy surface, Lake Erie, Ohio, United States - Buoy 12 MA117 | ecosystem: Environmental > Aquatic > Freshwater > Lake > Lake biofilm | place: USA... | reverse complement strand
TCATTCAATGGATGTCTAGTGATCACCCATCAACTGATGGCAAGGGAGTTGCTGAGATTGTAAAAATTGAAATTTCAGGTGATGAAAAGACAATCGAAGAGTGGCTTGGCTCAGATCTGTCAGAAGCTTTTGGTGGTTTTGAAATTCAGTGGGTTGACCCAGCGGTAAATGATGGAGAAACCGGACTTGTAGCTGTTCACCTAGCAACGCCTAAAGGCGTTGTACGCTTAGATTAATTCTTACAAAGCTTGAAGCTTTAAAGCATCGCCGCCCTAGCTCAGTCGGTAGAGCGTCGCTCTCGTAAAGCGAAGGTCATGAGTTCGATTCTCATGGGCGGCTCAAATAACTAGCACGCCTCAGAGCCAGGCAGCTAGCAAACCAATCACACATCTTTCTTCCGAAGAGCAAATTCTTGTTGGCAAAAGATCTCCATTCTTAGAATTTTTTTGAGGAAGCTCAGAGTCACTTCACCTCGTCATTCGTATTGTCAGAGTTAGTATTTGTTGGATTTCCAAATTAGGAAATTGAAGCCAAAAATATCATTGGACTTTAGAATAATTATCCTCTGTAGCCTAGCCTAATCCAGGGTCTGTATGATAGGAATAGAGTATGGCTAGGGTTTGGAAAATTAGAGTAAACAACAAGAACCAAGTCACATCTACAAGATTATCAATTAATGCTTATGAAGAAGAGGAATTTCAATCCTTCATATTCAATAAAACACAACAATTTAAAAACCAAATACAAAATCATTTGTATAAAAATCTAACAATTTCCAAAATCGCAGGCTTATCATTTGTCTCCTTGCCTCTAAATGAATCAAAGCAAATCATTGATTTAGGGGGTGGGGCTGGCATCGATTATTTTATTTCTCGAGAGCTCTTTGACATTAGTCAACAATGGAAATGCTTAGAAACTGAAGCGATGTGCAGGGTAATGATTGACAAAAAGCTAAAGGAGGATAATTTGCAATTTGACACACTCGAAAATTTTTTGCAGTACACAAAACTTGAACTTAATTTCTCCTTGTACACCAATTCTGCACTGCAATATTTTGAAAGTCCAATAAAAGTTTTAGATTCTCTGCTACTGAGAGGACCGAAGAAAGTGGCAATCATAAGAACGCCTTTTGTCCTTGAAGGGTCAGAATTAAGTACTCTACAGAAGTCTAAATTTACTAAGAATGGACCTCAAGTTGGCGAACTCAGCAATAATAAAGAAGATATATCCAACCTTGTGACAATTGAAAGATTGGAAAATATCAAAAAGGTGTTTCAACAACATAATTATGAAATTGTTTGTGAGAATACCTCAGTTGGGAGCTTTACTCACCAAAAAAAATTTAGAAGGTCTAGAAAATCCCTGATCAGGACAGTAGATTTATTGGCTCGTAGAATGAATTAGTGGTTCAGGCTTTGCCCAAGACTTTACGAGTAGAGCTTGGTTTTAAATATCAATCTTAAATCACAGGCACTAATACTTATTACTCTACAACTTAAAAGAAATCCCTATACCAGCTCCAGAATAAAAATGATTGGCGGGTTCTTCTTTAAAAAATATGAAATTTCTTTTGGTCTTTTCAGAAAAGCGACGTAAAGAGTCTGAAGCATGGCTATTATCTCCCAGAATCATCGCATCCATGCTCAATTTCTGTTCAATACTTGAATACTCGGCGGCCTCGTATTCTGCGCTATGGTCACTATCATTAATAAATAGGTCTATGGTGGTAACTAAGCTTTTTAGTGTCGCAATGGAATCGTCGATTACGATTGAAGATTTCTCATTGAATGGATGGACTAGCAACTCTCCAGAAGTTGGACTTATATCTGTGCCGAGGTACGCACCAGGGTAACCTTCATGGCGATTCCTACGCAAGGCAGAGTTAATCACCAAGGCTCCTACTCCATGATGCACACCTGTTTCAACCACAAATTTAGGCTTTCTAATCCTAATGAAGGCATACCAGCCAATCCTTCTTCCAATCTCCATAGTGCTATCACGCAATTCCGGATTTTTGTCACGAAAAGTGTTCAAAATATCTTTGACAAGATTGTCATTCTCGATTTCGGAGAAGTATTCCTCAACATTTTGTAGTGGTTCATGGCAAATATGGGATATCAGAAAGGCCAAATCTTTGCGATTTCTTGGCGTCAGTGCATAGTAGTAATTGCTGAATTCAGTTCTTTTATAAGACCATGATTTTGCATATCTCAATTTTTCTTGAAGTGAGCCAATAGCCCTTTGCCGTCGAAGGTAGACTTGAACAACTCGTCTGATAAAAGGAAGGCTCTTTATAAAGCGTTTTAGAAATTTCAATTTAAGGTCTCCAAACTTTCCACGCAACTGCACCTTTAAGAAGACTCTTTAAGTTAGACTTTAAATTAAGCTGAAATCTAGGTCGGAATCGAATTGCACTACTAATTTGCATTAGGTTTTTCATGTACTGAGAGTAAATCACTCGCTCATTTCTGTCCATATTTAAGTAGCCAGCTGCAGGTACAAAAATAATGAACACCTTTGAAAAATATATAAATTCCAGTGCGCTGAAGTGATAAAAGTAGATAGGTTTTAAATCTACCTTCAAAGTACCGTTTATTGTCGTTACTTTATAATTCTTAATGTTCCAAGGAGCGAGTCCTGCACCAGGAGACGCTAGTACGTGTAAAGACTTATAAAGTCCAGGCCACTCATTTAGGTACGTTTGATCCCCACATCTTCCCTCCACATGATTGACATCACAACAATTCAGAACCTGACTACGCCATCTACTCACACATGCCTTGAACTCTGTTTTGTTTAACCCTGCAACCAATCCCACATTGAATCTTCCACTTTTTTCCAGCCAAGAAATTCGATCACGAGAAAACCTATGCTCATGAATAACAATCTCACTCCCAGATTCTAATGGATTTAGAAGTTCATAAATATCTTCAAAGAAGTAACAATCAGCATCAATGTAGGCAACTCTTCCCCCTAAAGGAGACTCTGATAGGCAATAATTTAGTAGACATGCCGCGCTCGTCCAGCAAAACTCCTTCCATGCCCTCGTGAGCTTAAGAGCCTGCAGTTCGAGATCCTCAAATGTGTCTATGTGAATCACCTTCATATTCGATTTACTCATTGACTTAAGGTTCGAATATGACAAATCGTCTAAAGCAAGTACAGTCCAATAAATGTTACAAGTAGAGTTACTCTCAACACTCTCGATTAAGGCCAGCCCTTGAACTAAAAAATTTGAATCAAATAGTGTGCATGCCCAAACAGACTCCCTTTTCCTCTCCACATTAACTTTTGGGATAGTTGACCTCACGAACGGTATTCTACTCAGACTAAACAGCACTATTTGGGGGTAAATTGAGTCTCGCGCCGATAGCCATTTTTGCTTTTAATCGTCCTTCACATCTAAGAAGGTTGCTAAGTTCCCTTCTTGCGAATAAAGAGGCTAAAGAGTCAGAGATAACTATATTTGTAGATGGACCTCGAAGAGAGGATGATCAAAAATTGATTTTGGAAGTTGTATCAACGATAGAAGAATTTAGTGATTTTGCAGAAATTAACACTATTAAGAGCAAAACAAATAAAGGCCTTGCAACTTCAGTACTGGCGGGAATCGATTCTATTTTTGTAAATCATGAAACTGCTATCGTGCTGGAAGACGATCTAATTGTAGCCAATCGATTTCTTCAATTCTGCAATGAAGGACTTGCCAGATTCAAAGACTATCCTTCGATTGCTAGTATTCAAGGCTATAGCCCAATTCTTTTCAATAATGGTAAAGGTACATATTTTCTTAAAGGAGCAGATTGCTGGGGCTGGGCCACATGGAAAGACCGTTGGCTATCATTGAATCGTGATTCAAGTGATCTACTTGCAGAAATTCAAGACGCAAAACTTTCTAATTCATTTGATCTTGACGGCAGTTTCCCTTATACAGACATGCTTCGAAGGCAGTCAAGAAGTGAAGTAGATTCGTGGGCAATAAGATGGCACGCCTCGATGTTTCTTCAAAATAGACTTTCAGTTTATCCAAGCCAAAGCCTTATATTGAACACCGGCTTTGATGGATCAGGGACACATAAGGCCAACTCTTTTAACTTGGAAGCATCTAAAGGATTACCAGAAGCTGACTACTGTCCAGAGTTCAATAACTTAACACCTAGGGAAACCAAGAGAGCCCGCTCTATGATCGTAAATCTCTCAAGAAAACGGTATAAAAGTTATCCCTATTGGCATCCATTGGGGCTACCACGAGTTGTAGCCAGGAAACTAAAGAGTCTTCTATTATATTTCAGAGGAAATAAGCTTTCCTGAAGACTCTATCGGCCCACGGGAATCCATCATTGGGGTATGAGTTAATTTTCAAACTTACGGACTTTCATAAATGTAGTCACTTGGATCATAAGGGTGGCTTGCTAATACATTAAGCCTTGAGCCCTTTTCTTTGAAATGAACTTCAGTCCAATTGTATGGAGGTATAAGCACACCCATACTTGAATCAAGAACGAAGACATTACTTCCTGAAGTATTCGATATATTTAGAGTGATACCTGAGCCTGATGCGTAGACAAACAACCAACACTCTTTATGGGCGTGTTGACCTCGAATAGACCCCGTTTCCGTACCCTCTAAAACAAATAGCCGAACGAAATTTACTGGGAAATTTGAGAGTTCCTGAACAAATAGACTTCCGCGACTGTCCGAGTGAAAATCAAACTTGTGAATTGAGGCATCTGGAGTTTTCTTGTATCGTTCGTTTGACATAGGCTAACTCGGGTAGTTCGCTATCGAATTCTCTACCCTAAGAATCTCACTCTCTGTCATTTCTGGAAATAAGGGAAGAGAAACCACCGAGGAGCAAAGCCTTTCAGTTATAGGCAAAGAGCTACGAAGAGGCTCTGTTGTGAGTCCAGGTTGAACGTAGTCAGGGTATGGATAGTGAATCGCCGTATCGATTCCATTTTGATTCATATAATTTTGGAAACTTTCTCGACTCTCAGTTTCTATTACAGCTAAATGAGCAACAAATGACTCCGAATTACTACCAATGAGCCTCAAACTTGAATGTTCTGCTGCCCTTTTAAACCTGCTCCAAATAGCCCGCCGTTGAATGTTCCACCCATCCAACTTTTTTAGTTGCAAATTTAGTACTAGAGCTTGGATTTCATCAATTCGATTATTGCCCCCCATGGCAATTTCTGCGAAATAGCGATTAGACCAACCATATTCCCGGAGTTTCTTCAAACGCTGATAAATTAACGGGCTTGAAGTACATACTGCACCTGCATCCCCTATCGCACCTAGATTCTTGGTGGGATAAAAGCTAAATGTCGAAAGATCACCAAAACTCCCTGCCCGGCTCTCTCCAATTAATGCTCCAGCTGATTGTGCACAATCTTCAATCAAAAATATGCTTTTTTCTCTCAAAGATTTTGCTAACAAATCTAGTTGTATAGTTTGACCATAAAGATGAGTCACGATAACAGCGCTAACTCCCTCGGTTGCACTTAAAATTGATTCAGGATCTAGAATTCCATTTTCATTTACATCTATATAGCAAGGTAATAATTGGTTCTTTTGAATTGCTATAGATCCGTATCCTCCTGAGTTTGCAGCAACTAAAATCTTAGAATATTTTGGCAATTGAAGCGAAGCCAGCGCTAGTTCAAGCGCAACTGTCCCAGATGAAACCCCAAGACAGTAATCAGCGCCAATATATATAGCGAAATTCTCCTGGAACCTTGCAGTATGTTCACCATTTAAATAGGGACCACGCTCAATTAGAGTTGAAATCTCAACCTTTAAAGATTCTAAAGATGCATAACGCCTTGATACATCGTTGAACGGCACCCTTTTATTAAATGACTCTAAATTCACATCGTAATCTAATCACATCATGTGCAAATGAAGCCTACAGAACCCCTCCCCATTATTTTGAGTTGAATGCGATAGACCTGGCACCTTATTGACGCGAGAGAAACCGCAGGAGAGTAGACCTGACGAATCTAAAGATTTCGAAACTTCCCCTTAATTCGAATCATAAAGAGATATGTGCCTCTATCACGACAACCAAATCATGTTTAGTACCAATTCATACTAAGACCATTCTTCGCTGACCACTTAAGTTCGTTAGGTAGGTAACTTGTCTGCTGCAATAGGAATTGCCTAAATATCGCCGCCCAAAGGGAAATTTTAGCAGCAGTGCCTACGAAAACTTCAGCACCAATACAGAGTTGTAAAGTGTGCAAAGGATCTAAAGTAATAGGAATACATTTCTGGAGTATTGATGATTGCGAGACATATTTCGAAAATTCATCCTCAGAGCTGTCCGTCAATAACGTAGGGACTACATTTTTTGCAATAATTAAAGAAAGAATTGCATCTATTCTTTCCGTACTTACCGGAGACTTTTCTTTTAAGGTTAGCAAGTCCCCCAACCTATAATGAATTACTACCTTAGAAGAGTTCACCTTTGTATGATTCCGAGAATTTATCAACAATGCATAGAGGTCCTTCACTAAGTCATTTTCAAGACTAATATTTGTATAGTGACCTCTAAGTGCTAGTGTCCAAGGTTTAATTGCACTAAAAGAAGTGTCGCTATTAGCTTCAACTATTATCTTTGTTCCTTTGAGGAATCTAACTGTGAGTACTTTTAGGAATTGAAAAAAACGACCCAAGATTCCTTTATTGGATATGAAGCCTGCCGTAGTCACATTTTTCCCGTTAAAGTCTTCAATTTGCTTTGATGCAACTCCAAGAGAGTCAAAGTCAAATTCTGTAGTCCTTCGGGAAACACCAGAGGTATGGTTAACTGCCACGATACTTCTTTGTGGAATGTCTCTCTGAAGCTTAAGTATCAAGTATGCAGTGAAGAGCTGTGAACCAAAACCTCCCCATGTGTGAACCCTCAAAGCTGGCAAGAAAGAGTTAATCTTATGTTTCAAAGTGACCTCTCTTTTTGTTCGGCTAAAAGTTCCTTATAAAGAGCTCTATGCGCAATCTCCGCTCTTTCAATGGAGAAGTGGCTCAACTGCTTTGATTGATATCTTAGGAAATCAAGACACAATTCTTGGCTCATAGCTAATTTTGAAATTCTTGCCGCAAACTCACTTGGATCATCTGAATTTATGAGTCCCGGGTGATCAGAACCCAGGACTTCCGGGATGGCAGAGATATTTCGGGCTATTACCGGAACCCCAGCATTCATAGCCTCTAGCAAGACTAAGCCAAAACCCTCGTAGTCCGAAGTGAGCACAAAAATGTCTAGAGTTCTATAGAAGTCCTCAATTTCAGCAGTCTGTCCAAGCCAAACAATCGAGCCTTGTATTCCTAGATTGGACGCCAACGACTTTAATTCCTCTAATAACGGACCAACGCCAACAATTTGTAAGCTCCACTTGTAGCTCTTATCTGCAGTTAACTTTTGGATAGAGTACAGAAGAAGTGGGATGTTCTTTTGGTGCACCAACCGAGAAACTGTTCCTAACTTTATGTAATTAGAAGTAAGCATACCTCTTTCGGTTGGCCTAATTGGCGAAGTTTCAATTCCATATGGAATTATCTCATTCCGAGCATGAAGCCCTAGTTCTGAGGTTCCTCTTAGAAACGCTGACACAGCTTGTGATATTGAAATCAAAGCAAATGCTCGTCTTAGTACAAATCTTGATAGTAGTTTTGAAAACAATTTAGGTACTGCAGGAAAGAAATTTTCAGCATTATGTCGAGAAACAATAAATGATCTTTTTTTCAGTGACAGAGCACAGAGTAATTCAGCTCTTGGCAGGTGAGCGTGAAAAACAACACTATCAAGGCTCCTTTTTGCTCTGAGTCTGCGTATCTGATTAAAAAAACTTGTTTTCGAAAATTCTGTATCAACAAGAATTCCGCTCTCTAAGAATTGTTCTAGTAACTTGGGTTCATCCTTTAGAAATATAATCTCAACTACTAAGCCGTTACGCTTCTGGCAGGTTGCTAAAGTTAATAACTGTTTTTCAGCGCCGCCCAAATCAATAGTGGTAATAACATGAATCACATGTAAACTCATGAGTGCAGGTCCTCCCGCAATCCAGATGCCAACCTATAAATCCAACCATCAAACGAGTGCATCTCCAGGCCAAGATTTAAGCGCCTTTCTAATTCTGCGCGAAGGTCAGAACTTTTTACAGATTGAAGAGCAAGTATTTCTCTCGATATAAAATCGAGGGATTTAGCGACCGGAGCTCCACTCCAGGTACCAAAATCTCGACAATACTCTTGGTTCCAAGTTACAACAGGTTTACCCATAAATGTCGCTTCAATCAAAGTCTTGTCTAATGATCCGCTAAACAAATTTAAGAAAACGTCAAACTCTTCCACAGCTAATGAAATATTCTTTCGCTGAATTGGCCCATGAAAGTTAACGCTTGAATTAGCATTCTTTACCAAAGGGTTTAATCTAATATTGACTAGATACATTTCAGACCGTTTATTTGCTGGTTTACCAAAAATGTCAAGAGTAAAAATATCTTTTTGGTAGTTGAGCTTTTTAATCAATTCTAGAAATAAGTGAATATTCTTAGATTGGTCCAACCTTCCATAGTAGAAGAGCTTTGTTCTCTCCATTAATTTACTAGTTTTAAATGGGAAGTCTTTTTGGCTTATTCCTTGATTGATGAATTTTACTTTACGAGAATTTAATTCTAAATTACAAGAACCTGAGGTTGATGACAAAATTTGACTTACAAAAAAAGAAGACCAGATTAGGAATGGCGAGTTAGTTGCATGTGCATACCATAGAACATGTCTTATTCTAAAGAGCCACGTAATTGGGGATATGAGGGCAGCATGAACATCGGTCATATGCGTAAAAACTACAGCCTTACGATTAGATAGTAGATATGGAATAAGAGTCTTTAGGATTGTGTAACTATTTTGAACTGGGGAATTCTTGTCCCATTTTAGTAGATTAACCTTCATATTAGTAGGAAGATTTTCGTAGGAGACTTCAGGAGTGAATACAGTTACTGACTCAAAATATTGAGAAAGAGCAATAGCTGTCTCTCGCTGGTGAGCAAACACCAGACTTTTGGAACTCATTGAGTAGTTGATTATGATGAGTTTCATAAATCGGACTGTACAATACTAGAGCTCTGATAATGAAATATTTTGGAAATAAGGTGAGGTGAAAGTGCGCATCTATGATGTATGGCCCCTCTCTTCTCTGAAGAAGCGTTCAATAGCTCTGCCGATAAAGTTGCTATCAGGGCGCGATCGCTTCCTCTTAATTGTTGTTGTGCTCATTACTGTCTTCTTAGCAGTGCTTGACCTCTTTGGAGTACTACTTATCGGAGTTGTCGGTTCTCTATCGATCACTGGGCTAGGTTCAGGACAAACAGGGGATCGCGTAACATCGGCCCTTAAATTTTTGCAGATAGATGAACTTAATTTTGAATCGCAAGTAATGGTTGTTGGTTTGATCGCCGCCTTTATGCTTGTAGCAAAGACCCTCTTATCCCTGTTTCTTGTCAGAAAAACACTGTTCTTTATGGCTAGGCGGGCAGCAGTACTGTCATCTGACCTAATTATACGATACTTCACAATACCTGTATCTAAAATCAATCGCAGATCTTCTCAAAACTCAATTTATGCTTTGACCACAGGAGTTGATTCAATAATGGTTGGTGTTATTGGAGTCTCGGTGGCCCTAATATCAGATGTAGCGTTGTTACTAGTAATGAGTGCAGGACTATTTCTTGTCGACCCAATTTCAGCGATTAGCACAGTCTTAATATTTGGTGCTCTAGCTATTGTGCTGTACTTGTCCATGCATAGAAAAATGAAGGTACTTGGAGAACAGCAGGGAAGCCTTGCCATAGAAAGTTCTCAAAGAATTTTCGAGGCTATTAATTCGTACCGAGAGCTCCTAGTCCGTAATCGAAGAGGCTTCTATGCTCAGCAAATCGGTGGGCTAAGGCATAAACTTGCTGATGGAAATGCCACCATGAGTTTTATGGGAAACATCAGTAAATACATTTTGGAGATAACACTTGTATTCAGCGCTCTACTTTTGGCTTTCTATCAATTCTCCACAAGTACAGCATTTAGAGCAATAGCGACTATCACCATATTTGTGGCCGCAAGTACGCGAATTATTCCGGCTATTCTTAGACTACAACAAGGCATTTTGGGTATGAAGGGCGCTCTAGCTCAGGCTAAGCCAACAATTTCTTTAGTTGAGGAACTAACTGACATACCCTTTGAAGTTATCCAGATCAAGGGTTTCAGTAGAACCCACACAAATTTTTACTCGGAAGTTATTGCATCTAATCTCACTTTTTCATACCAAGCTAATCAAGAGGTATTAAAAAGCGTTAATTTTCATGCGCAACCAGGAGAGTTTGTGGCCATTGTTGGAGGATCAGGGGCGGGAAAGACAACGCTTGTCGATGTTCTACTTGGTGCTCTGGAGGGTAAAACCGGAAAAGTTGAGATTTCAGGCATGCACCCCCTCTCTGCCTTTTCAAAGTGGCCAGGGGCTGTCTCGTATGTTCCACAAGATAGCCCCATAATTGATGGAACTATTAAGGAAAACTTAACTCTTGGTTTTCTGTCACATGAGATATCAGAGGAGCACTGCTGGGAAAGCTTAAAGATTGCTCGTCTTAATGATTTTGTCGAGTCTCTGCCTAATCAACTGGGGACTTATGTTGGCGATAGAGGAACCCGTTTAAGTGGTGGCCAAAAACAGAGACTGGGAATTGCGCGAGCCCTAATCACAAATCCAAAGCTTTTGATTCTGGATGAGGCAACTAGCTCACTCGATGGAATTACAGAATCTGAAATATCAGAGGCTCTACGAGCCTTAAAAGGGGCGGTGACACTAATTGTTATAGCGCATCGTCTATCTACCGTAGTAGGCGCCGACAGAATTTACTTCATGGAAGAGGGCCAAATAAAAGGTGTGGGCACTTTCGAGCAACTAAAACGGGACTACCCTGAGTTTCTCACTCAAGCTGAATTAATGGGGTTATAGTGAAGATTCTTGTGACTGGGGCTGCAGGTTTTGTTGGTAGCCACATACTAAAGAAACTGAGGGATTTAGGCTCAGATGTATATGGGGTTGATAATTTCTCTACATATTATTCAGTTGAATACAAGGATCTAAGGCTTAAAAGTCTGGGCCTTAGTCCAGACTCAGATGTGTTCAAATGTGACATCTCTGACTACGGAAAACTAGATCAATTAATTTCATCTATTAGACCTGAATACATTATCCATCTAGCAGCTCAAGCAGGAGTTCGATTAAGCCTTAAGGATTCTACTTCTTACGTATCAGCAAACGTGGCTGGGTTTCAGAACATCGTTAGATCATCTGTTGAGAATGGAGTAAAGGGAATCGTCTACGCATCTTCATCGAGCGTTTATGGAGATTCCACCCCTACCCCTTATAAGGAAACCTCGATTTCGTTAAGGCCAAAGAGCCTTTACGGCGTAACCAAATTAAGCAATGAGCTATTTGCAGAGATACAATCCAAGTCAAGCAATTTACGCTTTCGAGGGCTTCGGTATTTCACAGTTTATGGACCATGGGGTAGACCAGATATGGCGTATTTCAGAATAGCCGCAGCTGCTCTAGGTCAGGGAAAATTCACTCTCTTTGGAGATGGAACAATAAAGAGAGATTTCACCTATATTGATGATGTAGTTGAAAATACCATCGCTTTATTTAGGGACTTAACGAGGCAAGACGAAAAATTCAATGACATCGTTAATATTGGAGGAAGCCGCCCCTTAGAGATGAATTACTTAATAGACCTCATTTCAAAGAGAGGAAGTCATCCAATAGATTTAGCTAGAGGGGAGGAAAGTAAGCTGGACTCACGAATCACTATGGCAGATAACTCTTATTTAAAATTGATTCTTGGAGAACTTAAATTTACTGATTTAGAAGAGGGAATTGAAAATCTTATGAAATGGGCAAGTCAAGAAAATATTAAGCCAAGCCTTACAAATTGGATTCAAAGCACTGTTTAGAAGTTTTATAGCAGTACCATAAGTTAACTCAACGTAAACCACTTAAGGGGTGATCATGGGCTCAGTTGTCAAAAAGCGCCGCAAGCGCATGGCGAAGAAGAAGCATAAAAAACTTCTAAAGAAGACTCGTATACAGCGCAGAAATAAGAAGTAGTTCTTAGAGTTTTACAAGAACTAACTTTTTAGAAATCGAGGTCACTGCGTAGCGGACCTTATTGATTGTGACTATGGCGCTATCTTTAACATTGTTAAGGATGGCGCCATTGTTTAATTTAGGTGATGAACTATAAGAACCAACTGAGCAGATTCGATCTTGGCATCCAAAGACCATTCCTTTGCCATCTATTAGAAGCGGGGAGCCAGGAGTGCCATGCCTTTCAGGAGATAAACGACTAGGCAAGTCATCTTCATTGACAAAAAGAAAACGAACTTCATCAGCGTTAGGTAGGCGCAGACCACTAGCAGTAAGCCACGCCGCTGCAATCCTATTTCCAGAGTTACTTATCGAAACATCGTAACCTGCAACTGCAACACCGTTATCTGGGCCATCAAGAGTGGTATAGCTCCAATCTTCTGGATAGATGGAGTTGCGCTTAGCAAGTCTTACTTCACCTTGAGTGGCGACGTTATTTGAGGAGAGCGTTAGA
>Ga0315902_10009906_pt1 | contig 12660 bp, 6 predicted proteins | sample LakEriMetagenome_9_FD_203523 | JGI IMG/M metagenome (GOLD analysis project Ga0315902, IMG submission 203523) | Freshwater fungal communities from buoy surface, Lake Erie, Ohio, United States - Buoy 12 MA117 | ecosystem: Environmental > Aquatic > Freshwater > Lake > Lake biofilm | place: USA... | reverse complement strand
GGGGGAGGAAATCAAAATCTGATCAAATAATCCCCATGCATCCTGATAGGCAAGTGTGCCGATTCCTTTTTTATATAAATTATACCAGGGATTATACATCTCGCGGGCGCCAACCTGCTCAGGTTCCGGCTTTGTACCGATAATTTTAGTTAAACTCACATTTACAGGATCATCATTCAGATCACCCATCAATACAAACTTTGCTTTGGGATCAATCTTTAGAATAGAATCCATATGATTGCGACAAACCTGTGCAGCAGCAGCCCTACCTGGAGCACTTCTTTTTTCACCGCCTCTGCGACTCGGCCAGTGATTGACATATAGATGAATCGTTTCTCCATCAAACTTACCTTTTACCCATAATACATCACGGGTAAAATAGGCATCTTTGGCACCAGTAGGAAGCTGTACAAATAACTTGTCACTTGCCTCTACCGTAAAATATTTTGGGTTATACAGGAGCCCTACATCCACCCCTCTCGCATCTTTGGAATCATAATGCACAATTGCGTATTGTCTTTTTGCTATGAGCGGATGTTTCACTAAATCTTTAAGAACAGTATCGTTTTCTATCTCAGCAACTCCAAGAATAGCCGGACCGTCAGGTGTTTGATCTGCTCCCATCTGCGAGAGAACTGTTGCTAATTTTCCCAGTTTGTCATTATAAATCTCTGAATTGTATTTTTTTGGGCCGTTCGGTAAAAACTCATTGTCATCCACCATCGGATTGTCAATAGTATCGTAAAGGTTTTCAAGGTTATAAAAGCCGATAACAGCTATTTTATATTGTGTTTTATCCTGCTGGGAATAGGAGCTTAAAGCGAATATTAAAAAAAATGCGTAAAGAGTTAAATGTTTAAAAGACATAAAGAAGAAGATTAAAGAAAATTCAGGTAAAATACAGCCTTTTTATGACTGGTTTTTATTTGATAAAATCTGTTTCTAATTGCACCTAAAAATAGGAAAACTAAATAATCTATTGTACTTTAGTCGATTAACTTAAAAATAATGTAGGCTGTTCCGAACAAAAATCAGAACAAGTTCTTATTTCCTTTAAGTTTGTAGACGTTTTTCGAAAATCAAAAGAAATGATTAAACCAAAACTGCTTCTCCTGCTATTATTTGCAGGCAATATCGGGCTTTCCTATGCGAAGAGTCCGTTCCCTTCTCTAAGGGATACGATCCCACTAAAAGACACTTCCATACAAGACTTTCAGGAAGGTGTTCTGGATAACATTCCCATCGTTTCTCTGGACGAGAATGATGCAGGTGACGGAAGTGCTCAAAATATCTCCTCCGTTTTATCTGCAGGCCGAGATCCTTTTTTTGCCGCAGCTTCTTTTAACTGGAGTCCGGTGCGTTTTCGAATTCGCGGGTATGATGCTGATCATTTTACTACTTATATCAATGGTCTTCCCATGGAAAACCTCGACAATGGTTTTGCACCTTTCGGGCTTTGGGGAGGACTAAATGATGTATTTCGTTTGAGGGATGCGTCTACAGGTCTTCAATATACCACTTTTGCCTTCGGTGATATCGGAAGCAATACGAATATTGACATGCGCGCCAGCAAACAACGCAAGCAAACCAGCATTGGATATGCGTTGAGTAATCGTAACTATCGTCATCGTATGACATTTACGCATTCCACAGGGATCAACAAAAAAGGTTGGGCTTTCAGTGTAAGCGGAAGCGCTCGTTATGCAGATGAAGGTTATGTGCCCGGTACCTATTTTCGCGGATTCAGTCTTTTTGCAGCAGTAGATAAACAAATCGGCAAGAATCATTTGCTTTCATTTAGTGCATTTGGAGCTCCTACAGAAAACGGACGTCAGGGTTCTGCCGTAAAAGAAATGCAGGAACTCGCAGGTACAAATTATTACAACTCATTCTGGGGATTTCAGAATGGCAAAAAAAGAAATGCAAGTGTAGCCCGTACCAATCAGCCTTTCTTCTTTTTGAATCATGAATACAGAATCAACAATAATACAAGACTGAATTCAGGGGTAAACTTTTCATTCGGAGATCGCAGTGTATCAGGACTCGACTGGTACAACTCTGCTGATCCTCGCCCCGATTACTATCGCTACCTGCCCAGCTATTACACTGAAGAAGATCCGGGTCAGGCAGCAGCCATGGCAGCAGCGATGAAAGCTGATATTAATTTACGTCAGATCAACTGGGATCGTTTATACCTGGCTAACTCCAACAGTTTTGAAACCGTAAACAATGCAAATGGCATTGCAGGTAATACAGTGAGCGGACGCCGTTCTCGTTATGTGCTGGAAGATCGCGTAATTAATGCTACCAGATTTAATTTTAATTCGGTGCTGAATACACGTGTTAATAACAACATTGATGTTACGGCCGGCATTTCTTATCAGCAGCAAAACAATCGTTATTTCAAGCGGTTAAATGATCTTCTCGGAGGAGAATTTTATCTCGATCTGAATCAGTTTGCTGAACGCAGTTTCCCCAATGACCCAACTGTGAATCAGAATAATGTGGATGCACCGAACCGGATCTTAAGGGTGGGAGACAAGTATGGTTACAACTACGAAATGCATATTAACCGAGCAGCCACTTGGACTCAGGGAGTTTTCAAATACAATAAATTCGACTTCTTTCTGGCGGGCGAGTTGTCTTACACCAGATTCTGGAGAGAAGGAAATGTACGTACAGGTATCTTCCCTAATAATTCATTCGGGAAATCGACTGTCAACAAATTCCTTAATTACGCAGTAAAAGGAGGAGTCACTTACAAGCTGAATGGCCGTAATTATTTTTATGCCAATGCTTCTCGTTTGACGAAGCCACCGTTCTTTGAAAATGTGTATATCGCGCCGCGCACACGCGATTTCCAACAAGCGAATTTAAAAAGTGTAGAGGTTGCTTCATATGAAGCCGGTTATATACTCAATGCTCCGGGTCTGAAGATTCGTTTGAATGGATATTATACATCCATGAAGAATGATTATAATGTACTCACCTTCTTCCATGATGATTACAGAAACTTTGTGAATTACGCACTGAGTAATATTAACAGGGTATATTTCGGAACAGAGTTTGGTATGGAAGCAAAGCTCTCTTCTACTCTATCGCTTAATGCCGCTGCAGCTCTAGGGAGATATTATTTCAACAGCCGCCAGCAGGCAGTCATAACTTTGGATAACGCGCCGGCCACACTGGGAACAGAAACTATTTACAGTAAAAATTACAGAGTACCGGGAACCCCTCAGGAATCATATAGTGTTGGACTCAACTACCGTTCTCCTAAATTCTGGTATATGAGTTTAACAGCCAATTATTTTGATCAGATGTGGCTTGAGTTCAATCCGATTCGCCGTACAGAATCTGCAATCGATGGCTTGGTCCAAAACAGTAAATTAAGAAATGATATACTTGGACAAACACAACTCGATGCTCAATATACCGTTGATTTCTTCGGTGGTTATTCCTGGAAATTGCCAAAACAATGGGAAATTGACGGTAAACCAACATTCCTTGTATTTAACCTGGGAGTAAATAACATCTTGAATAACCAAAATATCGTTACAGGAGGTTTTGAGCAATTGCGTTTTGATTTTGATGATCGCAACATCAATAAATTTCCACCACGTTTATTCTTTGCATACGGAGCAAACTATTTTGCAAGCGTTACTCTTCGATTCTAAAAATTAAAATAATTTAATAAGAACTATATGAAACAAATAACAAGCAAGCTGAGCATCTTTTTTACTCTCTCAGTAATACTCGTAACAATCAACTCCTGTAAAAAAACTTTTGATGCGCCTCCTGCTCCATCAGATCCAAATCTAACTGTGACACATACCATCGCGCAATTAAAGGCAATGCATACAGTTGCAGGCTCTCTGGACATGATCAACTCAGATATGATTATTGCAGGCACGGTGATTGCAAATGATAAAAGCGGAAACCTGTATAAAACGATTTATATACAGGATGCTACCGGTGCTATTCAACTTTCACTTGATGCATCAGGTTTATTTAATTCCTATCCGGTTGGGAGAAAAATATATGTTAAGTGTAAGGGGCTTTGTGTTTCAGATTACAACAACATGATCCAGCTAGGTGTAAAAGCAACAGTTTCAGGTACACCTTCATTCCAGGCAATTGCTTCTAATCTGATTGGACAGTATGTGATTGGCGGTTCAGTCAATAATTCAGTGCCAATTAAAACTGTCACTATCGCAGACCTAAAAACAAATATGCAGGACTCATTACTCGGAACATTGATCCGTCTGGAAAATTTTGAATTTAGCGACACCTCCAAAACATTTGCAGACACTTCTGCTTATAAAAATGATGCTAATTTGGATATTCGTAATTGCAGCGGAGGCTCTATAATTATTCGCACAAGTGGTTATGCAAATTTTGCAGGCGTAAAAGCACCGGGTGGTAATGGTTCTGTTGTGGCACTTTACACCGTATTCCGTACAACCAGACAACTTGTACTCAGAGATACCTCAGATCTACAGTTGAAAGGTGCGAGGTGTAATTTATTCGAAGAAAATTTCCAGGGTTATACTTCATCAGGTACCTCTCCACTCAATCTTCCTGGTTGGTATAATATTCAGGAAACCGGTGATGTGCCTTATACAATGGCAACTTTTGGCAGCAACGTGTTTCCGAAAGTTTCAGCGTTTGCCTCAACACAATTACCAACCACTAATATTTCAAGCTGGCTAATTACTCCTGGAATTAATATTCCAACAGGCTTGTCGCCTAAGTTTACATTTACATGTGCCCGCAGGTATCCTGCCGGAACATTTAAAGTATATGTATCTGATAATTTTAATGGCAACAATGTAAGCACTGCCAACTGGCAACTACTCACAACAGTGCCCGGAGGTCCGTCAAATGCATTTACTCCGTTTGATTTGTTTGGCCCATTCGACTTCAGCAGCTATGCCGGTAAAAAAATATACATCGGTTTCCGCTATGAAGCAGCAGCAGGTACTTCAAAATTTGATGTGGGAACTTATGAACCGGATGATATCAAAATTTCCAGCAAGTAAAATATTTGCATTTATCTTCAAAGCGGCCTTTGTGCCGCTTTTTTATTGATATTAAGTGATTTGCGAAATACTCCTGCCTAAAATCCGGCTACGTGTTTTTCGTTAAAAAAAACAGAATGTTCAAAAAATCATTTTGTTTACAAAAAAATATTATCTATTTTCAACCTCATAAAATAATCTGCCTATCGCATCTACTTCTACACGAACCATTCAGCTTAAAAACTGATTTTTTATTCACCCTTAAACTGTAGAAGCTATGCGATCTTCCTCTCATCTTTCCGATCAGCAACTAATCCATCTTTTTAAAGAAGGCTATGCAGATGCTTTGGAAATACTGGTGCTTCGGCATAAAGAAAAGCTTTACACCTCCATCTACCTGCTGGTGAAAGACAGGCACCTGGCGGAAGATATATTTCAGGATGTGTTTATCAGGGTAATTGATACCATCCGAAATGATCGCTATTCGGAGGAAGGAAAGTTCCTACCCTGGGCAATGAGGATCGCTCACAATATGTGCGTTGATCATTTCAGAAAAATAAAACGCACCCCAACCATTAAAACCGGCGACAATTATGACATATTCGAGCAACTGAACTTCAGCGAAGAGAATGCCGAACAAAAAATCATGAAAAATCAGAGTCATGACCGAGTTCGCCAGTTACTGGATATGCTTCCTGAGGAGCAGAAAGAAGTGATTATTCTTCGTCACTATGCCGACCTAAGTTTTAAAGAAATTGCCGATTTAACTAATTGCAGCATAAACACTGCATTAGGCAGGATGCGCTACGGGCTTATCAACCTCCGTAAAATGATGACCGATCGGCAAATAAGGCTCTGATTTTTTTTCAAGATCCTATTTAAAACCAAAAGGCCGATTCTAAAAATAAATCCATTTTCCACATTGCCGCCTTCCCACTAACCGGAAGGCGGTTTTTTATTGTTAACCGACAACTGATAACGGCTAACTGAGAACCGCCTATTATCTTTAAATAAACTTATATGAAATTGAGCCTGTATTACTAAATTTGAAGTTTCCTTCTCTTAGAAAAGCCAGCTACCGGAATACCACCTTTCATATCAAATCATTTACATGAGGAAATACTTTCTCGGTGCGTCATTTTTATTTTTCAGCTTCATATCAAACGCACAAACTTTTACTTACTCCTCACCGGTTGTAAATCTTCCCGGTTCAGGAACCAGTCCTACCTGCTATAACTTAAACGTAACTGGTGTTGGCAACATTGGTACAACAAAAGGGCTGAGTGAAGTATGCTTTACCATCAATCATACAAGTGTTGATGAACTTGAAATTTTGCTTCAAGCACCGGATGGCACTTATGTACCGCTGACCATTCAAAACGGAGCTGCCGGTGCAGATAACTATACAAACACTTGTTTCAGCGCAACTGCAACGTCACCAATAAAATTTAACTCTGCTCCTTTCACAGGCACCTTTCTGCCGGAAGGTCATCTTGGGGCGGTGAACAACGGTCAGAATGCCGATGGTGCATGGAGATTATGTATCCTCGACAGACGAAACGCAGGAAATGCAGGAACACTTCAAAGATGGAGCTTAACTTTCAGCAATACCCCCGCTCCGCAACCACCGAGTTTCCCCAACTGTTCAAGTACGATTCCTTCAACTTCCGATTGTGCAAGTGCCACATCTATCTGTGATTTTAACGGAGCTTGTGGAAGTACAACCGGTAGTACAAAAAGGTCTTGGACCGCCTTAGACAATGCCTCATGTTTTGGATTGAACAACAATTCATTTGTAAAATTTATTGCTGATGCCCCTACTGTTTCATTTTCAGTGTGGGTGAATAATTCCAATAATGGATTCAATAATGCCAATGGTGGTATTCAGATGCTTTTTTTCAGCACACCTTCGTGTGGTGGAGCCGTTACAACTTATGGATGTTATAACCGGATTTATCCTTATGCGCCGAACGGCAAGCAATTAATTTCTGTGGTTTATGCAGAAGGCTTAACCCCCGGAAATACGTATTACCTGATGACTGATGGGGCAAACGGAGATTTATGTGATTTTCGTATCGCTGCCAACTCAGGTGTGAATGCCTTAAAAATTACTCCATCAACACAAAATATTTGCGTTGGCGATTCGGTTACGCTTACTGCTTTCGGTGGAAATGGCGTTTATACATGGGGAGCAAATAACTCAAATGCCGGACTGTCAGCAACAACAGGGACTATTGTAAAAGCAGGACCAACCACATCCGGCACTATCAGATACAGTCTTACAAGCACAACAGGATTAGGTTGTCCGTCTGCAACAAGTATAGATATTAATGTAAGTCCGCAACCCACTGCACCAATTGTTACAACTACTCAACCAGGTTGCACATCTCCAACAGGAACGATTACTGTTACTGCAATAACAGGATCAACTTATAGCATTGATGGAGTTAATTATCAGGCAAGTAATATTTTCTCCGGACTCACACCGGGCAACTACAATATAAGGCTTAAGAATGCCGGAGGATGCGTATCGCCTCCTACCTCAGTTACGATTAATGCGGCTTCTACTGGAACACCAACCCTGGTTTATAGCATCATTGATCCTACTTGCAGCAACAGCACAGGCGGAATTGTAATTCAACAACCTGTAGGATCAAATTATGAATACAATATAAATGGCGGAGCTTATCAAAGCACTCCTTCAATCAGTAATTTAACGAGTGGTAATTACACAATAACTGTCAGAGATAAATCAACAGGATGTGTTTCACCTGCTTCACCTTTTACCATCAAGCCTGCACCTGTTGTGCCCGTTGCCCCAACTACAAATACAGTGCAGCCAACCTGTAGCACACCAACAGGTTCAATCACAATAAGCGCCCCAACCGGCACGAATTTTGAATTCAATCTAAACGGAGGAACTTATCAATCTTCAGCAACATTCAGCAGCCTGAATCCGGGCACTTATTCAATCAAAGTAAAAGATAAAACATCCGGATGCGAATCCAATGCAACATCTGTTACTATCAATGCTGCGCCCTCCGCTCCGCAAGCACCAACCTTCAATGTAACTCAACCTACCTGCTCCGTCTCAAACGGTTCTGTAACAATTACCAATCCAACAGGTATCAATATTGAATATAGCTTAAACGGAGGCACTTATCAAACTAATGCAACATTCAGCAACTTAACTCCGGGTAATTACTCTGTGACCGTTAGAAACAGTGCAACAAATTGTGTGTCACCAGCTGCAACATTTACCATCAATGCTGCGCCCTCCGCTCCGCAAGCACCAACCTTCAATGTAACTCAACCTACCTGCTCAGTCCCAAACGGTTCTGCAACAATCACAAACCCAACAGGTGTCAATATCGAATACAGCTTAAACGGAGGTGCTTATCAAACTAATGCAGCATTCAGCAACTTAACTCCGGGCAATTACTCAGTGACAGCTAGAAACAGTTCAACAAATTGCGTATCACCAGCTGCAACATTTACTATTAATTCAGCACCTTCCCTGCCATCTACACCACAGCTCAACATAACGGTAAAGCCTACCTGCAGTAGCCAGCAAGGTACCATTGAAATTACAAATCCAACAGGTTCTTCGTTTAGCTACGGAATAGATGGCAATTATCAGTCGAGCCCAGCTTTCCCGGGTTTAGCTACCGGTCGCGCATACACGTTTACTGTAAGAAACAATACAACCGGTTGTGTTTCTATTTCTTCTTCACTCAGCATTGATGCAGCCATATGTAATGATGACCTGTTTGTGCCAAATGCATTTTCTCCTAATGGGGACGGAAAGAATGACATCTTATTTGTTCGTGGAAGCGGATTAGTGAATATGCAGTTTCTTGTATATAATCAATGGGGCGAAAAGGTTTTTGAAAGCAATGTGCCTTCAACAGGCTGGAATGGACTTTTCGGAGGAAAGCCACAACCGGTCGGCGTATATGTTTATGTGTTGAGGGTCACAAAAACAAATGGGGAAACAGTTAATAAAAAAGGTTCTGTCACACTGATCAGATAAAGATGATTTTCAGAAAAAGCATACTCGCTTTTATTTTGTTTGGAGGGATGTTCAGCGAATCCATTGCTCAAACAGATCCGCATTTTTCGCAGTATTATACATTTTCTGCTAATACCAATCCTGCTTTAGCCGGTGCAGAAGACAATGCAGTGAGGATTTCGGGTATATACCGAAATCAATGGAGAAATATATCTCAACCTTATTCCACATCAGGCTTATCGGCTGATTTTGCGACAGGAAATAATGTACAGATTGGCATTAGCTTTCTGCGTCAGCAGGCAGGTGATGCAGGATTTGTATATACGAATGGTTCTCTTTCATTTGCCTATACCGGTGTTAAATGGGGCGAGGAAAAAAATCAGCAGCTGGTATTTGCCTTGCAAGGTGGTTTTATTAACAGAAGATTTGATCCGTCAAAATTACAAATGGATGATCAGTGGATCCCCGGTATCGGTTACAACCCTGGTATTCCTACCAACGATATTTTTCCGGTGCGTGCACTCACTGTTGAAGATTTCAGTGCCGGGATATTGTACAAGGGAGCATTGCCCTCGGGTCTGATTAAACCATATCTTGGTTTTGCAGCCCATCACATCAACAGACCACAGGATCCATTTTTGTCTGATGCCGATCTTCCATATATTCCTGTGCGCATGAGTTTTCAGGCTGGTGTATCAGTAAGTTTATCTCCATCAGTCAAATGGATTCCTCACACGATGTACATGACTCAGGGAACTGCAAAAGCCTGGTTGAGCGGGATGAGTTTTGAACTTGCAGCAAACGAATACAATTCTTTCATTCTTGGTGCTCAGTTGAGAGCAGGTGACAGCTATGTTGCATTTGCCGGATTAAGTTTTGGTGAATGGACAATGGGATGCAGTTATGATGTAGGTTATTCACAGCTTGCTCGTTTATCCGGGAGAGCCAACACAATGGAATTTTCCCTTTGCTACAGAAAAAGAAAAACAACTTCTTCATCATTAGATTGTCCTCGTTTTTAAAAAAACCCTCCGGAAGAATCCGGAGGGCCGTACTGACTTTCCTTTTGAAAAGATCAGCCTAAAACAAGAAACACAATGGTGCAGAGGTAAACAAAAGGGTTAGTCGGGTCTGTTGCCGTATAAAAATGTATTTCTGTTATCTATGTGTACTTTGTTTTCATCATCCTTTTGAACAGAATAATTGCTGTAAAAATTTTCTGCCGGAGAAATTGTATTGTACAAATCCAGATTTTTTCTAATGTATGCAGGTACAGTTTCAAATTCGTTATTAGGATCTGCTGCATTATAATTATAAGAAAGATTGCGAAGTTTATGCAATCGATCCGCTGCTTTTTTACGCTGTTCTTCAGACTCGTCCGTTATAGCTGTTTGTCCGAATTTTTCTGTCACCTCAGTTTCCTCCATATCTTCCTCAAAACTGATAATTTCATTATCGGAATCAACAATTTCATCCGAATCCTTTTCAATTAATTCCATTTGCAGTTGAGGCTCTTCTGCTTCTTCGATAAAGAAATGAACGAGTGGCTGTTCATTTATAAGCTCCGGCTCCTGAGAAAGCGTTACTGCTTCTTCACTTTTAGAAGCAACTTCTTCTACAGTTTCAACTGTATCCTGATAAATCACAGCCGGCTTTGTTAGAAATCCCGGAAGTTGTGTATTCTGACCTGAGTCAGTCGAGGAAACTTCAACTTCATTTTCATCAGAAAGCGTAAAAGAAACTGACTTATTATCTACCGAAACAACTTCTGAAACAATTTGCACAACAGGCATATCAAATGCAGACTCCGTATTAGTCATTTCTAAAACTTCTGATGTAACAGGTTCGTCAAAAACAGTTTCAGTTCGCTCCAGAGATGTCTCGGCAATAATCTCTGCTTTTACTTCTTCTGTATTTTGAGAAGTCACTTCTAAAGCGTCCGAAAACAATAAAGCCGGCGCATATGTTTTCGGCTCTTCAGCAGGTTTAAGGTTTAATAAGATTTTTTCGGGCTCATTTTTATTTTCCGTATCGGTTTTTACATCTTTCTGTGCAGACTGCTTAAGATCTAGTTGCTCCTGAAAGCCTGTAGCAATGAGCGTAACACTGATTTTATCTCCCAATGTATTATCATAACCCATACCAAGTATGACATCTGTATCTTCACCGGCTCTGTCAAATAAATAATTCTGAATAATTTCTACTTCATCCATAGTACGCTCATACTCACCTTCCGCACTGTTAATATTTATCAGAATCCATTTAGCCCCACGAATATCATTATTATTTAATAGCGGAGAATTCAGCGCGTCTTCGATAGCTTGTTGTGCACGATTCTCTCCGCCTGCAGATGCGCTTCCAAGAATTGCTACACCACCGTCCCTCATTACAGTAGATACATCTGCAAAGTCTACATTGATCTGACCCGTACTTGTAATTACATCTGTAATACATTTTGCTGCCGTTGCAAGTACATTGTCGGCCTTGATAAAAGCTTCACTGGTTTTAAGATTACGAAACTGAATGCGAAGTTTGTCGTTACTTATGACAAGCAATGTATCAACATGTTGCTTCATTTGCTCAATGCCATTCATCGCTTGCTGGTATCTTTTTTTACCCTCATAGCCGAAAGGTGTTGTAACAATACCTACAGTAAGAATACCCAGATCCTTACATATTTTGGCGATAATCGGAGCACCACCTGTTCCTGTACCACCTCCCATTCCTGCAGTAATAAAAGCCATCTTGGTATTTACTTCAAGAATTTTTTTAATTTCTTCAAGGCTTTCTTCAGTTGCCTGCCTTCCAATCTCAGGATTTGCTCCTGCACCAAGACCTTGCGTGAGATGTGGCCCCAGCTGAATTTTGTTAGGAACTTTACTATTTGCAATTGCCTGTGCATCGGTATTACAGATTATAAAATCAACACCGTCAATTTCCTGAGAATGCATGTGGTTTACAGCGTTGCTGCCTCCTCCACCTACGCCTATGACTTTTAGAATAGAGGATTGTTCTTTGGGTAAATCAAAATGAATCATAATACGGGTTTGTATGGGGTTAGTAAGAAATATTAAAAAAAGGTTTATTGAATTCTTGTATCATTTTCCGGCTCAAAAATGGTAATTAACCCTTGCTTGAAACTTTTTAAAAAACCAGAAAGGTTTCTCTGGCGTTTATTAATCAATATTTTCTCTTTTTCTGTTTCATCATTTAATAACTCCTGTATAACCACAGGAGGAACCGGCTCAAGAATCACTTCTTCTTCTTCTTCAACAGATGTTAGAGTATTTAAAGAACCTTCATATACACTGTACCCTTTTAATATCAATCCAATACAGGTTGCATATTGCGGTTTGATTAACTCATCAAAATGTCCGGCTGCAAGATGCTCATTAGGATATCCGATTCTCGCATTGATACCTGTTACATATTCAGTGAGCTGTATCAGATGCTTTAGCTGAGAGCCTCCTCCTGTCAGCACAATACCGCCATTCAACATCCTAGAATCTAACCCTGTCTGTTTGATATTGAAGGAAACAAAATCCATAATCTCACTCATTCTTGCCTGAATGATTTTTGCCAGCATCTGCACACTGATATCTCTTTTCGCCATGCCTCTTATACCCGGTA
>Ga0315902_10009905_pt1 | contig 12662 bp, 8 predicted proteins | sample LakEriMetagenome_9_FD_203523 | JGI IMG/M metagenome (GOLD analysis project Ga0315902, IMG submission 203523) | Freshwater fungal communities from buoy surface, Lake Erie, Ohio, United States - Buoy 12 MA117 | ecosystem: Environmental > Aquatic > Freshwater > Lake > Lake biofilm | place: USA... | reverse complement strand
GCTTGCTGGATATTGCACCGAAGTCAACATAACAATTATGCAAGATGGCTCACTGCAAGTGATCGATAACGGCCGCGGAATCCCTGTAGATATTCACCCTGTCGAGAAAAAACCTGCACTTGAAGTCGTACTCACTGTTCTACACGCAGGTGGAAAGTTTGGCGATGGCGGCTACTCCGTTTCAGGTGGACTCCACGGCGTTGGTGTCTCTGTTGTTAACGCGCTCAGCTCTGACTTAGCAGTTGAAGTTCATCGCGACGGTTTTGTTTGGCGCCAAAGTTACAAACTGGGTGTACCGAACGCTCCTGTCGAAAAAGGTGAAGCATCAACACGCACCGGAACCACTGTGCAATTCTGGCCAGCAGCAGAAATCTTTGAAACAACAGACTTCTCTTTTGAAATTCTCTCAACACGTTTCCGCGAAATGGCATTTCTTAACCGTGGACTAACCCTGACGTTAACCGATCTGCGTCCAGGACATGTTGATGATAAAGGTGAAGCACTCACAGTTAGATATCAGTATCAAGGTGGAATCGCAGATTTCGTAAAACACCTCAACTCAACTCGCGGCGAGCAACATAAATCAATTATTTATATTGAAGCAGAAGACAAGAAGTTAAAGGTAAGCCTAGAAGTGGCGATGCAGTGGAATACCGGATTCTCTGAATCTGTCTATACCTTCGCAAATACAATTCACACACATGAAGGTGGAACCCACGAAGAAGGCTTTAGAACAGCACTCACCTCAATTGTTAATAAGTTTGGTGAAGAACAAGGTTTTATCAAAAAGAAAGAAGATCGCCTCACCGGAGATGATGTTCGTGAAGGACTTACCGCCATCGTCTCTCTCAAATTGGCAGAACCACAATTTGAAGGTCAGACAAAGACAAAACTTGGAAATACAGAAGCAAAGTCATTTACACAAAAAGCTGTTAATGAATTTCTTGCGCAATGGTTTGAAGCCAACCCAAGTGAAGGTAAAGATATTGTTCGAAAGAGTATTGATGCCGCTGCTGCCCGTGTTGCAGCGCGAAAAGCCCGTGATTTAAGTAGAAATCGTAAAGGTCTATTAGAGGGCCGTGGAATGCCAGGAAAACTAGCTGATTGCCAGTGGACCGAACCTGAAAAGTGTGAGCTCTACATTGTCGAAGGAGACTCTGCAGGTGGCTCAACAAAAGGTGGTCGCGATTCACGTAACCAAGCAGTGCTACCTATTCGTGGAAAAATTCTTAACGTTGAAAAAGCGCGCATTGATCGAGTCTTACAAAATAACGAAGTACAAGCGCTCATCACAGCGCTAGGTACCGGAATTCATGATGATTTTGATATTCAAAAACTTCGTTACCACAAGATTATTTTGATGGCAGATGCTGATGTTGACGGCCAACATATCCGCACACTTTTACTCACACTTCTCTTCCGCTTTATGCGTCCACTTATCGAAAGTGGTTTTGTTTATATCGCTCAACCACCACTCTATAAATTAAAGTGGGGTGGAAAAGATCCTGTTGAGTATGCCTTTAGCGATCGCGAACGTGACGGGATGATCAAGATCGGTATTGATGCCGGTAAGCGTCTTCCTAAAGACGATGGAATTCAACGTTTTAAAGGTCTTGGCGAAATGCCAGCAAAAGAGCTGTGGGATACAACTATGGATCCTGAGCATCGCGTGCTCGTACAAGTAACTCTTGAAGATGCAGCAGCCGCCGATGATCTCTTCTCAGTTCTTATGGGTGAAGATGTCGAACAGCGTCGCCAATTTATTCAGCGCAACGCCAAAGATGTTAGATTCTTGGATATTTGATGGCTAAAGATAAAGATGATAAGCCGGTAGACCGCACTGGGATGGAAAACCCAGGAGATGATTTCGATCGTATTGAGAAAATTGATCTACAAGTTGAGATGGCGCGAAGCTATCTCGATTATGCAATGTCAGTCATTGTTGGTCGCGCATTGCCAGATGTACGTGATGGATTAAAACCAGTACACCGCAGAGTTCTATATGCGATGTTTGATGCTGGATATCGTCCAGATAAGGGGTATTACAAGTCATCTCGCATTGTTGGTGACGTAATGGGTAATTACCACCCACATGGAGATAGCGCGATCTATGACACTGTCGTTCGTTTAGCTCAACCGTGGTCACTTCGCTATCCACTCGTGGATGGCAATGGAAACTTTGGATCCCCTGGAAACGATCCCGCCGCTGCAATGCGTTATACAGAGGCCCGCCTCTCTCCTATAGCAATGGAGATGATGCGCGATATCGATGAAGATACCGTTAACTTTGTTCCAAACTATGACGGACGATCACAAGAGCCGGTAGTTCTCCCAAGCCGTTTCCCTAACTTGTTAGTTAATGGAAGTGCTGGAATTGCAGTGGGTATGGCGACAAATATCCCGCCACATAACTTGCGTGAAATTTCTCAGGCAGTCTTTTTGGCACTTGAAAATCCAGATATGCCATCTGATCAATTACTTAACGAGATGATTACCCTCGTTAAAGCACCAGATTTTCCAACAAAGGCGCTCATTGTTGGTCGCACAGGAATCGAAGAGGCTTACCGCACCGGCCGTGGCTCAATCACTATGCGCGCAGTTGTTTTAGTTGAAGAGATTAATAAGCGCACATGTCTTGTTGTGACAGAGCTTCCATATCAAGTGAATCCGGATAACTTAGCGCTTAAGATCGCAGAACTTGTAAAAGATGGAAAGATCAAGGGAATTGCTGACGTTCGAGATGAAGGTAACGAGCGTCTTGGACAACGCCTTGTTATCGTTCTACAAAATAGCGCCATCCCTAAAGTTGTTTTAAATAACCTTTACAAACAAACTCAATTGCAAGATACATTCGGCGCGAATATGTTGGCACTAGTTGATGGTGTGCCACGCACGCTTCGCCTTGATGAATTCATTAAATATTACATCGAGCATCAAGTTGAAGTTATTGTCCGCCGCACAAAGTACCGTTTATCTGAGAAAGAAAAACGCGCCCATATTCTTAAGGGATATCTCAAGGCACTTGACGCACTCGATGCAGTTATCGCCTTAATCAGAGCATCAACAACGCCTGAAGAAGCCCGTACTGGTTTGATGAAACTCCTCGATGTTGATGAAATCCAAGCAAATGCCATTCTTGATATGCAGTTGCGCCGAATCGCAGCACTTGAGCGCCAGAAGATTAATGACGAGTACGACGGTTTAATGCGCGACATTGTTGAACTCAACGCAATTCTCGCCTCTGAATCAAAACAGCGTGAAATTATTAAGACAGAGCTTGAAGATCTCGTTGCTAAATACGGCGATGATCGTCGCACCCAACTCGTAGCAAGTGAAGGTGACTTCTCTGCTGAAGACCTTATTCCTGATCAAGATGTTGTTGTCACAATTACTCACGGTGGATATTCCAAGCGCACAAATGCTGATCTCTATAAATCACAACGCCGTGGCGGTCGCGGAGTTAAAGGCGCCGCTCTTAAACAAGACGACATCGTTGATCACTTCTTCGTTGCATCTACACACGACTGGCTACTCTTCTTTACCAATGAAGGTCGCGTATATCGCGCGAAAGTTCACGAACTTCCAGATGCTGGGCGTGATGCGCGCGGACAACATGTTGCCAATCTTTTGGCATTTAAACCTGAAGAGCGCATTGCCGAAGTAATCTGGTTTAAGTCCTACGATGTTGTTCCTTACCTAGTCCTTGCGACAAAGAACGGTTTAGTCAAAAAGACTGCACTCAAAGAATTTGATTCACCACGTAGTGGAGGACTTATCGCAATCTCACTCAAACCTGGAGATGAAGTTGTCGCCGCCGCACTTGTCGATAAAGATGATGAGATTTTATTAGTATCAAAGAAGGCTATGTCCCTTCGATTCACATCAGATGATGAATCACTACGTCCGATGGGTCGATCAACAAGTGGAGTTATTGGAATGAAATTCCGTGCTGGCGATCAATTGCTCTCTATGTCGCGCATCAACTCAAGCAACGCACAATCTTTTGTATTTACGGCAACCGATGGTGGCTATGGCAAGAAGACCCCAATCGATGAATATCGCTTGCAAGGTCGCGGCGGTATTGGAATTAAGGCAGCGAAGATTGATGAAGGATCACGCGGCTCATTGGTAAGCGCTCTTGTAATTTCCGATAGCGATGAAGTTCTTGCGATTACATCCGGCGGCACAGTGATGCGCACTCCGGCAGCTGAAGTCCGCCAGACAGGGCGAGATTCCATGGGGGTCCGCCTGGTTAATCTCGACGAAGGGGTCAGCCTTCTCTCGGTAACTCGCAACGGGGAAGATGAGATTTCTGAGGAAAAGCAGTAGTCTTCACGCCTGTAGTTGTAGGGGCCGTTTTGGCGACTTGATCAATTTCAAGTAACCTTGCGTTTTCCGCATCGATTCACAAGATCGCTTGCGGGCCTATAGCTCAGCCTGGTTAGAGCGCTTCCCTGATAAGGAAGAGGTCGGTGGTTCAAGTCCACCTAGGCCCACCCGTTCTAATACGGGGACCTAGCTCAATTGGTAGAGCACCGCCTTTGCAAGGCGGGGGTTAGGGGTTCGATTCCCCTGGTCTCCACAATTCTTAATTGTGAGCCAGTAAAACTGGTCTCCACAATTCTTTATTAACAACTCCACCTCACACTCGATCACTTAGAACGGTGCACATCATGACAACCACAACACTCCATACAAACCTTGGTGACATTGTTATTGAAATGTTTGAGCATCAAGCACCAAAGACGGTTGCAAACTTTGTTGGTCTAGCAACTGGCACCAAGGAGTACACGGATGCGTCAACCGGCGCGAAGAAGACCGGAAACTTCTACGACGGTCTTATCTTTCACCGCGTCATCGAAGGATTCATGATCCAAGGTGGATGTCCAAAGCGTAATGGCATGGGAGATCCAGGGTATAAATTCGCAGATGAATTCCATGGCGAGCTTGTTTTCGATCGCCCTTATCTTTTAGCAATGGCTAACTCAGGACCAAATACAAATGGTTCACAATTCTTTATCACTGTTAAGGCAACACCACACTTAACCCGTAAGCACACAATATTCGGTGAAGTTAAAGATGCAGCAAGCCAAGCAGTTGTTGATGCAATTGCAAAAACAGAAACAGACCGAGATAAGCCAGTGAAAGATGTTGTAATCAATAGCGTCACTGTTGCATAAGTAGTTGATTATGAAGGCTTACCGTTCATCGACTGTAGGCCTCATTACAATTATTTGTGGATTTTTCCTCTGGCAAAAAATTGACCCACAAATCATTAACAACTTTTATCTGCCACCACTTGCAGAGATGCAAGCCTACGGTCAGTGGTATCGCCTCCTCACCGTTGCCCTGATGCATGATCAACTCAGTGATATTCCTTATCACTTAGCTTTTAATATGTTGGCCTTACATTCACTTGGTAGCCAGATTGAAGAATTCTTAGGCAGAAGTAAATTCTTAATTATCTTCTTCGTCTCACTCCTTACAGGTTCGCTGACCTCGGCCTACTTCCTACCTTTCGATGGATATTCAATTGGAGTGTCCGGGGCGGTCTTTGGCCTCTTTGGCGCAATTCTGGTGATGGGTAGGCGGTACGGCGTCGCTATGCAGGCGGTCCTGATCACTGTTGGAATCAACCTTGCGATCGGATTTACCATCCCTGGAATCGACTGGCGGGCCCATGTAGGCGGGCTTATTGGTGGAGCAGCGATCACAAAGACACTTATCCACAAGTAACCCACAGGTGTGGATGAATTACATGAGTGTAATTTAGCTCTTCATATTACGAAGCAAGACCTGAGCGACATCAAGAACCTCAACATCTGATTCTCGCGCCGTCATTCCATCGCCAATCATGATTCGACAGAACGGGCAACCAACTGCAACTTCGGCGACACCGGTGGCAATTGCTTCATCAACACGATTGAGATTGATGCGCGTACCAAGTTTTTCTTCCATCCACATACGTGATCCACCGCCACCGCAACAAAATGATCGTTCTTGATTTCGTGGCATCTCTTCAATGTCACAACCAGATGCTTCAAGAAGTTCACGAGGTGGTGCGTAAATCTGATTGTGGCGACCCAAGTAGCACGGATCATGGAATGTAATCTTCTGATCTGCTTTATGTGGACTCGTCTTAAGGCGACCTTCACGAACTAGCGTGTTAAGCAATTGCGTATGGTGCAACATCTCAAGTTCATATCCACTCTGTGCATAGTCACGCCCGATTGTTGTAAAGCAATGCGGGCATGTAACTACAACCTTCTTCTTACCCTTAGGGCGATCACCAAAGGTCTCCTTGAATGTTTCGATATTTTCGCGCGCAAGAATTTGATAAAGGAATTCATTACCTGCTCGACGTGGAGCATCACCAGTACACGTTTCGCGCTTTCCTAGAACTGCAAAGTTAACACCAGCCATATGCAGCAGCTCTGCCACAGCCTTTGTTGTTTTCTTTGCGCGCTCTTCATAAGCGCCAGCGCAGCCTACCCAGAATAAATATTCAACTTCTGCTGGAAGTTCGCCTTCAACAAGTCGCACCGGGAAATCACATTCAGCGATCCAGCCTTCGCGATCGGCGCGATTGGCACCCCATGGGTTTCCAGTCTTCTCAAGATTTCTAAATGTTGCACCAAGTTCAGTTGGAAATTCTGACTCAACAAGCACTTGGAATCTACGCATGTTAACGATGTGATCAACGTGTTCGATATCAACTGGGCACTCTTCAACGCAGGCACCACAAGTAGTACAGGACCAGAGAACATCTAATGAAATAGGGGCGTTTTCGCCAACAATAGCCTCGTTTTCAACGACCTTTGTCATTGCATGATCGCGCATTGCCATAATCAAAAGTTTTGGCGACAACGGCTTATCTGTATGCCAGGCAGGACATTGTGATTGGCAACGTCCGCACTCGGTACAGGTAGACATATCAAGCAGACCCTTCCAAGAGATATCTGCTCGTGTACCTAAACCAAAGACATCATCTTCTTTTGGATCCTCAAAATCAATTGGTTTACCGTGCGACAGCATCTCTGGCAGCGCACCAAGTGAGTTACTGCCATCGCTATTGCGCTTGTAGAAGATATTGAAAAATGCCAAGAAGCGGTGCCAAGCAATTCCCATTGTCAGATTGCTAGCAATAACAACAAACCAGAGCATCGATGTAACAATCTTGATCGCTGCAACGATAACTATCAGATTTTCTAACGTTGCAGTTGAGAGACCGCTAAATGCAACGACTGCCGGCCACGACAACGAGTAATGCCAGTTCCATGATTCTTCTCCCGCCAGTGCGCCTTCTAGACCACGGAGTGCGATAACTGCAAAGACGATAATCAGAATAGTGATTTCAATGTAATACGCCTTACCCATTCCAGAACCAGAGAAGCGGTTCGCGCGTTCAGGGCGCAGACGTGTCACCTGGCGAATACCAATAAGTGTCACGATTCCGATTCCAGTAAGCCAAGCAATAAGTTCTGAGAGAAATTCGTAAGGGATGAAGTGCCCGATAAGTGGAAGTGCAAAACTCGGGGAAATTAATTGACCATACGCAGTAACTAAAGTTCCAAAGAGTGCTCCGAAGCCAATCATGACAAACCAGTGTGCAATTCCGGTGGCGGTAAAATTAAGCATCTTGGTATGGCCAAGAACTTCAACCAACATATGTCGCAGACGAGCGCCCTTGTCATTGTTTCGAGTCGGATCCGCTTGACCAGCTTTAAAGAGCGCGATAAGTGCGCGCACTCGGGTGGCAAGAAAGACCAGCGCAAAGATTGTGAGCCCGTAGGCGAGGGAGGCTGCGGCAATCTGGAGCGTCGTCATGGGCGTTAGGTTATCTCGGTACCTGTAAATATTCGGGGTGGGAATAATTCGGGCAGGCCCCCTGTTCTACCCAATGTAAACCTGAGTCGCATCGACTCAATCTCTTGGGTAAGATGGACTCAGGTTTAACAGCCTCGACCTCAATAGTGAGCTCGAGTGGTACTTGAAAAGGGAGTAAGTAAATGGCCAGAGCAGTCGGAATCGACCTCGGAACTACAAATAGCTGCGTCAGCGTCCTTGAAGGCGGCGAGGCAACGGTTATCGCCAACGCTGAAGGCGCTCGCACCACCCCATCAATCGTCGCCTTTGCCAAAAATGGCGAGGTCCTCGTGGGAGAGGTAGCCAAGCGCCAATCAGTAACAAACGTTGAGCGCACCATCCGTTCAGTAAAGCGCCATATGGGCACTAACTGGACCATCGATATTGATGGAAAGAAGTACACACCGCAGGAAATTTCTGCCCGTATCTTGCAGAAACTAAAGCGCGATGCCGAGGCATATCTTGGTGAAACTGTGACAGATGCTGTCATCACCGTTCCTGCGTACTTCTCTGATGCAGAACGTCAAGCAACAAAAGAAGCTGGCGAAATTGCAGGTCTTAATGTTCTTCGCATTATCAACGAGCCAACTGCAGCAGCACTTGCATATGGTTTAGATAAGGCTGATCAAGAGCAGACAATTCTTGTCTTTGACTTAGGTGGTGGAACATTTGACGTTTCACTTCTTGAAATCGGCGATGGAGTTGTTGAAGTAAAAGCAACTGCTGGAGATAACCACCTCGGTGGAGACGATTGGGATCAAGCACTTGTTGATTACCTCGTACAAACATTTGGATCAAAGAACGGCATCGATCTCACAAAAGATAAGATGGCGATGCAGCGCATTCGTGAAGCAGCTGAGAAGGCAAAGATTGAACTCTCATCTTCACAGCAAGCTGCAGTCAATCTTCCTTACATCACAGTAGATGCTGAGAAGAATCCATTGTTCCTTGACGAAACAATTACTCGCGCACAATTCCAGCAACTCACAGCTGATTTGCTCGATCGTTGCAAGAAGCCATTCCAGCAAGTACTTAAGGACTCAGGAATCTCGATTGCGAAAATTAAGAGCGTTGTACTTGTTGGTGGATCAACTCGTATGCCAGCAGTTGTTGATCTTGTTCGTGATCTCACCGGTGGAAAAGAGCCAAATAAGGGCGTAAACCCTGATGAAGTTGTAGCAGTTGGTGCATCCCTTCAGGCTGGTGTTCTCAAAGGTGAAGTAAAGGATGTTCTACTCCTTGATGTGACACCACTTACTCTTGGAATTGAAACCAAGGGTGGCGTGATGACACGTATGATCGAGCGCAATACAACGATTCCTACAAAGCGCAGCGAAATCTTTACAACTGCCGATGACAATCAGCCAGCTGTACAGATTCAGGTCTACCAAGGTGAGCGCGAAATGGCTGCCTACAATAAGAAATTAGGCATGTTTGAGCTCTCAGGTATCGCACCAGCACCACGTGGAGTTCCACAGGTAGAGGTGACATTTGATATCGATGCCAACGGAATCGTGCATGTATCAGCGAAGGATCTTGCAACAGGTAAAGAGCAGAGTGTCACAATCAGTGGTGGCTCAGCACTTTCAAAGGATGAGATCGATCGCATGATGGCAGATGCCGAAGCCCACGCCGAAGAAGATAAAGCGCGTAAGGAAGAGGCAGAGATCCGTAACACTGGAGACTCACTTGTCTATCAGACTGAGAAATTTATTGCAGATAATGCAGATAAGTTCACAGAAGGTGAAGCGCTTGAGAAGAAGAATGAAGTTGAGGCAGCACTTGCCGAACTAAAGACTTCTCTCGGTGGAGCTAACTTCGAGTCAATCAAGACAAACACTGAAAAAGTCTCGACACTTTCTCAAGCACTCGGTGCGTTGATGTATGCAGCTGCAGGTGCTGCTGCAGAGAACACTGCAGAAGATGGCGTTGAAGATGCTGAAGTGATCGATGAGGTTGTCGAAGAAGGCAGAAACTAATGTCAGAAGAAGTTCTGGCAGATGAAGTGCTAGAAGTAGTCGCAGAGCCGGGTCAGGAAACTGACCCGGTGAGCGCACTCACCGCCGATCTTCAACGAGTTCAAGCAGAGTATGCAAATTACAAAAAGCGAGTAGAGCGCGATCGTTCACTTGCTCACGAACTTGCAGTGAGCTCTGTACTCATCGAGTTACTTCCAGTACTTGATGATATTGAACGCGCTGAATCACATGGTGAGTTAACGGGTGGCTTTAAGGCAGTTGCAGATCAGATTGCATCTGCGACAGAGCGCATTGGGTTATCAAAATATGGGACCGAAGGTGATGCCTTCGATCCACAAATCCATGAAGCACTCTTGCATGACACATCTGCTGACGTCACAACATCAACTGCAACAAAGATCTTGCAACCCGGATACAAATTCAAAGATCGTATTCTTCGCCCGGCACGTGTGGGTGTGACCGACCCGCAAGAAACACCAGTCAGCGAGTAGTTCATGGCCGCCAAAGATCTCTACGAGAAGGACTTCTACGCGATTCTCGGCGTCGATAAGAAAGCTGGCGCTGATGAAATCAAGAAGAAGTACCGTTCTTTGGCGCGCGAGTTACACCCAGATAAAACAAAGGGCGATAACGCCCTAGAAGAGAAATTCAAAGCAGTCTCTGAGGCCTACGACATCCTCTCTGATTCCAAAAAGCGGGCTGAATATGATGAAGCCCGATCACTTTTTGAGCGTGGAGGATTCCGCGCGCCGATGGGTGGTCAGGGTGGTGGCGGTGATTTCTCCGATCTCTTTGCAGGTGGATCACCCAATGACATCTTCGCTAATTTATTTGGCGGTGGCGGCATACGACGTGGTCCACGTAAAGGCCAAGACCTACAGACCGAAGCAACAATCACATTTAAAGAATCAGTCTTTGGAACCACACTTGAACTCACACTTTCAACAGATGGTGGAAAACCACAGAAGATTAGTGCGCGCGTTCCTGCGGGCGTCAACGATGGAGCAAAGATTCGCGTAAAAGGAAAAGGTGCACCAGGTGAAGCCGGTCCTGGTGATCTCTTTATTCAGCTTCACGTCAAACCACATTCAGTTTTCTCTCGGAAGGCTGAAAACTTACTTCTCACTCTTCCAGTCACATTTGTTGAGGCAACACTTGGTGCGGATATAAAAGTACCCACACTTGATGGAGAAGAAGTAACTGTTCGTTTAGCGCCAGGAACTCCCAATGGACGCACACTTCGTGTTAAAGGCCGCGGAATCAAAAAAGGTTCTGTCGTTGGAGATTTGTTAGCAACAATTGATGTGCAAGTACCGCAGAAGATTGAAGGTGCTGCAAGTGAAGCGCTCAAGAAATTTGCAGAGGCAACAGCAAGCCACGACGTACGTCTTGAATTTAGAGCGAAGGCAAGCTCATGAGCGAAGAGAAGCGCGAAGAAATTGATGAGGCGGCAGGTCTTTATGTCATCTCTGTTGCGGCAGAACTTTCCGGCCTACACCCACAAACACTTCGCCAATACGATCGTTTAGGTTTAGTTTCACCATCACGTACTGTGGGTCGTAATCGTAGATACTCGTTACGAGACATCGCCTCACTTCGCACCATTCAACGTCTGATTGGTGAAGGAATTAACCATGCTGGGATCAAGCGGATCATTGAACTCGAATCTGCAATGGCAAATATGGCTATTGAGGTCGCTAAGTTGCGCATTGAAGTCGATGCGCTGATTTCTGAAAATCCACCGAAGTCACTTGCGGTACGCAGAAAATCAGAAGTGATTATTTATAAAGAAGAGAACTAACTCTTTATAGCTTCAACACGGCCCTTCCAGTTATTAAGAACTTTCTCTGAAGGAGTACCGAGTACCTTCTCAACAACCGACGAATACACATCCCTAAAGTCAGTAGTGATAGCTAAATCGCCATCAACAAGTTTCGAAAGCGATGGCTGATCTCCATAGAAGCCACCATTAACGCGATCACCGATAAGAAAGACAGGGCCAGAAGTTCCATGGTCAGTGCCTTCTGAACCATTAGCTTTTACGCGACGACCAAATTCACTGTAAACCAGGACTGTAATATCTTTAGATCGACCTGATGCTTTCATCTGGCTTAAGAAAGTCGTGATGCTTTTTGAGACGGTTCCCAAAAGAAGTGCTTGCGCATTTGCTTCATTGGCGTGGGTATCAAAGCCACCGAGTGAGACTGACCATGCACGAGTGGGAGCTCCGGCTGCAATGAGTTTTGCTACAACGTTGAGTTGTCGTGAAAGATCTGTATCCCCTCCAGCATTTCCACCAGAGGTAGTCGGCAAATCTTCAGAGGCAGGTGCAGGTTTTGCCAAAACAGGTTGAATATTTTCAGAGACGTTAAAAAGATTTCGCATTGAGGTTGCTGCCGCCGCCATCAAAGGATTATCACTTGTTGATGGGACCGATAAACGCTGGCAGGCGGATCCAATAATCCCTCGTGGGATAGAGAGGCCACCTAATGGAAGCGCTGAGCCACTTTGTTTTGCACCAACTAGTAGAGGAGGAAGAATTGAACCCAAACTAATCGCAGTCATTGGATCTGTCGCTTGTGTATCAAGCCAACGCCCAAGCCATCCAGTGTTGAGATGTGAACCAGGAGAACCTGTCTGCCAGATTGCCATTGAAGAAAAATGTGATCGATCAGGTTTTGGATAACCAACACCACGAACGATTGCAACTTTATTAGCATCCCATAAAGATTTAATTCCTGTCATTGATGCATTGAGAGCGAGATCATCAGAGAGCGGAAGCAAAGTTTCAGGTTTATATGTAATTCCAGGACGTGA
>Ga0315902_10009902_pt1 | contig 12664 bp, 11 predicted proteins | sample LakEriMetagenome_9_FD_203523 | JGI IMG/M metagenome (GOLD analysis project Ga0315902, IMG submission 203523) | Freshwater fungal communities from buoy surface, Lake Erie, Ohio, United States - Buoy 12 MA117 | ecosystem: Environmental > Aquatic > Freshwater > Lake > Lake biofilm | place: USA... | reverse complement strand
GCGCTCCGCCCATTCGGCGCGTCCTTCGGCGCGCTCACGCGGCGGGCGATCGCCGAACGCGCGACGCTCATCGCTGGCTCGCGGCGGGCGACCGCCGCCACCACCGCCACCGCCACCGCCACCGCGCGGCCCGCGATCGAATCCGCTGCGTCCGGCATCCCGGCCGCCTTCCCGTCCACCATCACGACCACCATCACGACCTCCGTCACGAGGGCCGCGCGAGGGTCCTCCACGCGATGGCCCCCGATCGAAGCTTCGCGGTCCGCTGCGGGATCCCCCGCGATCTCCCCCGCGATCACCACCCCGGTCGCCCCGATCACCACGCGGCGGGCCACCACGGAATCCGCGATCGCCCCCGCGATCTCCGCCGCGTCCTCCACGGTCACCGCCGCGCTCGCCACCACGGTCACCCCCACGCTCACCACCGCGGTCATCGATGCGGGCGTTGAGACGACGGCCCCGCACCATCACCGAGCCGAGGGCCTCCACCGCCTTCGAGGCATCGGCGGCATCGAGCTCCACGATCGCGTGCGATTCGTACAGATCGATCTGGCCGATCTTGTCACCGGGGATTCCCGCTTCGTTGGCGATGGCGCCCACGAGGTCACCAACCCGCGCCCCATCGCGCTTCCCAACGGCGAGGAACACCCGCTGACGCCCGGACGCGCTGGCGCCCGCTGCCTGATCCCGCGCCTCACGCGTCTCGACGCGCGCCACGGGGATTGGCGTCGCCGCCGCCTTGGCACGCGCCATCGCCGCATCGCGCCGGGCGCCCTCATACAACCGCAGCGCCGCACAGGCGATCTCCACGGCATCGAAACGATCCAGCAGCGGCGCGAGCAGCGCGAGCTCGCTGGCGTTCACCCCGCCATTCGACAGCGTGGCGCGCACAGCATTCCGCAGCACCGCCACCCGATCCTCGGCGGCGATCTTGCGCGCCACCGGCGTCCACACCGTGGCCACGCCGCCGGCCAGCCTCTGGAACGCTGGCAACTCCTCAGGGAGCAGCAGCGCGATCGCGTGCACGGGGCGCATCGCGACGGCCGCCACCAGCGCGTCGGCGGTTGCGGGGCTCTCCCACAGGACGGTGAGCGCGACATGCTCGGCCGTTGGCTGCGCCACCACTTGCACCGCGGTCCCGTCAACCGGAACGCCAAGGCGCTCGAGGGCGTCTGCGACCTCTGCCTGCGCTTCCGCCGTGCCGGCGACAATCACGAGCGATGGTGGATCGAGTTCGTCGAGGAGCAGGCGCAGGACGTCACGGCGTCCCGCTGCCGGGGTCAGGATATACTGCGGGGCAACGGCCAGTGGCGAATCGGCGGGCGTCACGGGCGTCAGGCGACGCGCGCGATGCAGCTGGGCGTCGAGGAACGCTTCGGTCCCGTCATGGTCGGTATCGAGCGTCGCTACGCGCGACACCTCGCTCGGTGCGTCACCGAGCAGGGCCTGCAGGGCGTCGGCGCCATGCGCCGCGAGCACATCATCGAGCCCAATGATGGCGACCGTTTGCAGCCCCTCGAGGTCGAGGGCGGCGTCACGACGCAGTTGGAGCAAGTCGGCTGCGGTGCCGGTCACGATGGACACCGGTGCGGCGCCGAGCACGCGGCGAGCCCGCGCCACGCCACTGACCGGAACGACACGCGTGCCGCTGTCACCGAGCAAGGTACGGGCGACGTCGGCGGCGGCCTGCGCCTGCTCGACGGTGGGCGTGATCACGAGCATGGTCGGGGCGGCCGGCGCGCCCTGTGTGCGGCTCCGCTCCACCCCGGAGCGCATCGCCGCCATCATCATCCGCATGTCGGCGGGGCCCTGCAGCACAACATGCTGACTGCGCGTCGCCCCAGACGACGTTCCTTCCCGATCCTGCTCGCTCACGTCCCGCTCCATCCCTTGTTAGTCAGCCCGGCGGCCCAACCGCCGGTACTCGGGGCACCCACGTGGCGCCCGTCGCGTGCATCGTGCATGGCGCCCGATGCGGGAGCGCGATTAATTGCGGCACACCCCGGTCCCGTGCAGCGGTACACCGAGTCTGTCTCGCCATCGCGTCCAGCCGACCCAATCGGCTAGCCCTTAAAGATAATCCGCCGTCGCGCTAAACGCCCACTTTCTGCCGGTTTCCGCGCATGCCGCTGACGTTCCAGCCGTCCGACAACATTGTCCGTCTCCGCGAGTCTGCGACCCTTGCTGTCGCGGCCAAGGCCCGGCAGCTCAAGGCCGCGGGCATCCCCGTGATCGACCTGGGCGCCGGTGAACCGGACTTCGATACGCCGGCGTTCATTCGCCAGGCAGCGGCCGAGGCCATGGACGCCGGTGCGACGCGGTATACGAACACCGAAGGGATCCTGCCACTGCGCGAGGCGATCGCTGCGGATGCGAATCGGGTGCAGGTGCAGGGGACACCCGTAACACCCGCAGAGGTGGTGGTGTCCAACGGGTCGAAGCAGTCGCTGTACAATGCGTGCGTCTGCTGTTTCGGCCCCGGGGACGAGGTCCTGATTCCCACGCCGGCGTGGACCAGCTACTTCGAGATGGTGGAATTGGCACGCGCGACGGCCGTTCCGGTCGTCGGAGAGATCGGCAACTCCCTCAAGGTCAGTGCCGCGCAACTCGCCGCGGTCGCGACACCGAGGACGAAGGGGCTGATGCTCAACTCGCCGAGTAATCCCACCGGCGCCGTGTATTCGCCGGACGAGTTGCGGGATATTCTCGCGCTGGCAGCCGATCGTGGCTGGTGGGTCATCGCCGACGAGATCTATCAGCGTATTGCGTATGAGGCGCCGGCGGCTTCGGTGCTGGAGCTGGCGCCGACGCGAGACAACCTTATCGTGATCAATGGCGTCGCGAAAGCGTACGCGATGACCGGCTGGCGTATCGGGTGGTCGATTGCGCCCGCCGCGGTATCCAAGGCCATGACGGTCTTTCAGGGGCACGCCACGTCCAACGCGTCCTCCGTGTCGCAACAGGCGGCACTCGCAGCCATCGCCCGGCGCGACGAGGCAGACGCCGAGGTGAATCGCATGGTGGCCGCCTTCCGGCAGCGCCGAAATGCGGTCGTGGCCGCGCTGCAGCCGTTCCCGACGGTCACTTATGTGTACCCGTCTGGCGCGTTCTACCTGTATATCAATGTGGCCGGCTTCCGTGGGGCGGTCGATGCTGGCGCTGCGTTTGCCTCCGCAGTGCTCGAGGAGCATCAGGTCGCAATCGTCCCCGGAAGCGCGTTCGGGACGCCGGATTGGGTCCGGGCGAGTTACGCCACATCGGAGAGCATTGCGGTGGAAGGCATCACGCGCATCGCCCGCTGTCTGACCGGCTCCTAACCGTTTCCCTCTTCTTTCCTTCAGCCTTCAGCGTCCATGATCACCACGATCGTTCTGGTGCAGGCCGATCCGCGCAGCATCCCTGCCTGCGCCACCGCACTTGCTGGCATTCGCGGTGTGAATGAGGTGTACTCCGTGTCCGGCGCGTGGGATCTCGTAGCGATTGTGCGGGTTCCGGACCTCGAACAGATCGCGACGGTCGTCACGCAGGAATTCGCCAGAGTCCCCGGCATTCAACGGACCCAGACCCTCACCGCGTTTCGCGCGTACAGTCACACCGACCTCGAACAAGCCTGGGATATCGGCGTCGAGTAACCGCGGCGATTGCCCCAAGGCCGCGCGCTAGTTGCGCGCCGCGTGACAGAGGGCACGCTCGTAGCTCCACCACTCACGCCAGGTGTCGTTCTCGTGACGGAGCGCATAGGTCACGACTGGAAACTTCGGATCGGACAGGCCGAAGAAGAGTTCGGATACTCCGTCGCCATCGACGTCCAGATGGCCGAGGTAGCGCCGCTGTGGAGACGTCTGGACATCGGTGATGTCCCGAAACGCGTACGACGGCTTGTAGCCGTACACGCCCTTGTCCAGCACGACGATCAGCTGCCTCGGGCGCTGTCCCATCATCACCCCGGTATCCGCCTGCGTCTCTGCGGAGGTCAGCACGACCACCACCGTGCGCGTTGCATGGGCCCCGGTCGCCGCGGTGTACACGGACCGACGATAGGCCGCCGCCTGTGCCATCGAAATGCCGGAGGTGGGCGCAATGAGCGTCATCACATCCTCGAGGATGCGGGCGCGCTCGACATCCGACAGTTCGGGCACGAGTCGATGCTTGGGCGGCGTCCCCGCAAACGCCAATTCAATATCGGCAGCGACGTCGACCGTGGCGGACGGTGCGAGCGAGACGCAGCCCGGCAGGGTGTCGAAGGGGGCGCCCTCCCACATCCCGCGGGTGAGGGGCTGTGGGGGCAAGGGGTCGCCGTAACGGAACGGCGTGATCGTCGCCGAACTTTGCAGGTAGGCGAGATCAAGCGCCCGCCATCCGCGATCGCCCATGCTCAGGGGGCGCAGCCCGTTGGCATTCAGTGTGGCGATCGGCGTCACGCGACGGCGTGCACGGCCAGCGGCGCTGTCCCGGATCACGCGCAAGAGGAGCGCCGGCTTGCTGGTCAGGAGCGTACTGTCCCGCTGCCAGACGGGATCGCTCTGGGCGAGCTGGAGCGCCGCACTCCCACGGTCACAGCTTACGAGAGGCACGGCGGCCACGAACGCGGCCAGCAGTCGGAACGCGGAATTGAAAATCATGGATTGCAGGAGTTTCACGACCCGTGCCCGCGTTGTCCATCGCCGACTTCAACGCGGGCGTGGTACCTACCGTGCCATCGCGCACCGTCTGCCGGTAGCGGACCCGGCCGTTAGCTTCCCATCATGCGTCTCGTTCACCTAGCCGACCTGCACCTCGGCTTCCGGCAATATCACCGCCTCACCGCCGCCGGTATCAATCAGCGGGAGGCGGATATTGACGCGACCGCCACGCGGTTCATCGAACGCATCATCGAGGTGAAGCCCGACCTCATTGTCCTCGGCGGCGACATTTTTCATGTCGTGCGCCCGAGCAACACGGCGATCCTCAATGCCTATCGGCAGTTCGTGCGGCTGCGGTCGGCACTCCCCGACACGCCGATCATCATGGTCGCCGGGAATCACGATGCCCCTCGGACGGCCGAGACGGGGTGCATCCTGCAACTGTTCCGCGAGCTCGGGATACATGTCGCTGACACTGCGGCGACCACGTTCACCTTCCCCGAGCGGTCGCTGGTCGTGATGGGGGTGCCGGATGTGCCGGGGATCGTGCGTCCACCGCTGTTGCCGCCAGACGGGTTCACGCATCGGGTGCTGTTACTGCACGGCGAAATCGCGGGGGTGCTTCCGGCGCAAACGCTCACCGACGAGCGGGCGGCGGTGGAGATCCCGACCGAGGCGCTGCACGCCGAGGCGTGGAGTTACATCGCCTTGGGGCATTACCATGTGTATCGCCAGGTGGCGCCCTGCGCGTGGTACAGTGGGTCCATCGACTACACGAGTTCCAATCCCTGGGGGGAACTGCAGGAGGAGCGGTCGCTCCGTGTCCCGGGCAAGGGATTCATCGAGCACGACCTCGTGACAGGGGACCATCGGTTTCATCCGGTCGAGGCGGCGCGGCCACTGCTCGACCTCGATCCTATCGACGGGACGGGGATGGGCGCCACCGAGCTGGATGGCGCGATTCGTGCACGCGTGGAGAGCGCGGTCGGTGGCATCGATGATCGCATCGTGCGCATCATGGTGCGCAATGTCGCGAGACACGTGATGCGGGAGCTCGACCACGCGGCCCTGCGCGAGTACCGGCGCCGCACCTTGCACTTTCATCTTGATGCGCGGCGGCCGGATCCCATGCCGCGACGTCTGGGCGGCGGCGCAGCCGGCGGCCGTCGACAGACCCTCCCCGAGTTGCTTACCGAGCGGCTTCGGGAGCGGCCCCTCCCGGCGGGGATGGATCGCGACACCTTCGTGTCGCTTGGCCTGACGTATTTGCAGCGCGCCGAAGATGCGGTGATGGACGCGATGCCGGTGATCGCCGACTGATATGCGCCTGCATTCGCTGCGACTCCAGAATTTTCGCCAGCATGCGGACACCCTCCTCACGTTCGACCGCGGCCTGATCGGCATCATCGGTCCAAACGGATCGGGCAAGTCCACCATACTCGAGGCGATCGCGTGGGCGCTGTACGGCACCCCGGCAGCGCGAGGCACGCGCGATTCGATCCGGTTTGCCCGTGCGGGAGCGCGAGCCACGGTCCGGGTCGAACTGGTCTTCGAGTTGTCGGGTCATCGCTATCGCGTGGTGCGGGGGCTCTCGAGTGCGGAGTGCTATCTCGACGATGGCGACACACCGATTGCCAGCACCTTGAAGGGGGTGACAGAACTCCTGCAGCGCCGACTGGGAATGACGCGCACGGAATTCTTTCACACCTATTTCACGGGCCAGAAGGAACTGGACGTGATGGGGGCGCTGGGTGCCGCGGATCGCGCACGGTTCCTGTCGCGCGTGTTGGGGTATGACCGCCTGACGGCCGCGCAGGAATTCGTTCGGGAACGCCGCCGCGAATTGCTTGCCGAGAGCAACGGGCTCAAGCAGGGGATGCCCGACCCCGATGCCATCTGGCGCACGGTCGCCGACGCCGAGGCGCGCGTGGCGGTCACGCGCATGCGGGCCGACGAGACGGAGCGGCAACGGGAGGTAGCGGCGGCGCGGCTCACGACGTTGGCCCCTGAATGGCAGACCGCGCAGGCCCAGCGGGAAGATCTCCATCAGGTCCAGGCGGAGATTCGCGTGGCTGAGGGGGACGCGTTGGCGTATGCGCGCGAAAGTGAACGCCTCGAGCGGGAGATCGCGGCGATCGATGCCGCGCATGGGGAATTGGCTCCGTTGCGCACCCGCCTGGTGGCGCTCCCCGAGACGCGGGCCGCCCTCGCCGTGCAGGAGCAGTTGGCCTCGGCGGATGCGCGTCGGCAGGCGTTGCTCGAACGGGTGCGGGTGCTGGCAGAAGATGAAGCGCGCCTCGCCGAGCGCGCGGCGAAGCTGGAGAGTGCGCCCTCACTTGAACAGGAGACGATGGCGCTGCTCGCGACGCATCGCGACGCGCTGACCGCGGCGGAAGCCACGCTCGACGCGGAGCGCACGGCGTGGGTACGGGATCGTCAGGAAGCCGAGACGCGTCTCGAGGCGTTGCGGACGCAGTATGCGGAGTTGGTGCAGCAGCGCGAGACGCTCGAGGGGCTGGGGGACGAGAGCCCGTGCCCCACGTGCGGCCGTCCCCTGGGGGCGACCCATCGGGCGGTGCTGGATGCGCTGATCGAGCAGATCGAAACGGTCCGTGTGGACGGCAACTACTATCGGCAGCGCACGGAGCAGTTGGCGAACGCACCCGCGGCGCTGGCGGCGCTTGAGGAGACGCGGCGGGGGCTGCACCACGAGGTGGCGGCGCATGAACGTCGCTTGGCAAAGATCCACGCGGCCCTCGCCGAGGCCTCCACGATTGCGACGCAGCGTGCGGAGGTGCAGGCACGGATGGCGGATGCCACGCAGCAGTTGGCCGCGGTACCTGCCGGGTATGATCCGGGGCACCACGAGGCCCTGCGGGCATCGCTGGTGGCGCTGCAGCAGGTGGAGACGCAGTGCACTCGACTCGCCGCGCTGGTCGAGGGTGAGGAGCGGACACGCGCCGAGTGGCGCCGTGTTCAAGGGGCCCTCAGCACCGCCCGCGAGCGGGTGGTCGAACTCGAACAGCGCAAGCAACAGCTGCCCGCGGACGATGCGTCCTTCGTGGCACTTCGCGCGGCGCATGAGGCGGCATCGGCGGAGGCGCGGCGCACCGAGCTCGACGCGCTGGCGGCCGTGGGGGACGCGGAGCGCGCCCGGGCCGCCCTCGATTCGGCGGAGCAGGCACGACGCGACCTGGCGCGGTTGCAGGAGACCTTGCAGGCGCTCGAGGCGGACAGGCAGCGGCACGAGGAGCTCGACCGCGCCTTCACGGACGTGCGCACCGACCTCAATTTTCAGCTGCGCCCCGAGTTGGCGGAAATTGCCAGCGGGTTGCTCGATGCACTGACGGACGGTCGCTATACCACCCTCGAGTTCGATGAGGAGTATCGTCCACTCGTGCTCGAGGATGGCGTGCCGAAGCCGGTCATATCGGGTGGCGAGGAGGATCTGTGCAATCTGGTCCTGCGGCTCGCGATCTCGCAGATGATCGCCGAGCGGGCAGGGCAGGTCTTCTCCTTGCTCATCCTCGATGAGGTGTTCGGATCGCTCGACGAGGCACGACGGGCGAATGTCATGGAACTGCTGCGGCGCTTGAACGACCGATTCGAACAGGTGATCGTGATTACGCACATCGAACAGGTACGCGACGGGCTCGACCGTCTGGTGCAGGTACGCTTCGACGAGACGCGCGGATGCAGCGCCGTCAGCGTCGGTGCGTGAGGCGTACATGACGACGGTCGGCGGACGTCCGGAGGTGGGAACCCGGGGGCTCGGGGTCGCCACCGCCGTCGATATTCCGGCGTTGAATGAGCTCTTTACCGAGGCGTTCACCGATCGGTACCGTCGTGACGGGATGGCTGGCGTTCGCGTTCCGCCATTGCATCCGCAGATCTGGCGGTACGCGATTGAAGATGCCGGCGAGGGGGCGCTCTGCTGGCGTGATGGACGCGGTCGTCTGGTGGCGTTCAACATGGTCCACCGCTCTGGTGCAGAAGGGTGGATGGGGCCACTGTGCGTGCGCCCTGATCAGCAGGGGAGCGGGATTGGCAAGCAGATCGTCACGAGCGGCCTGCACTGGCTGCGCGCCCGCGGCGCACGGGTTATCGGTCTCGAAACGATGCCGCGGACGATGGACAACATCGGCTTCTATTCGCGGCTTGGCTTTGTCCCCGGGGCGCTCACCGTCACCTTGACGCTCGAGGTGGGACGCACGGGGGACGCGGCGGCGTCGATCGACAGCACGCCTCCGTCACTCGTATTGTCCCGGATGCCCGCGAGCGATCAGCGCCACGCGGTGGCGGCCTGCCGCACGCTGACTGGTGCGGTGCAGGACGGATATGATTTTTCGCGCGAGCTCGAACTGACCGTAGCCTTGGGGCTCGGCGACGTCGTGCTGCTGGGGCCGCCAGCGGCTCCCGCGGGATTCGCCTTGTATCACACGACGCCGTTGGTCGAGGGGCGTTCCCGCGACGAGGTGCGGGTCCTCAAGCTGGTGCTGGCGCGGCGTGAGGATTTTCCGTTGCTGCTGGACCGCTTGATGGCGGTTACTCGGCAGGAAGGCGTGCGACGCCTCGCGGTTCGTATGCAGGGCGAATATCCGGACGCCTATCAGGCGATGCTGAGCCGGGGCGCGCGCGTCCGGTGGACGGATCTCCGCATGTGTGCCGACGGAGGGCAGGATCAGGTGCCGTCACGCGGGCTCGTGCTGTCGAATTGGGAGATCTGACGCGTCCCGCGTCGTTCAGAGGCGCCGTGACGGGTCCTTGGGGTCACGCGACGGGGTGCGGGGCCCCGGTGGCGTATCGCGCACCACGATGCGCCAGACGAGCAGGAAGACGCCGGCGGTGAGCAGCAGGTGTACCCAGCCCGGCGCTTCGGTGGTGACGGTAAGGCCGCCCCACGCCAGCAGGATCGCGATGGCGGCGAACAGTGTGAGGTCCATGCCACAATCTACAGCGGAATTCCGTTGCGTGGCACGTTCCCGTGTCGTAAGATTCCGCTCGTCAGCAGTAGTCAGCTTATCGGGGCGGAGAGACCATACTTCTTGAGCCGATAAGTCCTTCGAGAGGACTCGACAATCGGTGTGAACGTCATGCCCCAGTGCGGGGAAGGCGGAAGCGCGGTGAGGGTCTCAATCCTATCGTTTGGGCTTCAAGACTTCCTCTTCGTTCCGGTAGTTGGTGGCGGCCCCGTCCTTGTGGCGGGGCCGTCGTGTTTTCGGCAGGTTCCGGGGAACCCGTGCCCTCCTCGAACTGTTCAAACGGTATGCCCATCGTCACCGTGACGCGCCGGCTCCGCTTCAATGCGGCCCATCGTGTCCACAACCCCGCCCTCTCCCCCGAAGAGAACACGCGGTTATTCGGGAAGTGCAACAACCCGAATTGGCACGGGCACAACTACCATTTGGATGTCTCCGTACGCGGACCAATCGATGCACGCACGGGCTACGTCATCGATCTGGGGCAGTTGCGTGACATCGTCGAACGCGTCGTGATCGATCAGACGGATCATCGCAACTTCAACGTCGACGTGCCGTATACCCAGGGGATCAACCCCACCACGGAGAACGTCGTGGTCGCCATGTGGCAGGTGCTGGTGCCTGCCATTGCGCCGGCCCGGCTGGTGAATCTCCGGCTCTGGGAAACCGAGAACAACTATGTCGACTACGACGGGGAGTGAGCACGTGATCCGACCGAACATGACGGGACGCACTGGTGTCAATGTGGTAGATCCCGATGATCTCGTCCTCACCGGCGATCGCTTCGAGGAATTCGAAACGATGGTCCGCCGGCAGCTCGAATTGCTGGGCGAGGATCCGATGCGCGACGGCCTGCTCAAGACGCCCAGTCGCGTCGCCAAGTCGATGGCGTGGCTGACGCGCGGGTACGAGCTCGATCCCCGGGAAGTCATCGGCGATGCCCTGTTCGAGGAAGACCACGAGAACATGGTGATGGTGCGCGACATCGAGATGTACTCGATGTGCGAACACCACATGCTCCCCTTCTTCGGCAAGGTGCACATCGCGTACATCCCCAACGGCAAGATCGTGGGGTTGTCCAAACTGCCGCGCGTCGTCGAGGTCTTTGCGCGACGTCTGCAGGTGCAGGAGCGGCTCGGCGAACAGATTGCCGATGCGCTCGAGGCGGTGCTGCAGCCCAAGGGGGTCGGGGTGGTGATCGAAGCGGTGCACCTGTGCATGATGATGCGCGGCGTCGAGAAGCAGAGTTCGCGGACGATCACCTCGTCGATGCGCGGCCTCTTCCGTGATGATGCGAAGACGCGCAGCGAATTCCTCCGCTTGGCCCACGCGCCGGCGCCGTCGTACTGAGCATGTCCGGGATGCGCACAGCGCTTGTCACGGGCGCGTCGCGTGGAATTGGCCGGGCGACCGCGGTGGCCCTCACCGAGCAGGGAGTACAGGTACACGCGGTGGCGCGGTCCGGGGATGCCCTGGCCGCGCTTTCGGCGTCCCATGCGGCGGTCCGCCCGTACGTTGTCGATCTGGGCAACGCGGACGCGGTCGACACCATGATGCAGGCGCTGCTGGCACAGGGCCCTATCGACATCCTGGTCAACAATGCCGGTGTCTTCCCCTTGGCGCCGATCACCGGTACGGCGGTGTCGCAATTCGCCGCCACGATCGATGCCAACCTGGTCGCGCCCTTTCGGCTGCTGCAAGCGGTCCTGCCCCACATGATCAGCCGCGGCACTGGGCACATCGTCACGATCGGCTCCGTAGCCGACCGGCGCATCTTCCCCGGCAATGGTGCGTATTCCGCGTCGAAGTTCGGCGCTCGCGCCCTGCACGAAGTGCTGCGTGAGGAAGTGCAGGGAACCGGCGTACGCGCCTCGCTCGTGGCTCCCGCCGCGACCGATACCTCCATCTGGGATCCCGTCGATCCCGACAACACGCCGGGGTTCCCGCCGCGCGCCGCGATGCTGCGCCCGGAGGACGTCGCCGACGCGGTGTGCTGGGCGGTGACACGACCGCCCCACGTGAACGTGGACGAATTGCGCATCAGCCGTAGCTGATCGGCGGACGGCACGACGACATCATGCAGCGTGATCTGCTGGATGCCCTGCGTTGTCCCGGGGCGCATGAGGAGGCGTGGCTGGTCGCCATGGTCCACGTGGCGCGTGGCGCGGACCTTCGTGAAGCCGATCTGGCCTGCCCCGTATGCGGACGGGAGTTCGCCATTCGTGATGGCATCGCCTGCTTCTGTGTCTCGCCTGGCGCCGCGCATGATGTGGCAGAGTTCGACGCGACGTCCCTGTCGGGCGACTCCGTGTCGGGCGACGGCGAGCACGATGCCGGCGTTCGACTTGCGGCGCAATTGGGCGTTATGGGTGGCGAAACCCCCGTGTTGCTGACGGGCGACTATACGCGCGTCGGATATGCACTCCACGCATGGACCACCGCGCCACAGCTGTGGCTCAACGCACGCGTCCCGGTCACCGGCGCGCTGCAGGCGTCCGTGCTGTGCGTTGAGCAGGCGCCGTTGCCACTGGGGGCCGCTACGCTGGCCGCCGCCGCTGTCGACGCGTCACACGCCCACGCACCGTGGTTGTCGAGCGTCGTTCGGTGCATCCGGCAGGGGGGGCACCTCATCGCACCGGCAGCGACACCGGTGCCCGACGGTGTGCGCGAACTCGCCCGCGACGACCGGGAATGGGTGGGGGAGGTCCTCACCCCACCCTCCGGTCTGGTGACGCTCCGCCGTCAGTCGGTGCCGGCGTAAAGCCCGTCGATCAGCTCGCGATAGCGCTGGTCGATCACGCGTCGCTTCACCTTGAGCGACGGCGTCAGCTCACCACGATCGATCGTGAAATCGTGCTCGAGGAGCCCGACCTTCTTGGGCGTCTCGTAGCTCGCAAGGCCCGTGAGTTGCCCCTTCACTTCCTTCTCCATCTTCGCGTGGACGGTGGGCATCTGCAACAGCTCGGCGCGTGAGGTCCACACGATCCCCTTGTGCGCCGCCCACTTCTCCAACGCATCCCAATCGGGGACGATCAGCACGATCGGGAACTTGCGCTTGTCGCC
>Ga0315902_10009898_pt1 | contig 12665 bp, 17 predicted proteins | sample LakEriMetagenome_9_FD_203523 | JGI IMG/M metagenome (GOLD analysis project Ga0315902, IMG submission 203523) | Freshwater fungal communities from buoy surface, Lake Erie, Ohio, United States - Buoy 12 MA117 | ecosystem: Environmental > Aquatic > Freshwater > Lake > Lake biofilm | place: USA... | reverse complement strand
AGCGCTGTTTTCTTTAAAATAGCACTTCTGGTAACTGAATTGTTAAGATTAACATTTAAACTATAAGCAGTATTAGTGCTTGTAGAAGTAGCGCTCCACCAAAAAGCAACATCCCCAAGACTATTGAATACCTGATCTGCTGGTGTATAATTATATGTTAAATAACCATACCCAGCTGGTAGTGCACTAAATCCAGCTTGATTTGTTGCCATAACAGAAGAAGTAGACCATAAATCTCCTATATCTCTTAATTTCATTCCAGCTAAAGTTGGACCACCTAAGAAATCGGTTAATGATTTCCATTCTGGTTCTGTTGGAATATGCCATCCTAATGGAGCTAATCCTCTTGGGTCATTAATCGCATACCAATTATATAACTTTCCATATATAGTTCCGTTTGCAGTGTCATTTTTATAATAACACCAAGCGCCAGTTGTTATGGCATCCCATTGTGTCATATCTGTAACTTCCGGAATAATGTCACCATTTCTATATTTGCTAACGTTTAGATTTCCTTTCATCCATTGTTTTCCATTTATAACAACAGTTTGGTAATTATTCCCATCAACATCAATAAGGGCGCTTCCATTAACAAAAAGTTGATTTAAAGTAGTAAAAATGTAATCAATTCCATAAAATGTTCCTTCAGAATTGGTGGCGTAAGCTCTAGCATAATAGGTTGTATTTTGCGTAAGAGAGCTTAAAAGACATGAAAATCCTCCAGTAGTCGGATTAATATTTGTTCCTGCAACTGAATTGCCTACAATAGTTGGATTAGGTGTCAAACCATAACAAATTCCGTAAGAACTAGTTGAAGAAACAAATGACGGACTAATAACACCGAAAGCATTTGCTGATATATGACCAACGCTAGTTATCGATTTTGTTTGTACTGTAAAAACAGGATCTAAAATTATATCACCGCCACCACTTTCGCTATTGCTACTGCAGCTAACAAATAGAACAGAAATGAAGCAGAAAACTAGGAATTTTTTCATGTTATAAAAATTTATTGGAGAGCAAATATAATGAAAACAGACTTTAAAAAATTAATAAGTCGGTGATTTAACTTAGTTTACTATGCCTGTGTCTTTTTTATCTATATGCCATTCTCGAAGCTTGTTGAGACGTTCTTGTTCTTCTATTTCTTCAGCAGGAATCACATTTAAAAATGAAGGATGCTGCTCTATTGCATAAGCTACTTTCTCCACGATTTGATCAATAGTTTCATTCTCATAATCTATTACAAGTGGTTCTTTAATTATGAATGATTGCAGGATATTTTTCTTTTTTACACGCAATCCTTTTTTATCAAACGAACGACGGAAACCATCAATTACGATTGGCACTACAATAGGTTTGTATTGTTTGATAATATGAGCTGTTCCTTTCCTTACCGGTTTAAAAGACTTCGTAGTTCCTTGTGGAAACGTAATTACCCAACCATCTTCAAGTGCAATTCTAATGTTCTCTGTATCGTTAGGATTTACCTCGCGTTTTTCTGTTACATCTTTTCCACCAGCTCGCCATGTTCTTTCAACAGAAATTGAACCAACATAGGATAAAATTCGGGGTAATAAACCAGATTTCATAGTTTCACTTGCGGCAACATAATAGATATTCATCTTGGGTTGCCACAAATAACCCACATTTTTAATACTATCTTGTCTTCCGGAAAGACTTGCATTAAATACATGAAACATCGCGACAACATCGGCAAAATAAGTCTGGTGATTAGAAATAAAGAGTACGTTTCTATCGGGTAATGATTTAATAATTTCAGAGCCTTCAATATGCAATTCGTTAAAACCTCTATATCTTCTGTGAGTAATGACTCCAAAAATTCGGATTAACCATTTTTTGATAAAAAGTATATGACCAAAAGGATTTCTTTTAAATAAACCCATAATTTAATTTTTATTAGGAAGGCAAATCTACAAAAAGTAATAAATTATAAAACCAATTTTAAAGTTTCTTTTAATTCACTTAACATCATAGCAGTTGCTCCCCAAATAAAATACTCATCTACCTTAAAACCTGGTACTTCAATGTTTCCTGCGTAGGATGTTTTCATGGTTTTGGTAATGATAATTTTATCGTCTAAAAAATCTTTTATTGGTAATTCAACCATTCCAGCTACTTCATCCGCTTGTAATTGAAAATTTAATTCTTCATGACTGTAACCAAAAAAAGGGTAAACCATATAATTACTCGGTGGTATATAGACTTCGGTAAAAGCTCTAACTATATTTATTGAATTAGGATGTACACCAATTTCTTCATGCGTCTCTCGGATTGCCGTTTGCATTAAATCGAAATCTTCTAGTTCTACTTTTCCTCCGGGAAATGCAATTTGAGAGGAATGTACCCCGTTATAGGAAGTTCGTAGTATTAAAGCTAAATGTGTTTGGGATTTTTTTGGATAAAAAAGCATCATTACTGCGGCTTTCTTAGGAGTTATTTTAGCAAAATTTGTGTTTTTCAATAATTCTTCTCTGTTAGGCGGAACCATTTTTACATGAGCATTCATGGCTGGAAGCTCAACATTTAGTACCTTTGGCGCATATTTTAAGAACTCATCGAAATGCATTTTGATTAATTTAGGAATATAAAGTTACCTTAAAAAATTAAAGCACTCAAACTTTTATAACACTAAAATGTATAGCAAAGAAGAAGCATTACTCATAAAAAAAGAATTTTGGACCGCATTTGCTTCGGCTTATCCCAGAAAATGGCTGCTTTATGATACCAAAATAAAAGATGTCACTTTTAAATTCTACATTGACAATAAAAAGGCGCAAGTACTCATGGATATTGAGCCGAGAGAAGAAGAAAAACGTAAAATCTACTTTGAAAAAATTGAATCATTAAAGACAATTTTGCTCGAAGATTATCTTCCTGAAGCTATTTTGGAGCGCAATTTTTATCTAGAAAGCGGTAAAATTATTAGCAGAATTTGGGTAGAAAAATTAGGTGTTAGTTTGAATAATAAAAATAATTGGCCTGAGATTTTCGACTTCTTTTACAAAACAATGTCTCAGTTTGAATATTTTTATTTTGAACACGAAGACTATATTAAAGATTTAGAAATCAATACTTAACGTAATATCACATCTTTAATTACTTCTTTACGAAGTTCTTCGTTTATCATTTTGATAATCTTTTGTTTGCCATAACTCAATTCTTCGCGCAATACTGCAGAGGTTAATGAAACATAGAGTGTTGTCCCTTTTAAAACAACATCTTTAGTATAACTATTCACACCATTTCCCATTAACGATTTCCAGGCTGCCTCAACATCGATTTTGTCCATGCCGTCCTGAAGTTTATTTTTTTCGATAAACTCTTTTAAAACATCACCAATAGAACCTTCGTTGCTTAATCGTCTTGCCATTATTTAAATGAAAATGGTTTAAATTTTTTATAGGTATATTCTGTTTTTTCTTTGTTTCTCAAAACTAAAGTCGAGTCTTCAATGGTTATGATTTCTTCATTCCATTTACCAAATTTTGTAGTGTATTCAATAAAAAAAGTGTTATCCTTTTCAACCAGTTTAATGTCTTCTTTAATGCCATTGGTTTGGAATTTCCCGTCAAACTGCGGCATTACTTTTTGGCGAAAGCCTACCATTTTATTGTCAGACTGTTCTTGTCGAAGTTCAAAATAATCGATAGTTTCATTGATTTTATAGTCTTTGATTTTACCGGTTGAGAATTTAACCTGCTTGATTTCCCAATAGCCATTAATCTTTGTGATGTTTTCTTTTTTTAGGTTAGAATGACAGGAAACAAGTAGCACGGCAAAAACTAAAAAAAATAATTTTTTCATTTGTTAATTCAAATTGATGAATCACAAATTTAAATTTAAAATTTACATAGTCATAGGAAATAGAAAAATAAATAATGCTCTTGCAGCTACTGGGGATTTTCTATATTTTTTGAAACACTTTGGAAAAGAATTAGTCCTTTGTATCAGTAAAAATTACTTTCTGAATCTTAATACGGCGTAAACAAATAATACAAAAGCAAATAGTCGCAATCCGAGGAAAATACTTGGTAGTGGTTTTTCTATAAAATAGCTAAGCACTGCAATTCCGAGACTGATAGCAATTAATTTTAACGAGGATGATTCCCTAAAAAAAGATATAACTTTATTCATAATTTTTATTTAAAAAACGAATCTACAAATTCAAATTTATTAAAAACCTGCAAATCTTCAATACCTTCTCCAACACCAATATATTTTACCGGAATTTGAAATTGGTCAGAAATACCAATAACAACACCGCCTTTGGCTGTCCCATCCAATTTAGTAACAGCAAGACATGAAACTTCAGTCGCTGCCGTAAATTGAGTCGCTTGTTCAAAAGCATTCTGTCCGGTTGAGCCATCCAAAACTAATAATACATCGTGTGGCGCGTCTTCTACCACCTTTTGCATTACACGTTTTACTTTCGTTAACTCATTCATTAAATTCACTTTATTGTGTAAACGACCGGCTGTATCAATAATTACAACATCGGCATTTTGGGTAACTGCGCTTTGTAAGGTGTCAAAAGCAACCGAAGCAGGATCACTTCCCATTTGTTGTTTTACAATCGGCACATCTACTCTATCAGCCCAAATTTGCAATTGGTCAATTGCAGCAGCACGAAACGTATCGGCTGCACCAAGAACCACTTTGTAACCTGATTTTTTGAATTGGTACGCTAACTTTCCAATGGTAGTAGTTTTTCCAACACCATTAACGCCAACAACCATAATTACGTATGGTTTTTTATTAACCGGAACTGTAAACTCAGTTTCTTCACCCGATTTAGTTTCCGATAAAAGTCCGGCGATTTCTTCTCGTAGAATTTGATTCAATTCCTCTGTTCCCATGTATTTATCATTGGAAACTCGTTCTTCTATTCGCTTAATGATTTTTAGTGTAGTAGCAACACCAACATCTGAAGAAACTAAAACTTCTTCAAGGTTATCCAGAACTTCATCATCAACTTTTGATTTTCCGGCAACGGCTTTGGTCAGTTTGGAAAAGAAAGTGGTTTTAGTTTGTTCTAAACCTTTATCTAAAGTTTCCTTTTTTTCGGAGGAAAATATTCTTTTAAAAAAACTCATTTAAAATTTAGGATTAAGCCCTTCGACTGCGCTCAGGGTGACAATTAGATTTTACTAAAACTTAATAATTTATCGAGGGCAAATATAAAAATAAAAAAGCTACTTCCGAATGAAAGTAGCTTTGATATAATATTTTATTGGAATTATTTCTTTGCTAAGAAACTATCCACTTCTTCTGGTGTCATAATGCTTTCAACAAAAGTATAAGCTCCTGTTTTTGGAGATCTTACCATTTTGATAGCTTTTGATAATCTTTTAGAAGCTGTTTGAAGGGTTGCTACGGTTTTCTTTGCCATGATTCAAATATTTTTAAAATCCTCTTAGGAATTATTTAATTTCTTTATGAACAGTCATTCTCTTTAGGATTGGATTAAATTTTTTAATCTCTAATCTGTCTGGAGTGTTTTTTTTGTTTTTGTTTGTAATGTAACGAGAAGTTCCAGGAAGACCTGTTCCTTTGTGCTCAGTACACTCTAAAATAACTTGTATTCTATTGCCTTTCTTTGCCATTTTGCTTTATTTTTATTGGATATGGAATTATTTAATAAATCCTTCAACTTTTGCTTTTTTCAAAACAGCAGCCAATCCATTTTTATTGATTGTTTTAATTGTAGACGCAGCTACTCTTAGCGTAATCCATCTGTCTTCTTCAGCAAGATAGAAACGTTTTTTAACTAAGTTAACAGAAAATTTTCTCTTAGTTTTGTTCATTGCGTGAGAAACATTATTTCCTACCATCGCTCTTTTACCTGTAAGGTCACAAACTCTTGACATTATGCTTATCTTTTATCGTTATTCAATTCGAGGGTGCAAACTTAAGAAAAATATATTGTAGTAGCAAAAATATTATTACAGATTTTTTTCTTTTTTTTTATTTACTTTTTACCAGTAAAAAAGATTGTCTTTTTTGAACAAATTTATTAACATTCAAATTTAATTGAAGACACTTTTTAAAATCGCTTTTTGTAGCAGTTCCAATGCTTTATTTGCCGTTCTATCTATTACTTTTTCACGAGGTTGTCCAAAATTAAACTCTTCAGTAAAAATAGCTGTAGGCGTTGCCAATGCAATAAAAACAGTTCCAACTTCAGCTTCAGCGTCGCCTTTTGTTGGGCCGGCATTTCCTGTTGTAGCAATAGCGTAATCGGTATTCATTAATTTTTGAATCCCCAATGCCATTTCCGTGGCTACTGCTGCGCTTACCACTGTATTATTTTCAATGGTTTGAGCATTAACACCTAGTACTGAAATCTTGGTGTCAGTGGCATAACTAACTACACTTCCTCTAAAATAATCAGAAGCACCAGCGGCTGATGATAGCATTTGAGCAATTTTTCCGCCTGTACAACTTTCAGCCGTTGAAATAGTTTTGCCTTGTTGACGAAGTAATCTCCCTACAATAACTTCAATAGTTTCATCTTCATCAAAACCAACGATAATATCGCCAATGATATTGGTTAATGATGCTACATTTTCCTGAATAGCTTTTTCTAAAACTTCTTTATTTTCGCCTCGGGCAGTTAAACGCAAACGCACTCTTCCTGGACTTGGTAAATAAGCTAGTTTAATAAATTTAGGTAAATTGCTTTCCCAATATTCAATACGTTCTGCTACTAAACTTTCCCCTTGACCGTAGGTTAAAATAGTTTTGTGAATAATATATGGTCTTTTGAATTCGGCTACGATTTTCGGGATTAATTGTTCGTTAACAATGCCTTTCATTTCATAAGGAACACCAGGCATTGATACAAAAACGGTTTTGCCCTTTTGCATCCACATACCGGAAGCGGTGCCGTAGTTGTTTTTTAAAACCTGTGCTTTTGAAGGCAACAAGGCTTGGTCTTTGTTAACTTGTGTAGGAATGAAATTCAGCTTTTTAAACAGTGCCACGATATGGTCTTCGACTTCTTGATTTCTAACAAAAGTATCATCAAAATATTCACAAAAAGTATGTTTGGTAATATCATCTTTTGTTGGTCCGAGACCGCCCGTAATGATAACCAAATCGACTTTGTTTTGTAATTCCAAAAATGTATTTAGAATGTGCTGCTTATCGTCGGAAATGGAAAGCAATTCGGTAGTTTGAACGCCAATTTTATCCAAAGCTTTGGCGATATAACCTGAATTCGTATCAACAATTTGCCCGATTAGAATTTCGTCGCCGATTGTAACTATGGTTGCTTTCATTTTGATTAAGGGTTAAGGAATGTGATTTAGGATTTTAAAATAGAATCCTAATTAGCCCCGGTTGGAGCGGCACCTTGTATAGCGGAAAAAGGGAATTGCCATTACTGACAACTCCCGAACCAATTGCTTCTTATTTTACAATTCGAAATCTTTCTTGATTTCTTTTACTGCTTTTTCTATTTGACTTTGAATACTAGCAAAAGTATCAACGATTTCTTTGCGTTTGCCTTCTGCCTTAGTCCAAGCTTCAACTTGCAGAATTTCTTCAAAAGCCACGGTCATACCCAATAAATCCAAGCTTGGCTTGATTTTGTGAGCATAGCTATACGCTAATTTATGGTCTTTAGTTTTGATACCTAAATCAATTTGTTTTAAGTCTTCAGGGACTTCAGTAACAAACAATGTGATAATTTGCATTACGAATTCAGGATCATTGTCTGAAAGAGCGTAAACTTTTGAGAGGTTGTAGTTTATTGCCATTATTTAATATGTAATCTTAATACTTTTTTGTTTTCTATGAATCCTTCAAGAATATCGTTTGGTGTTACTTTTGCAACTCCTTCGGGTGTTCCTGTAAAAATGATATCACCTTTTTTGAGCGTAAAAAACTGCGAAATATGTGAAATTATCTCGTCAATTTTCCACAACATATGACTTGTATTTCCTCTTTGAACGGTTATTCCGTTGTTTTGTAATTCAAAAGTAATATTTTCTGTTGAAATAAAGTTATTTTTCGGATGAAAGTCGCCAATAATTGCTGAACCATCAAAAGCTTTTGCTTTTTCCCATGGTAAACCTTTCTCTTTCAATTTATTCTGAATATCTCTTGCTGTAAAATCAATACCTAAACCTATTTCGTCATAATATTTATGGGCAAACTTAGTGTCGATATACTTTCCAACTTTTGAAATTTTAACCAAAATTTCTACTTCATGATGAACATCATTACTGAATTCCGGAATAGTAAAAGGTGTTTTCTTTGGCAGAATAGCCGTGTCGGGCTTCATGAAAATCACAGGTTCCTCCGGACGCTCATTATTGAGCTCGGCTATGTGATTGACATAATTTCTTCCGATGCAGATGATCTTCATTCTTTTAGTTGTTGGTTGTTGGTTGTTGGTCAATTATTAAAAACTATCAACCGTAAACTTATTTAGTGTTTAGCTTTCTTAATTTAATTCCAGTTAAAACTTTCTTGGTATATAAAGGAAATTCTGCATTTTGAATCCAGCCAAAATAACCAGGTTCTTTATCTAAAACCTCATCAACCAATACACCTTTATGTTTTCCGAAAGTAAAGATTTCCTGCCCTTCGTTATTCAAAGCTATAAATCCGGCAAAATCAACTGACTTTTTACGAGTTGTAAATTCAGAAAGTGTTTTCATATCATTATCTAAATCTTCGTATCTGTCCAATTGTGCTTTGAGAATTTCATAAGTCGCCATTGTATCGGCTTCAGCACTATGGGCATTTTCCAGACTTTGATTGCAATAAAATTTATAAGCAGCACTCAATGTTCTTTCTTCCTTTTTGTGAAAAATAGTTTGCACGTCAACTGAAACTCTGTTTTTCATATCAAAGTCGACTTCGGCACGCAATAATTCTTCGGCTAAAAGTGGAATATCAAATCGGTCGGAATTAAATCCAGCCAAATCGGAATCTTTAATCATTGCATGTATATGGGAAGCTAATTCTTTAAATGTTGGTTCGTTGGCAACTTTTTCATTGGTAATTCCATGAACAGCGGTAGCAAATGGAGGAATCGGAATTGTTGGATTCACTAGCCATGTTTTGCTTTCTTTGTTTCCGTTGGGAAATACTTTAAATATTGAGATTTCCACAATTCTGTCTTTGGCAACTTCGATACCGGTGGTTTCTAAATCAAAAAAACAAATAGGGCGAGTGAGTTTTAATTCCATTTCAAAAAGTTAGTCGACAAATATAAAATAATGCAGTTACCGTTGGTCGATTATTTCACTTTTTTACTTTAAAAATTACCTAATTTATAAATCTAAACTGAATTGCAATATGATACGGACAAAAACTATTTTGTATCACCAAATGAAACAATTATTTTTTCTCTCTACAATTGTGAATTTTGGTTCCGTTTGTAATTGGTTGTTAGTGCTACAGATAACAAATTGGTAGACAAAATCACTTTCAGGATTGTAGGCAAAACAGACCAAGATGAAGAGATTAAAAAAGAACTTGTCATCCAAAAAGACAGTAAAGAATGTCTCTTCCTTTTAACCAAAGGTATTTATACCTACGAAGTAGTATTGCCCAACAAAGAAATTTATAAAAAAGGGGAATACAAGTTTGATGACGATGTAGTTATCACGATAAAGCAGGATTAATTAGTTTTCAGTAATTTAGTCGCAGTAAGCAGAGAAAATCTATATACTGCTACTGATTACTGAAAACTTTTTTAATATTCTCTATTCACATCAAAAGCTTCCAAATAATCGGCTACTCGTTTTACAAAACTTCCTCCTAATGCGCCATCTACAACTCTGTGGTCATACGAATGCGACAAGAACATTTTTTGACGGATTCCGATAAAATCACCTTCCGGAGTTTCAATAACCGCTGGTACTTTTCTGATTGCACCAAGCGCTAAGATTCCAACTTGTGGTTGGTTGATAATTGGTGTTCCAAATACAGAACCGAAAGTTCCAACATTAGTCACAGTGTAGGTTCCGCCTTGTGTATCGTCCGGTTTTAGTTTTCCTGCTTTAGCACGGTTTCCTAAATCGTTTACGGCTTTTGCCATTCCAACTAAATTTAATTGGTCCGCATTTTTAATAACAGGAACAATCAAGTTTCCGTTTGGCAAAGCAGCTGCCATTCCAAGGTTTATATTTTTACGTTTGATAATAAACTCACCATCAACCGAAATGTTCATTCCAGGGAAATCTTTCAACGCTTTTGCAACAGCTTCCATAAAGATTGGTGTGAATGTTAGTTTTTCACCTTCACGTTTTTCAAAAGCATTTTTAACTCTGTCTCTCCATTTCACAATATTGGTCACATCCACTTCAATAAACGATTGTACATGTGCTGAAGTTTGTACTGAAGCGACCATATAGCCCGAAATCAGCTTACGCATACGGTCCATTTCCACAATCTCGTCACCGCCATTCACAGAAACTGGAACAGCTTGAGCTGATGGAGTAACTGATGGCTGAGACGTTTTTGGAGCAACAACTGCTGGTTGACTTCCTCTGTTTTTGATATAATTTAAGATGTCTTCTTTAGTTACACGTCCATCTTTTCCTGAACCAGCAATTGTTTCCAATTCGGCTACAGATATTCCTTCAGCGGTAGCAATGTTTTTTACTAAAGGAGAATAGAATTTGTCTGATGATTTAAAATCGGCCGGAGCTAAAATTGAAGTTGTCGGTTGTTGGTTGACGGTTGTCGGTTGTGCGGTAACTTCACTTACTTCTACAGCTGATGACGCAACTTCTATTTTTGTTTCTAAAGCTGGCGCACTTACGCTTCCATTCTCTGTTTCAATAATAGCAATAGTTTGCCCAACTTTTACGACATCATTTACCTGAAATAAAATTTCGGTTAACGTTCCTGAAACTTCACTTGGAACTTCGCTATCTACTTTATCGGTAGCGATTTCCAAAACAGCTTCATCGGCATCGATTTTTTCGCCTACGCTTTTTAACCAATTGGTAATCGTTGCTTCAGCAACACTTTCACCCATTTTTGGTAATTTCAATTCAAACTTTGCCATATATGTAAACTAAAGTTGTGTTTTCAATTTTGATGCAAAAGTACTAAATCTTTAAGTTAGCCACGAATGCACGAATGATTTTTTATTCTGAAATTCTAATCACTTCTCCTCTATCATTACTACTGTTGCTCCCAATGATAAAATTGCTTTGTATTGGTAACAGTTTAATAGTAAATGACTTATTTTTATTTGCTTCAAAAAAAGATATTGCTTCGGTAAAACTCAGATGGTTTGTATCCAAAATTACCTCAACAATTTCCTTCTTCGAAATCGATTGCGAAAATACTATTTTTCCGTTTTCTAAATTCGTTCTCTCAGTGTTTTTTTGAAGTTTTTTTTCTAAATCTTCTCTTAAGTTTTCATTATCAGAAACTAACAGATAATTTTCTGGACTGGGTTTTGGTTTGACTTTTCCTTGAAACATTTTGACAAAAGAAAAGAATATAATTCCGATCTTCATGACAAAAGAAAAGAAAAGAGAAACCTTGAAATGCTTTTTATAAAAAAAGTTCATCGCTTCCTGAAAGCGTTTCATATAAGCTTCATCTTTCACGGTGCTTTCTCCTTTGTAATGAATAACGGTCGTTTCATGAAAATAGTAGTTATTTTTTTGAAGTAACAACGCTCTGTATGACAAATCAATATCATCAGCATACATAAAACAATTTTCATCAAAACCTTTTAGTTGATTATACAATTCACGCTTCAAGACCATAAAAGCACCAACAAGAATTTCAACTTTTCCAGTTTGGTTCTCGGCTATATGTTGAGCGTAATATTTATTAAAAAACGTTGAATTCGGAAACAACTTATACAACCCAAATATTTTTGTAAAAGCTACCCACGGCGTCGGAATACCACGTTTGCTTTCGGGAAGAAAGTTTCCGGTTCCGTCAATGAGTTTGCAGCCCACAATTCCTAAATCAGTTTGACTTTTGGCGAAAGCTAGAATCTTTTCAAAAGTATCTTCAGCAACAACTGTATCCGGATTTAAGATGCAAATATATTCGCCTTTGGCTTCCTTGACAGCTATGTTATTTCCTTTAGGAAAACCTGAATTTTCATTGTTTTCGAAGAGCTTAATATTCGGAAAACGCTGTTTCATCATCGCACAGCTTTCATCTGAAGAATTGTTATCGATGACAATGATTTCGGCATCCAGATTCTTAATGGCTTTTTGCACACTCAAAACGCACAGCTCCAAAAAGTAGCGGACATTGTAATTAAGGATGATGACTGATAGTTGCATTTGACAAATATAATAGAATCAATTTGAAGATTTGAAAATAATGAATTTGTTTAAATACAATTTGACGATTAACATTGCGATATAAATTACTTACTTTTTTCAAATTCACAAATTAATTACCTATATGTTTAAAATTTGACTAATGCTTTACAAAGTAAGTCTGAATATTTAGTTTTTGATTTTTATAAATAATTATAAAACACCAAAAGTAAGGGAGTTATAATTTTATAAAATTTATATTATTAATTTAATAGATAAAAAATTATAAAGACCATAAATAAGAGCTAAATTTGTTAGTATAACAACCAATAATATTTATTGGATAACATTGCCATTATTTAATGCAATGTTTCATAGAATTTA